>Ga0214472_10002031_pt1 | contig 21981 bp, 21 predicted proteins | sample RVTome_6_FD_207662 | JGI IMG/M metagenome (GOLD analysis project Ga0214472, IMG submission 207662) | Soil microbial communities from uranium-contaminated site in the Upper Colorado River Basin, Wyoming, United States - RVT140D175 | ecosystem: Environmental > Terrestrial > Soil > Contaminated >...
TGATCGTCACCACCGACGCGCTGGTCGCCGGCGTCCACTTTCCCGAGGACGAGAGCCCACAGTCCGTCGCGGCGCGGCTGATCGGCGTCAACCTTTCCGACCTGGCGGCGATGGGCGCGACGCCCGAAGCCTACACGATGGCGATCGCGCTGCCCAGGAATTGCAACTTCGGTTGGATCAAAGCGTTCGCCGACGAGCTCGGACGTCAGCAGAAGACTCACCGCATCACCCTGATTGGCGGCGACACGGTGGCGACGGGCGGGCCACTGACGGTCTGTCTGACCGCCCTCGGCAGCGTCGCCAAAGGCCGCGAGCTCCGGCGCAACGGCGCGCGGGCCGGTGATCTCATCTACGTATCGGGCACCATCGGCGACGCGACGCTCGGACTGAAGGTGCTGCAGGACGGCATCGCCGGCCTCGGCAAGCGCCACGCCAAGGCACTGGTCGGCCGATATCGCCGGCCGCAGCCGCGGGTGCGCCTCGGCCTCGGCCTGGTTGGGCTGGCGACGGCGGCGATCGACGTCTCCGACGGCCTGATCGCCGACCTCGGCCACGTGGCGCGAACCTCGCGATGCACCGCCGAGATCGACGTCGAAAGGGTGCCGCTGTCGGCGGCGGCGCGCGCCGCCATCGCCTTCGATCCGCGTCTCCGCGAGCGGGCATTGACCGGTGGCGACGACTACGAGCTGATGTTCACTGCACGGCCGTCGCGCCGCAAGGCCGTCGCCGCGCTCGCCCGCCGGCTCGGTTTGCCGCTCACAGAAATCGGCCGGATGCGTCGGGCGATGGGCGGCGGCAGCAGCGGGACGCACCCGGTTGACGTACGCGATAGCGCCGGCCGTCGGGTGCCACTCGCCCGCACTGGCTACCGTCATTTCTGATCGCGCCACCGCGGCGGTCCCCATCTCCCCCTTGTTCTTTGCCGGCGGAAGCCGGGATAATGGCGCGACCACCCGCGGCGACGCGACCATCAACGGAACAACGGCTGGCCGATGAAAAAAATCGTCATGATTTTTGCCATCTTGGTGATGCTGGGCGGCGGCACCGCCAGCATTCTGAAGTGGCTGCAGCTCGGCCCGTTCCAGGAACTGGAAAAGAAGGAAAAGCCGAAGGAGATGGCGAAGATCGAGGACACCATCACCATCGACATGGATCCGTTGGTAACGACCATCTTCCAGGAAAACCGGGTCGCCGCCCTGGTGCAGATCGAGCTCAAGCTGGAAACCCAAGGCGACAAGAGGGCGGAAAGGATCAAGTACCTGTTGCCGGTGATCATCGACGCCTTCCTCAAGGACATGCACTCGTTCATGCCGCGCCTGCTGAAGGCGGAAGAGCGCGTCGACGCCGAGATCATCCGCCAGCGCCTGCAGTTGATCGGCGACAAGGTGGCGGGCAAGGGATTGATCCGCAACGTTGTCGTCGGCGACATCGTCGAACAGCCGGTCCGCTGAGCACGCCCGCGGGATGTCGTCGCGGGCGTCGGCCGCCGGTCCGAAAACCGCCGCCGGCGGCGATGGACAAGACGTCGTGGCCTGTTGCTTTATGGTGCCGGTTCTGGCATTTTCGCGGCCAATTTCGCGGCCGGTTTTCGGTCGTCCGCCTGCCAAACCGCGGATTGTCCACACGGCGCGCTTCCGGGACTCTATAGCCCGAGTCCCGGTCGGGGGGCCGGGTTCACAAAAGGGTATTCAAACATGTCGAATGTGTACTGGTTGGTAATCGCCTGTGGTGTTCTGGCTTTGCTTTATGGCGCCTATGCCGTCCGCTCGGTGCTGGCGGCGCCGGCGGGAACCGCCCGCATGCAGGAGATTTCGGCCGCCGTTCAGGAAGGGGCCAACGCCTATCTCAACCGTCAATACAAGACCATTGCGGTCGTCGGCGCGGTGATCGGCGTATTGCTGGGGCTGCGCCTCGGCGTTACGGTCGCCATCGGCTATTTCATCGGTGCCATCCTTTCCGGCGCCGCCGGCTACATCGGCATGAACGTGTCGGTCCGCGCCAACGTGCGCACCGCCGAAGCGGCGCGCTCCAAGGGGCTGGCCGGCGGTCTCGACATCGCGTTCAAGTCCGGCGCCGTCACCGGCATGCTGGTGGTCGGCTTGGCGCTGCTCGGCGTCGCCGGCTACTACGTGACGCTGCGCGCCACCGGCAACGCGGGAACGCCGCAAGGGCTCCGGCACATCCTCGAGGCACTGGTCGCGCTCGGCTTCGGGGCGTCGCTGATCTCCATCTTTGCCCGTCTCGGCGGCGGCATCTTCACCAAGGGTGCCGACGTCGGCGCCGACCTGGTCGGCAAGATCGAGGCCGGAATCCCCGAGGACGATCCGCGCAATCCGGCGGTTATCGCCGATAACGTCGGCGACAACGTCGGCGATTGCGCCGGCATGGCCGCCGATCTGTTCGAGACCTATGCGGTGACGGTGGTGGCGACCATGCTGCTCGGCGCCATCTTCTTCACCGGTCCGGCGCAGGAGCTGATGATGGCGTTGCCGCTGGTGGTCGGCGCGGTATGCATCATCGCTTCGGTGGTCGCGACCTTCTTCGTCAGACTCGGCGCCAGCCGGAACATCATGGGCGCGCTTTACAAGGGGCTGATCGCCAGCGCTGTGATCTCGGCGGTCCTGATCGGCGGCATCATCTCGTTGTTAGTCGGCTGGAAGACCGGCTACGCGGCGATGGGTCGCTCGATCACCGGCGCCCAGCTTTACATCTGCGCGCTGGCCGGGCTCGGCGTCACCGGGCTGATCGTGTGGATCACTGAGTACTATACCGGCACGCCGTTTCGTCCGGTGCAAAGCGTCGCCAAGGCGTCGATCACCGGACACGCCACCAACATCATTCAGGGCCTGGCGGTTTCGATGGAGGCGACGGCGCTGCCGGTCGCCGTGATCTGCGCCGGCATCATTGTCTCCTACCTGAGCGCCGGGCTTTATGGCCTTGCCGTCGCGGCGACGACCATGTTGGCGTTGGCCGGCATGGTGGTCGCGTTGGACGCGTTTGGGCCGGTCACCGACAACGCCGGCGGCATCGCCGAGATGGCCGACCTGCCGAAGGACGTACGGAAAGTCACCGACGCGCTCGACGCCGTCGGCAACACCACCAAGGCGGTGACCAAGGGCTACGCCATCGGTTCGGCCGGCCTCGCCGCACTGGTGTTGTTCGCCGCCTACACCGAGGAACTCGCCCACTATTTCCCGAACCTGAAGGTCGTCTTCAACCTGCAGAACCCGTTCGTGGTCGTCGGATTGTTCATCGGCGGATTGTTGCCGTTCCTGTTCGGCTCGATGGGCATGATGGCGGTCGGCCGGGCTGGCGGCCAAGTGGTCATCGAAGTGCGCCGGCAGTTCAAGGAAATCAAGGGCATCATGGAAGGCAAGGCGAAGCCCGACTACGGCGCCTGCGTCGACATGCTGACCAAGACCGCGATCAAGGAAATGATCGTGCCTTCGTTGTTGCCGGTGCTGGCGCCGGTGGTGATGTACGCCGTGATCGCGGCGATCGCCGGGCAGGCGGCGGCGTTCGCCGCGCTCGGCGCGATGCTGATGGGGACCATCGTCACCGGGCTGTTCGTGGCGATCTCGATGACCTCGGGCGGCGGCGCCTGGGACAACGCCAAGAAGTTCATCGAGGACGGTAACTATGGCGGCAAGGGGTCCGACGCCCACAAGGCGGCGGTCACCGGCGACACCGTCGGCGATCCCTATAAGGACACGGCCGGCCCGGCCGTCAACCCGATGATCAAGATCATCAACATCGTCGCCATCCTGCTGCTGGCGATCCTGGCGTAGCGGGAAGTGGAACGTAAGCCGGCGCTCGACCGGCGGCCGTTACGGGCTGTAAGGATCGGGCAAGTTCGGATCAGGCTCCGAGGGCTTTTGGCCCTTTTTCTTGAACCGGCCGAGGTTGCCGATCAGCTGTTCGATGGCGGTAATCTGGTTGCCGTGGGTCGGCGTGGTTCGCTCCACGGGCTGAATTTTCCGGCCGGCCTCGAGGCCGATGGTGTCGACTTCGGCGACCTTGCCGTCGGCTCCGAACTTGACCATGACGATATGCCGGTCGATGACTTCCGGAGCGAAGAACGCGAAGGTTTCGGTGCGATTGGAGATGTAATACCAGGTATTGCTGCCGAACGGGGTGACGCTGGACGGCGAGCCCAGGATATCGACCACGTCGTCCTTGGTCTGGTCGCCCGGCTTGATCTCCGCCAGCCGTTCCGGATCGGGCAGGTTGCCCCGGGTATCGAGGCGGGTCGCGCAGGCCGCCGTCGACAAGGCGGCGACGCAGACGACCGCCAATACGGACAAGCGGGTGGACGTGATGAACCTCGAAACCTTCACCGGTCCTCATCCTCGTCGCGCCGTAACGGCGGACATCGCCAGCCAGCGGCTGTTGATCCGGAGAGGGCGGAAAGTTGCACTGCAAGCGGCCGATTGTCAATCGCACGGTGTTGGCATTTGATAGGCATCGGGACCTCAGGGACTCGGAAACGGGATGAGCGCGTTGAGGAAATTGTTCGGTTTTTTCGGCGCCGGCCGCCTGGAGACGCCGGCCCGCGGCCTTTACCTGTCGCTGGTGGCGCAGGCGCGGCAGCCCGCGTTCTATCTGCGGTGCGGCGTCCCCGACACCGTTGACGGTCGATTCGACATGATCCTTTTGCACGCCTTCCTGGTGCTCAGGCGCCTGAAACGCGACCATCCGCGCACCGCCGACCTCGCTCAGGCGCTGTTCGACCTGATGTTCGCCGACATGGACCGGAATCTGCGCGAGATGGGCGTCGGCGACCTAGCCGTCGGCCGTCGGATCAAGGCCATGGCGGCGGCGTTCTACGGCCGCATCGCCGCCTACGAGGCCGGCCTCGACGCCGACGACGCGACACTTGCCGAGGCGCTGAAGCGCAACCTGTATCGCAAGGCGAGCCCCGATGCGGCGACAATCGACGCCGTCGCCGACTATCTGCGGCGCGAGGCGCTGGCGCTCGACGGGCAACCTCTGGCGGGCATGATGGCGGGCGCGGTGACCTTCGGCCCGCCGCCGACCGCTCCAGTTGCCGGAGGCGACCGATGACGCCGCCGCCGAAAACGGAATTCTCGCGCCCCGTCGCCGTCGAGTCCCTGGACGAAGGCGGCGTGGCGTTGACGGTCGAGGCCGACGCCACCGAGCGAGCGCGGCTGGCCGAACGATTCGGTCTGGTCGCCATCGACAGCCTGACCGGCAAGGTCCGGGTGACGCCCGAGGAGGACGGCACCATGTTCCGCCTCGACGGTAGCTTCACGGCCGACGTCCGCCAGACCTGCGTCGTCACGCTGGATGAGTTGCCGGTTCACGTGGAGAATTCGTTCGAGCGGCAGTATTCGGCGCTCGCCGAAGCCGAAGAAGCGCGCGAAGAGTGCCTGGATCTCGACACCGAGGAACCGTTCGATCTGGTTGTCGACGACCTCATCGACGTCGGCGAGGCGATCGCCGAGGAGCTCGCGCTTTCGCTCGACCCATTCCCCCGTAAACCCGGGATTTCATTCACGGATTATTCGTCCGGGCCCGACGGCACCGCCGCCGATTCCAGCGCCGGAGCGGTGAATCCAAGGGCCGCTGCGGGGCCGTTTGCGGCCCTTCAGCGACTCAAGGATCGGCTAAAATGACAACCGCAAGTTTCTTGCCCCGGCGCAGTTTATCGGGTTTAGTATGCGCGCTTTGAGGGCAGAACCAAAGAATCCGAGGTAACCGACCAATGGCAGTCCCCAAGAAGAAGACTTCAAAATCGTGCCGCGGCATGCGTCGTTCACATGACGCGCTCAAATCCTCTGTATACGAGGAATGCCCGAACTGCGGCGAGTTGAAACGGCCCCACCACGTCTGCAAGGCCTGTGGCCATTACGACGGCCGCGAGGTCGTGGAAACCGGGGACGCCGCCTGACGATCGTTGCGGGCTTGATGTCAATTCCCGCGCACCGGATCGAAGGAAGGTCCCGTTGGCCAAATTGACGCTTTCCATCGATGCAATGGGCGGCGACAACGCCCCGCAAATGGTGGTCGAGGGCGTTGAAGCGTCGCTTGAGCGGTTTTCCGACGTCAAATTCCTATTGTTCGGCGATCAGGCTCAGCTGAAGCCGCTGCTGGAGCGCCATCCGAACGCCAAGGCGGTGTCGGAAATCCGCCACACCGCCGACGTCGTCACCAACGAGGAAAAGCCGGGCACGGCGCTCCGCGGCGGCCGCAATTCCAGCATGCGGCTGGCCATCGACGCGGTCGGCGCCGGCGACGCTGACGGCGTGATCTCGGCCGGCAACACCGGGGCGCTGATGGCGATGGCGAAGTTCGTGCTGAAGACTCTTCCCGGCATCGACCGACCGGCGATTGCCACCTATTACCCGACGCTCAGGGGCGAAAGCGTGATGCTGGACCTCGGCGCCAACGTTGAATGCGATGCCGAAAACCTAGTGCAGTTCGCGGTCATGGGCGAGGTATTCGCGCGCAACGTGCTCGGCCTCGAACAGCCGTCGATCGGAATCCTCAATGTCGGCGCCGAGGGCTTGAAAGGCAATGAGGCGGTAAAGAAGGCGGCGTTGACGCTGCAGACGACGCAGTTGCCGATCAAGTTCTACGGCTTCGTCGAGGGCGACGACATCGGCGCTGGCACCGTCGACGTGGTGGTCACCGACGGATTTACTGGCAACATCGCGCTGAAGACCGCCGAAGGCACGGCCAAACTGTTCGGCGTGTTCCTCAAGGAGGCGTTGACCTCGACACCGATGGCCCGGTTCGGCGCCTTGATGGCGCGGCGCGCGCTCAAGGCGTTCAAGATGCGGGTCGATCCCCGGCGCTACAACGGGGCAATGTTCCTGGGTCTGAACGGCGTCTGCATCAAGAGCCACGGCGGCACGGATGCCGTCGGTTTCGCCAATGCTATCCACGTCGCCGTCGAACTGATCATCAATTCCCTCAACGAGCACATCAAGAAGGACTACGCCAAACTGTCGGCCGACGCGCCTATCCTCAAGGAAGCGGTCGCCGGCGAATGAACGTACGCACCCAAGTTCTCGGCTGTGGCTCCTATTTGCCTGAACGGGTGGTCACCAACGCCGAGCTGTCGACCATGGTCGACACCACCGACGAATGGATATTCGAGCGCACCGGCATCCGCGAGCGTCACATCGCGGCCGACGGCGAGCTGACTTCCGATTTGGCCATGAAGGCGGCCGAGCGGGCGCTAGAGGACGCCAAGGTTCCCACCGCCGAGATCGACATGGTGATCCTGGCGACAACGACGCCCGACTACACCTTTCCGGCGACCGCCACCAAGGTGCAGTCGCGGCTGGGCATGGTCAACGGCAGTGCCTTCGACATCCAGGCAGTGTGCTCCGGCTTCATCTACGGCCTGGCGATCGCCGACAGCTTTATTCGGACCAATCAGTCCAAAACTATCCTGCTGATCGGCGCCGAGACGTTCTCGCGCATCCTCGACTGGCAGGATCGCGCCACGTGCGTGCTGTTCGGCGACGGCGCTGGGGCGGTGGTCCTGCGGGCCGGGGAGGGGGAACCGGAGGCCGGCGGCGGCGCCGGCCACAACGTCGGGCGCGGTATCATCTCGACCCATCTCCATTCCGACGGCTCCACCAACGACCTGCTTTACGTCGACGGCGGACCGTCGTCGACCCAAACCGTCGGCCACGTGCGAATGGTCGGCCGCGAGGTGTTCCGGCACGCCGTCATCAATCTCGCCGCCATCGTCGAGGAGGCGCTGGAGGCGAACGGGCTGCAGCCGGCGGACATCGACTGGCTGGTTCCGCATCAGGCCAATAAGCGCATCCTCGATGGCACCGCCCGCAAGCTTGGCCTGCCGATCGAGAAAATGATCGTCACCGTCGACCGTCACGCCAACACGTCGGCGGCCTCGATCCCGCTGGCGCTCGACGAGGCGGTAAAGGACGGACGCATCAAGCGCGGCGATCTAATCCTGATGGAAGCGATGGGCGGCGGCCTGACCTGGGGCGCCAGCTTGGTGCGCTGGTAGGCGGCTCGCACACATTTCCGGCTGGGCGCCGGTGCCGGTAAGGCGCCGGTTCTGAAATGTTCTGCCATCCCTTTGATATTGACGGATTTATCCGGTAACGATAGGCTCGTTCCTTAAAATTAACAGGGGGGCTTGACGGGCATGGCCGGAAGAACCATCACACGCGCGCAGTTGGGCGAGGCCGTCTACCAGGAAGTCGGCCTGTCCCGGAATGAATCCGCGGAGCTTCTTGAATCGGTTCTCGCCGAGATGTCGGGCGCGCTCGCCAGGGGCGAAACGGTGAAGATTTCCTCGTTCGGCAGCTTCTCCGTCCGTCAGAAGGGCCAGCGCATTGGGCGCAACCCGAAGACCGGGGAGGAAGTCCCGATCCTGCCGCGCAAGGTATTGGTATTCCGGCCGTCGCAGGTGCTGAAGAACCGCATCAACGAGAGGATGCGTCCTGGCTCGCGAACATGACGATGGCGGCGCCGGCGGATAGTCCATCGGTGTCGGGACGAGCGGCGAAATCCGCGGACGCGTTCCGCACCATCAGCGAAGTCGCCAGCGAGTTGAAGCTGCCGCAGCACGTGCTGCGTTTCTGGGAATCCAAGTTCACCGCCATCAGGCCGATGAAGCGCGGTGGCGGGCGACGGTACTACCGGCCTGAGGACGTGGCGTTGCTGATGCGCATCCGCGACCTGCTTCACCACGACGGCTATACGATCAAGGGCGTACAAAAGCTGCTGCGCGAGAGTGGCGGCAAGCTCAAGGCCGCCCCAGTGGCGGCCGCGGACAGCGGTGCGCCGGCGCCGGTTCCTGAGCCGGCTGAGGGCGACAGGTTCACCGCCGAGACGCGGGCGCAACTGAAAAGCCTGCTCGGCGAGCTCGAAGACCTGCGCGCCGCCCTCGGCGGCACCTGATCGTCCGGGAATTGTGGCAGGTTTCAGTGGCCGCCAGACGGTTGCCGTCGCCGATGCCGCTCAAGTATAGTGCCGTCGTAGCCGGCGCCGCCCGGCGACATGACGGCAATACTGCGGCGGCAACCGGCCGGAGCGTGGCGCAGCTTGGTAGCGCACTACACTGGGGGTGTAGGGGTCGCGGGTTCAAATCCCGCCGCTCCGACCATTTTCTCCTTCGACGGGGCGGCCGGTGCGGCCGCGACGGGCGCCGCCGAACACCGGCGCCGCGGAAAAAAAGGCCGGGGTTCATGCCCCGGCCTTAGTTTGTGCTCTTGAGGGAAGGGAGGATTCGTTTTCACGAAATCCATCCTTACCCCGATATCCGACCACGGAACGCCGCCGTCGCATGTGACAGCGGTCACACGCCGGCATTTTTTCGCACCCCGTCCATGGCTCTGGAATCGGCGTTCTAAATTAATAAATAATAATTAATATCAATTTATTATTGTATATTGTTAATGTAACATATCAACTCGGACCGGTGCCCCGAACGGCGATTTTCCGGCGCCGCGTTCGGGTCACGAACCGAGCAGGTGCATGGGCGGCCCGTCGTCGGCGCGGATGCCGCAGGCGGCCTGCAGCCGATCCAGGATGCCCGGCACCATGTCCATGGTGGTGCCGAGGATGAATTCGCCTGGCACCAACTTCAGCGTCGGGCCCTTGGTGCATTGGCCAAGGCAGACGATGCGCTCGACGGCGATGGCGATGCGGCGCTCGCGGATGCCGCTCTCGATGGCGTCGGCGATCGGCAGGCTGCCGCGCGTCGCGCACGACGGCTCGCTCGCCTTGAAGCGCCGGTTGATGCAAATCAACAGCGTCCGCGGCGGCAGGTAAGAGGATTGGTCGGCGGGAGTTTTCACGGGCGTCGCCGGGGTATCGGATTCACGGCGGGCGGCGCCGACTCGGCGCGCCGTCGAACGGCGCCCGGGTGGACGCCGGTCAGGCAAGGGCCCGCTTGGCGCTGGCGACGTCGTCGGCCATTTGGAACACAGTGTCCAGACGCGCCAGCTTCAGCACCCGCAGCACGGCATCCGGCGGCGCGGCAAGGATCAGTTTCTTGCCCTGCTTGCGAGCGGTCTGGAACGCCTCCAGCAGGCTGGCGACGCCAGAGCTATCGATCATCGAAACTGCGGAAAGGTCCACTGCCACGCCGCGGCTCTTAGCGATGGAGTTGAGTAGCACCTTGCGCATGGAGCTGGAAAACTCGAGGTCGATGTCGCCCTTCAGGGCAATCACCGTGATCTCGCCATCCTGGGTAACGGTGTGCTGCATGCTGTTCCAGAGTCCGATGCGCCGACCGAAAGGCGCCGGCGCGGCGCGAATTTCCGGTCGGCGACAACCGCGGTTTCAGCGCCGTGACCGGGCAATCAAGCGCCCGCGCACAGGCGGCGGCCGGCGTCCGTCAGCCGGCAGATCTGCCAGTCCGGCATGATCGGGTTGTCGAACCACGGTTCGGCCCAGCCCTTGTCGAGGCAGCTTTGCACCGTGCGGTCGCTGACGCGCCGTCCTTCCTGATCGAACAGCGGCAGCTTGCCGCCGGGTTGATCGAGCCCGCGCATCAACCATTTCAGTTGCGACGACGATACCCCGCCGGCGACGCGCGGCCGCGTCGGCTCGGCGTCTCGTTCGCTGGCGATTACGGTTAAATGGGTTTGCATATCCGCCCTGGTTTTCCGTTATCGAGACAATAATATGGAGCATGCTACGGTAGTTTCGAGTCGCGGCCAAGCGCCTTGTTTCAGTTAGGGATTTTGCGCCGCGTGACTTGGCGGACGCGGGGCGGCGCGCGAGGGTCGGAGGAAATTAACCATGACGCAGGTTCTGGTTTACGTCACCGCGGCGTCCCGCGACGAGGCGCTGCGCATCGGCCGCGCCGCGGTCGAAAGCCGGCTCGCCGCTTGCGCCAACGTGCTGCCCGCGGCGACGACTTCGATTTACTGGTGGCAAGGCAAGATCGAAGAGGCGACGGAGGTGTCGCTACTCCTGAAGACCAAGGCCGGGCTCGTTGATGCGCTGGTGGCGAAGGTCAAGGAGAACCACAGCTACGACTGTCCGTGCGTGGTCGCGGTGCCGATCTCGGGCGGCAATCCGCAGTTCCTGGAATGGATCGACGCCGAGACGGCGTGATGACTATGTAAAAAGGGGCCTAGGGCAACGCGACGGTGGCCACCGCCTGCGCGGCGATGCCTTCGGCCCTGCCGGTGAATCCCATGCGGTCGGTGGTCGTCGCCTTGACGCTGACCCGGTCCTCGGCGAGCCCGAGGATGGCGGCAATGCGCGCCGTCATCGCCGATCGGTGCGGGCCGATCTTCGGCTTCTCGCAGATCAGCGTAACGTCGAGATGGACGATACGGCCGCTCCTGGCGGCGACCAACTCGCCGGCGCGGCGTAGGAACTGTGCGGAGGCGGCGCCTTCCCATTGTGGGTCCGACGGCGGGAAATGGCTGCCGATGTCGCCGGCGCCGATGGCACCGAGCAGGGCGTCGGTGGCGGCGTGCAGCCCGACGTCGGCGTCGGAATGGCCGATCAGGCCGCGCTCGAACGGCACCGCGACGCCGCACAGCATGACGTGATCGCCGGGCCCGAACTGGTGGGCGTCGATGCCGAAGCCGATGCGCGTCTCGCCGGCGCCGAGCAGCCGCCCGGCGCGCACCAGATCGTCCTCGGTGGTGATCTTGAAGTTGTCCTCGGCGCCTTCGACGATGGCAACCGCGAGGCCGGCGTGTTCGGCCACTGCCGCGTCGTCGGTCAGCCCCGAAGCCGGTGCCCGGCGGTGGGCGGCGAGGATGTCGGCGAAACGGAAGGCTTGCGGCGTTTGCGCCCGCCATAAATTTTGCCGCTCGACGGTGGCGGTGACCAAGCCGCCGTCGCTGCGCTTCAGCGTGTCGGCGACCAGCAGGGCCGGCACTGCGCCGGGCGACGCGTCGAGCGCCGCCAGGACGCGCGAAATGACGGCGGCTGAAACCAGCGGCCGGGCGGCGTCGTGGATCAGCACCCTGTCGGGCTTGAGCGCCGCCACGCGCTCGAGGCCGCGAGCCACGGATTCCTGACGCACCGCGCCGCCCGCCACGGGTTCCGGCAGATCGAGGCCGGTGGTCGCGGCGTCGTAATGGGCGCGGTGGCTCGGATCGATGACCGCCTGCACCGAGGTCACCTGCGGATGCTCCAGGAAGGCGCGGAGCGCGCGCCGCATCACCGGCTCGCCGGCGAGCGTCCGGTACTGCTTCGGCACCGCGCCACCGAAGCGCCGACCTTCGCCGGCCCCGACCACCAGTGCCACGGTTCCGCTCATTAGGTGCCTTTCCCGCGCCGTTCTCAATCGTCGTCGGATCGGCGTCGCTTCGCGGCGCCGAACTTAGTGCGCCCCCGTCGCCTTGCCAAGGGACTTGCCAATCGCAGACGACGGCGCGATTGTGCCGTGGCCGGCCGCCGGCAGCCGGCCACGGCTTCGTCGGCAAACCATGAGCAAGCGAGGGACGCCTGCCCCCATGCCCGAAAACGCGCTTCTGAGTCTGTCGGCGATCATTACCCTGGTGCCGGCGGCGCTGTTGCCGTTACGCCGCGATCACAGCCGCGATTTCACGTTCTGGGCGCTGCTGGCGGTGGCGGTGGCCGGGCCGTTGTCGTCGGTCCTGGCGGCGCTCGGTGGCATTTGGCGCACCGACTTGTCGATGGCGTTGTGGGTGACGGTCGCCGCCTCGATGGCGCTGTTCGCGGCCGCCGCCGCGGTCAGCCGAGAGGCGTGGCGGTTGACGCCGCTGGTGTGCGGTTACATGGTCTGCCTCGCCGTGCTGGCGACGGTGTGGGGGCACGCCCCGGTGAAGCCGCTCGGCAGCGCGCCCGGCGGTTGGATCTTGGTTCACATCGTCGTCTCGGTCGCCACTTATGCGCTGGTCACCATCGCCGCCGTCGCGGCGCTGGCGGCGTTCATGCAGGAGCGGGCGCTGAAATTGAAGCAGCCGACGACGCTGACGCGGCTGTTGCCGTCGGTCGCCGACTGTGAGGAATTGCTGGTGCGGCTGTTGGTGCTTGGTGAGATCGTGCTCGCCATCGGGTTGGCCACCGGCATGGCGCTGCAATTGAAGGAAACCGGCTCGCTGCTGAAATTCGACCACAAGACCGTGCTAACCGTTGCCGCCTTTGTGGTCATCGGCGGCCTGCTGTTGGCGCATTTCAAGAGCGGCCTGCGCGGACGCAAGGCGGCGCGCATCGTGTTGCTCGCCTATCTGCTGCTAACCCTCGGATATCCCGGGGTAAAATTTGTCACCGACGTACTGATGGTATAATCCCGGGCAACTGTTCCGTGGTTGCCTCGGAAATCGGCAATTGTGGTTGCCAAAAATGTTGTAATTCCCCGAATTTTGCCTAATAAATGGGCACCCAAAAAGGCCCAACCTCCGAATTGTCTGCAATGCCGCCCAAAACGCTGCCCATCATTGGCCCGATCCGACTCGACAGCCCGGTGATTCTGGCCCCGATGTCGGGGGTCACCGACATGCCGTTCCGTCGCCTGGTCAAGCGTTGTGGCGTCGGCTTGGTGGTCAGCGAGATGATCGCCTCGAAAGCGATGATCCACGCCGCCCGCAAGACGCTGCGGATGGCCTCCCACGCCGCCGATGAGCAGCCGATGGCGGTGCAGCTCGCCGGCTGCGAGCCCGAGGTGGTGGCGGAAGCCGCGAAGCTGAACCGCGACCGCGGCGCGGCGCTGATTGACCTCAACATGGGATGCCCGGTGAAGAAGGTGACCAACGGCGACGCCGGCTCGGCGCTGATGCGCGACGAACGGCTTGCCGCCGGCATCCTCGCCGCCGCCGTCACGGCAGTCGACATCCCGGTGACGCTGAAGATGCGCACCGGATGGGACGATGCGAGCCGCAACGCGCCGAAGCTGGCGCGCATCGCAGAAGATTGCGGGATCAAAGCGATCTCGGTGCACGGCCGCACTCGCTGCCAGTTCTACAAGGGCCGCGCCGACTGGAAATTCATCCGCCAGGTCAAGGAGGCAGTGCGCATCCCGGTGTTCGCCAACGGCGACATCATGAGCTTCGACGACGCCGCCCAGGCGCTCAGCGACTCCGGTGCCGACGGTATCCTGATCGGGCGCGGCACCTATGGCCGCCCGTGGTTCCCGTCGCAGGTGCGGCATTTCCTGGAAACCGGCGAGCGGCGGGCCGATCCCAGTCTGCCTGAGCAGCTCGCCGTGGTGCTCGAGCATTACGACGCCATGCTCGCCCATTACGGCGTCCATCACGGCGTCCGCGTGGCGCGCAAGCACATCGGCTGGTATTCGCGCGGCCTGCCGAAATCGGCCGAGTTCCGCGCCCAGGTGATGCGCGCCGAGGATCCGGAGACGGTGAAGACGATGCTGCGCCGCTTCTACCAGCCGATCATCGACAGGATGGCGGCGTGATGGCGGAGCCCGTGGTTGCCATCCGTCCGAAGGCCGGCGCCGGCGCCGCCGCCGTCGATGCCGACAGCATCCTCAACGCGCTCAGCACCGCGGTTGTAGTCGTCGACGGCGCCAACGCCATCGTCCAACTCAACAGTGCCGGCGAGCAGTTCCTGCAGGGCAGCGCCGCGCATCTCAAGGGCAAGCCGCTGGCCGAGCTGTTGCCGGTCGACAATCCGCTGTTCTCTCTGATTGAACAGGTGCGCGAGGAAGGCAACGCGGTGTCCGAATACGGCGTGACGCTGGAATCGCCGCGCGTCGGCCGCCATTTCGTGAATTTGCAAGCGACGCTGCTCGCCGACGACGAGGACTTGGTGGTGGTGATGCTGCAGCAACGTTCGATCGCCGACAAGATCGACCGCCAGCTCACCCACCGCGGCGCCGCCCGTTCGGTGACGGCCATGGCATCGATGCTCGCCCATGAGGTCAAGAACCCGCTTTCCGGCATCCGCGGCGCCGCGCAGCTGTTGGAGCAGAACTCGTCGCCGGCCGACCGCCGCCTGACCGAGCTGATTCGCGACGAGGCGGATCGAATTTGCGAATTGGTCGACCGTATGGACGCTTTTTCCGACTCGGGGCCGTTGAAGCGCGGCGCCGTCAACATCCACCAGGTCCTGGATAGGGTGATGCAGCTGGCGAAAAACGGTTTCGGCCGGCATTTGCGTTACATCGCCGAGTTCGACCCGTCGCTGCCGCCGGTCTACGGCAATCGTGACCAGCTCCTGCAGGTGTTCCTGAACCTAGTCAAGAACGCCGCCGAGGCGGCGCCCGCCAAGGGCGGCGAGATCACCCTCGAGACCGCCTATCAGCAAGGGGTACGGTTCGCCGTCGCCGGCACGAGTTCGCGCATGCATCTGCCGCTCCGCGTCAGCGTCAAGGACAACGGTCCTGGCATTCCCGAGGACATCAAGGGCTACCTGTTCGACCCGTTCGTGACCTCGAAGCCCAACGGCAGCGGCCTTGGCCTGGCGCTGGTGGCCAAGATCATCGGCGACCACGGCGGCGTCATCGAATGCGACAGCCAGCCGAGGCGCACCGAGTTCCGCGTCATGCTGCCGATGGCCGATCCCGCGCTGGCCGGCGGTGACGGGGAGGATTCGTGATGGCGGCGCCGACCATCCTGGTCGCCGACGACGACGGCGCCATCCGCACGGTGGTCAGCCAGGCATTGGGGCGCGCCGGCTACGAGGTGCGCGCCACCGGCAACGCGGCGACGCTGTGGCGTTGGATCAGCGACGGCGACGGCGATCTGGTGATCACCGACGTGGTGATGCCGGACGAGAACGGCCTCGACCTGATCCCGCGCATCCGCGGCGTCCGTCCGGAGCTCCGCATCGTCGTCATGAGCGCCCACAACACGCTGCTGACCGCCGTAAAGGCGACCGAGCGGGGCGCCTTCGAATACCTGCCGAAGCCGTTCGACATCAACGAACTGGTCAACGTGGTGCGGCGCGGCCTCGAAAGCCCGCGCTCGGCGGGAGATTTCGAAAGCGGCGGCGAGCCAGAGGAGACGCTGCCGCTGATCGGGCGTTCGCCGGCGATGCAGGAGATTTACCGGACGTTGGCGCGCCTGATGGGCACCGACCTGACGGTGATGATCAACGGCGAGTCCGGCACCGGCAAGGAGCTGGTGGCGCGCGCGCTCCACGATTACGGCAAACGCAAGAACGGGCCATTCGTCGCCATCAACATGGCGGCGATCCCCAAGGAGCTGATCGAGAGCGAGCTGTTCGGCCATGAGAAGGGGGCTTTCACCGGCGCCGCCGCGCGTACCCCCGGGCGCTTCGAACAGGCGGAAGGCGGCACGCTTTTCCTCGACGAGATCGGCGATATGCCGCCCGATGCACAGACGCGGCTTCTGAGAGTGCTGCAGGACGGCCAATACACTACTGTCGGCGGCCGCACGCCGATAAAGGCCGATGTGCGCATCATTGCCGCCACTCACCACGACCTGAAGCAGTTGATCCGCCACGGACTGTTCCGCGAGGACTTGTACTTCCGGCTCAACGTGGTGCCGATCCGGCTGCCGCCGCTGCGCGAGCGCACCGAGGACATCCCCGAGCTGGTGCGCTGCTTCCTGGCCCGTGCGGCGGACCAGGGGCTGCCTTGGAAGATCATCGACAACGCGGCGATGGAATGCCTCAAGAGCTATTCCTGGCCCGGTAACGTGCGCGAGCTCGAGAATCTGGTGCGGCGGCTGGCGGCGCTGTACTCGCAGGAGGTAATCAGCGTCGAGGACATCCAGGCCGAACTCGCCGACGCTTCGCCGGCCGCCATCGAGTCGGAAGGCAAGGGGCTGTCGCAGTCGGTGGAGCGGCGGCTCGCCGCCATCTTCTCCGCGCGCGGGGAGGCCCTGCCGGCGGCCGGGCTCTACGAGCGGGTGCTGAAGGAGGTGGAGCGGCCGTTGATCACCATCACCCTGCAAGCGACCCGCGGCAACCAGATCAAGGCCGCCGAAGTGCTCGGCCTCAACCGCAACACACTGCGCAAGAAGATCCGCGAACTCAACATACCGGTCATCCGGGGCGCGAAATGAGCGGCGCCGCGACCATTGCCGGACGGTTCCGCGACTGGCTGAAGGACGCCAGCATCCACCGCAAGCTGGCCTATGCCTTGGCAGCGGCGGCGGTGGTCTCGGGCGTCGCCACCTTCGCCACTATGTCCGGCCGCACCGCCACCGATATCAAGACCGTGCTGAATTTGATTTACGTCGACGGCATCCTGCTGCTGCTGCTGGCCCTTGTGGTGGCGCGGCGGCTCACCACCGTGTGGCAGGAACGGCGGCGCGGCCAAGCGGGCGCCGGGCTGCACGTGCGCCTGGTGATGCTGTTCAGCCTGGTGGCGGTGACGCCGGCGATCCTGGTCGCCGTGTTCTCAGCGTTGTTCATCAACTACGGGCTGCAGGTTTGGTTCAGCGACCGCATCAGCACCGCGATCAACCAATCGCTCACCGTTTCGCACGCCTACCTTGACGAGCACCGCAAGAACATCGTCGCCGACGCCTTAGTCATCACCAACGACATCAATTTCAATGCGTCGCCGATTACCGACCCCCGGCGGATCGGCCAGATCCTGTCCAACCACGCCGCGCTCAGGGCGCTGTCGGAGGCCTTGGTCATTGATGGCAGCGGCCGGGTGTTGGCACGCTCGGAATTCAGTTTCTCGGTGCGGGCCGATGGAATTTCCTCCGCTGACTTCGAACGGGTCAACCGCGGTGAGATCGCGATCCTGGGGAGCAGAACCGACGAGCGCATTCGGGTGTTGATTAAGCTCGCTAATATCGTCGACGCGTACTTGGTAATCGAGCGCTTCGTGGACCCGAAGGTCATCGCCCACATCAAGCGCATTGAGGACGCCGTCGGCCGCTACCAGACGATGGAGCAGCAGCGTAGCGGCATTCAGATCAGCTTCGTGATGATCTTCGTGGTCGTCGCGCTGCTGCTGCTGTTGGCGGCAATCTGGATCGGGCTGACTGTGTCGACGCAGTTGGCGAAGCCGATCAGTTCGCTGATCTCCGCCGCCGAGCGGGTCAGTCAGGGCGACTTGAGCGTGCGCGTCGACACCACTGACAGCGTCGATGAGATCGGCGCGCTCAGTCGTGCCTTCAACAACATGACCGGCGAGCTGAAAAGCACCCAGGAAGGCCTGATCGACGCCAACCGCGAGCTCGATGAACGGCGGCGGTTCACGGAAACCGTGCTCACCGGCGTTTCGGCCGGCGTCATCGGCCTCGACAAGGATGGCCGAGTGCATCTGTCCAATCGCTCGGCGTCCGAGTTGCTGGCGACCAATTTGGAAAGCGGCGTCGGCAAGCCACTCGCCGACGTGGTGCCCGAAATGGCGGAGCTGCTGACGCAGGCGATCAGCCGACCCGATCGCCTGCAGCATGCGGAACTCAAGGTCGCCCGCGACGGCCGGTTCCGCACCCTCAAGGTCAGCATCGCCGCGGAACGGCTGAGCGGCGACGTTTTCGGCTACGTGGTCACCTTCGACGATGTGTCCGAGCTTCTGTCGGCCCAGCGCAAGGCGGCATGGGCAGACGTCGCCCGCCGTATCGCCCACGAGATCAAGAATCCGCTGACGCCGATCCAGTTGTCGGCCGAGCGCCTGAAGCGCAAGTACTTGAAGGAGATCAAGACCGATCCGGAGACGTTTTCGAGCTGCACTGAGACCATCGTCCGCCAGGTCGAGGACCTGCACCGCATGGTCGACGAATTCTCGTCGTTCGCACGCATGCCGCAATTGGTTCTGAGGAACGAGAACCTTTCGGAAATCTGCCGCGGCACGGTGATGCTGGAAACCAACCGCCATCCGGACATCGTCTACGACATCGCCATGCCGAAGCAAGACGTCCGCCTCTACTGCGACCACCGCCAGGTGTCGCGGGCGCTGACCAACCTGCTGAAGAACGCCGCGGAAGCGATCATCGCCAGACAGGCGGAGGAAGGCGCTTCGGCGCCCGGCGGCGCCATCCACGTCATCGTTGAGATCAGCCACGACGGCGCCGTCGCCGAGGAAAACCGTGTCGTGCGGGTGGTTGTCGAGGATAATGGGCGCGGCCTGCCCAAGCTAAACCGCGAGCAGCTCACCGAACCCTACGTGACGACGCGTACCAAGGGCACCGGGCTCGGCCTCGCCATCGTCAAGAAGATCATGGAAGACCACAACGGCCTTTTGCTACTCGAGGATCGCGATGGCGGCGGCGCCAGGGTGACGTTGGTCTTCCGCCCGCCCGAACGGAATCTTCAGGATGCGCCGGGCGCCGATGCGGACGTCGATCCGATGAAGGTCGCCACCAGCCTGCTGGCCCACGGCTCCTGATGGCCCCGGGACCATGATGGCGCGCGACATACTGATCGTTGACGACGAGACCGACATCCGGGTGCTGACGTCCGGAATCCTCCAGGACGAGGGCTACCAGACTCGGGAAGCCGCGACCAGCGCCCAGGCGCTCGCCGCCGTCGAAAGCCGGCGGCCGAGCCTGGTATTGCTCGACATCTGGCTACAGGGCAGCGACCTCGACGGCCTCGGCATCCTCAAGGTGCTGAGGAAGGAGCACCCGACCATCCCGGTGCTGATGATGAGCGGCCACGGCACCGTTGAGACCGCCGTCGCCGCCATCAAGGACGGCGCCTACGACTTCATCGAGAAGCCGTTCAAGGCCGATCGCCTGCTGCGGCTAGTGGAGCGCGCCATCGAGATCGACCAGTTGCGCCGCGAGAACGAGGAGTTGCGGATGCGCGCCGGGACCGTCAGTGAGCTGATCGGCGACTCGCCGGCGATCCGCGGGGTCAAGCGCGCCATCATGCGGGTGGCGCCGACCAACAGCCGGGTGCTGATTAGCGGCCCGGCCGGCTCCGGCAAGGAGGTAGCGGCCCGCATGCTGCACACCCAGTCGCGCCGCGCCAAAGGGTCGTTCGTGGTCGTCAACTGCGCCACCATGCTGCCGGAACGGATGGAGGTCGAACTGTTCGGAGCGGAAAACGCCGGCGACGGCGCCGCGCCGATGAAGGTCGGTACCTTCGAGGCCGCCCACAACGGCACGCTGTTTCTGGACGGGGTCGGCGACATGCCGCTCGAGACCCAGGGCAAGATCGTCCGCGTGCTGCAGGAGCAGATATTCAAGCGTGTCGGCGGCTCTGTCCCGGTCGAGGTCGACGTCCGGGTGATCGCCGCCTCGACCGCCGATCTCGCGGCCGAGATCGCCGCCGGTCGTTTCCGCCAAGACCTGTTCTACCGCCTCAACGTGGTACCGATCGAAATCCCGCCGCTCAGGGCGCGGCCCGAGGACATTCCGCTGCTGGCCCGCCATTTCATGGAGCGCACCTCCGCCGTCTCGGGGCAGCCGCAACGAGAAATCAGCGCCGATGCGCTCGTGCTGTTGCAGGCCTACGGCTGGCCCGGCAACGTTCGCGAACTGCGCAACGCTATCGAACGGCTGCTGATCATGGCGCCCGAAGACCACAGCCAGCCCATAGGAGCCGGCATGCTGCCGCCGGAAATCCAGGGCAACGCGCCGCCGGTGCGCAACCTGGATCGCAACGTCGAGATCATGGGTTTGCCGCTGCGAGACGCGCGCGAGGTGTTCGAGCGCGAATACCTGCTGGCCCAGGTGACCCGTTTCGGCGGCAACATCTCACGGACCGCCGAGTTCATCGGCATGGAACGTTCCGCGCTTCACCGGAAGCTGAAGTCGCTCGGCGTGCGCGACGACGATCGGCAGCAAAATGCCGGCGGCTGATGAGCGCCGCGCCCGGACCGGCGCTGCGGCCGGCCCGGACGGGTTTTCGCTAACAACAAGGGCTCGAATGCCATGAAAGTCATCGTCTGCGGCGCCGGTCAGGTCGGCTTCAACATCGCCCGCCACCTAGCGATGGAGAACAACGACGTCACGGTGATCGACCAGGAGCCGGAGCTGATTCGCCGCATCAGCGACACCCTGGACGCCCAGGGAATCGTCGGCCACGCCTCGAACCCGGACGTGCTCGAACAGGCCGGCATCGCCGATGCCGACATCATCATCGCCGTCACCTACGCCGACGAGGTCAACATGGTGGCCTGCCAGGTGGCGCATTCGCTGTTCGACGTGCCGACCAAGATCGCGCGCATCCGCCAGCAGAGCTACCTGCAGCCCATCTACGCCAACCTGTTCACCCGCGACCACCTGCCGATCGACGTGATCATCTCCCCGGAAATCGAGGTCGCCCGCGCCGTCACCCGGCGGCTCGAGGTGCCGGGCGCCTTCGAGATGATCCCCCTGGTCGACGGCCGGGTGAAGCTGATCGGCGTCAAATGCGAGGAGACGTGTCCGCTGATCAACACGCCGCTGCGCCAGTTGACGCAGCTGTTCCCCGATCTCAACATCGTCATCGTCGGCATCATGCGCGGCGCCAAGCCGATGGTGCCGACCGCTGAAGACTTCATGGTGCCCGGCGACGAGGTCTATTTCGTCGTCGACAGCGAGCAGGTACGCCGGGCGATGGCGGCGTTCGGTCACGAAGAGCCGGAGGCCCGGAGGCTCCTGATCTTTGGCGGCGGCAATATTGGCCTGTTCCTGGCCCAGGAGGTCGAGCGCGAGCACAGCTGGGTGAAGGCGAAGATCATTGAAGGCCGCAAGGAGCGCGCCGACAAGATCTCGGGGCTGCTGGAGAACACCATGGTCATCTGCGGCGACGTGCTGGACTCCGAGATTCTGGCCGAGGCCAACGTCGCCAACACCGAGACCGTGGTCGCCGTCACCAACGACGACGAGACCAATATCCTGTCGTCGCTGCTGGCCAAGCGCTACGGCTGCCAGCGCGCGATCACGCTGATCAACAAGAGCACCTATGAGCCGCTGATCGGCTCGCTCGGCATCGACGTCGTCGTCAGCCCGCGCAACATCACGGTTTCGTCCATTCTCCAGCACGTCCGCCGCGGCCGCATCCATTCGGTGCACACGCTTCGCGAAGGGTTCGGCGAACTGATCGAGGCCGAGGCGCTGCAGACCTCCGAGTTGGTCGGCACGCCCTTGAAGGAGGTCGAGCTGCCGGAGGGCGTGGTTTTGGGGGCGATCGTCCGCGACGGCAAGATGATCTGCCCCCGCG
>Ga0214472_10002033_pt1 | contig 21976 bp, 31 predicted proteins | sample RVTome_6_FD_207662 | JGI IMG/M metagenome (GOLD analysis project Ga0214472, IMG submission 207662) | Soil microbial communities from uranium-contaminated site in the Upper Colorado River Basin, Wyoming, United States - RVT140D175 | ecosystem: Environmental > Terrestrial > Soil > Contaminated >...
GCTGTACACGCCGGTGGCGAAGTCGTTGGCACGGTCGTGCATGTAGCGGATGTCGCGGGTGTGGCGGCTGTTGCCGCCGCGGAAGACCTCGGGCGAGCTCTCCAGGATGAGCACGCTCGCGCCCGCGCGGCTCGCGGTCATCGCCGCGCAGAGCCCGGCGTTGCCGCCGCCGATCACGAGGACGTCGAAGCTCCGGGCCGAATCGAGCATCGGGCCCTATCTTATACTGCATCCGCCCGTGGCCACGCCAATGGCCACGTGACTCCTCACCGCCCGCGGCGGCGGCGGCGCTTGGCGGTGGTGCGGCCGGGCGATCGGCGCGTGCCGTGGCGCAGGCCCTCCATGAAGATGCCGCGGCAGGCCTCGCTGCAGAAGCGCTTCGCGTCGGCCTTGAGCTCTGTCCCGCACGCTTCGCATTTCGTCATGGCTGGGCTCCTCACACGGCTGTCTGGATCATTGGGGAGACTACGCGAAGATGCCGCCCGCGCCGGTGGCCTCGTAGAGGCGCTCCTGCGAGCGGAGCGCGGGGCGGCGATCCGCGGCGATTGGCACCAAGCGGCCGGTGGACAAGATCCGCCGTGCTGAACTTGGCCCTGCCTTTCGGCGTGAGGGACGCTCGTCGTCGGGAACGTCGGGAGGAACGCCGGGCGTGCCTCCGAGCACGGCGGCGGCGTGCCGCACGAGCGGCAGCTTCACTTCACGCCTGCCCCCGCTAGCGGCGCCGCAGGTGCGACGTCGACCGGGAAACCCGGGCGACCACCGAATTATCCACGACGTTCATCTGCACGAGCCGCTTTGTCCCGTCGGCAACGGCGCTGACAATCGTCGGATAGGTCTCGCGGGACTCCTCGATGATCTCGCCGGCGTAGTTGATGATGCGCCAGCGCCAATCGGGACTTTCCGGAGTCGAAAACGCTGCGACCTGCATGGCCGGCCCCCTACCAGCGCCCGCCGCCACCGCCCCCGCGGTTTCCGCCACCGCCGCCGCTCCGGTATCCGCCGCCGCTCCGGCCGCCGCCCGAGCCCGAGGGATTGGCCAGCTCGACCTTCAGCGTCCGGCCATCCACTTCCTGCCCATTGAACTTCTTCACCGCTTCAGCAGCTTCTTCGGCCGTCGACATCTCGACGAAGCCGAACCCGCGCGAACGGCCGGTGTCACGGTCCGTCACTACCGCGGCCGATTCGACGGTGCCGGCGGCGGCGAACAGCTCGCGCAGGCGTTCGTCGGTCGTGGAGAAGGACAGCCCCCCGATAAAGAGCTTCTGCGCCATGACCAACCTCCGAATACATCTTCCGCTGCGGATGACGCGCTCTGGGCCGCGGAAGGGGGAACCAGAGTGCGGTCTGGTGAGAAGGGGTCCACAATGAACCGATGGCCGAGCCAGACACTACCATCATGACACATCCTGGCGCGATTCGTCGGCCCCTTTCGGGCAGCGCGCCTACGGGCCGGGGCGCTTGCCGAAGGGCGAGCGGTAGTCGAGCACGGCGCGCACCGCCTTGGCCAGGCCTTCCGTGGTGAAGGGCTTCACGACGAAGGGCTCACCCGGGGCGAGCTGGATGCCGTAGTCCTCGATGGCCTCGCTGCTGTATCCGGACATGTACAGGAACTTCATCGCTGGGCGAATCTTGCGCATCTGCTCGACCAGCTCTCGACCGTTCAGGAGCGGCATGACGATGTCGGTCAGCAGGAGGTGGATGGGCTGGGACTCGGTCCGCGCGATGCGAAGCGCCGACATGGCATCGCCCGTGTCGAGCGTGGTGTAGCCTTTGGCCATAAGCATGTCGCGCGCGACGGCGCGAACCTCGGCCTCGTCGTCCACGATGAGGATTGTTTCCACGTTCTGCCTACCCCCTGCGCGGCGCGTGGGGCGCAGCGTCGCCGCTACGCTGGGATGCAGGTGAAGTTGTGGCGGCGCAGCATGTACCTGGGCCAGGGCTTGGAGTCCCAGTCGAAGCTCTGGACCTCCTGCCGGCTGAGGTCCTCCTGCCACTGGCGGCGAGCCGCGGCCCGCTCCTCGCACGCTTCCTGGGTCTCGTGCACGCTGAGCTTGACGATGTCCCGGGGCATCTCGGGCTTGTTCTCCAGCGCCTGGACCCACCAGAGAGCCCACACCAGCAGCACGGTACTCAGGATCTTCCGCACGGCGCTCCTCCATATTCTCCCGCGGGCCTAGCCGACCTCGCGGAGCCGCATCACCTCGGCGCGGCCGTCCATATACTCGCCCATCTTACGCCCGAGCGCCTTGAAATGCTCCGTCCCGCGATGGGCGTCCACGGCCGCCTGGTCGGCGTAGCGCTCCATGAAGACGTAGGTCTGCGGCGCCTCGGCGTGGTGGAGCGCGTACAGCTTGCAGCCGGGCTCGCTCGAATTGACCTTGGCCACCAGCTCCTTGGCGACGGCCTCGAATTCCTTCTCCATGCCCGGCTTCACCTTGATGGTCGCGACGATGCCTATCACGTTCTGTCCCCCTCTCGGCGCGTGGCCCGGACGTCGAGCCGCGTGCTCTGGTAAGTGGCTCCTTCACCCATGTCGCTGTAGCGGTCGCCGCACAGCATGTTGATCGTGCCGCCGCCCGCCTCTCCCGCCGGGCGCTGGCCCGGCACGAACGCCACGCCGCGCGCCGTCTCGTCGCTGACGCGGAGTTGGAGCCGCACCGTTCCGTGGTCGTTGTGCAGCTCGACCGCCTGGCCGTCCCGGAGCCCGCGCGCCGCCGCGTCGTCCGGATGGAGCACGCACTCGGGCGCTCCCTCACACCTGCGCAGGGCGGCGACCCCCGCGTAGGCGGTGTGCGCCTGGAAGTAGCCGGGCGCCGTCAGGAGCCTCAGCGGGAAGCGCGCGCGCGCCTCGGCCTCGAGCGGGTCGGCGACCCAGTCGGGCATCGCCGGCAGTCCTCGCTCCGCCAGGCCCGTCGAGTAAAACTCGAGCTTGCCCGACGGCGTCCTGAAGCGCTGCCGTCCCGGCGTGGGGGCGGCCTTGATCGGCACGCCCTCCCGCAGGGCCGTCAGGTCCACCTCCGCCGCCGGCGAGGCGGCGCCGCGGAAGAGCTCGCGAAGGAGCCCGTCGGTGTCCATCGAAAAGATCGGGTCCTTGAGGCCGAGCCGCTGCGCCAGCTCCTGGGCGAGGCGACCGTTCGACCACGCCTCGCCCTGCGGCGGCACGACCTGCCGGACCATCTGGAGGTAGTAGGTGCCGTAGGAGCGCACTACGTCGTCGCTCTCGAGATAGGTCGCCGCCGGCAGGAGGATGTCGGCGTAGCGCGCCGTGTCCGACAGGAACGGGTCGTGCACGATCGTGAAGAGATCCTCGCGCGCGAGCCCCCGCCGCACCGTCACCGAGTCCGGGCAGGTGACCGCCGGGTTGTTGGCGGCGACGAAGAGCGAGCGGATCGGCGGATCGCCCAGCTCGAGGAGCGCCTTGCCGAGCCGCGAATGGTTCACGATCCGGGTCGCGGCGGGGCCCGAAGGCTTGCGAATCCCGCCGTTGTCCAGGCCGAAGCCTGTCGCCGTCATCAGGAGCGCGCCGCCGCCCGCGCGGTTGTAGGCGCCGGTCAGCCCCGGGAGCAGCGCGACGGCGCGGATGGCCTGGCCGCCGTTCACGCAGCGGGACATGCCCTCGCCCAGGCGGATGAAGGGTGCCCGCGCGCGGCCGTAGAGATGCGCGAGCCGCTCGAGGTCGGCGGTGGAGACGCCCGTGATCGCCGACACGCGGGGCGGATCGAATCGCGGCAGCACCTCGCGCTCGAGCCGGTCGAATCCGATCGTCTCGCGGGCGATGTAGTCGCGGTCGCAGAGGCCGTCGCGGGCGAGGATGTGCATGACGCCGAGGGCCAGCGCCGCGTCCGTGCCGACATCGACCCGCAGGTGCCAGTCCGCGCGCTCGGCGGTGCGCGAGCGCCGCGGCTCGATCACGACGAGCGGGGCGCCGCGCGCGCGCGCCCGCTCGACGAGCGGCCACACGTGGACGTTGGTCGTGAGGAGATCGGCGCCCCAGGAGATGACGAGGTCGGACTCCGTCACGGTCTCGGGGTCCGCCCCGCCGACGCTTCCGCAGGCGGCGTCCCACCCCGCCTCGGCGCAGGAGTCGCAGACGGTCCCGGCCCAAAGCCGTGTGACACCGAGCGCGTGGAAGAGGCCCAGCAGCAGCCCACGGTTCAGCTGGCCCTGGTGGGCGCTGTAGGCGTAGCCCAGGATGCCCAGCGGCCCGTCCTGGCTCATGATGGCCTGCCAGCGGCCGACGATCTCATCGAGCGCCTGCGCCCAGGAGATCGGCGCGAAGCGCCCTTCCCCCTTCGGGCCGTTCCGCCTGAGCGGCGTGAGCACGCGATCGGGTGAGTGGACCCACTCGTGCTCGCGGTTGACCTTGGCGCAGGCGAAGCCCGCCGTCATCGGATGGTCGGGATCGCCGCGGAGCTTCAGCAGGCGGCCGTCGTCGACGGTTGCCAGCAGGGAGCACTGGTCGGGGCAGTCATGGGCGCAGGCGGTGCGAACGGTTCGGATGACTCGGGCCTCCTCGGTGCGGCACATCGTGCGGGAGACCCTTCGCCTTGTCAACCGTTTGGCGCGCCGCCTGCTACAATGGCCGCCTTCAACCGAGCGAAAGGGGGCGACGATGGCTGAGGGATCTCAGGGGGCGGCGGGCGTCAAGATCGACACGGTCCGGTCCTACTCGACCGGTACCCCAGGCCGCGCGCTGAACAGCGCGCGCCACAACCACTTCGTGCTGGACTCGCCCTCGGGCCCCAACGAGGCGCTGACCAACGGCGAGGCGTTTCTGGCCGGCGTCTCCTCTTGCGGCGTGACCCTCATCGAGAAGTACGCGCTGGAGGAGAACGTGCCCGTCAGGGGCATGCAGGTCGCCATCGAAGGCATCCGCAGCAACGCCGAGCCCAACCGCTTCCAGTGCATCAACGTGTCGTTCGAGATCTGGGGCGTGAGCCAGGGGCAGGCCGAAGAGCTCGTGGAGATTTGGAAGAGCCGCTGACCGCTCTACCGGACGGTCGCGGTCGCGACCGACGTCAAGGTGGACGTCCTCGGCGTTCTCGGGTGACCTGCCGCCCGAGTCGAGTGGCTTTGACTTCGCAGTGAGCCGAGGGCAGACTTGGGGGCACCCAAGGAGACCCCCCATGCCCTCGAACCTCGACGAGCAGTTCCAGACGCTTCACGAGCTCGTCCGCGCGGCGCGGCGCAACCTGGCCGACGGCCCGTGGGATTACCTGATCGGTGGCACCGAAACCGAGACCACCGTGAAGCGCAACCGCGCGGCGATCGACTCGCTCGCCTGGAGACCCCGCGTCCTGCGCGACGTGTCCAAGGTGGACGTGTCCTCCACCTTCCTCGGCAGGCCCGTGCGCATCCCGGTGATGCTGGCGCCGGTGGGATCGGTCGAGAGCTTTGCGCCCGGCGGCGGCGCGACCGCGGCGAAAGCCTCCGGCGCCTTCGGCGTGCCGCACATGCTCTCGAGCGCCTGCAACCCGGGCCTCGAAGCGACGGCGGCGGCGGCGGACAACTACCGCATCTTCCAGCTCTACGTGCGCGGTGACGCGGCTTTCGTGGACGACCACGTCAAGCGCGCGCTGGACCACGGCTACCACGCCTTCTGCATGACGGTCGACTCGGCCACGTACAGCCGGCGCGAGCGCGACCTCGACAAGCGCTTCGTCAAACCGTGGCGCGTCAAGGCGACGGGCATGGAATACCAGGCCGCGCTCTCGTGGGCAGAGGTCAAGCGCTTCAAGGACACGCACGACGTGCCGCTGATCCTGAAGGGCATCGCCACCGGCGAGGACGCGGCGCTTGCGTGCGAGCACGGCGTGGAGGTCGTCTACGTCTCCAACCACGGCGGCCGCCAGCTCGACCACGGCCTTGGCTCGCTCGAGGTGCTTCCCGAAGTGGTGGCGGCCGTCGCGGGCCGCGCCGCCGTCATGGTGGACGGTGGCTTCATGCGCGGCAGCGACGTGGTCAAGGCGATCACGCTCGGCGCGCAGTGCGTGGGGCTCGGCAGGCTCCAGTGCCTGGGCCTGGCGGCCGCGGGGCAGGCGGGGCTCGAGCGCGCCCTCGAGCTCCTCGAAGAGGAGATCCGGATCTGCCTGGCTCTTCTCGGCGTGACGGGATACGACCAGCTCGACGCCTCGTATCTCCACGAGGCGCGGCCCGTCACCGAGCCTGGAGCGCTCTCCGCCTTCCCCCTGCTCTGACCCAGGGACCGCACCGTGAAAGAAACCCTGCTCACACTGGCAGTCATTGCTCTCGCCGCGGGCTGCGCGACGCCCTATGGCGAGGGCCAGGCGGCCTTGCATCAGGGGCGCTTCGCCGAGGCCGAGGGTTACTTCAGCCAGGCCCTGGCCGCCGACCCTGGCCGCACCGACGCGCTGGTGGGTCTGGGCATTGCCCAGTACAAGCAGGGAGAGATCGGCCAGGCGAGCGACACGCTCCAGAAGGCCCTCCAGATCCGCCTGAACGACCCGAGCGTGCGCCTCTACCTGGGGTTGGCCTATCTCCAGAATCGGGACCCCCTCCAGGCCGAGCAGCAGCTCTCGGCGCTCCGTTCGCTCGACATCGACCCGCGCGTCGCACAGCAGATCGACCGCGCGATCGAGGTGATCAGGCAGGGGCCGCTGAGCGATCCCGTTCGCAACTTTCTCGCCGGCAGCCTCGAGACCGAGGCGCAGCTCAGTCGCGATGCGCAGGAGGCTCGCGTTCAGGCCGAGAGGGCTCAGACCTACTACTTTTCGCATTACCCCTATGGCTATCCCTACTTCGCCGGCCCCTTCGCCCCCTGCGTCCTCGTGAGGCGCGGCTGGGGCTGGTTCTGCATGTGATGTAGTGCATGTGATGTAGGATGTTGCTCCAGGAGGGTTCCATGACGATCTCGACGGGCGCGCTCCAGATGCACAGGCTCCACCCCGCCTGCGGCGTCGAGCTTTCCGGCGTGGATCTCCGCCAGCCGCTCGATGACGGCGCGTGGGCGCACATCTGGGAGGCCTTCAACGAGCATTCCCTCCTGGTATTCCACGGCCAGCCGCTGACGGACGACGAGCAGTTGCGATTCAGCCTCCGCTTCGGCCCGCTCGAAACGGCCGTCAGGGCGCTCGGCAAGGAGGACCGCCTGCATCCGAATCTCGTCGAGCTGGCCAACGTGGACGAGGACGGCAGGCTCATGGACTGGTTGGACCGGCGCATGATCTACCAGAGCGGCAACCAGATGTGGCACAGCGACTCGTCCTTCAAGAAGGTGCCGGCCCAGGCCTCCCTCCTCTCCGGCCGCGAGGTGCCTCCCGAGGGGGGCGAGACGGAGTTCGTCTCCTGCCGCGTGGCCTGGGAGGCGCTCGCCCCCGAGATGCAGCGCCGGCTCGAGGGCAAGGTCGCCGTCCATTCCTTCGCTTACTCGCGCGGGCTGATCGATCCGACCCTCCTCGGCCAGGAGGTGAAGGACGCCCTGCCGCCGGTGCGCCAAGCGCTCGTCCGCGCCAATCCCCTCAACGGCAGGAAGACCCTCTATATCGGATCGCACGCCTCGCACATCGAGGGCATGCCCGTCGAGGAGGGGCGCGCGCTGCTGAAAGAGCTGGTCGAGCTGGCGACGCTCCCGGATCGCGTGTACCGGCACGCGTGGCGCCAGCACGACCTCGTCATCTGGGACAATCGCTGCATGCTCCTCCGCGGCCGGTCCTGGAACGCCAAGCGCCACGCTCGAATCATGCACCGGACCACCGTCGCCGGCGACGGGCCCACCGCATGAGCGGCGCGAGGACGATCACGGCCCTGAACCCTGTCGGGTTCGCCCCGAAGGTGACGCGGAAGGCGCTGGCGCCGCGGCTCGACACGCTCGAAGGCAGGACCGTCTACCTGGTGGACTGCCGCTTCGACGACTCCGACCTCTTCCTCAAACAGATGCAGGGGTGGTTCGGAGCCCACATGCCGGGCGTGCGCACGGTCTTCAAGCCGATCTCGAGCGTGTACCTGCAGGACGACCCGAGCACGTGGGAGGAGATCAAGGCGAAGGGGCACGCCGCGATCCTCGGCGTCGGCCACTGAAGCACCTGCGCGCCGGCGGTCGCCGCGCATGCGATGACGATCGAAGCGGCGTACGGGGTGCCCGTCGTCGCCATGCACACCGACAAGTTCGACCGGGTGGTCCGCTCGGTGGCGGCCGTGAACGGAATGCCCGGGCTCCGGCAGGTGTTCGTCCCCCAGCCCATCATGGGCAAGACGGCCGCCCAGCTCCGCGAATACGTGGACGGCGCCGACCCCATCACCGGCCGCCCGGTCATGCAGGAGGTCATCGAGGGGCTGACCCAGCCGCTCGACCCGAAGGATCTGGGCCCGGTCGAGTTCGATCGCTCGACGCCCCGCCTCGTCGAGCCCGGCACTGATGAGGATCTCCACCGCCTCTTCCTCGACAACAATTGGACCGACAAGCTGCCGATCGTGCTGCCCACCGAGGAGCGCGTGGCGGTGATGCTGGCCGCGACCCGCCGCAAGCCTGGTGAAATCGTCGGGCGCATGCGCTCGACCCACTTCCGCGAGTACTGGGAATACACGGTGGAGAAGGTCGCCGTGAACGCGGTCATGGCGGGAGCGCGGCCCGAGTACTTCCCGGTCCTCCTGGCGCTCGGCGCCTCGGGCGTCACCGCGCGGAGCAGCAGCTCGAGCGCCATGGCGTCCATGGCCGTCGTCAACGGACCGATCCGCGACGAGATCAGGATGAACGCGGGCACGGGCGCGCTCGGCCCGTACAGCCACGCCAACGCCACGATCGGCCGGGCCTACGGCCTCCTCTCCCAGAACGGGCAGGGCGGCTCCGTGCCGGGGCACAGCTACATGGGCAACCAGGGCAACAACTACGCCTACAACAGCGTCACCTTCGCCGAGAACGAGGAGCGGAGCCCCTGGGAGCCCTTCCACGTCCAGCACGGCTGCCGGCCGGCGGACAGCGCGGTGAGCGTCTTCAGCGGCTGCCGCTCGACGGCGTTCACGCTCGGGCTCCGCGAGAAGCACTGGCGCGAGCACGTGCGAAACATGCTCCGCGGCATGGACCCGCACACGCCGCCGACGCTCCTGCTCGACCCCATCGCCGCGCGCCAGTTCATCGACCGCGCGGGGTTCACGAAGAAGGACGCGCTCATCGACTGGCTCTACGAGACCGCGACGATGCCGGCCGGCGAATACTGGGACTCCCAGCTCATCCAGAACTACATCTATCCGCGCGCGACTTTCGGCGAGGAGCCGTGGGCGTCCAAGCTCAAGGCCGCTCCCGGCGAGCTGATCCCGATGTTCCGCCGAGAAGACATCCACGTCGTGGTCGTCGGGGGCGAAACCAACGGGTACTGGCGCATCATGGGGTGCAACTATCAGAAGACCGTCTCGATCGACGAGTGGCGGTAGGAGGGAGCACAGGCATGAATACTGACCGTTTGAAGATACCTCTCGGCGAAGCCATGTTCACGCAGCGCTCGATGCGGAAGCTCCGGCCGGACCCGATCCCGGACGAGGACATCCGCCTGATGCTCGAGGCCGCGGTGAAGGCTCCCAACGGCGGCAACCGCCAGCCCGGGCGCTTCCTCGTGGTCACCGACAGGCAGAAGATCCGCGAGTTCGGCGCTCTCTACCACGAGGCGTGGTGGGCCAAGCGCAAGGACGAGTACGGCTGGACCGGCCCCAAGGACATCCCGCCGGGCGAGAAGAACTACAGCGCCGCCATGGAGCTGGCCGACGCGATGAAGGACGTCCCCTGCGTCGTCTTCGCGCTCACGGAGCCCCCCGGCGGAGCCAACTCGATCATCCCGGCCTGCCAGAACCTGATGCTGGCGGCCCACGCGCTCGGGATCGGCTCGCTCCCGACAACGCTCCACGCCGCCGTGATGGACCGCTTCCGCGCGCTCTTCGGCATTCCGAAGGAGCTGTCCTTCCACTTCTGCATCCCGCTCGGCTTCCCGGCCGTCAAGTACGGGCCGAGCCGGCGCAAGCCCATCGAGGAAACCACCTCCTGGAACAGCTGGGGAGGGCGCGTGCCGTGGGCGTGACGCGCAAGCCGGCGGTCAGCCTGGCGGCCGCCCCGGGGCGGCGGCGCGCCACCATCGAGGTCGCCCAGCGCTTCGAGAAGGAGGGCTTCGCTGGCATCTACTGCCCGAGCTACGGCGACGGCCTGGGGCTCTGCGAGGCGCTGGCGCTCGAGACCAAGGAGATTCCCTTCGGGACGTCCATCGCCAACATCTACTCGCGCCACCCGCACGACTACGCGCAGAGCGCCGCGCTCGTCCACGAGCTCTCCGGGGGCCGCTTCCGCTTCGGGATCGGCGTCAGCCACGGCCCCACGCTGGCCCGACTCAAGGTAAGCGCCGGCAAACCGCTCGAAGACATGCGACGCTTCGTCACCGAGCTTCGCGCCGGCGCCAAGCAGGCGGGCGCGCTGCCTCCCCTCGTGCTGGCGACGCTCAGGCACAGGATGGTCGCCCTGGCCGGCGAGATCGCCCAGGGTGCGGTGTGGGCCAACGCCGCGCGCTCTCACATGGCCGCCTCGCTGAGCCACCTGCCCGCTGCCCTTCGGAGTGACCCCGGCTTCTTCATCGGCGACATGCTGCCGACCTGCATCGACAGCGACAAGTCCGCGGCCGCGGCGGTCAACCGGCGCACGCTGACGGGCTACGTCAAGCTCCCCAACTACCAGAACTACTGGATCGAGGCGGGCTTCGAGGACGAGATGCTGGCGATCCGGAAGGCCATCGCCGCCGGCGAGGAAGACCGGATTCCCTCGCTCATGTCCGACCGCTGGCTGTCCGAGGTCACTGTGTACGGCAGCGCCGCGGAGGTCCGCGAGGGCATCGAAGCGTGGTACGCGGCGGGCGTCAATACGCCGATCATCGTGCCGTCCTCCACCAAGGGCGGCCAGATGGTCGCCCTCCAGGAGCTCATCGAGCTGTACCGCTGACCGAGGACCAACAGCCCATGCTGCGCTACGGGTACGAGGCTCCGCCGTTCTCCCTTCCCTCGACGAGCGGCCGCGACATCTCGCTGGGCGAGTTCAAGGGCGCATCCGACGTCGTGCTTTTGTTTTATTGCTACGACTGGGGAAACATCTGAACCCCCGAGCTTCGCGACCTCGGTGAGGTCGCCCGCGACCTTCAGACCAAGGGCGCCGTCGTGCTCGGGATCAGCGGAGACACGCCCTTCTCCCACGCGGAGTTCCACAAGCGCCACGCGCTGCCGTTTCCGCTCCTGAGCGACGTGCATCGGAGCGTGATCCAGGCGTACGGCGTGTGGGACGAGGAGCGCAACGTCGCCTACCGCTCGACGGTCGTCATTGACCGCGAGGGGAAGCTTCGATGGTTGCAATCTGGCGACCGATTGATGACCCGAAGCGGCGCCGAGATCGTCCGCGTCCTCGACCTGATCCACCGCCTCCGCATGCCGGGCTAGCAGCGATTGTCCCCATAGGCGCTTGCCGCAGCCGACGTTCACGGCTCCGGAAGCGAGCGCATTATACCTTGCCCTTCCGGCGCTGGTTGGCGCCCCAGGCGACCCGGGTGCCCTGGTCTGTCTGCAGCAGAATGGTGCCCTTCTTCACCGCGACGGCGGCCGAGCGCTGTCGGCGCTTGGCCTGGGGTCGAACCTCGGGTCCGCCCGGCGGGCGCCCAGCCTTCGGGGAGCGCCCTGCCTGCTTCGTCCTCCTTGTCGGCATTTCGGTCTCCCCGTCTCTCGTCAGTCGGTGAGTCGCCGCGCTACGCGTTGACGGCCTTCTCGTCAATCCCCGCCATCTCGGCGCAGTGGGCGCAGCAGAAGATCCGATCACCGAGCTCGACACCGTGGCCGATCACGCGGCATCGGCAATGCTCGCAGGTGGGCGCCATCTTCTGGATGGCGCACTCGAAGGAGTCGAACGTCCCCGACTTCCCCGCCTGGCGGATCTCCATCGTCTTTCCGTAGTCGTTCCCGCACACGTCACAGCGTCCCATGTTCCGTCTCCTTCCGATTGCCCTCTAAGGGGCGATCTCGATCTCCACCGCGAAGTTGCGCCCCCGCCTGCTCCCGGTAGCGCGCATTGACCGCCGCACCCTTGATCATATCCCTGTGCCCGACGGATAGCGTGGAGGGCACGACGAGGATCATCCCGTTGTCGAGGACGATCGCGCCGCCGTCCGAGCGCACACGCGCAATCCGGCCCTGGGTGAGGTGGGTGGCGCCGCCCTCGCTCGGGTTGGCCGCGTCTGAGCTCTTCGCGCTCGGGCTGGCGGCGTTTTCGTTCTTGGGGGCAGGCTCGTAGCCGCCCTGGTAGCCTTCGACGGGTGCGGTGCCGCCGCCTGCCGGGGCCCGCTTCATCTCGTTTGCTCCCGATCCTGCCGCGAACACACCCGCGATGACGAGCGCGAGGATGATCGTGACGGCCCGGTAGGGAAGCGAGCCATGGCGATCGATTGCGTACTCGTCTCGTGGCATCGGTGATTCCTCCTGCTACAGGTCATGCAGCAAGGACTGTGCCGGGTGAGGACCCGGCACAGCGCTCGCCAAGCCCCCAAAAAGGCGATCCGTGCGGCGCTGTGCTCCCCGCGCTCGGCGACAAGCGGGGAACTTCTACCGGAAGGAATTACCGTCGGGCCACGGATTTGGTGCTGCCGCGCCCTGGAGCGTCGCTTGAGGCTTGCACCACACCACCATGCAGTTCAACCAATTGACGGACCAGGGCGAGGCCGATGCAGAGACCGCCTGGCCCGCGATCAAGACCGCGCTCGTCTTGCACGAAGAGGTCAAACACGCGCGGAAGAAGATCCGCCGCGGGCATGGCCCGAGGATCGCAACGCAAGGTCCGCGCCAAGGGAAGACAGGCGATGTTAGGATGATGAAGACACAGCGCCGCGTTCGGAGAGCGCGGCACACGACACCACGAGCCGCGCCTTCATGTATCCCCCTGAGCAGACGGTGAGCAGCGGCCGCTGGGTGTGACGATCGATCGGGTGCTTACGGGTGCCAGAGATCCACTCAATCAGTGCCGTAACGTTCGCCACGTCCGACATGGCGCGAGCCGTGCGGTTCTACGAGGCACTCGGCTTCTCGATAGCCTACGGGGGCGCGACAAGTGCCTTCACATCGTTCCGGGTCGGCGAGGGATTCCTGAATCTCGCGAGGGCCGACGATCGGCCGCCTTCGACGGCTAGGGTGCGCGTCATTTTCTACGTCGACGACGTTGACGCCATGTATGCGCATGTCCTGGCCCGGGGTTTCACGCCGGACGCGCCCCCTCGGGACGCGGAGTGGGGCGAGTGTTACTTTCACCTGACCGACCCTGACGGCCATGCCCTTTCATTCGCGCGGCCCTTGCGGGGCGCCGACGGATGATCATGTCTATGTTATGTGCGCTCCCGATCTTAGGATGCACGAGGCGGCGCCGAGGACAATGCTGCCACCGGCTTCGTGGCAAGCACCGTGTTGTACGCGTTTCCGAAGACGAACCCCTTCGATGTGCGCCAAATGATCCATTCCAATCCGACGAATGTGCGCATCTTGAGCCGGTACTTCCAGAAGAGCATGTGTCGAATGAAGTTCCAGGTGAGGCCCCAGGCCCAGAAAGGCAGTCGCCGATACCGGATCGGGTCGAAGCCGATTCGGCGCATCTTGTAGACGAGAAGATTGGCGCCGAGAAAATTGTAGCGCCAATTGTCGAAAAAGGCGGTGACGCTCCGGTAATCCTCCTCACGGCGACAGTGATCCAGCGACCCTGGTGAACGGATCATCAGGCGTCCTCCCGGCTTGAGCATCCGCCAGCACCGCGCCAGCCAAGCATCCAAGTCCCTGGTGTAGCCGATCGATTCGAGCGCATAGATGGCGTCAAAACTCCCGCTCGGGAGATCGAGAATGTCGAAGTCGGCGACAATCACGCGGACGCGCCCGCCAAGCTTCGCAAATTTCTGCCGGCAGATGTCCGCCTGCACGGAAGAATTGGTCACGCACACGATTTCGATATTGCACCGGCTGGCGAGGTAGTAGGCCGCCGCGCCCGAACCGCACCCGAGCTCCAACAACCGCATCCCGTCCCTCGGCTTCAGAAGAGCGCACTCGGCTTCGTACGGATCCGTGAATGCCGCACGGGGAAAAACACACGTGCTGTAATTCGCCTGCTCGCCGCGATATGCGCGGAACACGTCATCATATGTGCGATTCTCGTCGTCGTGCTTGAGAAAGTCGTCCACCCGCGGTGTCCACTCGACCAGTTGGCGCTGCTCGAATTCATTCAACTGGTGGCCGAGCCTGCTTGCGTCCTTCGGATGCGTGACGAGGAGAAAAAGGACGTAATGAAAAAGGTTGTATGCCACGAACAACCCGACGATGATTGCCGCGACGAATATGAGTATCGATTCAGTCATGACGCCCCGCAGGCCGGGCTCTTTCCCGCTGTCACAGCGCGGATAACGCCCCTCCCATCTCGGGCCGATCCTGCCAGAGCACGTCGGAGCAGTCAAATTTGCGCCTCGACGCAGGGGGCGAGGCCTGTCACTAGGGGTGCAGGCGGCGGCAGGGCAGACGTCCGCGGCTGCCCGGGCCCCCGGCACCGCCTAGTAAGGTTACGCGGGGGAGTGCCGGCTGCTCGGCTCCGGGAGTCGGCCACAGCGGTGCCCTCGACCCCTGAGGGTCTCCGGGCCACCGCCGTGACCGATTTGGCCGGGCCGCGTCATGCGGGTGGGTCGTCGTCGCAGGCTACCGCTCGTTAGAAGTTTGGCTGCACGTTGTGCTCACAGGACAGCATCCGGGCCTGAAACGTGGTGATGAACGGATTCTTGCTGATCTGCACCAGCCTCGAGGCCCTGAGGCTCTCCTTCCGAATCAGGGGTGAGGACCCCTGGAGCAGCGCCTCTTGTGGAATGCGGTAGAGCTCGCCGGTGCTCACATCTACGTAGGCGCCGGGATCCTCGATGCTCTCCCACGACAGCTCCGTCGAAAGCTGCTGGGATTGCATGGCGATCGGGTGGGTCCGCGACCCAGAAGGCGGAAGGCGGGCGGATTGAACCTCGAGGGATCCCTAATCTCTGCCAGATTCATGTCGTGTTTCAGGTTGACCCACGCGAAATACAAAGTCAAGTTGAGGGCCGAGGAAACGCCTCCCTCACACACCGTCAAGAAGAGTCAACGGGTGGTGGGAGCTGGCTCACGGCCGGCGAGGCGATGGGCCTGGCGCGGGTGCAGGCCCAGGCCATCGCCAGCCTCGTCGCGGACTGAGCCGTTACTTCTTGCCCGTGAAAAACTCCTTGATGTTCTCGCCGCTGAACTTGGCGCCTTCCACGATGGTGTGGCCGATGCCCGTGAACATTTCCTTGAACCCGGGGCCGACCTCACCCTGGCCGATCTGCTTGGCGCCCCGCTCGACCCGTTTGGTCGCCTGGTCCACCTTGGTCTTGTCGGCGGCGCCGGCCGTCCCGCAGGACAGAGCCAGGGCCGCGAGCAATCCGGGAGCGATCCACACCCAGCGAAGTCTCCGTGTCATGATGCACCTCCGTCAGTGGGCTTGGCTCACAAATCCATGCTACCACCACGCAGTCGGTATGGGTCGCCTAGACAGGAGAAGAGCCCGGAGCGCTCGCTCCGGGCTCTCGAGTGGCGGCGACACCCGGACTGCGGAGACCGGTTACTTGACGGGCTGGACTTCGATGGCCGTAACCACCTTCTGACCGCCCCGCTCCTCGAAACTGGCCTTGACCGTCGCACCCGGCTTGAGGTCCGCACGCTGAACCTTCACGTTCGACGGGATCATGAGCTCGGTCCCGTCGGCAAGCGTGACCTTGGCCCCGCTGACATTCGCGATCTTCCCCTCTACCATCGCGCCGCCCGGAGCCTGGCGCTGCGGTTGAGCTGCGCCCGGCGAAGTGCCCTGGGCTAGCGCATCGGTGCTCCAAGTCGCTGGCCCCATAAAGGCGAGAGCCGCGACGAGGACGACCCCCGCCCCCCGCATCCTGAATATCCGTGTCATATCTTCCTCCCCCCATGACGTGGTTGACGCATTGGCCGACACGGCCCCAACTCCGCGTCGGACGGTACCGATACTAACCACAGCGAGCACCAACCGTGCCAACCCTGGCGGGAGGCCGCTGCTCGCGAAACGCCCGAGATCCCGACCTCACGACTCATTGCACCTCCTCGACGGGCAGGAGGAACTGACACGGCGTAAAGAATTTTCCGCCCAATCTTGCATGGGCTCGCCAGAGGTCGGTCAGTTCACGGAGCGCGCTTCACCCGCGCAGGTCGTCGTGACAGCGGGCTACGGGCCCTGCGGCGCTCCGGGAACCCCTATCCTGATCCAGGCTCGTAGCGCACGGAAGATTTGTCGCTCCGGTGCACCCATTTCTTCCCGGTGGAGAGCAGGCGCGGTCCGCCGCGCCGCGCCCACTCTCCGCGCTGATCCGCTACTGCGTCTTTGGCACGGCCTGACCTGGGGCCTACTTGGGCTGGGGCACCGGCAGCACGTCGATCCGGGTGGCAAAGCTCTTGCCCGCCCGCGTCTCGTAGGAAGCTTTGACCTTCGCGCCTTCGCGGATGTCCTCCAACGTCGCCTGCCGCCCTTCGGTCTCGATCTGGGTGCTGTCGGTCACCTCGAGGGTCTTACCCCAAAGCCCCAGGAGCCCGACGGAGACATCGAGCGTTCTCGCCGCCGGGTTGACCTTCTTGACCGTGCCCTCGAAGGAGGCCGCTGCTGGTGCAGATGGAGAACCTTGAACACCCGGCATGGACTGCTGGGCCTGCACTCCCCAGGGGCCGAAGGCCGTCGCGAGCAGGGCGGCAACCGCCATCAGGAAGCGTAAATTCTTCCGCATATCGTTCCCTCCTTTCCGCCGTCGGCGTGACAGCGGACATTGAACGCCCCTCTTTCTGGCGCCTCAACCCCCGAGGAGCAAACAGCGTGCCACCAGTCTCGGGACACGGGGGCTTGCGATGTCTAGCATGCCCGTGCGCGCTCGCTGTATGATCGAAATTGTGAGTCCCGCGTTGCCATGCCTGGGAGACCTTCGGGTGGTCGCGCGATCGCTGGCCGCCAGCGCGACGATCGCCGCCCTCGGCGCAGGTTGCGTCATCACGCCGCCGCGCGAATCCAGCCGCGAGGATGTTCTGGACCGCCTGCTTCCGTCTGCCATCCAGATCGTCCTCGAGCATCCGGAAGGCCGACGCTTCCGAACTGGATCGGGCGTGGTGATCGCCTCCCGTGCGAAGGGTCGGCGCTCGGAATGCTTCGTGCTCACGAGCGGTCACACGGTGGCGGACGCGATAGGCAAGAAGGCGATCTACCTCCTCTTCGGGCGTCATCGGGGCGCCGGCACGAAAGAGAGCGGCAGCGTCGTGGCTTTCCGCGAGAGCGCCGACCTCGACGTGGCCCTCCTTCGAGCGGAGAGCGACGAATGCGTGCCCGCCCGCCCTGCTGCGCCACCGAGGCTCGGCGAGCCAATCTGGGTCGTCACCTTCCCGTGGGGCCGACACATGATACTCGCCACGGGAATCGTCAGTCAGGTGAATGGGGATAGCGTCGCCAACAGTGAAACGGCCCCGCGTCTCATGGTGGACGCATCCGTGAGCTATGGGGCGAGCGGCGGCGGCGTCTACGACGTCCGCGACGGTGGACTGATCGGACTCGTCGAGGGCTACCGAACCGCTCGCGTCACATCCCAGGGCAGCGAGCCGCCCTGGTATATCGACGTGCCGATGCCCGGCCAGACGTTGGTCACCCCACTCTCGGTCATCCGCCGGTTCCTCGCCGAGACGGGTCACGCCGGGCTCATCCTCGCCACGCCGGACTCCGCAGACCGCGCGTCACGTTGACTTGGACTCTTGACGCGGAGCCTTCGGGCTCCGCTCGGGAACGAATCCCGGCAGTATTTCGTTGAATAAAGGCATTCTCGGGCAGGTGGCCCACGATCGCTCAGGTTCTCGTCTTCGTGCGACGCATTGCGACCAGCTTCCGCTTCGCGCTTCGACCAGCCGTCCGGAGACGGACACGCTCACGGCCCGCAAGATTTACCCGCTATCGGTAAGCGTGACCTGGCTGCACCCGGCCGAGGCTCGGAGGAACAGCGTGTTACGCGGTAGTGTCTGGGCCCGGGGAGCGGCACGCCCAATGCAGCACGGGAGGCCCAGGAGGTAGCTGTCATGAATTCGATCCACAGACTCGTTCCTGCGTGCAGCATGTCGTTCACGATGCTTGGACTATCGGATTCCGCGGGTGGAGCCTGGGCGCAGGTTCCTCCGGGCCCGACGCTCTCACCGGGCGTGCCGGCAGAGTCCGTGCCGAACGTCGCGGACGGCATCGCGGGCTTCCTCGTCGCCGCCGCGCTGATCGTACTCCTCGGGGCCATGATCCTCCTGGGCAAGGCGTACGACCTCAGCCGGAAGCGGGAGCGACAGGCCGTTGCGTTCGAGGCGAGGATCTCCGACGCCATGCTTGCCGACCCATTGCTCTCGCAGCTCCCGGTCGCGGCCACAGTCCGGGTCCCGCTTTGGCGGGCGTCGCCGGTCACGGTCACGATCACGGGCTCGGTCCCTCGGCCTCAGCTCCGGCAGGCGGTGGTGGAGATGGCCGTGCGCGAAGTGGGGAGGAGCGTCAAGGCCTATCACCTCGAGGATCGAATCATGGTTGATCCTGCGATGGTGAAGCGGGCCGCATAGGCGAAAGTGCCGTCCGCGCGCCACTTCCCGGCCACCGCGTCGTTGTGGAAGCGGACGAGCCGCATGAAGCGGGTCCCGATCATCGGAACGGCAGCGACGGGCCTCAGCGAGCCGACCGACGTCTACGAGCTGACGGGCGCCAGCGCGGCTCGCTCGAGGCACCAGTCGGCTGTTCCAAGGAAGGCCCGATGCAGACCCCGGGGGAAGGCCCTTGGGCGAGGCGGGCCATGCCGGACAACGGGGGTCATGTTATCGACGCTCAGGACGCCCGGGCGCGGAACGTGAAGGTCACGTGGACGGCGTTGCCGATGGGGTTCAAGAACGACGAGTAGTTGATGCCGTAGTCGCGGCGGTTGAGCTGGAACTCGCCGGTGGCCACCAGCGCGCTCTCGGAGAACCGGACGTCCACCGGCACCACGATCTCCCGCGTCACCCCGTGCAGCGTGAGCTGGCCGGTCACCGTGGCCCGGCGCCCCACCACCTCCACCCGCTGGCTCCCGAAGGTCATCGTGGGGAAGCGCGCCACGTCGAGGAAATCCGCACTGCGCAGATGCTTGTCCCGCATGCCGATGCCCGTGTCGATGGAGGCGGACTCGATCGTCAAAGTGATCACGGCCGTCGCGGGGTCCTTGGGATCCAGCGTCACCTCGCCCGTGATGCGCGAGAACTTCCCGTCCGCGTCCATCAGCCGCGACGTGGCCTTGAAGCCCACGTCGCTAGCCTCGGGCTGGATACGGAAGCGCGCGGGCTCGGCCTCGGCGGCGCCGGCTGCCAGAAGGACTCCCGCCACGGCCACAAGCGACATCGTCTTGAAGACGGTGGACGCCCTGACACACATGGATCGAGTTTACATTGTTCCCATGGGCGACACCGGTCTTTGCCCGCGGGGACTAGGCTTTCGCCCGACTGTTGACGCGCTCGACGATGTGGCGAACGATCTCCTCGATGGGCGTCCCCATGCCGTAGTTGCCCGTGACGCCCATGGCTTCGAGAGCGGGCTTATCCTCCTCGGGGATGATGCCCCCGGCCACGACACAGATGTCCCCCGCCCCCTGCCGCTCGAGCTGCTCCGTGACGTCCCTGGCGATGAGACGCATGACACCGCAATGGTCGCTGAGGGCGATCACGTCGACGTTCTCCTGGATGGCGGCCGAGACGACCTCCTCCGCCGTTCGGAATTTGCCGAGGAAGATGACCTCCATGCCGGCGTTCCGGAAGCCCCGCGACAAGATGAGAATGCCCCGATCGTGGGGATCGAACCCGACCTTGCCGATCAACACGCGGATCTTGGCCACGCTCTCCGTCATGTCCTGCTCTCCCTACGTCCCGACCTGGAGGAACTGAGGTGCCGAGATCCGCGCATAGGGATCAAAGGGGAGGCCGTGGGCCATGCGGATCGTCCCCACCATCTCGCCCACCGTGGCGTACACCTTGGCGGCTTCGATCGTCGACCTCACGGTGTTCCTCCCCTCCCGGACGGCGGCGGCGAGATCTCCCTGGCGGCGCCGCACGGCCGCCCCGTCGCGCGTCTGCCGGAGCTGTCGGACCCGCTCGATGGCTCCGAACCGCTTCTCGTCCGACGGGACCTTGTAGGCGCCATCGACGATGGCCCGGCTGATCGCCCCGTCCGGGCCCTGGAACGCGTTCGCGCCGACGATCAGGCGCTGGCGCTCGTTGATCTCTCCCTGGATCTCGGTCGTCGCCCGGTCGAACTGCTGGCGCAGCCATCCGGACTCGAGGCACTTCCACATGCCGCCGAGCCGATCGATCTCCTCCAGCAGCGCCGCCGCCGCGGTCTCCAGTCTCGTGGTCAGCCACTCCACGTAGTACGACCCGCCCAGGGGATCCGCAGTCAGCGGCACATTGCTCTCGTGGGCAATGATGTGCTGCAGGTCGAGCTCGAAGATGCGGGACTCCTCTGACGGGAGACCGAAGGTCTCGTCGATGCCGGAGGGGTCTATAGACTGGACGCCCCCCAGCACGGCGGCCAGGACCTGGAGCGTGATACGCGCCGTGTTGTTCAGCGGTTTCTGAGGATAGATGGAATTGCCGGCGGTACGGATACCGATCCGGCAAGCCATGCTGCGCGGGCTGGTGGCTCCCAGCCTCTCCCTGGCCATCCGCGCCCACAGCCGGCGGGTTGCACGGAACTTCGCGACGGTCTCAAAGAAGTCCGATTCCGAGCTCATGGAGAACACCATGGGGCGGAACTCGTCGAAGCGCACGCCGCGCTCCGCGACCGCGTCCCCGTAGTACTGCAGGGCGTTGGCGATCACGAAGGCCATCTCCTGGGGGGACGTGATGCCGGCGTCGCGCATATCGTAGCCGCAGGGCGTGCAGGGATGCCACTTCGGCGTGTGCCGGATCCCGAACTCGATGAGATCGAGGTTCACCCGGCGGGCCAGGTCGGGAGAAAACTCCGGGGTCCCGTACACGATGAAGGCATGGACGGGGTCGTTGATGTTGGTGCCCCGGAGCCGCGAGATGTCGGCCTTGCGCTGCTCCATCAGGGCCACAAGGAACACGTAGGTGAAGAAGCTGCCCGACGGCGTGGAGTTGGCCGACTCGAAGTCGATATCCTCCAGGGTGATGCCGTCGAGCATCGTCTCGTACTCGGTGAGAGCGAACGTCGGGTTCCCGTTGCACATGATGTCGTAACGCGCGAGCGGATGGTCGGGATCGACCCCCGAGAGGGTCGACGTGTCCGTCAGGACGCGCAGTCCCGTCTGGCCGGCGGCGATGTACTTCTTGAAGGCGCGGTTGGTCTCTTCCGGCGTGGCATAGCACACGATGAAGGACTTGAGCCACAGGCTCCCGCGGTACATCTCCGGGTAGATGCCCCGGGTGAACGGTGGCGTTCCGGGGTCGCCCGCGTCGCGCTCGTAGTCGAAGCCCTCGAGGTCCGCTGGGCCGTACGCGCTCTTGACGGGGATGTTGCTCTGGGTCTTGTCCCTGACCAGCCCGCCGAAGCTGCGGTCATAGGACGTGGCGTCGTGCGTCATGGTGGTCACCTCATCCCTTTCGGTCCTGGTCCCCTCAGCGGGGGCGGATCGCGCGGCCCCCCCGGGAAGACCCCCCGGGGGCCCCGAATTCGATGCGATGCTGGACCGCGGGTCGGCCCGGCGTGAGTTTCCCCGCAAGTCCATATTATGAACTCGCAAGTATATTGTGGCATCATGCGGCGGAGGCTGTCAATAGCGCCAATGGGGGGCGAGGAGGGGGTGCGATGAGGCGGATCCGAGGTGTCGTACGGGAGGAGATCGTCCGCGTGGCGGCGGTCTGCTTCGGCGAGATGGGATACCGCGCGGCGACGCTGGATAACATCGCCGCCAAGGCGGGG
>Ga0214472_10002034_pt1 | contig 21959 bp, 34 predicted proteins | sample RVTome_6_FD_207662 | JGI IMG/M metagenome (GOLD analysis project Ga0214472, IMG submission 207662) | Soil microbial communities from uranium-contaminated site in the Upper Colorado River Basin, Wyoming, United States - RVT140D175 | ecosystem: Environmental > Terrestrial > Soil > Contaminated >...
CCAACAACACCACCAACCCGGCCGAGCCAAGCTCTATCAACAACTCCTCGACAACACCCCAAACAAAGGCTGAACCATGAGAAACTTGCACTCACAACTTGACAGGATTACCGGCATAATGCCGGTTCCCGGACGGGTGTGGGTGTCCGATATCGCTCGGCGCGATGGGTGATATGTGTGGCCGTGGCATACTGTCACGATGTTGCAGGAGACGGTGCTCTACAGGCCGGTCGGCCAGGCCGAACTGGATTTGATCAAGGCATCGGGTTGGTCGGCGTTTCCGCCTCGTCTACCTGAGCAACCGATCTTCTACCCGGTCCTCAACGAGGGTACGCGGTCCAGATCGCCCGGGACTGGAACACGAGCGATGACCGGTCAGGTCGAGTCGGCTACGTACTTCGCTTCGCGGTGAGGTCCGACTACCTCGAAAGGTATGAGATCCAGCGCGTCGGAGGATCCCTCCATGAGGAGTACTGGATACCAGCAGAGGACTTGGATGCATTCAACGATGCCATCCTCTGGGGGCACATCACAGTGATCGACGCGTTCATCCAAGGCGATGATGGTCAACCGGTGCCAGCGTTCACATTGACCGGTTTCGACCACGGTGGGGTCTGGGACGCCGTATACGAACGATTGTCCTTCAAGCCATCGACTGATCGGAACAAATGGCCCGTCTGGAATGTCGACGGTCCCTCGACCGTGTTCTCTTTCGAATGGCCAGGCGCCGACCCGGCTTTGGAGATAATGAATCGCACACTCGATGAGGCCGCGCTGGATGCCATGCGGCGAGTGGTTCCTCCGGGCAACAGCTTCGTGTCGCTGGATTGGCAACACGAGACGTTTGAGGTGTGGCCGCTCGCAATGTCGAGGATCTCTGAGCCGCTGCCCACTCCCATTCTGCCGAACGGCGACTACTACCTCCACGTCGACTCTGATCTGCGCTTCGGGTTCTTGGGTCAGCCGTGGGAGGCGACGATCACCGTGTTCGGTAGCGAACTGATGGATGCCTTCGAGGCCCCACCATTCCTCGCCCGATCGTGATCGAGTCGCGGTGGTCTTCATCATCGATGGCCCAGAGCCAGATCATCTGATCTCGGGCGATAAGGCACGTTCCGCGGTGTGTCCGGGATCGGCACTTCCATGTGCGGGGGGTTGAACACTGATGGTGGCTGTTGGACCTGGGGTTAGGGGGTGGGCGGCGAGATCGTGGCTCCTCCTGCTGTTGTGAAGTCGTTTCCGTGTCCCCAGTAGAGGAGCCGGTTGCCGGTCCAGACGGACGGGGTTGTGGTGATGGTTCCGGTGGCGGGTGCCGGATCAATCAGGGTCCACGTTTCTGTGGCGGAGTCATAGATGGCACCGTCTGCGTATTGGCGCCAGCTGCTTCCGCTGGTGCGTACGTGCCCGCCCCAGATGATCATTCCTTGGTCTGTCCAGAGTCCAGCGTGTTCGTTTCTCGGGTCTAGCGGACCAGGCGGGATAGTTGTCCATGTGTTGGTCTCGGGGTTGTAGGCGGCTCCATCGGCGAGGGCATCACGGTCTTGGTCGGTCGCGGCTCCGCCCCAGATGATCATGGTGTCACCGGTCCACACTGCGGTGTGTTGCCAGCGTCCTTTGATCGGCGAACTCGGGACCGATCGCCAACTATCGGTTGTCGGGTTGTAGGCTGCCCCGTCGTTGACGTATTCGAAGTCGTCAGAACCGCCGACGAAGACCGTCCCGCCCCAGATGACGATCTCTTCGCCGGTCCACGTTGCGCTGTGCCAGTTCCGGTTATCGATGGGTGTTTCGGGGAGGGCTCTCCAACTATCGGTTGTCGGGTTGTAGGCGACACCGGCAGGTTCGTCGCGATCGATAGGCCGGTTACCCCAGATAATCATCTCGGTTCCGGTCCAGGTGGTGCTGTGACCCCACCACCTCGACTCGATGGGTGCATCTGCGATGGTGCGCCAGGTGTCGCTGGTCGGGTCGTACGCCCATCCTTGAGTGATAGTCGAGTCGCCGAACCCGCCCCAGATGATCATCTCGGTTCCGGTCCACACCGCGCTGTGCCACAGCCGTCCACCGGAAGGAATCTGAGCAATGGCGCGCCATGTTCCTGTGTCGGGGTCGTAGGCGGCGCCGTCCTTGGCGAATGCGCCTGAGTCGGTGCTGCCACCCCAGAACAGGACCTCATCTCCGGTCCAGACCGCGGAGTGGCCGTTGCGAGGAGACAGCGGGGATTCCGTCAGCGGGGTCCAACAAGCCGGCACACCAAACGGCACGACATGTATCAGCGGCGGCTCAGTGGAGTCGCCGACATAGACCTCGAAAGTCACACAAGCCGGACCATCGACCAGAAGACCTCCGTTGTACTGGGTGTAACCAGACGGGTTGCCGCAAGCATCGAAGCGCACCACCGAATCGCCTGCGTCAAGGGGTAGCCGGTCGTCGATATCGCCGTCCCACCGCAGCGGGTCGTAGATCAGCGAAGCAGTCGACCGGCTGGCCCGAGCGACCGCTAACCACACACGCTCATCGCCATCGACCTGGGTCACATACTTCTGGATACCCAACCCACCGTCAACGCCAGGAGCCAACCAGTCTGCATCAAGCTTGTGTGTTTCGCTCAGGCCGTACAAGACCAGCGGGCCAAGCCGATCAAGAGCAGCTTCGGAGGCAGCGTCTGTGCTGTGGATCTGGGAATCACAGTCGCGCTCAAACACATCGTCACCGGTAAACGAAGCCCCCAGTGGAACATCATCAGTCGCAGATGGCGGGAACGTTGACACAACAGAGATGTCCGTGGTGTCACCCGAAAGCGTCGTCGTCGAGCCAGCATCCGGAACCAAGATCGTCGTTGTAGCCGACGACGTTGGCGTGACCGCCTCGTCAGAACTAGTGCAGGCAGCAGCCAGCATCCCGGCAACCACCATCGATGCCAACCACCTACTTCGTATGCCGATACCCGCCTCCCTTCACCGCCGCCAATCTCAGCACACATCAGCCACTAATGGGCGAAACCGATCTTGGCGCACCAGGTCGAGCTCGGCGAAAACTGGTCAACACAACATCTATCACGGACACACTGCACGGGCATGTCAGTAGCGTCCCAGCGATCGCACGCGGGCGCTCAGAGGTTCTCGTCTCAAGCCACCCGGGCCAGCCTGCCACCCGTCGCTGGTTCGCCCGATATAGAACAACAAAAATGGCGCGATATCGCACATTCCGCCGACCGTCCGATATCGGCACTGATGTGCTTGCCGATGGGCTACCGAGTGTGGTTAGTGGTCCGGGTGGGCAACGGCGACAACGGTTAGCCCTTCGATGCCGGTGAAGTCGCGTGGGTTGCAGGTGTGGATGGGTAGGTCATTGGCAAGGGCGATCGCAGCGATCATGGCGTCGTAGGCGCGTGCTGCCGGCTTGCGTCCCCCTCGTCGCAGGGAGGCGGCGACTTGACCGAAGCTACGGGCGGCGGCTGCGTCGAACGGGAGCGCATCGAAGTCGGCTTCGGCCTGTTGCAGGTGAGCTTGGCGGGCGGCGCGTTCGTGGTCGGTGGTGGCGACTAGCGGTCCGACCGAGAGTTCGGCGAGGGTGATCGCGGTGATCTGTGGTTCGTCGGGGAGGGCGTCGGTTTCTTGGAGACGCCCCACGAGGATGAGGGTGCTGGTGTCGAGAATGCCACGGGCCACGAGATCACACGGACGGGTCGAGGACCCGATCTAGGTCGTCGCGTAGTTGGACTGGGTCGAGGTGCGGCAGATGCTGGCGCCGAGCGATGATCACGTCGAGTTGAACTGGTTTCCGACCGAGGGGTCGCAGTTCGGCGACAGGTCTTCCGGATCGGGTGATGGTGAGCCGCTCACCTTTGGCGGCGCGGTCAACGACGGCGCCGCCGTGGTTGCGTAGCTCGCGGATCGATACGTCTGACATGAGACGAGTGTATCACGCGTGATACACGATTGGAAGGTGGTTGGCAGATGATCACGACCGACAACCGATTGCCAAATATGGGCGATATTGCTCCAAATACCGAGTGCTCAGTATCGGCACCTCCGCGAGCGGTGCTGTGACTACTGGCGGTGGCGAATCGGTATTAGACCCGTTCGATGACGGCTCCGTAGCGTTGTTGTGCGGCTTGTGCAGAGGTTCCGAGCAATCCGCCGATCTTGGCCCAGGAGATACCTGCAGAACGTGCTGCAATTACTGCGTCGAGGATCTGGCGCTCGCTCCGGGCGCGTGTTAGCACGGCACGTTGCAGAAGGTATTCCTCGACCGGCCGTTCGTCGTCGTCGGACGGTTCGTAGTCTTCGAATCGCTGAGCGAGTTCGTCGGCATGGTCGAGGATTTCTTGGATAGATCGGGGCATAACGGTCACCTTGAGAACTTGGGTCGTGCTGGCATGGCGTGAACGATGAACTCGACACCCTCGGCGGTTGCCACGCCGACTTCGAGAGGTCTGCCGTTGTTGTCGGCACCGACGAGCATGACGAGGTCGTCGAGGTCGAAGATTCGGATGGGGTTGCGGTAAGCGTGGAGCATGTCGTTGTCGGTGACCCCGTGTTTGCGGGCACTTGCCAGGATGACAGGGTCCATGCCGTCAACTTAGCTTGATATTCTTTGGTTGTCCATAGCCATGCCGATCGCTAGATATGTAGGTATCGGAGGTCATGGGCGGCCTCGTGGTTGCGGTCGATCAGCATCCGGAACAGGTCGACTCGGTGGTGTTCGTCTCGCACGGTGCGTCACGCCATCTGGCGGCGTAGATTGCGGGTTATGGCCACAACGCATCCGACCAAAGAGGACAGACGTGAGGCACTTCGTCGCTTCTTGTCTGGTTTGGCTGAGGGTGCCGACGTGTTCGAGCTGACCGAGTCGGTCACAGATCTCCATCCGAAGAACAACACCTTTCCGGGTGAGGTGTTTATGGGTCTCGCTGCCGATGCGATGGAGATCACCGGCGTGACACGGGCGGATCCGGTTCAGTACGACGGGTTGCGCGAGGCCTATCTGCCTGAGTGCCAGTTCCGCGGTCGCGAGAACCGCAAGATCCAGTATGCGCTCCTGACCAGCGCATCGGTGCGGGCCGGCCTAGAGCCGGATCTGTTGGATGAAGTGGTCTGGTGGCATACCGACGACTACTGGCGCTACGCCCTTTACGCCGCGGTGGCGTTGATCCGGGCGGGCGCAGACCGCCAGGCGATACCTATCGCTCAACTCGTTGAGCAACTCGCCGAACACCACGAAATAGCGCTGACCTGACCAGGCCGACGCGGCTCTTCGGTGTCGCTGACCCAGGGGACGCCGGTACGCTGAGGCAATCCCGGAAAGATTGACAAGAGCCATCGCCCAGGTTCCCGCAGTGCCGGACGATCTCGATTCGGCAGGGGTCGAGAAAGCCACCGGCGTGGTGGAGTTGCCACTGCATATTCGCTGGAGCGGCCCTCCTCGCCGATACGACCTGGCTGATCGCCGGCAGCGCGCCCGCGTGTACGAACAGGTGCTTCGAGAGGGTAATGAAGACGACGTTCGGTGTTTCATTGATGTGGACGACTTGATCGATCTGTGGGACGTCGTTGTTTTGCCCCGCCATGTGCGCCAGGCATGGGCGGACTGGCTGCGACGTCACCGCGGTGTCTCCCTCTCTTGTTGACGCCTCTGCAGGAACGGCTCGCAGAACTCGTGAGCGAGCTTCCCGAGGTCGGAGGGTTCGCTCTATCGGGACCAGCGAGATGCCGCACACCACTCTGGCAGAGCTCCTAGCGCGTCCGTCTGCCGGTTTTGGTCCGCGCCTGGTCCGCGCGTGGTCCGCGAAACGATGAAAACTGCTGCAAGATGATGAAGGTTGGTGAGCGGTGAAAACGGTTGCGCCACAGCGAATACCGGCGAATCACATAGGCGGCCCGAGACACCTAAAACCCCCCGATCTTCCCTTACAAGGAAGAGGTCACTGGTTCGAGTCCGGTAACGCCCACGACACGAAACCCCTGGTAATCGGGCGGTTCCGTGTCGTCACAGACTCCGTGAGAGGTCAGGCCATGTACGTCGCGACCACATCAGGTGCCTCCCAGCGCGCGATGTTGTATGACAAGCTCACGCCTTACGATGAGCGCTGAGGCTATCCAACCGGCTGAGGTGTTCAGGTTGAGGCCCTGGCTCGCGTTGTCGTATCTGTTGGTCTTCTTCGCCTCTGCCGTGTTCTTTGTTGCTCTCGGTACCAGCCTTTTGGAGTCGGACACGCCCGGAGCCCTTCGAACGTATTGGCCGAGTCATAGGTGTCCCATTCGGCGTTCTGTTCGTCGCACTCGGCGTCAATGAAGTACATCGTTTGGTCCGCGGTCCAATTCAGATCAGCTGCGAACTGGTCTACCTGCCCGGCTATTGGACGAAGGCACGGCGCGAGACTCGCTTCCAGTCGATTGCCGAGATCCAGGTTCGAGCGCTGCCACGTGACAACGTCTACTGCAGGATCCGGCTCAGGGATGGGACGGTGCGGAAGGTAGGGCTGGGGACGCTCCGCCGACCAGAGGCGTTCCTCGGGCGCCTCGAGAAGGAATGGGAACTGGCATCGAGAGATCGTCAAGACTGGGGCGACTCGTTCCCCGGCTAGACGTGCCGTTGCCGGGTCGGGTAACCGGTCGATCGATGGCGCGCGGCTGGTTGCCGACGCGTCCTTTCCTGTTGAGTTTCTTGCTCGTCCTCGGGTTTTGCCTCGGACTTCTGAGCCTGCGCCCGGGCCAACCCGTTGTGTCCCTGGCGGCTGAGAGCGTCACATGAACCGCCCTGGAAATGCCGGAGGCTCTAGGCCTTGAAAGCGAGGTTGGAGTTATGGCTATACGAGATATGTCGGGGAGGCCGACTTCGCGTCGGTATTCGGATCAGGAGGTTCGGCTGGTGCTCTCCTGCCCTGGATGGGCGATCTGCAATCCGCGAACGACATCGACGGTGCCCTGATTGTGAAGTGTCCTAACTGCGGCCACACGGGTGGGCTGGGACCCGCCAACCCATCGCGCCACATGACGGCTGGCGTGTTCGCCGATCGTTTCGACGCAAGTGGCGACTTCGTGCCATACGTCCCTGTGCCACCAGCTCAGGAGGATCCTGGTGTGTGGAGTTCGCATGACATTCCCTGATTCGCCGACGCCACGGGGAAGACGCGCGATTGTATCGCTCGTCGTCGGGGCCTTGTTGGTGTACGGATGTTCGCTCCTGAATGCGCGTCAGCGTGGCGAGTATGACACGTTAGAGGCTGAGGCGGCCGCACAGATCGAGGCTATGGAGTCGATATTCGAGGATGCACTGGGCGAGTACGCGACGAGTGGCACGACGGTGAGGGTCGGGCCGTGTGGCGAAGGTTCTCCTCTCTGGTCGATCGACACTGGGATGATCGTGAAACCTGCACTAGCCACACCCGAGGAAGGAGTCGAAACCATAATCGCGGAGCTCGAAGGCCGCGGGCTGGAGGTTGGGGAAGTCGAGGCAGCCAATGGGCTCCGCCCCGACTACCAGGTCGACATCGGGTTCTTCGGGCCCCTGCACTTCTACTGGTCCACACGTCCGGAGCCGGGAATCCTCCTTGGGGTCGAAGGTTCGTGCTACAGCTCGGATCGAGTAGACGCGGAGGACCCTTGGAGCCTGAACGTGGAGGAGGGTCAGCAGATCCTGGTCTATGAGTAGCCAACGGGAGCTGATCCCAGTCGGACCACTCGTGTGGCGCCACGATGCCGGCGAATGGGAGGCTCCATCAGCAATCAGCAACCCTCCACGGTTTCGGGGGAAGCCCAGAGTGCCCAGCGTCAATGATCCCTCGAGCCTGTTTCTCGACGAGAACGTGAAGGTATCCGCACCCTCCGATATTCCTGGTATGCACGAGTACGACACCTTCGGTGCGGACCATACGGATCATGTAGATGATCTGTGACACAAGGCGTTTAGCGAGGCGGTGCGGTTGATATCGGGAGGTGGGTTGTGAGCTTGCGGAGGGTCCTGTTGTTGGTGGTTGCCACAGCATTTGTCTCGAGCGGCTGTGACTCCCTGTTCGTCGACATGGGTGACTTTGAGACCCGCTCTGCTGAGGAGGATTACCTTGTCGAGCAGATGAGTGGTTGGGTGGCGGAGGCTCTTGGCGATTCGGTTGATCTGAGGGTTGAGATGGGTGAGGGTCAGTGTGATCCCACCCAGCTTGTAAATACGGCTATAGAGGTGAAGGCGATAGTCGATGACGGCCAGTCGGCGGCGGTTCGTATGGGGGGGTGGGTGGAAACCGACACCGATGCGAACAACGTCGAGGAACTCAAGGGAACGGTGGCGTCGGCTACGGCAATATTCTTTTACTATGACGGGACGGACTACGGCATCCACGGTTACAATAACGTGTTCTACATCGTCGCAAACACGGGGTGCTATGACCAATAGCACCCGACACCGGGCGCGCTACACGTCCCGAGTATTCTCCCCCACCTTCTCGTCGGTTACTGCTGAGTTCGTGCTAATCGGTCGCTCGTCGCTCCGACCCGCGTGTTCGAGCTACCCGCGTCGATCGTTGGGAACGACCCGGAAAGAGCCCGCCCAATGCCCGTGATTCCCACCTCTAGGGGGCATTACCGGGCATTGGGTGTGGCACCTATCGAGGCGGGTCTTGTCAGTGGTTCGTCCGTTGAGTCGATACGAGGCGTGCCAGGTGGTGCCTGCTGTGTGTCTATGCGGCTGCTCGAGGGTGACCACGATGGGGCGGTGTTCGGAGCCGAAGGCTGGGCCCCAGGTAGCGGTCGACGGTGGTGAGCTGTTCGGAGTGGACGAGGTGGTCGAAGGGGAGACGGAAGAACGTCCACCGGGCGGCGGGCCATGTCGTTTCGATCCCGTGACCGGTGAGGGGGTCGACGAGCTGCCCGTCTGACAGCAGGTCGCGGAACGAGTTGGGCCTTCTCGCAAGCAGCGGACGCGGGAAATCGGTTCTGCACGTCGAGGTGACCATGCTCATTGAATCTCCCTAGAGTTGCTCATCGAAGTTGCCCGCCTTTCCGGGGGAAACACGGTACTGTGAGTGTGAGCCGATCGAAGGCGCGAGGGCGACCAGAACGTGATGGTGATTGCTCACAGCCTCGGGTCGTCGGTGACCGGACACGCGTTCCGGGATCACCCCGACCTTTATGACCGTGTCGACAATCTGATGCTGGTTGGTTCGCCTGGTGTCCCCCAGTCGAAGGCATCGGAGTTCGGGACCGATGTGGTGGTAGCGATCGCGCCCGATGATGTAATACACCTCTCAGGAAACGCATGGAGTGAAGGTCCGAGCATATTTACCACGGCTGGTTGCCTGGCCTCTGGTGCCTACCTTGTAGCCCCTGAGGCGTGTGATGCGCCCAATCCGTGGGACTCAGAGTTCGGCGCCGACGTGTACTGGGCACCCAACCTCGACTATCCCGGTTGGTTTGACGGTGTGAAAGCACACGGGACCTATCTGGACACGCCCGAGATAGCCTATGACCTAGTCGCTCGCGGTTTTACTGGTTCGTGGCCGGATGAACCCTTCGGCTCCGTGGGGTACCGATGATGGGGGCCGTACGGTCGCCTGCGGTTGTGGCCCTCGTGGTGTTGGTGTTGGTGCTACCTGCGTGTGGGAGTCGCGAGGATGCAACTTCGGGCGGGCTCGAGTTCATTGACGCGACGATGGCATCGGTATTTCCGGAGACGACCTATGTCGTCGAGTCGCAGAGCGTGATCTGTGAATGGTCGGGGGGCGAGTATCGCGTCGGGCTTCAAGCGACGTTCGATCTACCGGCGGATCTCGACAATCCGAGTTCGGCGGTTGCTGAGTACTGGATAACGCGGGACGATACTGACAACGTTGAGTTCACGGATAGTCGTTGGGCTCGCGGCAACGCCCACGACGCATTAGTGACCTTCGGCGCTCACAACGATGGGGTCGGGTATATCAGTCTCCAGGGTGGGCCTTGCCGGGATGGGGCGGTGAAGGCGACTTCGATTGTGGTCACACCCGGCGAGTGAATGGCCGTCGTTGCTCAGGGTCCAGTGGTTGGTCATGGGCTTGGATCATTGGTACTGGGCACGCCTCTCGGTGATCATCCCGACCTGTTTGATCATGTTGACGCTTTGGCGTTGGTTGGGTCGCCTGGTGTTCCGCAGATATCGGCCTTTGAGTTCGGGACCGATGTGGTGTTGGCGGTCGCGCCTGATGATGCAATCACTTCTCAGGAAACGCATGGAGTGAAGGACCGAGCATGCGTACCACGGCTGGTCACCTGGCCTAGTACCTGCCTTCGTGCCCCACAGGCGTGTGAGTCAGCGCCGAATCGATGGGACTGGGAGCTCGGCGCCGACGTGTACTGGGCACCCGACCTCGATTGCGGCGGGTGGGACGGTATCTCCGCACACGGTGTGTATTTGGACGATCCGTGCATCGCCCAAGACCTCGTTCATCGCGGTCTGACTGGCGAGTGGGATGCCCTGCGTCGTGGCGCCAGCCTCAGGTACCAACGGCCATGAAGGAGATGGTGATGCGATCTAGTCTGGTTGTCTGGATTCTTGTGTTGGCGGTCGCTCTAGCCGGGTGCGGTTCCAGGGAAGCGGCAATCTCTGAGGGGCGAGACCTGATCGACGGCACAATGGAGGCGGTGTTCCCCGAGACGGAGTATTTGGTGCGAACTGGTTCGGTGATCTGTGAGTTCGCGGAAGGTAAGAACTCCGCATTCATTCAGGCAGAGTTCGAGGTGTCTATCGACCCTGAAGAGGCCGCGGCGGCGGTAGCTGCCTATTGGGAGGGTCGAGACGACACCTCCAACATTGTGGCAGGGCCGGACACTGCTGACACCATGGCTCCGGCCGCCGAAGCAGCGGGCGTCACACTCCTGACGTCGGGGAGTGACAGCCTCCATTGTCCAGTGGACCGTCCCAGCGTTGCAAGGGCCGTCACCAACCTGGTCGACAACGCAATCCGTCACAGCCCGGCGGGCGAGACCGTCGACATACACGTCGAGGCGACCGGCGGCGTGGCTCGGGTGTCGGTCACCGACCGCGGTCCGGGCATCGACCCCGAACACCAGGACGAGGTGTTCGAGCGATTCGGGAAAGCATCCACCCACGGTGGCGGGACCGGGCTGGGTCTTGCCATCGCCCGCCAAGTCGCCCAGGCGCACGGCGGCACTCTCGAGGTCACATCACCGACGGCGCTCGGAAGCGGATGTCGGTTCGACCTCGATCTCCCAATTGGTGAATCGGGCGCAGCCCCTTCCCGGCGGAGAAGACGGTAGACGTCGCCAGATGGAGCCCCCCGAACGTACAGCCGTGCAGGCCCGCGCAGCGGGGAACCGGTACAGAGTGCGATCCGAGACTCTCTTGGATCGGCCGGAATCGTCGCCGGTCAACGCCCACGACTGAGACTTCAGTGCCCGCACGTCTCCAGCGCCGCATCCAAGGTCCGATCGCGGCTACTCGAGCCGGCCGAGCGAGGTCACATGAGGATGCTTGCGAGTTGTGTCAGGTTTGGCTCGGCGCTGTCGAAGACCGGGACGGCGGTGTGTTCGCTCAGTTCACGGATGCCGAGTGGGGAGCCGGATACCAAACCGGATATGGCGTTTGGCTCCAGCCCGTAGGTGTCACGCAGGATCCGGAGGCCGCCGAGGGCGCCGAAGATCAGCTTGTCGAGTCGCCCGGTAACGTCGGGGTGCGACAGCAGCATTGCGGTCTCCCTTTGCAGGATCCCGTCGGCGAGCTCGACGATCCAGTAGTTCTTCGGGTTGTTGGCGTAGCGCAGGTCGAGCCCGTTGAAGATGTCTAGTAGCTGCTCTTCTGAGAGTAGATACGTCGACGGGTAGCCGAGGTAGGAGAAGTCGTCGTAGACCTTCGCTCCTGCGTCGTTCATGTGCAGGATGTCCTTGAGCGAGGCGGTGCCCGTCACTTTGGAGGACCGTACCTCGTGACCCATGGTGGTCAGCGCCCAACAGCATGCGACTGCCGCAGTGCTCTTGCCCGAGTTCATCGACGTACCGACGACCAGGATCAACTTGGCGCGAGGTGTCTTCTTCTTCTCGGACTTCGGCTCGATGAGGGGGTGGTTCAAGGTGTTGACTGGGTTTCCCGACCTGTCGACCACACGTCCCAAGATGCGCACAGTGGTTGGGTCGCCAAAGCGGCTGTTGCGCACACGGACCTCGCCGACGACGCCCGAGCGTGCCACCAGGTCGAGAGATCGGGATGTCTCGTTTGGAATCACCGATTCGTAGGCATCTGTTGCGTACCGGCTTCCCAGCACGAACACCGCCATCGATCCGTCCGTTATCCGGTGGATGCGGCCGTTCTTGTTCTCCAGCTCACGATGTGCGCCGATCCGTTCGACGCGACCGTAGAGGACATCTCCGATCATTGGTTTCTGGTCCCACGGCACATAGCTGTGTACGTGTTTTGCCTGCAAGGTGAACGCTGCGCTGGGTAGGACGTATCCGCGTGGAACCCGTTTCACGATCCCTCCAGGGATGGTGCCCCGAGACCCGGGGCCCGCGCGTCGAGTATACGGTCGCCCACAGACCCCCGATGTAAGCCAATCCACGGTGCGCGTTTGTCCCGCCTTGCGGATACAGCAAGACACCGCCGAGTATCAGACAGCCTTGCTGAGGTCCGTCTTGGAGAAGTCATCTCCCTTGTAGAGAAGGGGTTGGCCGGTGACCTTGGCGAGCGCATATGCAAAGCAGTCGCCAAAGTTGAGGCCGGGTCGGTGACGTCCCTTGCCGTAGAGCGCGAACGCACGCCGTGCCGCCGTGGCTTGATGACGGTCGACGTCGACAACCTCGATGTCTGCGGTCTCGAGGAAATGGTCGAGCTCCCGGAGACCCTCTGCACCTGCTGGTACCTCTGCCACGATCGACACTTCGACGAAGTTCCCCGCTGATAGGAGGCGGGCTGGGTCGGCCTCGATGGGCCTCGTTGAAGAACCGGGCTTCCGGTTCACGTTGGAGAATCGCTAGTAGCGCCGAACTGTCGATCACCATCAGGCGGGCAAGCCGTTCTCGTCGTAGCCGAGAATCTCGTCCGCGGGGCGGCTGTCGCGAACCTCGAGACCGGCGAAGCGTCTGGAGATGACATCGAGCTCGTCGGCGAGGCTAGTCCCCGCCTCGGTACGACGCAGACGGGCGAGTCGGTCAGCGAGTGCTATGCGCACCGCTTCTGTTTTGGTCTCACCGGTGAGCGCTGCCAACTCGGCTGCGAGTCGCTCCGCCTCCTGATTCCGGATGTTGAGGTTCACGGTTTACTCACCTGTTGATTGTCATGTAGAAAGTAACACAGCCCAACGTCGCGCCTGTGGCAACCGTGGCGAGGGAGTGACAGCCGGGGCGCTAAGGTCGCAAGCGTGGCCGATCCATCAGACCTCCGGCGGGTTCTGCCCGCAGTACCTGTCGAGACGCTGTCCGACTATGTCGCTTCCGGGGGAGGGGCGGGTCTAGAGCGCGCTCGTCAACTGGGAGCCGAGGCAGCTATCGACGAGCTCGGCGAAGCGGGTCTCAGGGGACGGGGCGGCGCGGGGTTCCCCACCGCAACCAAGTGGCGGTCGATCCTCGAGGGTGGTGGGCGTCAGCGCTACGTAGTCTGCAACGCAGCCGAGGGCGAGCCGGGAACATTCAAGGACCGGGCGCTCATCCGGGCCAATCCGTACCAGATCCTCGAGGGGCTGATCATCGCCGCCAGGACGGTCGGATCTGCCGAGGCCTATATCGCTCTGAAGGCGTCGTTCACCATCGAGCGGGAGCGTCTCACCGCCGCCATTGCCGACATGGAGCGCGCCGGCTGGCTCGAGGGGATCACCGTCACGTTGGTCAGCGGGCCTGAGGAGTATCTGTTCGGTGAGGAGAAGGCATTGCTCGAAGTGATAGAGGGCAGAGACCCTCTGCCACGCTGGCTGCCTCCCTATCTTCACGGTCTGTTCGCCACCGCACCGCAACTCGGTTGGGACGCGCAGGATCAGGAGCCCGGGACGGTGCGAGAGGTCTCTGCCAACCCGACGCTCGTCAACAACGCAGAGACCCTTTCTCATGTGGCATGGATCCTGGCTAACGGTGCTCACGACTTTCGCAAGGTAGGTACGAGCGAATCGCCCGGGACGATTGTGTGCACCGTGGTCGGCGACGTGCAGCGGCCGGGTGTGCACGAGCTCCCGATGGGCACTCCGCTCGCCGAGCTGCTGGAACGTTGTGGCGGGCCGTCGGCCGCTCGTGAGCTCGTCGCCGTGGTTCCGGGTGTCGCCAGCGCGGTGATCGTCCCAGAAGCGTTCGATACACCCTTGACGTACGAGGACATGGCGGCGGTCGGTTCCGGGCTCGGTGCCGCAGGCTTTACGGCATATGACGACACGGCATGCATGGTGGAGGTCGCCTACGTGTTGTCCCGGTTCCTGTCGGTCGAGTCGTGCGGCCAATGTGTGCCGTGCAAGCTGGGGACCGGGCAGATCACAGAATCCCTTGGCCGGCTGCGGGTCGGCTCCGGCACCGACACCGACATCAAGCTGATCGGCGAGCGGCTCCGCATCGTCACCGACGCCAGCCGGTGCTACCTTCCCACCCAAGCGCAGAACGTCGTCTCTTCCGTGCTCAGGCTGTTCGCCGACGAGTTCAGCGTCCATCTCGAGGGACGATGCAGCGTTGGGGAGCGAGAGATACCGACGCCGAAGATCGTCGATCTCGTCAACGGTGTCGTCACCTACGACAAACGCCAAGAGTCAAAACGACCCGATTGGACGTACCGGGCATAGATACGACGGTGCACTCGGAGATTGACAAGGAGGGACGTCACCTTTTGTTACTCAATATCCAACGTGGCCGGTCTTTCACCCTCGTACCGGCTCTTGAGGTCAGTCACTATCTCCAAGCGCACCGTCACCCACGATCATGCACCCATCCTCGCGGAGCGTCAAGACCCAGAATGGCAGACTGACCCGCGCGCGACGCTGAGTCTTGGCTCTGCCAAAATCTCAATGGTTAGGTGAGCTCCGTCTAGGAGCTCACCTAACGCGGCCACCAGCTTCTTCGGCCTCGCGGCTTGCCAAAGCTCTCGGGCCATGGTTCACCGGCGAGTTCTCCGGCCACGTCACGATCGGCGTGCTCCAGCAGCGAATCGAGGCTGAACGCTCGGTCGTCGATGGGTTCCATCACGTCGCCCTTGTCGGAGTAGCGAGCGGCGAACCCGACCATCGGGAAGTCGGCAAGTTCTGCGTCGGGCACCTCGTCCCAGGTGAGCGGCGCCGAGACCCAACCGGTTGGCCGCACGGAGTAGGCGCTGGCGATGGTGCGATCACGGCTGTTTTGGTTGTAGTCGATGAACACCCCGTGCCGATCCTCCTTCCACCACTGTGTGGTGACGAGGTCCGGTCGCCGCCGCTCGACCTCGCGACCGAATGCGAGCGCCGCCTTTCGCATTTCGAGAAACGAGTAGCGAGGTTCGACACGGACGTAGATGTGAATGCCTTTGGAGCCCGAAGTCTTCGGGTAGCCGGTGAGCGCGAAGTCGTCCAGTACCTCGCGTACCTGAAGAGCAACCTGCCGGACGTCTGCCCAGGTTGCTTCCGGTGTGGGGTCGAGGTCGATACGCAGCTCGTCCGCGTTCTCCACGTGCTCGACTCGCGATGGCCAAGGGTTGAGGTCGACACAGTTGAGCTGGGCCATCCAGACCACGTCGGCCGGTGTGCGGGGGACGAAGTACCCGGCGGTCCTGCCGGAAGGGAACTCGACGAAATATCGCTCACCGGCCGATTGCGGTGCCCGTTTCCGGTAGTAGGGCTTCTGGCCGACACCCCTTGGGAAACACTTGAGCATCGTCGGCCTCCCGAAGACGCCGGCCAGTGCCCCGTCGACACAGGTGGCGTAGTGCTCAACCAGGTCGAGTTTGGTCCAACCCTGTCTCGGGAACATCACTTTCTCTGGGTGGGTCACGGCGACAACGTCGCCATCCACCTCGATCTGCACGTCGTCCATGGCTCGATTCTGCCAGGCTGTGTCAATCGACCCGGTGCATGACCAGACACTCCGCGACGCCAAACAGCTTTTGGGTGCGACGATCTGACACGCTGAATGCGTGGCTGATCGTATCGACGGGGACAATATTGGGCGCGTCGACGGTGATCGTCTCACCCTCGTAGGTCAAGGTTGCCGACCCGGCTGCCATCAGGTTGAGTGCCCAGTCTGTGTCGGGGCCGTACGTGAGGTTCACCACAAACCCGTTCTCATAGGGGGCGACGCCGATGGGAGTCCGGTATTGGGTACCAGACTTCCGTCCGACGTGGTGCAGAACCGCGGCATAGGCACCCGGCTGCCCGGCGGTCCTCATCTGCTTCGGGTTGGTGTAGGCACGGTTGAGACGACGCACCGTGTCCACAACAGGCGGGATCTTGAACCGCATGCCGAGCAGAAACACCACCACGAGGACAAGTAGTGAGACGATCGGCACCCCGATCAGCCAAACGATCCGGTTCATGTTGTCTTCTTCGTTGGTCATGTCGGTTCCTCCTCTTGTGACACCATCATTGCAAAGACTGTGAAGCTGCATGCCATTACCTGTTGACAACGAATGAACGATCATTCACTATGGATGAGCATTCAGTCAAGGAGTGAGCGTATGAGCTGGAACACATCGGACATCCCCGGCCTGAGTGGCAAGGTGGTGGTGGTCACCGGGGCGAATGGTGGGCTCGGGCTCGAATCGGCCAAGGCGCTGGCGGCAGCCGGTGCCCACGTCGTCATGGCAGCCCGGAATCAGGTCAAGGCTCGCAGCGCCCACGACGAGATCAAGACAACCCACGACGATGCGTCGCTCGAGATCGTCGAATTGGATCTAGCCTCGCTCGAATCGGTACGCACGGCCGCAGCCGAGATCACTGCCCGGCACCCGGTTGTCGACATCCTGATCAACAACGCCGGGTTGATGGCAATGCCGGAGCGAAGGACTGTGGATGGCTTCGAGATGCAGTTCGGTGTCAACCACCTCGGCCACTGGGTGTTTACCAACGGTCTGCTCGCCTCGCTGCTCAGAGCCGACGCAGCCCGGGTCGTAACGGTCACCAGCACGGCGCATCACTTTGCCCGGGCAGTCGATCCACAGAACCCCAACCTCGAAGGGAACTACGGCCCGTGGAAGGCATACGGGCAAGCAAAGCTCGCCAATTACCACTTTGCCATCGGGCTCCAGCACGAGTTCGACACGCACGGTCTGAGCGCCCAGAGTCTGCTGGCGCATCCCGGGTTGTCCCACACCAACCTTCAGGTGCACGCAGTAGACGAAGGAGGAAGCGGACGGTCCGGGTACTTCTGGAGATGGCTCGCGCGCAACACGGGGATGGAGCCGGCTGAGGGTGTCTTGCCGCAGTTGCGGGCAGCCACCGACCCGGACGGCCGGGGAGGCGAGTTCTACGCTCCCCGGTTCATCAACAACGGGCCACCGGTTCGTCGTCCGATACTGCGCCGGATCGGCCTCCGGCGGGCCATCGACGACCTATGGAGAATCTCTGAGGAGATGACCGGCACCAAGCTCGACCTCGGGGTAGCGGATCGGGCATGAAGGCCTTGGATCGTCCGGCTGCCATCCGGCGGGCGCTACGCGATCTGGTTGCCGACCGTGGCTTCCACGGGGCGTCGATGAGCGCCGTTGCAGAGGCAGCCGGTGTTGCCGCCGGCACCGCGTACGTGCACTACGCGTCGAAAGACGAGTTGGTGTACGCAACGTATCTCGAGATCAAACAAGAGATGGGGGAACTGGCATCTGCGGTCGAGGGTGTCTCGGGGGTCGAAGAGCGCTACCGGCGGTTGTGGCTCGCCGTGTACGACCACCTGGCCCGGGAGCCGGAGCGGGCCCGTTTTCTCACTCAACTCGAGGAGTCGCCTTACTACGCCACCGCCCACCAGATGGTGATCGAGCACGGAGACAGGCTCATGGAGATCGCCAGTGGCCTCGAACTGGCCGGCATCATCATCCCGCTGCCGCTCGAGGCGATCTATCTGCTCACGATCGGTGTGGCTGTCAGGCTGGTTGCGGCCGGGATCGAACTGGACGAGACCGAGCTGGATCTGATCATCGATGCAACCCTCCGCTCGGTCATGAGGTGAAGAACCCGGAGATCGACGCGGCCTCGTCCGAGAGGACACTCTCGTCGACCAGTCCCGAGCCCGCCAGTAGCGACACCCATTTGTCCAGGATGTCGTCGGCGATGCCACCGTCGTAGAGCTCGGTGGTCAGGCGGTCGACCTCGGATTGGTAGAGATTCGAGTAGTCCGCGTTGTCGAGGAAGCGTTCTCTGAGAACGTTTCCGTTGGGTCCACCACCGGGCTCGGTCCGGCCGGCGGGCGCCCTGGCTGGTCACCACCGCCGCCGCCCAAACCTCCGAACGCGAGATTGTGGTCCCAGGGCACGACGGTGAACTGTCCGGTGTCGAGATCAACGTAAAGGTACGAGTTGTTGCCGCGCTCGTCGATGTCGTCGGTGTTGGCAATCAGATCCTGGGCGGCCAGGTATGTGGCAAATGATCCGGTATCGAGCCAATCGGCCAGTTCGTCGTGGAAAGCCTCGTCGTCGGCGTTGTTGATGAAGTCGAGGAACTCAATGAGAGGGTCGAGGTCCTCTTCACCCGCTTCGACGTCGAACACCTCGTCGTATGAGTCGGGCTCATCACCCCGATAGCGGTAGTCGCCGGTGGCTTCGGCCTTGTACAGGATCCCATCGCCTGAGAACGAGCTGGTCATCCAGATGTCGTCGGGGTGCTCCATCACCAGCCGCAGCACGCCGTAGCTGCCGTTTACCGAGAACTCGGCATAGGCGGAATCCTGCGAGGCAAGACCGGCAGCCTCCAACAGATCCAGAGCGACCGCCTCGTTCAATGCGGTGGTGGAGTTGTTGGATGCCACCACGATGTCGTAGATGCCGTTGTGGTTCTGTCCTTCGGTGTCCCTGTCGAGTCGGATCAGCCAGGGGAGCGTCTCGGGGTTGGAGGCGTTGGCATCACCGCCCGGTCCTGGGCGGGCATTGTTCCCGTCGAGGCCGAACAGGCTCGAGTTGCCCTTGAGACGGATGCCCGCGTTCGAGTACTCAGATCCGTCGATCGTGACGGTTGCCGTGATCCACTCCTTCGAACCGTCGGACGTGTAGGCGGCGACTGCTGCCTCATACTCGTCCTGGTCGAACGCGACCGAGATCGTGTGGATTGTCTCCCCGGAAAGAAAGCCCATAGCGTCGTCGGCCGCGTCAGGGGCCGCGTCAGGGGCCGCGTCAGGGGCCGCGTCAGGGGCCGCGTCAGGGGCCGCGTCAGGGGCCGCGTCAGAGGTCGCTTCGGGGGAGACGGTGGCCGAACCACACGCAGCTGTCAACAGCGCCAGGGTGACGATGAGGCCGATGAGAACGGTGGCTGTGGTTGGTTTCCTGGTGATCATGGGACCATGGGAGCAGCTGGGTATGGAAGTTGGCTGGGCACCACCTTGGAGTCTCCTGTGACGGTGCCCGCCACGGCGCCGCTGGTAAGGTCGGCAAATGCGCCACGACTACATCGACACGTCGATCGAGGCCTGGGAGGCGGAACGGCCCGGTCTCGACGTGGCCCCGGTAGCAGTCGTTGGGCGGATCAGGAGGGCGGCGGCGCTGATCGAGGAGCGGATCGGCCTCGTCATCACCCGCTTCGGCATCCGGAATCCGGGCGACTTCGACACGCTGGCGACGTTGCGTCGGGAGGGTAAGCCGTTCGAGCTGTCACCCAAGGAGCTGGCAGGGCGGCTGCTGCTCACATCTGCCGGGCTCAGTGGGAGACTCGACCGGTTGGAGACCTCCGGGTGGGTCGAACGTAGCCCTCACCCCGATGATCGCCGGGCGACGGTTGTCAGCCTGACCGGGGTCGGCCGGGCGCTCGTTGACGACGTGCACCGACACATCCTCGATGAGTACCGGAGTGCGCTCGGAGTCATCGACGAGGGGGAGCGCGAGACACTGGCCAACCTATTACGCGCCATCCTGGTCAACCTCGGGGATGCGTAGCTGGGGAACCAAGGCTCCCTAGGAGGCTGGTGTTTTTTGTGGGTGCTCGCGTTCGGGTCGCGGGTTTGCGAGAATTGTGGGTGTGTGATTCTTGGAGGTTCGTGTGACGGTAGGGCGGACACCGCGGCAGGCTGATTTGGTGAAGGGCACGGCGGGTTTTGTTGGGGGTCGGGTGGGGGATGATTCGATTTGGGCGGTGTTGCATCGGGAGTGTCACCGGTTGTTCCCTGACGAGTTGTTTGCTGATTTGTTTACGACGAGGGGGCGCCGGTCGGTGCCGCCACAGATTGTGGCGACGGTGATGGTGTTGCAGCGTTGGTTTGGCCTGTCGGATCGCGAGGCGGTGGAGGCGTTTACGTTTGATGCCCGTTGGAAGTACGCCTGTGGGGGTCTGGATTTCGATTATCCGGGGTTTGTGCACACGGTGCTGGTGGATATGCGGGCACGCCTGGCCCGTTCGGGGCGGCCGAAACGGATCTTTGAGGTGACCTTGGACGCGGCGCGGCAGGCGGGGGTGATCTCGGCGCGGCGGGTGTTGGATTCGACACCGTTGTATGACGCGGTGGCGACTCAGGACACGGTGACGATGATCCGCTCGGCGATCCGTCAACTGTTGGCTGCCGCCGATCGCGGGTTGGAGGCCGAGCTGCGGGGAGTGCTTTGCCGTGACGATGATTACCGCAAGCCGGGTAAACCGGTCTGTGACTGGGACGACCCGGCTGCCCGGGAACAGCTCGTCGCTGAGCTCGCCGCTGACGGGTTCGCTTCTCTTGGAGTGTTGGAGAGTCGGGACCTGTCTGCGACGGTGGTCGAGGCCGCCAAGTTGCTCGCCACCGTGTTGGGTCAAGATCTCGAAGTAGGCGACGATGGCCGGTTCCGGATCGCCCGCCGGGTAGCCAAAGACCGGGTGATCTCCACCGTCGATACTGATGCCCGCCATGGTCACAAGACCACGGCGAGGGGTTTCGACGGTTACAAGGCCCACATTGGGGAGGATCCCGATTCGGAGATCATCACCAACACTGCGGTCACCGCCGGCAACGTCGGTGACGCTTCGGTCGCCGAGGATCTCATCGCCGACCTCCTCGACGATGCCGATGCTGATGATGTCAAGGTGTATGGCGACTCGGCTTATGGGACCGGAGCGTTCCAGCAACACCTCGAAAACCAGCACATCGAATCGGGTTGCCGCACCCAGCCGCCAGCCGCCCGCGGCGGCAAATTCAGCAAAGACCGCTTCACAATCGACCTCGACAGTGACACAGTCACTTGCCCCCACCATGTCACAGTGACCATTGGCCGCTTCGGTGACGGGTCGGGTATCGCCTCGTTCACAGAGAACTGCACCGACTGTCCACTCCGCCAACAATGCACCAACGCCAAACGGGGACGCACCATCCGCATCTCTGAGTACGAAGCCGTCCTCACCCGCGCCCGCCAACAACAACAAACCGAAACCTGGCAGGCCGAATATCGGGCCACCCGACCCAAGGTCGAACGCAAACTCGGACACCTCATGCGGCGACACCACGGCGGCCGACGAGCCCGAGTCCGGGGACAACCAAAGGTCGACGCCGACTTCAACCTCCTCGCCGCCGCCGCCAACGTCGCCCGCCTCGCCGTGCTCGGACTGCAATCAACCACCACCGGATGGGCAACCACCACCGCCTGAACCAACCAAACCTCCCCCGACACCAAACCAAACAACCAAACACACCTCAACGGCTCCCCGACATGATCTGAAGCATCCGAACTCACATCACAAAGACCCGCCCGTCGCCAACCAACAAGACCTCAACCGGCCATAACGATCCTGAACACCCCGTTTGGCACCAGCCTCTGGTTTGCGTCTGAGTTCGTGATAGAGATCCGCTGTTTTCTAACCCAACGATGGGAGGCTTGTGGGCCTGACCCTGAGGAGGGTATGTGATGTCGAGTGAGCAGACGACGCCTGGGCGTCGGAGGAG
>Ga0214472_10002035_pt1 | contig 21956 bp, 13 predicted proteins | sample RVTome_6_FD_207662 | JGI IMG/M metagenome (GOLD analysis project Ga0214472, IMG submission 207662) | Soil microbial communities from uranium-contaminated site in the Upper Colorado River Basin, Wyoming, United States - RVT140D175 | ecosystem: Environmental > Terrestrial > Soil > Contaminated >...
GAGACGGAAAAAATGAAAGGCAGGCTGCTCACCGGTCTTTTATATGTCAACCAGGACATTAAGGAGACCCACGACATCATCAATTCAACCCTCAGGCCGCTTAACACCCTGACGGAAAGCGATCTCTGCCCCGGCAATGACGCGCTGCAGCAGATCAATGAAAGCCACAGGTAACATGAGGCAACGAGAATCACATCGTTTCAAGCAAATGGGGAGAAAGCCTTGTAGGGGCGGGTTCTAAACCCGCCCTCCCAAAGCCGGCACCATTTGCGAACATTGTCCCAACTCGGTATGGTTTGCTTCACCAGTGGAACTGAAGTGTTATTGCCGGTGATGTACCTACTCACCTGAAGCGTCGATGATCCCATCACCGTTGTCGAAGGTAAAATCAAAACAAAAGGAAGGACCAGATGACGAATTCTCTACGATAACCCTGTAATGACTAAAGTATAGCTCCATCCTTTCCCAAGGTTTCCATCAATACCCCTCAAGATAATAATGACCTTCCAGATATAATTGATCACAATTAGGATGAATGGAGATGTGCATCCCTGTATAATCATTTGTCAATTAAGGAAACTCAGAAATATGTAATAAGAGAAAACGACGAAAAGATACCCTGTCGCAGGCAGGAGGAGCACAAAATCATTAATCATATGTCCATAAGAGAGACTAAAATTCCATACCGGATGTCATTTACAACAGGAGGCATTTTTCTCCGAGAATCGGTGAAACTCGCAGGGATGTTTCTTAAGCTGGCCGATTGGAATGACGTTCGAGATAAGCTTCTTGCCGAGAATCTCTTGCAAACAAGGACTCTCACTACTTCAAAGCGTGTCTCCCGTGAGATTATTTCCAGACTGAAAACTCTCTACCCAGACGAGCTGGATTTACTTATTAATGGTACTGTTCAGGAGCAAGGCTATCTCTTGTGGATCGCGGTATGCCGGTGCTATAAGTTTATCGCCGATTTTGCCGTCGAGATTATTCGAGAACGCTACCTCGGTCTGAAGATCGATCTTCACTACGAAAACTTTGATTCCTTTTTTCACAAGAAATCAGAGTCGCATCCGGAACTTGATAAAATTCGGCCAGCGACCAGGAATAAGCTCCGGCAGGTGTTGTTCAAAATCCTGCGGGAAGCCGAGCTCCTGACAGGCGATAACACAATCAACTCAGCCATGCTGACGCCCCGACTTTTGGAGGCGATTTCACAAACCAGCCGCCGGGATATTTTGTTTTTTCCCATATCCGAATCAGTGCTCCAAGGATAAAAAGAATGACATCCTCAATTACCAAATTAAATATAAAAGAAAGTTTCGGGCATCTGCTGTCTGTTCTTTCCGGACAACGGTTTTTACAGAAACAAGGGCTTGGCAATGAGGTCCCCTTTTTCATTTGCCCATTCGATGCTGCTGCCTCAGTTGAAGTGGAGAGGCTTCAACGACAGCTTGTTAACCGGTTAGGACAAACAGGTGTTCGGGTTTTGGAAATCAACATTTATGACCTCTCCGTTGAGATTCTCAAAGACCGGGGTATCTGGGAACAGATACTTGAAATGGAAAATTCTGTCTCGAAGGATCAACTTAAGGAGTTACTCCAGGGGGTTTTAGATCCAGAGGCACATCTGGTGCCGGCCATCGCTACCAAGCTCGCTGACAACGACTTTGATGTGCTTTTTCTGGCAGGCGTCGGCGAGGTTTTTCCCTATATCCGGTCTCACAACGTGCTGAATAATTTACAAAGCACGGCCAAAGAGAAACCAACCGTTTTATTCTTTCCGGGAGCCTATACGCATTCCCTCGAATCCGGGGCATCTCTTGATCTTTTCAACAGGTTGCAAGACGATAAGTACTACCGGGCCTTCAACATCTTTCACTGCGAAGCATAAACGAGGATACACGATGACGCTTAAAAGCATTTTCAATAAGCCGGTTGATCGTCCGATTGAGGGAGTCATCAAGGCCGATGATGAAGCAAGCCTGCGCCTTGAGCTTGAGGAATATGTCCTGACCAACGAGGTCGCCAAACGTCTCGAATCTTTTCTCGATGCCTACAACAACTCGGCCACTGAAAACGGCGTCTGGATTTCCGGCTTTTTTGGTTCAGGGAAATCGCATCTTCTGAAGATCATGGCCCTCCTGCTTGAAAATCGTCAGATCGATGGAGTGCCAACTCTTGATCTGTTCCTTCCTAAATGTAGCGATAATGAGATCTTGCGAGCCGACCTCAAACGGGCCATTGCCATCCCGTCAAAGAGTATTTTGTTCAATATCGATCAGAAGGCCGATGTCATCAGTAAAACGCAGATTGATGCGCTTCTCGCCGTCTTCGTCAAAGTGTTCGATGAGATGTGCGGCTACTACGGCAAGCAGGGTCACATTGCCCATTTCGAGCGTGATCTCGACAGCCGAGGCATCTATGATCAGTTCAAGATCGCTTACCATGCCTTGGCTGGACGAGAGTGGTCCAAGGGCAGAGAACAGGCCCTGCTGGAATCCCAAAACATCGCTAAGGCCTACGCCAAGGTGACCAACAGTCCAGAATCGGTGGCTCAAGGGATTCTCGATAAATACCGCAGCCAGTACAAGGTCTCCATCGAAGACTTCGCCGAGCAGGTCATGGCCTATATCGACAGGCAATCTCCGGCTTTCCGTTTGAATTTCTTTGTCGACGAAGTGGGGCAGTATATTGCCGAAAATGTGAAGCTGATGACCAATCTGCAAACCATCGCCGAAAGCCTGGCCACCAAGTGCCGAGGCCGGGCCTGGGTGATTGTCACTTCCCAGAACGATATGTCTACCGTTCTGGGAGAAATGAGCAACCAGCAGAGCAATGATTTCTCCAAGATCATGGCCCGTTTTGGCAACAAGATGCTGCTGACCAGTACCAATGTGGCGGAAGTTATCCAGAAGAGGCTCCTGGCCAAAACGGAGGAGGGGGCCGAGTCGGTTTCCGACCTCTATCACCGCCAGGAAAACAACTTCGGCACCCTGTTCAGCTTTACCGATGGCTCCCGCGCCTACAAGGGCTACAGGGACCGTGATGAATTTATCCGTAGCTATCCCTTTGTCCCTTATCAGTTTGAGCTGTTTCAGTCAGTCATTGAAAATTTGTCGCGGCACAATGCCTTTGAAGGCAAGCATAGCTCGGTGGGTGAGCGTTCCATGCTGGGGGTCTTCCAGCAGGTTGCCATTCAAATCAGCAACTATGAACTTGGACAGTTGGCGACCTTTGATCTGATGTTTGAAGGGATTCAGACCGCCTTGAAGGCCCAAACCCAAAAAGCAATCCTTGCTGCCGAGCGACAACTGAGCAATACCTTTGCCATCAAACTGCTCAAGGCTCTTTTTCTCACCAAGTATGTCAAGGAATTCAAACCGACGATCCGTAACCTCTGTATTCTCATGCTGGAAAGCTTCGGGCAGGATCTGCCAGGACTGAAAATGAAAATCGAAGAGGCCGTAAATCTTCTCGAACAACAGACTTTCATCCAGCGAAACGGCGATCTCTACGAATATCTGACCGACGAGGAAAAAGATGTCGAACAGGAGATCAAAAACACCGAGATCGAATCAGCCGATGTGGCGAGTGAGCTGGAAAAGCTCATTTTCGATCACGTCATCAAAAACCGAAAGATTCGTTTTGGTGAGAACGGCCAGGATTTTCCCTACTCGCGGAAACTCGATGATCGGCTCCATGGCCGGGAATATGAGCTGACGATCCATGCCGTCACCCCTTTTCATGAGTTTGCCGACAATCAGGCATCGCTTCTCATGCATACCTTCGGGCGCGATGAGTTGCTGGTTGTCATGCCCCCGGATGATCGCCTCATGCGCGACATCCTGATGTACAAGCGGACAGAAAAGTATATCCGCCAGAATATTTCCACGACCCAGCAAGAAGCGGTTAAGCGGATACTGACCGATAAAGGCTTTCAGAATAGAGAGCGTTACGCTGACCTGCAACTGCTTATCCATCGTTTATTGGGCAAAGCCAGGCTCTATGTTGCCGGCACCGAAATCGAACTTGCTGGTGAAGATCCGCAAAGCCGTATCAACCGTGGATTTTCTGAACTGGTCATGCGGGTCTATCCCAATCTGCGGATGCTGCAGGGAATCACCTACAAGGAAGACCAGATCAAGAATATTCTGCGCGACCGGCAGGGGACACTTGAAGGCATGGGGGTTACCACCCTCATGGAGTCCGAGCAGGAGATGCTCGCTTACATCCAAAGCAACAACCGCGGCGGCGTTCGGACCACCCTGAAGACCTTGCTTGAAAAGATGGAGCGCAAACCCTACGGCTGGTATTATGCCGCCATCCTCTGCATTTTGGCCAAACTCTGCGCCCGTGGCAAGGTGGAGGTGCGAACTGACGGCAACATCCTGGAAGACGACGATCTTGAACGCGCTTTGCGCAATACTCACGGTCATGGCAATGTCGTCCTCGAGCCGCAGGTTGACTTCACCGCTTCGCAGGTGCGCAGTCTCAAGGAATTTCATGCAGACTTTTTCGATTCTCCACCCCATGCCAATGAGGCCAAGGCGCTCGGCAAGGAGACCGGCGTTGCCTTGCAGGAGCTCTTGCACCAACTCACCCCTCTTGCCGCTCAGACAGCGCAGTATCCCTTTTTGATAGCATTGAATCCGGTGATCGATAAGCTCAAAGAGATCATCGGCAAGCCCTACACCTGGTATCTGACCGAGTTGCTGCGCCAGGAGGATACTCTTCTCGACATGAAGGAAAAGGTCATTGATCCGATCCGCAAGTTTATGGGTGGCCCACTGAAGGAGATCTTCAATGAGGCCCGGAAATTTGTCCAGGCGCAAGAGCCCAATTTCTCCTACCTTACCGGCGATGAAAGTGCGCAGGTTATCACCGCCTTAACCGATCCGGAGTGCTTTAAAGGCAACCGGATGCAGCAGGTAAAGACTCTGATGGACACCCTGCAGAAAAAAGTAGCGACACAAATCGAGCTGGAGATTGCCACGGCCAAAGATGCGGTGGCGGGTCTTCAAAACCGCTTGTGCGACCGGTCCGAATTCACGGGGCTCTCCGAGGCGCAACAGGAACAGATCGCCAAGCCATTTGTTGATTGTAGAGACCGGGTGGAAAAGCAGACCCTGATTGCCGTGATTCGAGATACCCTGCGGCGTTTTGAAGAGACGGAGTACCCCCAGCTGTTGTCACGGATATCCACCTGGTCGCAGGCAGGAGCCAAACTAGGCGCTGCCGGGCCTGACAATTATAAATCTTCCCCGACCCCCAAAACGGCAACAACCACGGCGGAGCACCCCATTGAGTATGTCACCAGCCGGTCGGTCCGAATCTTATTCGATAAACCTTGGCTTGCCGATGAAACGGATGTGGAACGTTACCTGGATTCTATGCGGAAGGCGCTCCTCGTGGAGATCAAAAAAGGCAAAAGAATTCAGATTTAATAATCACACATAGATCTGAAAATACACGAAATATTGAAAAGATGATCATTTTCCTGATGCCACGAAAACGATCGGTTGCAAGGAGAGGGGTATATGAGCAGTAAAAAGATTGAGAAGAAACACCATCAGACCTTCGAGAAAATTAAACAGGTCAGCGAGCATGGACATGAATACTGGATGGCGCGCAGTCTATCCAAGATTCTCGACTACGCCGAGTTCCGCAATTTTATTCCCGTCATCGAAAAAGCGAAAAAGGCATGTGAAAATAGTAGCCAATCGGTTCAAGACCATTTCGTGGAGATGCACGAGATGGTCTTGCTCGGTTCCGGGGCCGAACGTAAGATGGATTCTTGGGCTCTCTCACGCTATGCCTGCTACCTCATTGTACAGAATGGCGATCCATCCAAACCGGTTATCGCTAATGGTCAAACCTACTTTGCTATTCAGACCCGTCGGCAGGAACTGGCGGATGACGACGCTTTTCAACGGCTTAAGGAAGATGAAAAGCGGTTTTTTCTCCGCAATGAGCTGAAAGAACATAATAAACAACTTGTGGAAACGGCCCAGCAAGCCGGTGTGGAAACCAATCTCGATTTCGCCATCTTCCAAAATCATGGATACAAGGGCCTTTATGGCGGGCTCGATGCCAAAGGAATTCACGTACGCAAGGGACTTAAAAAAAGCCAAAAGATCCTCGACCACATGGGCAGCACCGAATTAGCCGCTAATTTGTTCCGAGCAACACAAACCGAAGAAAAACTTCGGCGCGAAAATATTCAGGGTAAATCGAAGGCAAACCGCACTCATCATGAAGTGGGTGCCAAAGTGCGTAAAACCATCGAAGAACTCGGAGGTACCATGCCCGAAGACCTGCCAACCCCTGAAACCAGCGTAAAACTGATAGAAAAACGGTCTGGCAAGCTTCCTGAGCCAAGGGACCAATAAATGGAAACCGCCAAACTCAAAAAGTTTGCCCAGTTTGCCCGGCGCAGCCTGATGGAGCAGGTGTCGGGCAAGTTGAAACTGGTGCTGGCTAAGGAGAGCGAAGCCCGGCGCGAGAACGTTGAGGCGGTCAGACAGTTAGAGGCGCAGATCGCCGAGACCGGCCAGATTCAGGTAGTTGAGAAGGTCGCCTATATCTGGTTCAACCGTTTCTGCGCCTTGCGCTTCATGGACGTCAACCGCTACACCCGTATCGGCGTGGTGTCCGCCGCCGCGGGGCAGTTTCAGCCGGAGATTCTGGCCGAGGCCAAGATGGGCCATATCGATGAGGAGATGGTCAGCGACAATACCCGGCAGCAGATCTTTGCCCTGCTGGATGGTAAAGCACCCAGCCGTGATCCGCAAGGCGAAGCCTACCGTCTGCTGGTGGTAGCGGCATGTAACTCCTGGTATCGACCAATGCCCTTCCTGTTTGAGCGGATCGCCGACTACACCGAGCTGCTGCTGCCTGATGACCTGTTGTCGGGGAATTCCATTCTGGCCTACACCCGCGAGGCGTTGACGCCCGATGTCTGCCGGGATGTGGAAGTCCTTGGCTGGCTTTACCAGTTTTACATCTCCGAGCGGAAGGACCAAGTTATGGCCCGCAAGAGCGCCGTGCCCACCGAGGATATCCCCGCCGTTACCCAGCTCTTCACCCCGCATTGGATCGTTCGCTACCTCGTTGAAAATTCCCTCGGCCGCCTCTGGTTGCTGAATCGCCCCGGCTCTCGGTTGCGCGAGCACATGCCCTACTATATCGAGGGCGAAGCCGAGGCCGACTTCCTCAAAATCACCAAACCCGAGGAAATCCGCATGCTTGATCCCGCAGTCGGTAGCGGGCACATGCTTACCTACGCCTTCGACCTGCTGTTCCTTATCTACGAAGAGGAAGGCTACCCGCCCAGCGAGATTCCCGGCCTTATCCTGCGGCACAATCTGTATGGCCTCGAGATCTGCCCGCGCGCCGCTCAGCTGGCCGAGCTGGCCCTGGTTTTCAAGGCTCGGGCAAAGTCCCGTCGTTTCTTCCAGCCGGAACACCTTGTCCGAGCCAACATCATAGAGCTGCGCGATGTGCGCTTTGCGGAAAACGAGTTGCACAACTACAGCCACACTCTCGGGTTGGACGACTTGTTCGATCAGCCGATGCTCAAGCTGCTCCATCAGTTCGAGGAGGCGAAGAACTTCGGTGCGCTCATCCAGCCGTGCCTCGACGAACAGGCCATCATCTTCGCCCGTCGTGTTATCGAGGCGAAGGACCTCGGCGACCAACTTTTTCTAAGAACAACCCACCTTAAGGTCCTGAGAGTGCTCGAACAAGCCGAGGCGCTCACCCAGCGTTATCACGTCGTCGTGGCTAATCCGCCGTATATGGGCAGCAGGCAGATGAACCGACAATTGCGCATATTTGCAGATGAGAACTTTCCAAATTCCAAATCGGACCTGCTGGCGATGTTCGTAGAAAGAAACCTCGAATTGGCAAAAGGACATGGATTTATCGCTATGATAACCATGCATTCGTGGATGTTTTTGAGTGCGTATGATGAGTTGCGCTCAGACTTATTAAACTCGTCGTCACTCGTTACTTTGGCACATCTAGGACCACGCGCATTCGATTCGATATCCGGAGAAGTGGTTCAAACGGCTGCATTTTGTATCAAGAAGATTTCCAGCCAGACTCAGGCAATTTGTTTCCGGCTCGTTGATGGTTCAAATGAGGCGGAGAAAGAAAGGGCGCTGCTCCGACATGAAAATCGTTTTCTCATCACTAACTCGGATATTCGGAAACTGCCGAGAAATGTGTTTGCATACTGGCTTGATGAAAAACTGAGGCACGTATTCAAGCTCAAAAAGTTCGGAGATATTTCTGATGGGGAAGGAAAGAATGTAACCGCCGACAACGCTCGATTCTTGAGGCTTATTTGGGAGGTGGAATCTATCAAGATTGGCCGAGGCAAAAAATGGCTTCTCTATGCAAAAGGAGGAGCTAATAGAAAATGGGCCGGCAACTTGGAACATGTGGTTGATTGGAGCGAATCATCGCGTCAGTTTTATCGCAAGAACCACGCTTCGCGCATTATCGAAGAGAGTTATTGGTATAGGCCAGGCATTACTTGGTCCGTTATTGGAGGTTCGGGAACGGGCTTTAGACATTTACCTGAAGACACCACGTTCGACACCAAGGGATTAGCCCTGTTTACAAAGGACAAGACGAAGGTTTTTGAGGCGCTAGGACTGATGAACTCAATCATCACAGGGGTTATTCTTCCAACGCTAAACCCGACGATGTGCATCAACACGGTGGACGTGAAGTCCATTCCAGTTCCCAATGCACTTCCAGAGTGCTCCGAATGCGTAAACGAATTGGTTGGAATCGCCCGAGCCGATTGGGACAACTTCGAAACCTCGTGGGACTTCCGCGATCAGCCTTTGTTGCGGCCGGGCCTGAAGGGCGCGACGCTTGCGGCGAGCTGGCAGAATTGGGAGGTGCAGAGCAGCGCCGCCATCCACCGTATGCAGGAGCTGGAGACGGAGAACAACCGGCTGTTCATCGCCGCCTACGGCCTCGACGGCGAGCTTTCGCCCGAAGTACCCAAAGAGCAAATCACCCTCGCCCGCGCCGAGGTCCGCCGCGATATGGCCGCCTTCCTTTCCTACGCCGTTGGCTGCATGATGGGACGTTATTCCCTTGACCACCCCGGCCTCATCCTCGCCAATGCCGGTGACACCCTGCGTGAGTTTCTGGTCAAAGTAGGGCGGCCGCAGGACCAGCTTACCTTCACCCCGGACGAGGACGGCGTCATTCCCATTCTCGACGGCGACTGGTTTCCTGACGATATCACTGAACGCTTCAAGAAATTCCTTAAAGTCACCTTCGGCGAAGAGCACTTTGCAGAAAACATCCAGTTCATCGAAGCATCACTGGGCAAGGATATCCGTAAATATTTCCTTACCGACTTCTACAAGAATCACATCCAGACCTACAAGAAACGCCCTATCTACTGGCTCTTCAGTAGCCCTAAGGGTAGCTTCAATGCCCTGATCTACCTGCACCGTTATCGCCCGGATACTGTCAGCGTGGTCTTGAACGGCTATCTGCGCGAGTTCCGCACCAAGCTCACTTCCCACCGGGAAAACCAGGAACAAATCAGCATCAGCTCCTCGGCTTCACCAGGGGAAAAGACCAAGGCGATCAAGAAAATCGAGCAGGTGAAAAAGATGATCGCAGAGCTGGAAGACTACGAGCGCGACGTACTCTACCCCCTGGCTATCAAACAGGTGGCAATCGACCTTGATGACGGGGTAAAGGTAAACTACCCGAAATTTGGCGCGGCCTTGAAGAAGATCCCCGGCCTAGATGCGAAGGAGGAATGATATGCGAATTCATATACTAAAACTAGAGAGGTTCCGGGGTGCTCAGAGTTTATCTCTTGAGTTGCACGAACGATTAAATGTCTTTGTCGGCTTGAATGGTGCCGGAAAATCGAGCATCCTGGATGCAACGGCTATTTTACTTTCATGGATGGTCAACCGCGTCAAGCATGCCGGCGCATCGGGAAGACCCATTACTGAACCGGATATCCGCAATGGGGAGTCATGGGCAAACATACATGTCACTTGCAGCGACAATGGGAGGTCTTGGGATTGGAATCTGATAAAAGTTCGTAAAGGATATAGAAAGCCCAAATATACTGCTACCACCCTGACCTTATTGACTGAAGCTGCCCAAGAAATACAGATGAAGATTTCAGAGAATAACGGTCGGATAAATCTACCATTATTCGCGTATTATCCTGTCAACAGGGCGGTGCTGGATATTCCCCTTCGCATACGAGAACGACACAGCTTTGATCTTTTCTCAGCCTACGATGAATCTTTAACCAGCGGAGCTAATTTCAGAACCTTTTTCGAATGGTTTCGTGAACGGGAAGATCTTGAAAATGAGAACCGTAGGTATATAAATGCACTCCTTAAGCCTGAAGGCTTCCAGTTTCCAGACCCTCATCTGGAAGCTGTTCGGAATGCTTTAGGGCAGTTCTTACCAGAGTTTACAAATCTGGCAGTGCGTCGGAATCCACTGCGCATGGAGGTGGAAAAGAATGACCAACGCTTGACGGTTAATCAGCTTTCCGATGGGGAAAAATGTCTGATGGCGATGATCGGTGATTTGGCTCGACGAATGTCAATCGCCAACCCTTTGCGCACGAATCCTTTGGAGGGCGAGGGAATCGTTTTGATTGATGAAATCGACCTCCATCTCCATCCAATGTGGCAGCGAATGGTTATTCCCAAGCTGGTCGAGGTGTTTCCTAACTGCCAGTTTCTGATCTCCACTCACTCACCCCACGTTGTCACTCATGTACAACCGAAGAACTTGTTTCTTCTCAGCATGACGACTGGGGGACTGGTGGCGCTACGCCCGTCGGAATCTTACGGCATGACGGTCGAGCGAATTCTCGAAGACCTGATGGGGTTGGAAACAACACGCCCTGATGACGTGAAAAACGCCATCAGAAAAATTTACGAGCAGATCGATAGCGGTGAGCTTACGGAGGCAAAAGATTCCATCGGGAAACTAGTAAAACGGATCGGTCAAGACCCGGATTTGGTTAAGGCAACTGTGCTGATCAAACGCAAGGAGTTGATCGGCAAATGAAGCATATAGCGAAACAGGGAGAACCCAGAGCGTTTACGGATTGGAAAGCACTGACCAACGAAAATTGGCAACCTACATACGATGATTTGGCAGGCGAGCCCAAAAATGCTGTCAAGAAGGCATTGATGGCCGAACAAGGATATATTTGTTGCTACTGTGAACGACGTCTTACCGATGATGACTCGCATATTGAACATTTCGAGCCGCAAAGTGATCCGACGGTTGATCCGCTCGATTTCGGCAACTTACTCTGTTCCTGTCAAAACCAGATTAAAAAAGGTGAGCCACGGCATTGCGGAAATCTAAAAGATAAATGGTTCGATCCCGGCTTGTTGGTCTCGCCCTTTGAGCCGACATGTGAGGAACGGTTTGCTTTTTCAGGGGATGGTGTCATCAAAGCTGCTGTAGACGATGATCAGGCTGCGTCCGAAACCATTATGAGGCTTGGGCTGGATATCTCGAAGCTTAATGCCCTGCGTGCCAAAACCATCGAACCCTTTTTGGATGATGGTTTATCCGCTGATGAGGTGCGGGCCTTTGTTTCCGGCTATCTGATTAGAGATACTACTGGGCAGTTCGGAGAATTCTGGACAACCATCCGCTATTTGTTCGGAGGTCTTGTTACCGTATGAACGACCGTATAGTCCAAGCTCTCAGCAAATTCTTCAACCGACACCGGATCGTCTTCCCTAAATTCGGCGCGGTCCTTTGCGATCGGCGGGAAATCTATCGCTATCGCCGGCTCTATCTTACCTATCCGCAGATTGTGGAGTCACTGTCTCCACAATTAGAGCCTTTGGTCGGGAAGACTATCCTTGCAGGAGCAATTGATGAGTGAAAACAAGATTGTTCTGGCCCTCAACCGGTTGTTTGAAAAGCACCGCATAGTCTTCTGGTATGACGCTAAAAAAGAACTGCGGGCTGATTTTGAGGTGCTGCATTTAAGCGGTATTGAGAAGATAGAACTTGCCAACAATGAATTTGCGATCAAACATCGAATTCTGCGGGAACAACCGGAGCAAAAATTCCTGCTTTACCGCGAAGGTCCGCAGCCCGCTGATCTAGACAACTGGCTGCTGGATGTGCAGTTGGGCCATGGGGAATTCCGTACCGACCAGGCGGCCATCTGGCTCTCCGAGCTGGAACTGGGGCTTGATTATATCGAGGTCGTGCAGTCCCATGCCGAGTTCTTTCAGGCCGCGAAACGCAAAGAGTCGCTGAGATGTCTTCTCAAGCCCGGCGATACACCTGGCCTGATCCGTTTGAAGATGCTAGCGGTCTGTACCGGCACCGAACCCCGGATGGATTCGGTGATTGAAAATCTGCTGGCGGAGATGGCCCTTGGCCGGGATGACAAAATTAAACAGATCGGTCGCTGCAGCCTGGATACATTTTTATGGAGCCAGATGGGGCGTGTCTATGGGTACGAATCCCCCACGCCTGGTATCAAAGATTTCGTTATTCAGCTTTTCAAATACTGCTATTTCCAAAATTTTACTGCTCAGACCCCACAACCTGCAGCCCATTTATCTTCCGACGCCCTGGTATTTTTGAAAAGATGGAAGGACAGCCGCCAATTTGAGGCGTGCTTTGAGGCACTTTCAGGCGAATGCGCTGAGATCCTTGGTATTGAACATGATCTGGCTAAACGGGATTTTCGGGATTTGCTTGAGCTGGATTATTTTCGCCGGATTGACTTACAGATTATCGAAGACCTGGTGCGTGAGATCGCCGGGCGAACATTGTCAAGTGGTAATGTGGCTCTCTGGGTTCGCCAGCGGCGGCAAGGTCACTGGTACCAAGAATTTCGTCATCTCTATGAGGCAGTCGATTATGCGGCCCAGTTCTTTCAAGCTTTGGATGAAGCCAAATTGACCATGGAGTCAATGGCGGATGGGGTCCAGCGTTATTGCCATTTCTGGTTTCGCCTGGATCAGATGTACCGGAAATTCACTTATCATGTACGCTGCTCCGGCGAGACCTCCCTGATGGGGACGTTGACGGATCAGGTCGAAAACCTCTACTCCAATAATTACCTGCTGAAGGTCAACAATCACTGGCAAGCCATTGTGGATGAAGTCGGCAAGTGGGACGCAACTCCCATTATGCTGCAGAAGAATTTCTTTGAACGTCATGTGCGGCCCTTTTTGCAGAAGGATAAAAAGATTTATGTGATCATTTCCGATGCCTTCCGTTACGAGATCGGCGATGAATTCTTGAGTCTCATCCGCCAGGAAGACCGTTACGAGGCGACCTTGGAACCGGCGCTTACCATGCTGCCAAGTTACACCCAGTTGGGCATGGCGGCACTCTTGCCGAACACAGAATTGGCGCTGCAGAATAATGATTCGGGAACGGTTCTGGTAGGTGGCCTGAGTTCTCAGGGCATTGCAAACCGTCGCAAAATTCTCGAACAGGCGATTTCCCAGCGGGCGACTGCTCTCAAAGCCGAAGAACTGATGGGCTTAAATAAAGAGGATTGTCGGGCATTTTTGCGGGATCACGATGTTATCTACATCTACCACAATCGTATTGACACGACCGGTGACAAACGGGAATCGGAAGAACGGGTTTTTGAAGCAGTCGAGGAAACGCTCCAGGAACTGATCCGATTGGTAAAGAAACTGACCGGGGCTAATGCCAGCAATATGCTGGTGACTGCGGATCATGGCTTTATCTATCAGAACCGCGCTATTCTGGAGAGCGATTTTGCCGGCAGCGATGCGGTCGGCGATCAGATTCTGTTCCGTGACCGTCGCTTTGTGCTGGGCAAGGGTCTGCAGGAAGTTTCGAGCTTGCGGAAATTTCAATCTTCCGAGCTAGGGCTTTCCGGCGAGATGGAGGTGCAGATTCCCAAATCGATCAATCGTCTTCGGCTCAAGGGCTCAGGGAGCCGATTTGTCCATGGGGGAGCCTCGCTGCAGGAAGTGGTCATCCCCATCATCAAGATCAATAAAAAACGGCAAAGTGACATCTCGGCGGTTGAGGTCGATATCTTGCGTGGTTCTAGTATGGTGATTACCTCCGGGCAACTGGCGGTAGCCTTCTATCAGGCGCAACCTGTGACAGACAAGGTCCAGCCGAGAAAACCTCGGGCAGGTATTTATACCCAGGCGGGAGAGCTGATCTCTGATTGCCATGAATTGACCTTTGACCTGACCTCGGAAAACCCCAGAGAACGGGAACTGCAGGTGCGGTTTGTGCTCACCCGCAAGGCGGATGACGCCAATAACCAGGAGGTCATTCTGCTTTTGGATGAAAAACTGACGGGAACATCGCATTACAAGGAATACAAGTCTCTTCGGTATCTGATACGGCGGTCATTTACTAGTGATTTTGATTTTTAAGGGGAGAGTATGAGTGTACTCGATGATAAGATAAATGCGCATTTTCAGGGTCTTGTTGTTCGTAAAGACTTGGTCAAGATAGTAAAGGGAAATGCCATCGTTCCTTCCTATGTCCTTGAATATCTCCTCGGGCAGTATTGTGCCACTTCAGATGAGAAAAGTATCAAGAGCGGTATCGATACGGTCAAGGAGATCCTCAGTAAACATTATGTACATCGTAATGAAGCGGGTTTGACCAAATCGGTCATCCGTGAAAAGGGCAGGCATAAGGTCATTGATAAGATCGGTGTGCAGCTCAATGACAAGGATGATGTCTATGAGGCCACCTTCAGCAACCTTGGTGTGTCAAAAGTTCTGGTTGATGCAGATACGATTAAGAAGCATCCGAAACTGTTGGTTGGCGGTGTTTGGTGTATATCTGATCTGGAGTATGAACCCTCTGAGGACAAACGTATTTGTCCTTGGGTCATGCAGAGCCTAAAACCGATCCAGCTTTCACATTTCGATTACGATGCCTATATCGCTGCCCGGAAAAACTTCACGACTGAGGAATGGATCGACCTTCTGCTTCAATCGATTGGTTTCAACCCGGAGATGTTTAGTGCCAGGAGTAAACTCTTGCAATTGGTCCGCCTTATTCCCTTTTGCGAACGGAATTACAACCTGGTCGAACTTGGACCCAAAGGAACAGGTAAATCACATATCTATTCCGAGTTTTCACCGCATGGCATTTTGATATCAGGAGGCGAGGTTACGATTCCGAAGCTCTTCGTGAATAATTCGAACGGCAAGTTGGGGCTGGTAGGATACTGGGATGCGGTTGCCTTCGATGAGTTTGCGGGGCATGATAAAAAACCGAACAAGGCCCTGGTCGATATCATGAAGAATTACATGGCCAACAAGACCTTTTCCCGTGGTGTTGAGACGTTGGGAGCTGAAGCCTCTATGGTCTTTGTCGGCAATACGCAACATAATGTGCCGTACATGCTTAAGCATACCGATCTCTTTGATGAATTGCCGTCGGCATACCATGATTCAGCTTTTCTTGATCGACTGCATTTTTATATTCCGGGATGGGAAATTGATATTATCCGTGGGGAAATGTTCTCGGATGGCTATGGATTTGTTGTCGATTATTTGGCGGAGATCCTGAAAAACCAGCGCAATCACGACTTTTCTCAGGCCTATACTGAACACTTTCAGCTGCTGAGCGATATTTCCACTAGAGACCGAGATGCAATACAAAAGACCTTCTCTGGTTTCATGAAGGTCCTCTTCCCGCATGGAGAGGCAAGCAAGGACGAGATTGAGGTTTTGTTGCAGTTCGCCATCGAAGGCCGCAAAAGGGTGAAGGATCAACTCATGCGAATTGATTCCACTTATACAGCGGTGCAATTCGGATACACAACAGTTGGTACGGGTAAGAAAAAGTTGGTGAAGACGCTCGAAGAAAAGCAGTTCCCCCAGCATTATTATCCGCACGGTACGCCTGTGACTGAGGAAGCTGATGTAGAAAAATCAGAGACATCTACTACCCCTGCTGCTGAGGATGCGCCAAAGGACAAGGTCCTCAAGGAACAGCATTTGGTCATTGAAGAAAACCAAAAAGGGATTTCTTTTGATGAATTGTTCGGACCCTATCTGAAAGGGGCCTCCAGATTAACCATAACAGATGCCTATCTTCGGAAGTTTCACCAACTGCGAAACCTGATGGAGTTACTTGAAACTGTTACCCGTTTAAAATCCGACGATGAGGAAGTTGAAGTCCATCTCATTACTGTTGAAGACGAGTTTGCCGGCGAGCAACAGAAAGGCTGTCTCATGAGTATCCAAGAGAACATCTGGAGTGGTGGCATTCGGTTTTCTTGGGAATTCGTTCCTGATAAATCCATTCATGCTCGCCATATTGTGACGGATAAGGGTTGGAAGATCCTTCTTGATAGGGGGTTGGATGTGTTCCTGGCGTTTGATAGTAAAGATGCTTTCTCACTTTCGAGCAGGCTACAGAAGTATCGATCTTGCAGAGGGTTTGAAGTGACATTTGTCATGGAAAAATAATCTAAAGCGGGCTGACGCCCGCAACCCAAGGGCACTAACTGCTAACTAATGTGATGATTACGGGTAGTTTAACATACAAAATCGGCCAGTTTGACGTCAAACCCCTTCTTAGAGACAATTATGGAACAAAACAGGATTGCTATTTTTATTGATGCTGAAAACTTGGCAAATTGGCTAAAAAAAGGTGGCGCGGAATTATTGCTTGAAGAACTAGGAACGGTAGGACAAACGGTCGTGCGTAAAGCGTATGGGATATGGACTAATTTAACTGCATATCAAGCCGGACTAAACCGTTTAGGCTTTGAACTTATACATAGTTTTCATCCGGTTAAGGGAAAAAATTCGACAGATATTCAGATGACGGTTGATATCATGGAATACGTCTGGAGAGTAGAAAACATTAATTGGTTTGTTCTTGCTACAGGCGATTCCGATTTCAGCCCCCTATTTAGAAGACTTCGGGAAATGGGGAAAGATGTAATAGGCGTTGGACCTCGATCCGCTCTTAGTGAAAGCGTCAAAAGTTCATGTACTCGATTTATATATACAAATACAATCATTCTTCCGGCCAATGACACGATGGAGTTGGCGGCAAAAGATGAGAAAATTCAAGCAGCTTTTGACGATGCGGCTGATTTGGTAGAAAAAGTTCTGCATACCACTGACAATCCTATTCGGTGCTCTCTTTTAAAGAACCGGATGCAGAATCTTGACAGTGCTTTCGACGAGAAAACCATTGGTTTTCCATCTTTTACCGCTTTTCTCCAATCTCTTGATGGTATTAAGGTATATTATGATAACGACATAAAGGCTTGGTTCGTTACTATGATTGATGAAAGCAAATCAAAGCAGAAACAGGAGAAAAATTCGGCCTCAAAATCTCCAAATTCTCCAGTAACCACAAAACCCATCCCTCTTGATGATGTGTACCGGCAACTTTTACGTAAAAAGGGATGGACTAGCATTCCCAAAGATGATCTTTGGGCGATCTATAATCGATGCGCCTCACTTGAAGCGTTGCCTAAACGTGATATTGTCGAAAAAGTACTCGAATACTTTGAAGATGATATAACATCAGCAGATATCAAGAAAGCAATCGCTTTGTTTTATAAGGCCAGACTCTTTGCGATCGGAAAAGTAGCCGATGAGGAAGACGCTTTATACAAACTCAGCTTGGTTGCGAAAGACGATTTATTTTTAGAAATTGATAAAGCGATGATATTTAGGCTCATTCGAGCTTGCGAGGAAAAAAGTATCCAACTTGACGTCAATTTAGCAAAGAAGTTACTGTTATCTTCTGGTAATGAAAAAATAATTGATAGATGTATTAAAGAGGCTCAAGTGGCTGAACCGTAGAGGAAAGAGAAGTTTCGAGAAAAATTCAATGAAATACTGAAACAATTTTCACTACCGAAACTATCAATTACGGCCAGTATGTTCTTATTACCTGCGAATACTATGTGAGGAGCCGTGTGTGGCAAGGCGTCAATAGAAGACTCGCTATGGATGTGCTGTTTTATTAAAAGTAACCTTCTTGACCTTTGGACTGTTTGCACTTTGATAGAAAAAAGGTTGATTGCAAATGGGGTGGAAGTTGAGCCAAAGCAGGACCTCAAATATCTGTTTATAATTTACAGGCCTGGATGTTGTCAGCTCTGAATGAGTCAAAGATAGCCATGGGAGAGCTACAATGTGATTAGGATATTATGATTGTGCGGCAACATCTAATGTCGTGTCTCGGGATTGCCTGCATTTGATAAAATTTGCTACTGAGTGCGCGCACAACAATATGAAAAACAAAGAGAAAAGCATAAAATTCCATGGTTACGCCAAAATTTAGAGATTTAAGTCCAAATCCTAAGAGTGGTTTATATAGTGCGGAGCATGTTATCTCCGACTATTCAAAAGATACTCAAAGCATGGGATTTCCCAGATGCGGATAATGTGTATTTTGATGAGACGGTTAAGGATTTTGTAATAAACGGCAAGCCGCGCGGCAGTAGAGGCAAGGGTCTTAGGGCAATAACACATGCGGCTGTGACATTAGGTCTACTTGAGTATTGCAGAAAAAACAACTTGCCTCATCATGGTTTTGTAGTGCTGGATTCTCCTTTATTGGCTTATTATGAGCCGGAAGGTGATGAAGACAATTTACAGGGCACTGACCTCAAACAAAAATTTTACAAATATCTGATTGATGTACATTCTGATAACCAAGTCATCATAATCGAAAATCAACACCCACCAGAAATATTTGAGGACAAAATTAAATTAACTGTTTTCACAAAAAATCCTCATGAGGGTAGATTTGGTTTATTCCCTTATCCAAGTGAATCGAGTTAATGGTACTATGACAAAAACTGCTTCCCCTGTCTCAACAACTTTGTCAGATAGGATCGATTATGCCATTGACAATATCTGTGACCAAAATTGTGTCCAAAAAGAGTGATCTACTGTGACTTGTAATTATTATGAATGATATCCAACCGAGAAAGGTGATCTACAGAAAAGCTTTTAAGAATATATTCTTAGATCACTTAAAATCACTTTGTATCTCATCATTTTGTATCTCATATTGTCATCTGCTTGCACATGGGTTCCAAACCCGCCCTCAGGGTTCCGCGGTACAACGCATTCTTCTCCGCACATTTTCTCCCTCATTGGGGCGTACCCTTGCATAAAATTTTTAAACAGATACTTACCTCCCGTGTCTATGAAGCGGCGATAGAGACGTCACTTGACGAGGCAACAAGCCTGTCCACGCGACTCGAAAACCGAATCCTCTTGAAACGGGAAGACCAGCAACCGGTTTTTTCCTTCAAACTGCGCGGAGCCTATAATAAGCTGGCCCATCTCTCACCCGAAGAGCGGGAGAGGGGCGTCATTACCGCCTCCGCCGGCAACCACGCCCAGGGAGTGGCCTTTGCTGCAGCTCGACTCGGTATACGGGCGCTGATCATTATGCCGGAGACCACCCCGAAGATAAAAATCGACGCGGTGCGGGGTTTCGGCGGCGAAGTGATCCTCAGCGGCAATAATTACTCGGAAGCGGCTATCCACGCCGAAAAGCTCGTTGCTGAGACGAAGATGGTCCCCATTCATCCTTTCAACGACGAGCTGGTCATTGCCGGACAGGGAACTATAGCCGATGAACTGTTGCGGCAAAATCCAGGCCGGCTGGATGCGGTCTTCGTGCCCGTCGGGGGAGGCGGACTTATTGCCGGCATCGCTCTCTACATAAAAACCCTGCGTCCTGAGATCCAGATAATAGGGGTCGAACCTGTGGACAGCGACGCCATGTACAGATCCCTTGAGGCCAATAAACGGATTTCCCTTGACTCGGTCGGCATTTTTGCCGACGGGGTGGCGGTCCGGGAAGTGGGTGATCTGACCTTTGAGCTCTGTCGAAAATATGTCGATCGAATAATCCGGGTGACCACCGACGAGCTATGCAGCGGCATCAAAGCGATATACCAGGCCACCCGCGCCATTGTCGAACCGGCGGGAGCGCTCGGCATGACCGGACTGCTGAAATATATCCATGATTCCGGCTGCACCGGGCAAACCCTGGTGGCAATTAATTCCGGTGCCAATATGAATTTTGAACGACTGAGGTATGTGGCGGAACGAACCCTGGTCGGTGAAAAACTTGAGGCCCTATTTGCGGTTACCATTCCCGAAAAACCCGGCAGCCTCAAAGCCTTCTGCCGCGACATGGTCGGAGAGCACAATATTACCGAATTCAACTACCGGCTCTCCTGCCGAAAACAGGCCCATATTTTTGTCGGCATCTCCATCCGTAACGAAAAAGACCGCTTTGATTTTGCCACACGGCTGGGTAAGGCCGGATATAAAAATATCGATCTTACCGATAACGACCTGGCCAAAACCCATATCCGCTATATGGTCGGCGGGAAATCGGCCGAGGTGCTGCATGAACGACTGTTCCGTTTCTGGTTCCCGGAAACCCCCGGGGCACTTACCCGATTTCTCGAAGCCACCCGGGGCAGGCATAATATCTCCCTCTTTCATTACCGGGCCCAGGGCGGTGATTTCGGCCGGGTGCTGATTGGGCTGGAGTGTCCGGACAAAAAAGACGGGGAGCTGGAAAAACGGCTCGATGCGCTCGGCTACCGTTACAAGGAAGAAACAGATAATCCGGCTTATACCCTCTTTCTATAACGTATTCTCACCGCACCTGCGGGACAATGTTATAATACGCACCCGAAACTCCAAACCCCAAACTCCAAAAAAGTACCAAGAGGTTAACGTGGAACTGCTGCACAACCATATTTTTACACTTTTGCTGATCACCCTGCTCGGCACGGCGCTTGGCAAAATTCGCCTGAAATCATTCTCGCTCGGTTCTTCCGGTATCATTTTCGTTGCCCTGATTTTCGGCCATTTCGGCTACACCCTGCCGGCTGATTTCCAGACACTTGGGCTGGTCCTCTTTATTTATTCGGTTGGCTTGCAGGCAGGACCCGGATTTTTCCATACCCTGCGCAGCAGCGGCCTCAAGCTGACACTCGGCGCACTGGCAATTATTGGCATCGGCTGCTTTACCGCCATTGCCGCCTCCTGGTATTTCGGCTTCGATGCGGGCATCGGCGCTGGCCTTTTCGCAGGTTCTCTCACCTCGACACCGGGACTTGCGGTTGCCGTCGAAATGGCAGGCAGTGAGAGCGCGCCGGCCGCCTACGGTCTTACCTATTTTTTTGGTGTTACCGGAGTCATTATTTTCATTCAGTTATTGCCGAAACTGTTGAGGATTTCCATACGAGACGAAGAAGAAATGCTGAACGAGGAGCTCTCGAAAGCCAACCTGCCCTTCACATTTCATCACATTGAATTGACCAACCCGAATATTTTCGATCGAAAAGTCAAAGACCTGCACCTCAGCAATATCGCACCGGTTGTCCTCACCCGGCTCCTTCGCCGAGGGGCCGACGAACCGGAATTAGTCAACGGCGATACCGTCCTGTGCGAAGGAGACCACCTTAGAATAGTGGGACGGGAGGCGGACCTCGAAAAGATTCAGATCTTCCTTGGCCGTTCCATCGACAAGGAAATCCAGTTTGACAGAGTACTCGCCAAAAAATACATCATTGTATCCAAACAAAATATCACCGGTATGACCTTAAAACAGCTGAACTGCCCGGCAGTATTCAATGTCCAGCTGTCCCGCATAACCCGTAACGGCATTGATCTACCCGCAACAGCCAACCTGCGGCTGCATATCGGCGACACTGTGCATGCAGTTGGCGACAATCGGGCCCTGGAAAACGTCACAAAAATTTTTGGCAACAACGTAAAGGAAATGTTCAGCATTAACCTGCTGCCGATCTTTATCGGGCTGCTGGTTGGTTTCCTGATCGGCAAAATCCCCCTCTATATTCCCTACGGCGGAACCTTTTCGCTCGGCACCACCGGCGGCGTCCTGACAGCAGGCATCATGCTCAGTAATCT
>Ga0214472_10002037_pt1 | contig 21949 bp, 26 predicted proteins | sample RVTome_6_FD_207662 | JGI IMG/M metagenome (GOLD analysis project Ga0214472, IMG submission 207662) | Soil microbial communities from uranium-contaminated site in the Upper Colorado River Basin, Wyoming, United States - RVT140D175 | ecosystem: Environmental > Terrestrial > Soil > Contaminated >...
CGGATCCGGGACCGCAAATGCGCCGGCTGCTCGAGGCGGCGGGGCAGAAACTCCCGGCCAGCAGGCCCTGGCTCGAATTGAATCCCGCCCATCCGCTGGTCACCCGACTGGGCCTGCTGCCTGACGGCGAGACCTTTGACTCGCTGGCGGCGCTGCTCGCCGATCAGGCGCTGATCGCGGAGGGCGGGGCACCGCCCGATCCGGCCGGATTCGTGCGCCGGATGAATGAATGGCTGCTGGGGCAGCATTGACGAGACTCGCGCGTGCGTGGCGCGCCGCAAAGCTGGTATCTTCCGGACCATGAGCGGTCACAAGCCGACCGACGAGGAACTGCGCGCGCGGCTGACGCCCGAGCAGTACTACGTGACCCAGCAGCAGGGCACTGAACGCGCGTTCACGGGCGAGTATTACCGCAACGAGGGCACCGGCATGTACCTGTGCGTGTGCTGCGGCGAGCGCCTGTTTTCATCCAGGGCCAAATTCGATTCCGGCTCCGGCTGGCCGTCGTTCTGGCAGCCCGTGACGCAGGCCCAGGTGGAGACGCGGCGCGATTCCGCGCATGGCATGATCCGCACCGAGGTGCGCTGCGGCAATTGCGGCGCCCATCTGGGTCACGTGTTCGACGACGGCCCGCAACCCACCGGTCAGCGCTACTGCATCAATTCTGCCGCACTCGATTTCCAGCCGGACGGCAAACCGTGAAGCACGCGTTGCTCTTCGCGCTGGTGGCCGCGACCTGCTTGGGCTTGGGCCCGCGGGCCGCGGCGCAGGATCCAGCGACCGCGCCGGCACCGCCGGAGGAGTCGGTGACCGTGACCGATCTCGTGACCGGTGTCGGCAACGAGGCCTTGCCGGGCATGGTGGTCGTCGTCCATTACGCGGGCTGGCTGTACGACCCGGGTGCGCAGGACCGGCGCGGTCCTCAGTTCGACAGCTCGCGCGGGCGCGGGCAGCCGTTCTCGTTCCCGCTGGGTGCCGGGCACGTCATCAAGGGCTGGGACCGCGGCGTGGCGGGCATGCGGGTCGGCGGCCTGCGGCGCCTGGTGATTCCGCCGTCGCTCGCCTACGGCAGCCGCAACATCGGCAACGGGCTCATCCCGCCCGACTCGACCCTGATGTTCGAGGTGGAACTGCTGGCGGTGGAGAGCGTCTCGACCACCCTCCAGGCGCAGTGAACCGCAGCCCATGATGCGCATTCCGCGGATCACCATCCTGCTCGGGGCGTTGGCGCTGGCGGGCGCGGCGGATGCCGCGACCCTGATCCATGCCGGGCGGCTGGTGGACGGCGTGTCGGACGAGGCGCATGAGCGCGTCACGATCGTCGTCGAGGGCGATCGCATCGCGGCGGTCGAGCCGGGGTATCGCGCTGCCGCCGCCGGCGACGAGCTGATCGACCTGGGGGCTGCGACCGTCATGCCGGGGCTGATGGACATGCACGTGCACCTGACCAGCGAGCACAGCCGGCGCAGTGAACTCGACGCCGTCAAGAAAGGCGAGGCGGACCGCGCTTACGATTCCGTGCCGTTCGCCGAGCGCACACTGCTCGCGGGCTTTACGACCGTGCGCAACCTCGGTGACCAGTTCAACGTGTCGATCGCGCTCAGGCGCGCGATCGAGCAGGGCAAGCTGCGTGGCCCGCGGATCTTCACCTCCGGGCGCTCGATCGGCACCACCGGTGGCCATGCCGACGCCAGCAATAGCTGGGGCCCCTTCCTGTACAGCGACGATTCGCGCCTGAGCACGGTCTGCGATGGCCCCGACAGCTGTCGCGAGGCGGTGCGCCAGCGCTACCAGGACGGCGCCGACTCGATCAAGATCACGGCGACCGGCGGCGTGCTGTCGATTGCGAAGTCCGGCACGGCGCCGCAGTTTACCGACGGCGAGCTGGCGGCGATCGTCTCGACCGCCCATGACTACGGCCTGAAAGTCGCCGCGCACGCGCACGGCAGCGAGGGCATGAAACGCGCCGTCAGGGCCGGCGTCGACTCGATCGAGCATGGCACCTTCATGGACGACGAAACGATGCGGCTGATGAAGGAGCGCGGCACGCATTACGTGCCGACCATTTCGGCGGGCCGCTGGGTCTACGACCAGGCACAGGATCCGGACTACTTTCCGGCCATCGTGCGCCCCAAGGCGCTCGAGGTCGGGCCGGTGATCCAGAAGACCTTCGCGAAGGCCTGGCGGGCCGGTGTGACGATCATGTTCGGCACCGATTGCGGCGTCTGCCCGCATGGCAGCAACGCTCAGGAGTTCGTGTGGATGGTCGAAGCGGGCATGCCTGTGATCGCGGCGATCCGTGCGGCGACCATCGTGCCGGCACGCTATCTGGGCATTGACGACCGTCTCGGCAGCATCGAAGCCGGCAAGCTCGCCGACATCGTGGCCGTGCCCGGCGACCCGCGTGCCGACGTCCGCGTGATGGAACGCGTGAGTTTCGTCATGAAGGAAGGCATCGTCTACAAGCGCTGAGCGGGCGCTATTTCACCGCGGGATTCAGGCTGTAGGTGCCAGTCAGGCGCGCCTCGGCCAGCGCACGGCCGGTTATCGCGGCCTCCACCTGGGTGCCGGTGAATGCGCCCTCGACCGGGCAACGCGCCAGGCTGGTCGCGTACAGCACGAAGTGATAGTGATGCAGCCGCTCGTCGTTCCACGGCGGACAGGGACCGTCGTAGCCGAAATAGAGGCCGCCCATGGCGGCGTCGCCGGCGAACCAGCCGCTGTAGTCATTGATGCCCTGGCGGCTGCCCGGCGGGCCCGGCGGCTGCTTCTTGCCGTGCGCGATGACCCCCGATGAACAGCTGCCGCCCGCGATCGAGCGGACCTCCGGAGCAATGTCCACCATGACCCAGTGATAGAAGTTGCAGCGTGGCAGCGAGGCGGGCACGACGCGGCCTTCCTGGTTGACGTCGTCCGGCTTGGTCGGAACGTCGGGGTCGACGCAGATCAGCACCAGGGAGCGTGTGCCCGACGGCGGCGCGGACCAGACCAGTGCGGGATTGCGGTTGTCGGAGAAACGCGCGTGACTCGCCTCGTCCGGCGCGCACAACGCGTAGCGCGCATCAAGCCGGCCCATGTTCACGAAATCGGTCGACGTCAGTTTCATTTACCTCTCCCGCGCACGACGGTCGGCGGACCGCCGGCTCGCTCCGCCGGAACTTACGAGCTCGCCGACGGTCCGCCGACCGTCACGCGCCGCCGCGCTTGAGTGGCGCGGCCACTGGTTCTATTGTCGCGGACCGCGGCTGACACTGGAATCCTGATGAAGGCGCAGGCGCCGACGGTGCAGCGAATCCTGATCGACGGCCCCGCCGGGCCGATCGAAGCGCTCATCGAGCAGCCGCCCGGCGCGGTGGCCGGCCTGGTCGCCATCTGCTGCCATCCGCACCCGCTCTACGGCGGCACGATGCAGAACAAGGTCGTGCATACGCTGGCGCGCGCGGCGCGGGACCTGGCCGTGACCAGTGTGCGCTTCAATTTCCGCGGTGTCGGCGCCAGCGCCGGGGCTCACGACAACGGCATCGGCGAATCGGCGGACGCGGCCGCGGTCGCGGACTGGGCGCGGCGCGAGCTGCGCGCGGATGGCCTCTGGGCGCTCGGCTTCTCGTTCGGCAGCTACGTGGCGCTGCGCCTGGCAGCCCTGCGCGATGCCAGCTTGCTCGTGACGATCGCCCCGCCGATACGGCGTTTCGACTTCCGGCGACTCGACGCCCCGCGCTGCCCCTGGCTGGTCGTGCAGGGCGACGCCGACGAACTCGTCGACCACCAAACGGTGCTGGACTGGACCCGGTCGCTCAATCCGGCGCCGCAGGTGCGCATCCTGGCCGGTGCCGAGCACTTCTTCCACGGCCGCCTGACGGTCCTGCGTGCCCTGCTGGTTGACTGGCTGGCCCGGCAGCTGCCGGCGCCCGCCTGAAATACGAACGGGGCGGCCAGGACCGCCCCGTCAGTTCCTTGAGTGCGACCCGATCGCCGGCTTCAGCCGACCATCTCGTTGAGGTTCTTGAGGGCGCGGATACGCACCTTCTTGGAGGCCGGCTTGGCCTTGATCATCATCTTCTCGCCCGTGAAGGGGTTGACACCCTCGCGCGCCTTGGTGGCGGGCTTCTTCACGACTCGCATCTTGCAGACACCCGGCATCGTAAATACGCCGGCACCTTTCAGTGCCTTCTTCATGACGCCGTTCAGCGAATCGAGGACCGCAGCGACCTGCTTCTTGCTGAGCTCGGTCTGGCCCGCGACCGCCGTTACGATCTGCGACTTCGTCGGAGCCGCATTCTTTTTCGCCATTGAGTAGTCTCCTGTGGTTTTGGCAGCAGCGGGCGAAACCCGCCTGGATCTCATGTCGGCGCGCACGATACCACGGAAAATCCTGCGGCATAAGAGGGTCGAAAGCTATTTCGAGCGGTTTTTTACGGCACGGCGCGTGCCTGCGACAATCACTCGAGATGGAACGCGCGGGTCCAGCGGGTTGCGATCTCCGCCGCTGTGGCGCCGGCACGCGCCCGTATCACGATCGTGATCGGCTCGCGATGACGCACCGCGACCGTCGCGAGGTAGGTCGGGCCGCCGCGCTCGTCGACGCGACGCAGCTGCAGCGCTCGACGCTCGCCGAGCAGACTCACCGTCTCGGCATGAATCTCCCGCGCCACGAGTCGCGACGCTCCGAAGTCACCGGCCGGTGACAGCGTGATCGCGAGCAGAGCTAGATTGCGTCTCTGCACAATGCCGTAACTGCCTGCAATTGCTGAAGGCAGTTCGCTGGTCAGTGTCAGCGCGTAATCCAGCCGGACCGCGCCGGCCGTGACGAATCCCGGGTCGGTGTAGGGTTGCGCCGTCGGCGGCCGGGCGGGTGACTCGCCGCAGGCGGCCAGCACGAGGCCCGCGAGCCCGGGCAGCAGAATGCGCAGCGGCATGGCGCCGTTGCCTCGCGCCTAACTTTCCGGGAGGCCGGCCAGCGCCGGTGGCAGGCGGTCGACGCCGTCCACGGCCAGCTGCTTGTCGCGTGAGCTGCCGCCACGCAGCAGCCTCACCGCGCTCGGCGGCACGCGGAACAGCCCGGCGATGTAGCGCCGCAGCCGCTCATTGGCGGCGCCGTCCACCGGCGCCGCCGCGATGCGGATCTGCAGACGGCCGCCCCGGAGGCCGCACACCCGGTCTGCGCCTGCACGCGGCTGGATGCGCACGGCGATGCAGAGCCCCCTCGCATCGCGCCGCCACCACGGTCGGTCCATCTCAGGTGATCAGGATGCGCAACGCCTGTAGTCCGATGATCGCGACCAGCGGCGAGAAGTCCAGTCCACCCGCGACTGGCAGCACGCGGCGCAGCGGCGCAAGCAGCGGATCGCACAGGGCCGCCAGCAGGCCGACCACCGGGCTGTAGGTGCCGGGGGCAATGAACGACAGCAGCGCGTAGATGAACACCATGACCGTATAGAGCTGAATGGCCGAGACGGCGAGTGCGCGCAGGCTCGCCACGATGAGCGGCATCAGGGGAATCATCGCACCGGCCAGCAGGCGGAACATGATGAACGTGGCGGCGAATTGCACGACCAGCAGCGCAACGACGGCGGCGGTGTCGATGCGGCCGACCGGTGGCAGGATCCGGCGCAGCGGGATGACCAGCCAGTTGGTCAGCGCCAGGATGGCCTGCGACAGCGGATTGCGGAAGTCGGCGCGCACGATGGACAGCAGGAAACGCAGCAGGAAAGCGTAGACCGCGAGCGTCAGCACCGAATCGACGATGAAGGTCAGCGCATCCATCCGTCAGCCGGCGGAGGCCTGCCCGGCGGCGGGCTGGTCGGCATCCACCCGCGCGCCGGGCGGCGTGAGCGGTTGGTTGATTGCGATGCTGGACGATGTCATCCCGGAGCCCTGCATGGATGCGCAGCAATTGTAGTGCGCCTGGCCACCGGCAGCGCAATAATGCGGGCGCTCCCGGGACCCGTGAGGCCACGCTGATGAAACTCAACGTCAACGGCCGCGACCTCGAAACCGACGCGGCCGACGATACTCCGCTCCTGTGGGTCCTGCGCGACCATCTCGGCATGACCGGCACCAAGTTCGGATGCGGCAAGGCCCTGTGCGGCGCCTGCACGGTGCAGGTGGACGGCACGGCGACCCGCTCCTGCGTGCTGCCGCTCGCGGGCGCCGCGGGCAAGCGCATCACGACCATCGAAGGCCTGTCGGACGACCGCAGTCATCCCGTGCAGCGGGCCTGGCTCGAACTCGACGTGCCGCAGTGCGGTTACTGCCAGTCCGGGCAGATCATGTCGGCGGCCGCCCTGCTGCAACGCAGACCGTCGCCAACCGACCAGGAGATCGACGCGGCGATGGCCGGCAACATCTGTCGCTGCGGCACTTACCCCCGCATTCGCAAGGCGATCCATCGCGCCGCCGAACTTGCCAGACAGGAGACGGGACGATGAACCCGCAGACCACCGATCCTGGCCGGCGCGATTTCCTGAAAATTTCGGCGCTGGCTGGCGGCGGCCTGATCCTCGGCCTGTCGCTGCCGAGCTGTGGCAGGCGCGAACCGGTCGGTCCCGCGGCCGGCGGCATGCCGAACGCCTGGCTGCGGATCGGCGGCGACAACCGCATCACGGTGCTGGTCGATCGATCGGAAATGGGGCAGGGCGTCTACACGGCGCTGCCGATGCTGCTCGCCGAGGAACTCGAGGTGCCGCTGGCGGCCATTGCGATCGAGGCCGCGCCGCCGGGCGACGTGTACATCAATGCCCTGCTCGGTGGCCAGGTGACGGGCGGCAGCACCAGTGTTCGCGATGCCTGGGACAAGCTGCGGCTGGCCGGCGCGCAGGCCCGCGTCATGCTGGTCACGGCCGCGGCCCAGCGCTGGGGAGTGGAACCGTCCACGTGCCGGGTCGAGGGCGGCATGGTGCATGGCGGTGACGGCGAGCAGCTGAGATACGGCGAGCTCGCCGAAGCCGCAGCGAAGCTCCCGCCGCCGAAGGACGTGCCGCTCAAGGCACCCGGCGAGTTCAAGCTGATCGGCACGGGCGCGCGACGCACGGATAGCGCGGGCAAGGTGGATGGCTCGGCGCAATTCGGTATCGACGTGCAGCTGCCCGGCATGCTGCACGCGGCCCTCGCGCAGTCTCCGGTGCTGGGAGGTAGTGCCGTGCGCGTCGATGCCGCTGCCGCCGAAGCGATGCCCGGCGTGCGCAAGGTGCTCATGACCGGCAGCGACGTGGTGGTAGTAGCCGACCATTTCTGGCAGGCGCGCCAGGCGCGCGATGCGCTCACGATCGAATGGAGCGCCGGTCCGAACGCCGGACTGGACACGAAGGACGTGTTCGCTACGCTCGCCAAGGCGGCATCGCCCGGCAGCGGCATTGCCGTGCGCAGCGACGGGGACGCGGCCGCGGCGATCAAGGGGGCGCACCGGACGGTGCGCGCCATTTACCGCCTGCCGCTGCTCGCGCACGCGACGCTCGAGCCGATGAACTGCACCGCGGACGTGCGTGCCGACGGCTGCGATCTGTATGTCGGCACGCAGGCGCAGGGCATCGCGCAGGCGGCCGGCGCAAAGGCCGCGGGGCTCGAGCCAGCGCAGGTGCGCGTGCACACGACGCTGCTAGGCGGCGGTTTTGGCCGCCGGCTCGAGGTGGATTTCATACCGGCCGCGGTCGAGGCCTCGAAGGCGGTCGGCAAGCCTGTCAAGGTGATCTGGACTCGCGAGGACGACACCACCCATGACGCCTATCGCCCGCCGGCGCACGACGTCGCGGCGGGCGCGCTCGATGCCGAGGGCCGGCTGCTGGCGTGGCAACTGCATCTCGTCGGTCCCTCGGTCACGGCCCGGATGTTTCCGGGCGTCGTCGCGGATCCGAAGGTCGCGGACCCGTTTGCGATCGAGGCAGCGCAGAACTTTCCTTACGACGTGCCGAATGTTTCGGTCGACTACCTGCGCCAGGAGGTCGGCATCGACGTCGGCTACTGGCGTTCGGTCAGCCACGCCCTCAACTGCTTCGTGGCCGAGAGCTTCATGGACGAATTGGCGCACGCCGCCGGCAAGGATCCCTTCGAATTCCGGCGCGGGATGCTCGGGCGGCAGCCGCGCTTCAGACGCGTGCTCGAGCAAGCGGCCGCGCGGGCCGGCTGGGGACAGGCGCCCCGCGGGCGCCGGCAGGGGATTGCGCTGATGGAGGGTTACGGCACCTACCTGGCGCAGGTCGCCGAGGTGTCGGTGGAGCAGGGGGCGGTCCGGGTGCATCGCATCGTATGTGCCGTCGACTGCGGGCGCATGGTGAACCCCGCCATCGTGGAATCGCAGATCGAAAGCGGCATCATCTTCGGCCTGACCGCGGCGCTGTGGGGCGAGATCACGCTCGAAGGCGGCAGGGTGCGCGAGACCAACTTCGACCAATACCGGCTGATGCGGCTGAACGAGGCACCGGTCATCGAGGTCGCATTGCAGGACAGCGACGAGGCGCCGGGCGGCATCGGCGAGCCGTCTACCGCGCTCGTTGCGCCGGCCGTATGCAACGCGATCTTCGCCGCGACCGGCCGGCGCCTGCGGCAGCTGCCGGTCGCGCGGGCATTCAGGACCTAGGGCGCCGCCGGGTGACCGGCGGCCGGTCAGCTGCGCTCGCCGAACAGCGCAGTGCCGATGCGTATCTGCGTGGCGCCTTCGGCGATCGCCGATTCGAAGTCACCGCTCATGCCCATCGATAGCGTGTCGAGCCGGTGGCCGGCGGAATCGAGCCACTCGAGCTGGCGCCGCAATTCACCAAACCAGTGGCGCTGGCGATCGGGGCGGGCTTCCTCCGGCGGCAGGCACATCAGGCCGCGCAGCGCGAGGCGTGGCAGCGAGGCGATGTGCCGCGCAAACGCGGGCAGCGCGCCGGGCTCGACGCCGGACTTCGTGGCCTCCCCGCCGAGCCGCACCTGGATGCAGACCGCGAGCGGCGGCAACCGCGGCGGCCGCTGCGCGGCGAGCCGCTCGGCGATCCTGGGCCGGTCAAGCGCGTGCACCCAGTCGAAAAGCTCCGCGACTGGCCGGGTCTTGTTGCTTTGCAATGCGCCGACGAAGTGCCAGCGCAGCGCGCGGCCGCGCAGCGCCGCGAGGTGCTCACGCGCCTCCTGCAGGTAACTCTCGCCGATGTCGGCGAGTCCCGCGTCGACCGCCGCCACGATGCGGGACAACGGCTGCGACTTGGCGACGCCGATCAGCGTGACCGCGCCCGGATCGCGGCCTGCGGCACGGGCCGCGATCGCGATCTTTTCCCTGAGGAAACCGAGCCTTTGAGCCTGATTCTGCGGAGCAGTTAACATATTGGTGTGCTGCGGTCGGGGATATACTGCCCCCGGCCCCGAACTGCCGCTGGACGGCAGGCGGGGTCCGCGCACCGTGCACCGAGCCAGGGAGTCTTCATGGCCGTCGACATCGCCCAACTCTTGGCCTTTGCGGTCAAGAACAACGCGTCGGACCTGCACCTGTCCGCGGGCGTGCCGCCCATGATCCGCGTGGACGGCGACGTCAAGCGCGTCAACATGCCTGCGCTGACCCACAAGGAAGTGCACAGCATGGTGTACGACATCATGAACGACAAGCAGCGCAAGGTGTACGAGGAATTCTTCGAGACCGACTTTTCGTTCGAGATCCCGAACCTGGCGCGCTTCCGCGTCAATGCCTTCAACCAGAACCGCGGCGCCGGCGCGGTATTCCGCAACATTCCGTCGATCATCAAGACGCTCGACGACCTGAATGCGCCGAAGGTCTTCAAGGACCTCTGCATGTTGCCGCGCGGCCTGGTGCTGGTGACCGGCCCGACCGGCTCCGGCAAGTCGACCACGCTCGCCGGCATGATCGACTACGTCAACGTCAATCGGCCCGACCACATCATCACGATCGAGGACCCGATCGAGTTCGTGCACGAGTCGAAGCGCAGCCTGATCAACCAGCGCGAGGTGCACCGCGACACGCTCGGGTTCAGCGAGGCGCTGCGCTCCGCGCTGCGCGAGGACCCGGACGTGATACTGGTGGGCGAGATGCGCGACCTCGAGACGATCCGCCTCGCGCTGACCGCAGCCGAGACCGGCCACCTGGTATTCGGCACGCTGCACACGAGTTCCGCCGCGAAGACAGTCGACCGCATCGTGGACGTATTCCCGGCCGCCGAGAAGGAAATGGTGCGCGCGATGCTGTCGGAGTCGCTGCGCGCGGTGATTTCGCAGACGCTGCTGAAGCGCCTCGGTGGCGGCCGCGTCGCGGCGCACGAGATCATGATCGCGACGCCTGCGATCCGCAACCTGATCCGTGAGAACAAGATCGCACAGATGTACTCTTCGATCCAGACCGGGCAGGCGCAGGGCATGCAGACGCTGGATCAGTGCCTGACCGAGATGCTCAGCAGGGGCATGATTGCCAAGGAAGAGGCGCGCTACAAGGCGCAGAACAAGGAAGCGATGTAAACGGCGCGCAGCGCCCGGGAGAACGATATGGATCGCGAACAGGCAATCAGGCTGATGCAGGATCTGCTGCGGCGGATGGTCGACCGCAAGGGCTCGGACCTGTTCATCACGGCGAATTTCCCGCCGGCGATCAAGATCGACGGTGAGGTGCGGCCGCAGACCGACAAGGTGCTGTCGGTCGAGCACAGCGGGGTGCTGGTGCGCTCGATCATGAACGACCGCCAGACACGCGAGTTCGACGCGACCAAGGAGGCCAATTTCGCGATCGCGCCGCCCGGCATCGGCCGGTTCCGCGTCAGTGCCTTCGTGCAGCAGGGCTACACCGGCTGCGTGATCCGCCAGATCAATTCGAAGATCCCGACCATCGAGGAGCTGGAGCTGCCGCCGATCCTGAAGGACATCGTAATGTCCAAGCGCGGCCTGGTCATCGTGGTGGGCGCCACCGGCTCGGGCAAGTCGACGACGCTGGCTGCGATGGTCGGCTACCGCAACGAGAAGACCCGCGGCCACATCGTCACCATCGAGGACCCGGTCGAGTACGTGCACCAGCATCGCGGCTGCGTGGTGACGCACCGCGAGATCGGGGTCGACACCGAGAGCTGGCACACGGCACTGAAGAACACGCTGCGCCAGGCGCCAGACGTCATCATGATCGGCGAAATCCGCGATCGCGACACGATGGAATACGGCATCCAGTTCGCCGAAACCGGCCACCTGGTGCTGGCGACATTGCACGCGAACAGCTCGAACCAGGCGCTCGACCGCATCATCAACTTCTTCCCCGAGGAGAAGCGCGAGCAGCTGCTGATGGACCTGTCGCTGAACATCCGCTCGATGGTTTCGCAGCGGCTGATCCCGCGCGAGAAGACCGAGGGCCGCATCGCCGCGATGGAAATCCTGATCGGCACGCCACTGGTGGCGGACCTGATCTTCCGCGGCGAGGTGACCAAGATCAAGGAGGTCATGGCGCGCTCGAACCGCCTCGGCATGAAGACCTTCGATCAGGCGCTGTTCGAACTGTACGAGGCGGGCGTGATCTCTTACGAGGAGGGCCTGCGCAATGCCGACTCGAAGAACGAGTTGCGGCTGCGCATCAAGCTCGAAAGCAAGCGCGAGGACCGCCTGCAGGCGGAGGCTTCCAGCACGCTGAGGATTGTCGATGAGTCCAACGACGGCAAAGTCTACTGAACCGGCGAGCGACCACGTCATTGCGGCGGAGTCCGAGCCGGGCCGGTTCAATATCAAGCCGCTGCTGAAGCTGATGGCCGAGAAGAAGGCCTCGGACCTCTTCTTCACGTCCAATTCACCGGCCAAGATCAAGATCGAGGGCATCATCTACCCGGTCAACAAGCAGGTGCTGAACGCCGAAACGGTGCGCGACATCGCGCACAGGCTGATGAGCGCCGAGCAACTGGAGCATTTCCAGAACGAACTTGAGATCGATTTCGCGGTCTCCGAGCCCGGCGTCGGCCGGTTCCGCGCGGCGGTGTTCCACCAGCGCGGCTACCCGGCGCTGGTGCTGCGCTACATCAGCGTCGACACCCCGCGGCTCGACCAGCTGGGTCTGCCGGAAACGCTGCGTGATCTGGCAATGCTGAAGCGCGGCCTGGTGCTGATGGTCGGCGCCACCGGCTCCGGCAAGTCGACGACGCTCGCGGCGATGATCAATCATCGCAACGACAACTGCTCCGATCACATCCTGACGATCGAGGATCCGATCGAGTTCCTGCACCAGAACCGCAAATCGATCGTCAATCAGCGCGAAGTGGGGCTCGACACGCGCTCGTTCGAGCGCGCGCTGCGCGCTGCGATGCGCGCGGCGCCGGATGTCATCCTGATCGGCGAGATTCGCGACCGCGAGACCATGGAAGCGGCTATCACGCTGGCCGGCACCGGCCACCTTTGCATCGCGACGCTGCATGCGAACAACAGCGCGGAGACGCTCGACCGCGTCATCAACATGTTCCCGCGCGACCAGCACGCGCAGATCTTCCTCGACCTGTCGCAGTACCTGCGCGCGATCATCTCGCAGCGCCTGGTCCGCGGGCGCAACAACAAGCGCTGCGCCGCGGTTGAAGTGATGCTGAACACGCCGCACATCCAGGACCTGATCAAGAAGGGCGACGTCATCGGCGTCAAGGAGGCGATGTTGTCGTCGAACGAGCGCGGCATCCAGAATTACGATTCGGCGCTGCTGCACCTGTACAAGGAAGGGCGCATCGACATCGAGGAGGCGCTCAGCAACGCGGACTCGCGCACCAACCTCGAGGCCCGCATCAACTTCGGGTAGGGCGGGCGCCCCGGGGGCGCAGGGAGTGCTGCCTCGCTCGCTCAGTCGATCTTTATTTGCTCGCTCGGGAAACTCCCTGCGCCCGCGTGGCCCGCGTCGATGCGTGCCTGCCATCTGAAATGCGGGAGCCGGCGGCGGGTTCAAATCATCCGGCAGCCGGCTGCGTCCAAACGATGATGCATCCGATTTCCGGTTTCCCGATGCGCCGGTTCGCCGCGGGCCTTATCGGGACTTTCTGCGCTGGCGCCGCCGTTCAGGCTGGGCCGCCGAATGACGCGCCATATCGCGAGATCGCGGTCCGTTTCGAGAACGATGGTCTGAACCTTGCGGGCTCGCTGCTGCTGCCGCCCGGTCGGGACCTGCCGGCGGTCATGATGATTCACGGCAGCGGCACGAGCGACCGCGGCAATCAATGGGCGTTCTCGATCGCCGACGCCTTGGTGCGATGCGGCGTCGCGACGCTGATCCCCGACAAGCGCGGCAGCGGGCAGTCGCAGGGCGACTGGCGCACCGCGGACTTCGATGACCTCGCGGCAGACGCACGCGCAGGCTGGAATCTCCTGCGCGCGCGGTCCGAGATCGACGCGGCCCGTGTTGGCTACCTGGGTCTTAGCCAGGGCGGGCACGTGGTGCCGCTCGCGGCAGCGAAGAGTCCCGGCGCGGCTTTCGCCGTCAACATGGTTGGCTCGACGCGGAGCATGGAAGAACAGCTCTACGACGAACTCGAGCTCGCTTATCGCGAGCACGGCCTCGACCAGGCGACGATCGACTACCTGCAGGAATTCGCGCGCTTTAGTTTCGAATACATCGGGACCGGTGCGGGGTTCGAGCGCTACCTCGAGCGTCATCGCTAAATCGCCGCGGGCCCGCTCGCACGCGCGGCCGAAACCTGGCCGACCTCGCCGGCGGACCGGTACTGGACGTTCTGGCGCGGGGTCTACGAATTCGATCCCATGCCGTGGTGGAAGCGCGTCGTCGAGCTCGGTGTCCCGGCGCTGATCGTCTACGGCGCAGAGGACAGCAACGTGGATGTCTCAGCAAGCGCCGCGCGACTCCGGGAACATCTGCCGGGCGGCGGCGTGGCGTTGCGAATCTATCCGGACACCGGCCACAGCCTGCGGATAGCCGCGACCGGCGCATTGCGCCCCGACGTTATCGCCGACACCTGCGACTGGCTGCACGCGAGCCGGGCCCGGCCCACTCGTTGAATCTGGCGGTCATTCGGTGAAAACGGTGGCCGCGTCGAACACCGGGCCGTCCACGCAGATGCGCTTCATCGCCGGCCCGTCCGGCGTCTGCACGAGCACGGTGCACCCCGCGCAGCCGCCCACCGCGCAGGCCATGTTCTCCTCGAGCGAGACCTGGCAGGGCAGGGCGTGGCTGCGTGCGAGCGCGGTGACCGCGCGCAGCATCGGCTCCGGTCCGCAGGCGAAAAGCTCGACCTCGGCGCGTTCCGCGGCCGCAAGGCTTTCGACCCGCGACTCCGCGAGTTCCGTGATGTAGCCGCGATGGCAGCCTGCGAGGCCCGCGAGGCTTGCGAGCCTACTCGGCACGCCCATCGCCTCGAGGCACGACATCGCGGCGGTCGCGGCCGCCGGCATGCCGGGCACGGCGATGCGCGACTCCGCGAGTTCGAACGGGAACGGCAGCTCCGAGCCCATCAGCACGAGCGGCTGCCAGCGCGCATCGCGCCGGGCTGCGAGCGACTCGGCGAGGAACAGTAGCGGCGGGATGCCAACGCCGCCGCCGATCATGAGCGCGCGCGGTCGCGCGTCATGCGCGACGAATCCCTGGCCGATCGGACCGAGGCAGGAAAGTGTCTCGCCGGGCCTGTGCAATGAGAGCTCCGCGAGGCCATGCCCGACGATCTTGTAGAGCACCTCGATCCAGCCTTCGGTGGCGGCGGCGCGCATGATCGACAAGGGCCGCCGCATCGGCACGCCCGGCCCGCAACCGAGGTGTATGAAACTGCCGGGCGTCGCTGCGGCCGCGCATTTCGGCGCCCTGAGCCGCAGCACGTACTGCGCGCCGTCCCAGGCCTGGTGACTGACGACGGCGGCCTGCTCGAGATAAATCGTGCCGCGCTGGCCGCCGGCCGCGGCCGTCACGGCGCGCGCCTGCGACGGGCATCGGCGACGTGGGCCAGCACCGCCATGCGGATCGCGACGCCGTTTGCGACCTGCTGCCGGATCACCGATTGCGGCCCGTCGGCGACCTCGGAAGTGATTTCGATGCCGCGATTCATCGGTCCCGGATGCATCACGATGGCCTGCGGCCGGGCGCGCGCCAGGCGCGCGGCTGTGAGTCCATAGAGCGCGTGGTAGCCCTCGGTGTCGCTCGGCGCACCGCCGCTGATGCGTTCCTTCTGGATGCGCAGCATCATGATTACGTCGGCGCCTGCCAGGCCCTCGTCGAATGATTGAATGCGCGCGGCACCCGCGAACTCGTCGGCGTCCGGCATCAGCTCAGCGGGCGCGACGAGGCGCAGCTCGGCGACGCCGAGCGCGGTCAATGCGCAGTGCGCCGAACGCGCGACGCGCGAATGGCGGATGTCGCCGGCGATGGTGACGACCAGGTCGCGGAACCCGCCCTTGTACTGCTGGATAGTGAGGGCGTCGAGCAGCCCCTGCGTGGGGTGGGAGATGTGCGCCTCGCCACCGGATATCACGCTGACATGGCCGTCGACGTGGCGCGCGACGTACTCGATGATGCCCGGCTGGGCGTCGCGGATCACGAACACGTCCACCTGCATCGCCTGCAGCGTGTAAATCGTGTCGATGATCGACTCGCCCTTGGCGCGGGATGACAGCATGACGTCGAGGTTGACGGCATCGGCGCCGAGCCGCAGTGCGGCGAGCTCAAACGAGGCGCGCGTGCGCGTCGACGGTTCCGCAAACAGGTTCGCGACGGTCCAGCCGCGCAGGTCGCCGCCGCGCGGCGGGAGCTGCCCCGGCAGGCACAGGTAAGCCTGGGCGCGGTCGAGCAGTTCGCGGATCAGCCCGGGATCGAGGCCGTCGAGCGTGATCAGATGGCGCAGCCGGCCGCGGCCATCAAGCTGGGAAAAGTCCTGGGTCATCGGGCGGAATGGCCGGGCTGCGCCCTCAGCCATTGCAGCAGCAGGAGTCGTGCGGCCTCGCGGTCGACGTCGCCGCGGCGTACGCGGCGCTTTTTCGAGCCGCTACGGCGGCGTTCGCGCAGGTCGTCCTCTGCCTCGCGCGACGACAGTCTTTCATCCACCCGGTGAACCTCGATCCCGTATCGTTCGCCGAGCTGGCCGGCGAACCGCAACGCGGCTGCCGTCAGCCCTGCGTTGGGGCCGCTCATATTATAGGGAACGCCCACCACGAACGCGGTCGGCCGCCAGTCGGCGATACAGCGACCGATGGCCCGCCAGTCGGGCTCGCCGGCGCGCGCGTCGATGGTTGCAAGCGCCTCTGCCGTTCCGGTCAGCGTATTGCCGACCGCGACGCCGATGCGGCGCAGGCCATAGTCGAAGGACAGCACCGTGCGCGCGGCCGGCGCTGGCATCCGTCAGGCGCGTCCGGCCTGGTGACTGATGCGGGAAAGGTCGACGCCCAGCAGCCGGGCGGCGGCATGCCAGCGCTGTTCGAACGGCAGGTCGAAGATCAGCGATTCGTCGCAGGGGACCGTGAGCCAGGCGTTCTGCAGCAACTCCTCCTCGAGCTGGCCGGCGTCCCAGCCGGCGTAGCCGAGCGCGACCACGGCCTGGGCCGGGCCCTCGCCCTGGGCCATCGCCGCGAGCACGTCGCGCGAGGTCGTGACGTGCAAGGCCCCGGAGATCGGCAGCGTCGAATCCCACTCGCGCGGGCTCGGTCGGTGCAGCACGAAACCGCGCTCGGGCTGCACGGGTCCGCCGCGCAGGACCGGCATGTCACGCAGGCGCGGATCCCCGGTCGGCAGGGACAGTTGTTCCAGCACATCGGACATCTTCATCTCGAGCGGCCGGTTGATGACGATGCCGAGTGCGCCGCGATCGCTGTGTTCGCAGATGAGCGTGACACTGTGCGAGAAATTGGGATCCGCGAGCGTCGGCATCGCGATCAGGAGCTGGTTGTTGAGGTAGGCGCTGACGGCCATGCGGCTAGTATCGGCTGCCGACCGACGCCGGTCAAAGTATCGGTCCGGGCTTACTTAATGCCCGTCAGGGTTCCGGCATCCCGACGGTCGAGCCGGCCAGGCGTCCGGCGACGAACTGCCATTCATAGGCGAAGCGCAGGATGTCATGGCGCGTCGCAAGGTCCGCCGGGAACGCCTCGAACGGCGTCGCGAGCTGCAGGATCGAGATGGCGGCCCGATCGAGTTCCGCGTGACCGCTCGTGCGCCGCACGCTGGCCCTGACGAGGCCGCCATTCGAGGCGAGCGCCACCTCGATGACCGGGTTGCCGCTCAGGTGGCGGCGGCGGGCCTCATTCGGGAAGTTCAGCGTGCCGACCTGCTCGACGCGACGCTTCCAGGCGTCGAGATAGACCGCGACGTCGGACGCGCGCGTGCTAGGCGTGACGAGCAGTTCGCTGCGCGCGGCCCCCTTGAGCTCGAGCATCGGGTCGTCGTCGCTGCCGACCTGTGGCGATGACTGCCCGGCGAACGCCAGTTGCGGCAATGAGGGCAGCGCGGCCGCCGGAAGCGCCGCGTCCGCCATAAATCGCGTCCGGGCGCCGGTGCCGGTCAGGATGGCGGAGTTTCCACCGGTCGGGCCGGCCCGCGACGGGGCGCCCGTGCCGCCCTCGATGCCGTTCGGGGAGTCCTCCGGCGCGCCGGCCAGGCCCGGCTGCCGTGTGGCGCCCGAGGTCGGGTTTCCACTGCCCTGCTGGGTGCGTTGCGCGAGGTAGCTGGCGCGCTCGTTGACCGGCGCGGCGGGCAGCGCCTCGCCGACCAGCAACACCTCGAGGGTCGGCACCAGCGCCGGATCGTGTTCCGGCGGCGCGAACGTGATGCCCAGGATGATGATCAGGTGAAACAGGCCGGCCAGGAACAGCGTGACGAGCAACCGGTCGTTGACCGTGACAGGGTCCCTGGTGATGCCGTCGTCACGCGTCATTGCCGCTTCACCCGCGCGAGCACCGCGTCGATCAGCGCTCCGGCGATGTCGTGGCCGTTCTGGCTCTCGAGTTCACGGATTCCGGTCGGGCTCGTGACGTTGATTTCGGTGACATAGCCGCCGATGACGTCGAGTCCGACGAACAGCATGCCACGCTCACGCATGACTGGGCCGATCTGCCCGCACAGCCAGCGGTCCCGCTCGGTCAGCGACCGCCCGACGCCCTTGGCGCCCGCCGCCAGGTTGCCGCGGTGGTCAGCCGCACCCGGCATCCGGGCGAGCGCGTAAGGGACCGGCTCGCCGTCGATCAGCAGGATCCGCGCATCGCCGGTCTCGGCGATTTCCGGCAGGTAGCGCTGCACCATCGCATAACGCCGGCCGTAGTCGGTCAACATTTCGAATACGACGCGGGCGTTCCTGTCGCCTGCGGCCAGCACGAAGATCGAGCGGCCGCCCATGCCTTCGAGCGGCTTGCAGACGATGCGTCCCTGCTCGGCAAGGAACGCCCGCATGCCATCCATGTCGCGGGTGATCAGGGTCGGCGGACAGCAGTCGGGAAACCAGGCCGTGTAGGCCTTTTCGTTCATGTCGCGCAGGCCCTGCGGGCGATTGACCACGAGCACGCCTTCGGCCTCCGCGCGTTGCAGCAGGTAGGTCGTATAGATGTACTCGATGTCGAACGGCGGATCCTTGCGCATCAGCACGGTATCGATGCCGGCCAGCGGACGCACCAGCGGCTCGCCGCTGCGAAACCATTCCTTGCCGTCGCCGAGGACTTCGATCGGCCGCAGGCGGGCGACCGCGCGGCCATCGCGTACCCAGAGATCCTGTTGCCCGAAATACCAGGTGTCGCAGCCGCGCACGGCGGCCGCGCGCAGCATCGCAATCGTCGAGTCCTTGGCCGGCTTGATGGTCTCGGGCGGGTCAATCAGCACGGCAAGGCTGGGGCGGTCTGGCATCAGGACGGCTCCGGCCGATTCACGGGAATGTGACGCGGATACTGCACCTTGGGGGGGCTTGTCATAGTACACCTGTCACCGGACCCGACTGCGCCGCCGGCCCCGGTCCCGGCGTGGCAGGGGGTGAACCGATATGTTAAAAGGAGGCCGCTCCGGCGTCGAAACCGTGGGCGTCTCCAGGCGAGCATTGCAGCGCCCGGCCGGAGTCGGCAGGGGCCGGAGGTACCCGATGGAAAGTGCAGCGGCCGTCACTGACGGACACCGGCTGAACGGGCTGAAGGTGCTCGTCATCGACGACAGCAAGACCATTCGCCGGACGGCGGAAACGCTGCTGGCCAAGGAAGGTTGCGAGGTGTTCACGGCCGTGGACGGCTTTGACGCGCTCTCGAAGATCGCCGACCACCAGCCGGACATCGTGTTCGTGGACATCATGATGCCGCGCCTGGACGGCTATCAGACCTGCTCGCTGATCAAGCACAATAAGGTGTTCCGCTCGATTCCGGTCATCATGTTGTCGAGCAAGGATGGCCTGTTCGACCGGGCGCGCGGCAGGATCGTCGGTTCCGAGCACTACCTGACCAAGCCGTTCACGCGCGACGAGCTGTTGTCCGCGATCGAGCGGCATGTGAGCCGGTGACGGCCGGGCGGATGGAGACACGGCCATGGCGCTGATTCTGATCGTCGACGACTCGCCCACCGAGGTGTTCCAGATGCGCCGCATGCTGGAAAGTCACGGTTTCGCGACCGAATCGGCCGCGGACGGCGCCGAAGGCATACGCAAGGCGCGCGAAATCCATCCCGACCTGATCCTGATGGACATCGTGATGCCGGGCGTCGACGGGTTCCGCGCAACCCGCACGCTGGCGAACGACCCGGCGACCCGCGCGATACCGGTCATCATGGTGTCGAGCAAGAGTCAGGAGACCGACCGCATCTGGGGCATGCGCCAGGGCGCGGTCGATTTCCTCGTCAAGCCAGTGACCCCGGCGCAGCTGGTGGAGAAAGCGCAGGCTGCGCTGTTGACAGGCTGACCGGATGCAGCCTGAGCCGACCCTGAGGGCCCTGCGCGACCGGCCGTTCGAGCTGTTGCTTGCGCTGGAGCAGCGCGCGCGCGATGTCGCGGCAGGCGCCCGCGACGGTGCGGCCGGACAGGAATGGATCGGGGTGGCCTTCCGGATGGGCGGGGAGACCTTTCTGGTCGCACGTGACGAGGCACGCGAGGTCATGGGCGTGCCGGCCCCGATTACGCGGGTGCCCGGCGCGCGGCCCTGGATTCGCGGTCTCGCCAATGTGCGCGGCCAATTGCTGCCGGTGATCGACCTGAAACTCTATTTCGGCAGCGGAGAGTCGGTGAACGGCCGCAACACCCGCGTGATCGTGGTCAATCACCGCGAGATCCCGGCCGGGCTGATCGTCGACGAAGTGCTCGGTTTCCGGCGCTTCGCCGATCGTGAGTTCAACGCCGACGCGCCGCCGACGCTGATTCGATGCGAACATTACCTGGCGGGATCATTCCGGCGCGGCAGCGAGGCCTGGCCCATACTGAGCCTCAGATCGCTGGTCGAAAGCCCGGCATTCCTGCAAGGCTCGTGATGAGCCGCGGCACGGTGAAGGAACAAGCGCATGGTCAACATGCCTGACAGGCGGCAAGCGGCGAAATGGATGCCGGTGATGCTGTGGGGCGGCCTGCTGCTGTCGCTGCTGGCGGCGGCGCTGCTGCTGTTGTCCGGTCGCGGCCAGCAGCAGGATCGCAGCTATCGGGCACACCTCGCGCAACTCACGGTGCTGGCCGGCGCGCTGCCGGCGCAGGCGGCGGCCGCGGGCCGCGGTGACGATACCGCCTTCGCGAAGCTCGCGGAATCGCGCGCGCGGCTTGAGAGCCTGCTGGCGGAGATCGAGCAGGGCCGCGCGGCGTTCGCAGCGCTGTCGAGCCCCAGCGCGCGGCGCCTCGGCGGCGAGCCCGGCTGGAACGCGGTGCTTGAGAGTTCGCAGCAGGTACTGGCCGGCCGCAATGCCGCCAATGAGCTGAAGACCTGGGCGGGGGAGTCCCGCCAGGCGCTCGGCCGCGTGCTCGCGGCCACCGGCGATGCGGTGTCCGTGCCGGGCGGCGCGGTGGCGCTGCGCGCGCTGCCGCGCTTTGAAGCGGTCGCCCAGCGTGCCGGCGACGACTTGCAGCAGCTCGCGGACGCCTCCGGCGATTCCGCGGCCGTCGCGCGACGCATCTCGGAAAGCACCGCGCTGCTCAGCCAGTTCCTCGCTGGCCTGGCCGGCCTCGACCAGGGCAGCGGCGTCCCGCCCGTGAGCGGCGAAGCCGCGACACGGCTGGCGGAGGCCCGCGATGCGTTTGCCAGTTATGAGAAGCAGTTGCAGGGCACACTCGAGCGCGCAGGCGCGATCGCGACCGCCCAACGCGCGAGCGGCGAAGTGGCCGCGGCCGCGGACCGGATAGCAAAGACACTGCAGTCCCTGACAGCCGCTGACGCGGATGCGACGTTCGTTGCCTCGCCGTACCCGGCACTGGTGGCGGTGCTGATGGTGGCGCTGGCGCTGGCCGGTGCACTGTACGCGTGGATCTCGGCGGCCGGGTTGCGTCGCACGGCCGAGCTGGAGGCGCAGCGCAACCGCCGCAACCAGGATGCGATCCTGCGCCTGCTCGACGAGATGTCGAGCCTGGCCGATGGCGACCTGACCGTTCAGGCGACGGTCACCGACGACATCACCGGGGCGATCGCGGACTCGATCAACTACGCGATCGAGGCCCTGCGCGAGTTGGTCGCGACGATCAACGACACGGCCATGCAGCTCGACGCGGCGGCACGCCAGACGCAGGCGGCGGCCGGGCATCTGGCCAAGGCCAGTGTCGCGCAATCGCGCCAGGTCGCCGCGGCGACCGACGCGGTCGGCGCGATGGCCGCATCCATCGAGGAAGTATCCGGCAATGCCGAGCGCTCCGCCGACGTCTCGCGCCACGCGGTGGATGTCGCCCACAAGGGCGGCGATGCGGTGCGCCGCACCATCGACGGCATGAACACGATCCGCGAGAACATCCAGGACACGTCGAAACGCATCAAGCGGCTCGGCGAGAGCTCGCAGGAAATCGGCAACATCGTCGAGCTGATCAATGACATCGCCGAGCAGACCAACATCCTGGCGCTCAACGCGTCGATCCAGGCGTCGATGGCCGGGGAATCCGGGCGGGGCTTCGCG
>Ga0214472_10002038_pt1 | contig 21944 bp, 20 predicted proteins | sample RVTome_6_FD_207662 | JGI IMG/M metagenome (GOLD analysis project Ga0214472, IMG submission 207662) | Soil microbial communities from uranium-contaminated site in the Upper Colorado River Basin, Wyoming, United States - RVT140D175 | ecosystem: Environmental > Terrestrial > Soil > Contaminated >...
GATGCGGGAGGTCTCAAGAACGCCGATACCGAGATAGTCCAGATCCGCCGGCTGGGCACTCAGCTCCAGGATACCTGCGTCCCGAAACGAGAGATCCGCGCTCTGGCCGCTGCCGCTGCTGAAGGCGCCGATGAGATCGCCTCCGGAGAGGGGCGCGGTCTGCTCCTCGGGCAGCAGCTCCCGTCCCCTGATCCGGACGGATTCCACGGCGGCCTCCTGCCCGAAATTGGGCAGGGCGGGGTTGTCCGAGAGATCGGCGTTGTTGTCGGGATCGAAATCCCCGTGACCGTCGGCCAGGCCGTCGGCGTCCGAATCGTCATCCGCCTGCCAGCCCACCGCCGTCACCGATACGGCGAAGGCCTCCCCCGCCCTGCGGAACACGGGTCCGTCGGCATCGCTTGCGGCGGGGTTGCCCGCCACATCCAGCCTGAGGGCGAAGGGGCGAACGACGAAGGGATTGCTGCTGCCCAGCATGGATTCTGCGGATGCGGGAAGGTCGTACTTCAGATGAAGCTTCACCTGCCCCGCATCGGGATAGAGCAGCCGCAAAGGGGCCAGCCCGGCGCTGAAGTTGACCGGGACGCTGGTGTAGGAAAGCGGCCCGCCCGCGCCGGATGCTTCGATCGGGCTATAGCTCGCCCCGCCGTCGGTGCTCACGCGAAGGGGGGAAGCGCCGCAGGCAGAAGGATCGATGCACTCGTAGGCCATCTGGAGATTCAGGGCCCCCTCCAGGGCCACCTCGCAGGCCAGAGTGGCGTCGGAGGTGCGGACGGCCCGGATCTGGAGCACCTGGTCGCCGGGCGCGCCGGAAGAGGGTTTGCCCGCGATCTGGGTGCCCAGGGCGGAAGCGGCGCCGTCGGCCAGCACCTGAAAACCGCTTCGGGCGAAGCTCAGGGAGGGATCCTCGGCGGGCGATTCCCTCTTGCCCGCAAATTCCACATCGATGCTCAGGGTCTCCTCGGCGGCGTTGCGCAGCCCCAGCACCGCCCTGCCCTCGTCGTCGGCGGAAAACCGGTAGCGCCCCTGCCCGCCCCCGAGGTTCGTCAGGCCCCCCCCGCCTGCAATCAGGCTCCAGTCCCCCCGGCCGGTGCCGGTCGAGAGCCGCACCTCCTCGGTGAAGGCGAGCAGACGCTGATCCTCCAGGTCGTGGGCCGTAATCGTCACGGGCTCCGCCTGGCAGTTGAGGGCGCTGCCGTCATGGCTGATCGCGAAGTGATCCAGGGAGACGGTTTCGCTCAAGGGGCCGTAAAGGGCTTCGCAGAAAAGCGCCGAAGCCTCCAGCTGGGGAAGGCCGCTGTAGGTCAGCTTCACCTGCTCGTCGAGCCGGAGCTTGCCCGCGGTGAAAATGCCGCCTTCGAAATGCGCTTTTTCTCCCACCCGGATGTCCGTGGCCGCCCCCGGGGCGTAGATTCCCGCCCGGGCATGGGCCTGCTCGTCGAACTGTGCCGCAACCCCGTCGTAGAAATAGATCTCGAAGTCCTCGGGGTTGCCCGCATTGTTGAGCTTGGCCAGCTCGCCCACCTGCATGCTTTCGCCGATGTAGAGCTTGACCTTGCCGCTAGATGCGATACTCAGATGGGCCTTCTCATCCATGCTGAACTCACGGATGAAATAGCTGCCGGGTGAAAGCGTCACCTTGGCGTTCTCCCCCAGGGTCAGCGCCGACAGATGGTAGGGAGGTGCATCCAGATCCTTCTTCTTGTTTTCCCCCACGCTCACCGAGCCGCTCACCGCCGGAAAGCTGCCGGGCTCAAGCGGCGGCAAGGTGGGTGCCTCACCGCTCCAGGGGCTTAAAGCTCCATCCTGCTCCAGGATGCGCCCCTGGACCGAGGTTTCCGAGAGATTGTTGCCGTTGAGCTGAACTTTTTCATCGACATTCAGATCGGCGCCTACATACCCCGCGATCTCCGAGGCGCAGTTCTGGGCATCGACCTGCGACAGATCGGCGGATGCGGGGCAGCCGAAACCGCCGATAAATATCATGGCCGCGCTCAACAACATCAGATTTCGCATGGCAATCCTCCTGGAAATCAAATCCCTCAGGGACAGGCTCCGGCGCCGCCGCCCACCTGCCCCCTGAGGGTACGCGAAGCGTATCCCCGTTCGCCGTAACCGCCCCGCTCGCTCTGAACGCTCAGGCTGTAGACGTTGAAGCATTCGCCCCCCTCTTCGAAACGCCGGTAGCTGCACTCGACCCGCAGGTCGAAGCCGGAAAGGCTGCCTTCGGTGAGGGAGAAGGCGGTGGCCACGGGGCTGTCCTCGGCGGCGCCGCAGGCGGCAACCGGATTGTTCAGGGCCTGGTAGACGCCCCACTCCAGCCCCGCCCTGGCCGACTGATAGGCCCTTGCCCCCAGAAGCTGCAGGGGGGCGGTCTCCAGCTGGGTTCCGAGCATCCCCATCATATAGGCGCCCAGGGCCCCGAAGACCACCATGACGAAGATGGCCGCGGCCAGGGCGAAGCCCCTCTGGCAGCGCAGTATCCGGCAGGACGCTAAGTTCATCAGTTCACCACGAAGACCTGCTGGAGCAGATGGATGGCCTCGCCCTCCTGCTCCACCGTCAGTTTGAGCCGCAGCAGACCGTCCTGATAATCGAACCGGCAGCTGCTCAGCTTGTCGGCCATCAGCGCGCTCGAACCCCCGCTGAAGCCGGCCGACTGGGGATTCTGAATCGCGTATCCGGCGTGCCGAACGAGGGTTCCCGCCGCGCTGTCGCAGACGTAGCTCACCGCCTCGTCCACGACGAAGAATCGCCGGTTCGCATCGGGCAGGGGGAACTGATGGGGCTCCGAAAGGGCGATGAGGGAGGCGGTGCTTGCGCCGGAGATCCGGGCGCGGTTGTCGGTCCCCAGGGAGAGGTAGGCGTTGTTGGCGCCCGCCGTGGCCGAGAGGTTGGCCACCACCAGGAACTGCCCGTCCGCCGGCGCCTCCGAGAGCTCACCGATGATGTCGAAATCGGCATCCGGGGCGCTGAAGTTGAGGATGTCGCCGGGGGATTGGGCCCGGTAGCGCCCCCCTGCCCGGGTATGCAGCAGCTCCAGGATGCTTGTGCCTCCTGTCTCCAGGATGCGCAGGCTGTTGGGCAGGGCGGCGCGCACGTCGCGCTGCATGCGGCGCAGGGCGTTGTCGGCGGTGTTGACCAGCGAGGCGCGCCTGGAGAGAGCGGCGTAGCCCTGGATGGGCCGGATGATGAGCATGGTGGACATGGAGCCTACCACCCCCACGATGACCAGCACGATGATGAGTTCCACCAGGGTGAATCCCCCGGATTCACGGAGTCGCAAGAGAACGAAGTGCTTCATGGGCCGTAATCGGTCCGGTAGCCGCTGAGCACGAAATCTCCCAGACTTCCGTGCTTCACCGTCACATCCACCCGCAGCACCTGGGAACTTCCGCTCAGGGCGCCCAAAGTTGCCGAGGTGTCGATGTTCACCAGCACGTCGTATTGGGACAGGCCGGCGATGGCGGCGCCGGTGCGATCCCTCGCGCCGCTGTCGAAAAGCCCCTGGTAGTCACAGACGTCGTCGAACAGGGCCCGGGGGTCGGAGGTTCCGGCGCAGATGGTTCCCTCGTCGGGATCGCGGTAGGGCCGGGAGAGGATCTCCTCCAGATAGGACTCGGCGATGGAGACGGCTTGGGACTGCACCATGGCGTCGGCGCTGTGCAGCGTGGTGTAGTTCATGACGTGGAGCACCCCCGTGGTGCAGATGGAGATGACCACGATGGCGATGACCAGCTCCACCAGGGTCACCCCCGAGGCGCTTCGAAAAGGAAAAAGGATGCCTCTCACAGGGCCCGCACCAGTCCGGACTCGCTCACGATCTCGGCGGTAAAAGCGCCCATGCTCAACGTCGCGGTGGAAGCCCCCGAAGGCAGCAGGGCGCGGCCCATGGCGTCGAAGACGAGACTCGGCTCCGTAGCCGAAAACGGGATGCCCGCCGGGGCCTGCGCGGCGAAGGGAGCCCCCTTGGCGGAGTGAATGACCGGGAGACTGAAGGCGCCCGACGCGCAGCCGACGGAGCGCTGGTAGAGGGCGAAGCCCGCAGGCGGCGTGCTCTGGAGCTGCACCTGCACCTCGCAGCCCGTGGCCACCGCCAGCTTCTGGGCGTAGCGCAGGGCGCCCAGGGTCTCGTCGAAGAAGCCCCGGGCATGGAAGCTGTCGAGATCGGAGAAGCGCCCCACGGCCATGCCGCCGATGATGCCCAGGATCACCAGGATGATCACCAGCTCCACCAGGGTGAAGCCCGAATTTTGGGGACGCTCAGAGGGCCTCAAACGCCACCTCCCAAAAACAGAAACGGAGTCCATAAACAGCAAGGGGGCCCGTAAAAGGCCCCCTCGGGTGTTGCGGATTCATCGCGCCCCGAAAGAGCGGCGATTGCGGTAAAAGCTCAGCAACCACCATCTTTGGCGGTGATGCCGGGGGAGGCTCCGGCGGAGGCGGGCTGGGCATAGAGCACGGAACAATCGGCCGGAGTGGGCGCGCCGTCCTGGGTGAAGAGGCCGCTGCCGTCGAAGGTGAAGCCGTCGAAGGCGTTGAGGGCCTCATCGATGGCCGCGGTGGCGGGATAGCCGTAGACCGTGGCGACGGCCGTATTTTCCAGGGTGATGCTGGAGTCGGCCGCCTTGTCCGTGCCGTTGACCAGGGATTTGGAATAGGTCACCGCCATGGCGGAGCGCATGGCTCCCTCCAGGGCATCGATGGAGGACTTGCGGGCGTCGGTGGACAGATCCGCGAAGCGCGGCAGGGCAACGGCCGCCAGAATGCCCAGCACCACGATGACCATGACCAGTTCGATGAGCGTAAAACCCTTTTGATTCCCCATGTTGCTTCCTCTCGTTGCTCGTCGTTGAAAAAAAAATCCTGTTGGATACGGATCAGTCTCATAGAACGGCTTTTTGACCCTTTATGATGACAGCCCGGAGTACGGGTTGACAATTAAATTCTATTTAATTCTGGCCACTTCAGTGTTTTGCGGCCGAAGCCAGGTTCCACATGGGAAGAAAGATTCCCAGGGCCAGGATGAGCACCATCACCCCCATCACCGAGACCATGATGGGTTCGATGGAGGCGGTGAGCTTCTTGAGATCGTGCTCGACCTCCTTCTCGTAGAACTCCGCCACCTCCAGCAGCATGGTGTCCACCGAACCCGACTCCTCGCCCACGGCGAGCATCTGGAGCACCAGGGGGGTGAAGAGCCCGGTGGCGTTACAGGCCCGGGTGAGGGTGTCGCCCCGCTCCACGGCCTCGCGCACCTCCCCCAGCTTCCGGGCCACATGGCGGTTGTCCACCGCCAGGGAGGTGAGCTTGAGGGCCTGCACCAGGGGGATGCCCGCCCCGTACCCCATGGCGAAGGACCTTGCGAAGCGGGTCATGGTGGATCGCAAAATGATGCTTCCGGCCAGGGGCAGCCGCAGCTTGTGGCGGTCCCAGTTCAAGGCCCCCTCGGGGGTTTTCAGGTAGTGGCGCAGGCCGAAAAAGGCCACCACCATCAGCCCCAGGATGTAGGGCCAGTAGTTGACGGAAAAAGCAGAGATGCCCATGAGGATGCGGGTGGGCAGAGGCAGCTCGGCTCCCATCTTGGCGAAGACCTTCTCGAAGGAGGGAATGACGAACAGGCTCAGGATGGCCAGGGCGACGACGATGCCCAGCACGACGAAGGTGGGATAGCGCAGGGCCGACTTGACCCGGTCGGAGGTTTCCTTCTCCAGGCTGAGGTACTTGGCCACCTCCAAAAAGGCATGATCCAGGCGGCCCGTGCCCTCCCCCACCTGAATCATGCTGGTGAAGATGACGGGGAAGACCTTCGGATGCTTGTTCATGGCGGCGGAGAGTTCCCGGCCCGTCTCCAGATCCTCGGCCAGTTCTTTAACGGCCGCGGCCAGGGTTGCGTTTTGGATGGTTTTTTCCAGGCCCTTCAGCGCCTGCACCAGGGGGACCCCTGCCTTGACCAGGGTGTACATCTGGCGGCAGAAGAGGCACATGTCGTCCAGGCTGATCCTGGTGCGCGAGGCCTGGAGCTTCTTGAGCTCCGCCAGCAGATCCCGCTTGGGCGCAACCTCCAGGATCTCCAGGGGATAGGCGCCCGAAGCCTGAAGGTGGCCGGCCACGGCGGAAGCGGACTGGCCCTCGAAACGTCCCTCGATGAGCTCCCCCGCCCGGGTGCGGGCCCTGTAGGTGAAATGCGCCATGCGTCCGCCTAATCCAGCAGAAATTCATCGAAGGCGTCGAGATCCACCTTCGGGCCTTCCTCGGCCACGTCCTCCAGGGTGAGATCCAGGATCTCCTCCTGCGCCTCGCCTTCCTGCCGCCCGGCGGCTTCCCGTCGGGGTCCCCTGGTTTTTTCAGGCTCGGCGGGCTGAGGCGCCAGGCGCTTCGCGATGTAGGCGGTGAGGTTCTCATCCACCACCCCGGCGATGCGCATCACCTCGTCCACCGTGGTCAGGCCCATGCCCGCAAAGCGCAGGGCCGCCAGGGCCAGGGGCTCGTAGCCCGGCTGCCTGCGGGCGGCGGCGGAGAAGGCGGCACTGTCGCTGCGACGCAGGGCGTCGGCCAGATCGGCGTCGATCTCCAGCAGCTCGTAGACGGCCATGCGTCCCGTGTAACCCGTCTGCTTGCAGTGGGGGCAGCCCTCTCCCTTGCGGAAGCGGTAGCGCCTGAGCTGATCCCCCAGCACGGTCTGGAGCCAGGCACGCTGGTTGTCGTCCAGAGGGTCCTGTTTCTGGCAGCGGCGGCACAGGCCGCGCACCAGGCGCTGGGCGATGATGGCCTTGACGGCGCTGGCCACCACGTAGCCCTGGGCGCCCATGTCGATGAGGCGCAGGGCCGTGCTCACCGCATCGTTGGTGTGCAATGTGGAGAGCACCATGTGGCCGGTCATGGCGGCCTTGAGGCCGATCTCGGAGGTCTCCTGATCCCGCATCTCCCCCACCATGACCACGTCGGGGTCCTGGCGCAGGGCGGCGCGCAGCACCCGGGCGAAGGTCAGGCCGATGTTTGCCTGCACCTGCACCTGGTTGATGCGCGGCAGGCGGTATTCCACCGGGTCCTCGGCGGTGATGATCTTGCGCTCGGCGCGGTTGAGCTCGGAAAGCGCCGCGTAGAGGGTGGTGGTCTTGCCGCTGCCCGTGGGGCCCGTGACCAGCACCATGCCGTGGGGGTTGTGGATCTGGGCCCGGAAGCGCCTGAGCATCTCGGCGGGCATGCCGATCTGCTCCAGGTTGAGGCTGCCGCCGGACTGATCCAGCAGACGCATGACCACCGACTCGCCGTGGGCCAGGGGCATGGTGGAGAGGCGCACGTCGATGTTGCGGTCCTTCACCCGGATGTTGAAGCGGCCGTCCTGGGGCAGGCGCTTCTCCGAGATGTCCAGCCCGCTCATGAGCTTGAGGCGCGAGACCAGGGCGCCCGCGATGCGCCGCTCCTGCATGACGTGCTCCTGCAGCACCCCGTCCACCCGCTGGCGGATGCGCAGCACCTGCTCGTCGGGCTCGATGTGGATATCCGAAGCCCCGGCGCTTACCGCATCCTCGAACACCGTGCGCAGCAGCTTGACCACGGGGGCGTCCTTGAGGGCCACGTCCGAGGGCAGCTCGGCGATGGTCTGGACGGGGGAGAGCTCCTCGCCCAGCTCCTCGGCCAGGGAGCCGATCTCCTCGGTCTTGCGGTAGATCTTGTCGACGGCCTTCATCATGTCGACTTCGCGAACCACGGCGACACGGATGGGCTTCTTGAGCATCTTGCTCAGTTCGTCATAGGCGTAGAGATCGGTGGGGTCGGCCATGCCCACCAGCAGATCCTTCTCCGACTCCTCGATGACGATGGCCTTGTAGCGCCGGGCGTAGGCCTCGGGCAGCAGCCTGACAACGGCGGAGCGGCAGGTGTAGTTGGCCAGATCCACGTAGGTGATGCCCAACTGGGCGGCCAGCAGCTTGAGGAAGTCCAGCGCCGTGATGAGGCCCAGATCGATGAGGGTGTCGCCGATCTTGCTTCCCGAGGCCTTCTGGGCCTGCAGGGCGCTCATGAGCTGCTCCTGGGAGATGACCCCCTTCTGGACCAGCAGATCCCCGATGCGGATTTTTTTCTGGGTGCTTACGGCCATGGTTTCAGGCTCCCTGCCGGCTCAGTACGGCGAGCCGATCCAGTACGTAGCGGCTCAAGTCCTCACGCAGATCCCCGGCCTCGATGGCCCTGCGAAAGGCCGCCGCGGCCTCCTTGGGCTCGCCCCCCGATTCCAGCGCGATGCCCAGCCCCATCCACCAGAGGCCCCGGCGGGGCCAGCGGGAGAGCAGCCGGCGGTAATGGCCCTGGGCGGCGGCGAAATCCCCGGTCTGCCGGCAGAGGGCTGCCAGCAGGGCATGGGCATCTGGGGCCTCGGCCACGGGAGGCAGCCCCCCCCTCTCCAGAACATCCCGGGCGGCGCCCGCCTCGCCCCGCTCCAGCAGCAGCCGGGCGAGGTTCATCTTGAAGGGAGAATGGCCGGGGGCGACCTTCAGTCCCTCCTCCAGCAACGAGATGGCCTCTTCACTTCGACCCTGCCGGGCCAGACTCGCGAAGAGCAGCTCCCGGGCGGCCAGGTGCGAGGAGTCCCGATGAAGGGCCAGGCGCAGCAGCTGCTCGGCCTCAAGCCCCTTGCCGCCCTCGGCCGCCGCGCGCCCCTGCTCATAGAGCCGGCGGGCCGCAAGAGCGGGGTCCTCGCTGGGCGTCTTGGTCACCGCGCTCGGCTTGGGCGCCGCGGCGGCGGGCACCGGTTCCGGCTGAGACGAAACGACCGCGGTCTTCGGGGCCGAAACGGCGGACCTTGCGACCTGCTCGGGATAGAGATCCACCACCAGCCGGGCTCCGGCTGTCTCGGTCCCCTGCAGCACGAAGGTCTCGTACCGCCCCAGGGTCGGAGCCCGGAGGGAGAGTTCCACCCCCTCGGCCGTCTTTTCAATCCCCAGCTCCTCCAGCAGTGAGGCTTCGGGGACGGCAGGCAAGGGGATGTCGGCGGAAGCACCCTTCAAGCGCAGGCGCAGCTCCCCCTTCTCGTTGCCGGGCCGGACGGCATAGGGGGGCAGAGCGTCGAACTCGGCCACCAACCGCAGCTTCTGCCGGTGCAGCCCGATTCGCAGGGCAACGAGTCTTGCACCGGGCGCAGTCATCGGCGGGGCGACGGGCTCCGGGGGATGCGCCGAAGCGGCGGAGGCGGCGGTCGCAGGCTCAGGCGCTTGGGACGGCCGGGGCTCATCTCCCCCCTTCCCGGCGGGCGGGGCGAAAGGCTCCAGCGAAGCGGCTTGCTGCGGCGGCCGCTTTTTTTCGGGCACGGGCAGCCGAGGCGCCGGGGAGCTCTGGAGCCGGGGCGCAGGGGGCTGGGCCTTTTTGAATTCGGGCAGGGGGATGGTCCCGTCCCAGATGCCCAGACCGACGGCCAGAAGGCACAGGGCGGGCAGCAGATACCTGCGGCGGTTCGTGGTTTTTTCCGGCACCCTGACCCCGTCGAGAATGGATTCCCGATTCTCGGCGGTCGGCTTTCTGCGCCGCTTTTCGATGTCCTTGAGCATCTGATTGATCAGACTCATGCGATCCCGCCGAATTTCACCAGAACGAAGAAGGTCAGCTCGGCCACCAGCACCATGCCCAGCCCCCAGCACAGCAGGCGGTAAAAACGGAACTTGGCCGAAGCGAAACAGCTCTCCGTATCCCGCAGGGCGCAGAGCACGTGCCCCCACCCCAGGGACCGCTCCCCCCGGCCGAAGGCGCGCAACAAGGCCTTGTGCCCCAGGATGTTGAGCATGCGCGGCACCCCTGCGCTGACCAGATGCAGCAGGAAGTGGGCAAGTGGCGAGATGAGCGGGGCACCCCGGTAGCCGGAGACGGCCAGGCGGTGCTCCAGATAGGCCCGGCTGCTGGATGCGTCCAGGGGCAGCAGCCGGTACGAGAAACTGATGCGCTGGCGCAGCTGACGCAGCTCCGAGCCCCCCAGCTGCCGATCCAGCTCGGGCTGAGCGAAGAGCACGATCTGCAGCAGCTTGCGCTTTTCCGTCTCCAGGTTGGAGAGCAGCCGGATGGCTTCCAGGCTGCGCTCCCCCAGGGTCTGGGCCTCGTCGATGCAGAGCACCACCCTGTGGCCCCGGGTGGCGATGCGGATCAGGCGCTCGGTGATGCGCTGGAGGATCCGGTGCACGGAGAGCCCATTTTCGATCTCCATGCCCAGCTCCCGCGCCAGGGCATGATGCAGATCCTCATCGCTCATGAGATGGGGATTGGGAATGTAGGCGGTGACGAATTCCCCCTTGAGCCGGCTGAGCAGCTTGCGGCACAGCAGCGTCTTGCCCGTGCCCACCTCGCCGATGACCTTGAGCACGCCCTCGCCGGTGCGCAGAGCCACCAGCAGCACGTTGAGAGCTTCCTGATGGCTGCGGGAACCGTAAAAGAAACCGGTATCCGGCGTCAGGGAAAAAGGCGGCTCCTTGAGGCCGAAATGTTCAAGATACATGCATCCGCTCCGACTCCGCGCCGCCTACCGGGACCGCCCGGAAAACTGCTCCACCCGCCTGCGGGAAGACTCCAGCGGCTCGGCCCAATCCAGCGAGCTCTCCACCACCTGGGGGCGCAGCAGGATGACCAGCTCGCTCTTGCGCTTGGTGGTGCGCTTGTGGCGGAAGAGCGCCCCGATGAGGGGGGCCTTGCCCAGGAAGGGCACCGAGGCCGTCTCCTCGACTTCCTGATCCTGCATCAGCCCGCCGATGACCACCACCTGGCCGCTGTCGGCCCGCACGATGCTGTCGGACTCCCGCACGGTGCTGAAGGCCAGAGGCAGGTTCTGGGTGTTGTCCGCCACGGTGATGTTTTTGGTCTGGTCGCGCACCTCGCTCACCGTGGGGTGGATGTGCAGCACCACCCGGCCGCTGGGGGCGATCTGGGGGGTGACGTCCAGGGCGATGCCCGAGAAGAAGGGCGTCAGGGTGATGTCCACGTCGGTCTGGGTCTGGTCCCCGATGGTCACCGGAGAGCTGGAGACGTCGGTGACGAAGAATTCGTCGGAACCCACCTTGATGACCGCCTTCTGGTTGTTGACGGTGGAGATGCGGGGGCTGGAGAGCACCCGGGTCTTGCCCTGGGTCTCCAGGGCCTCGATGAAGGCGGTGAAGTCCCCGTGGTCCAGGGCCAGGGAGAACATGCCCCCGAAGGCCGAGGTCAGGGTCCGGGGCAGGTCGGCCGCTCCGGGCTGGAGCACGCCCGTGAGGTTGGCCGGCTCCGAGACCCCGCTCTCCAGCAGGGTGCCGCCCCCCGTCTGGCCGACGCGGGTGTGCCGGCCCTGGATCGCGCCCCAGTTGATGCCCGACTGGAAGCCGTCGCTGAGTTCCACCTCGATGATCTTGGCCTCGATGATCACCTGGCGCTGCATGTTGCCCTGCACGGTGGAGAGATAGCTTTCGATCTGGTTGAGCTCCTTGGGCAGGGCCCGCACCACAACCACCCCCGCCTGGGGCTGCACCACCACCTGACGGCCGTCCTTATCCCCGATGATGGCCTTGAGGGCCGATTCCAGCTCTTTCCAGAAATCGGCGCTGGAGAGGGTGTTGATCTCGCTGCCCGAGACGTTTCCGCCGGCGGAGCCACCGCCTGCATTGCTGCCGGTGGCGGAGACCTGACCGGAACTCACCCGGGTCTGGGAGGTGCCCTGCCGGGAGAGGTTGAGATAATTCACCGCGAAGGTGCGGCTCTGGAGCTTGTCCGCCAGCACCTGGAAGCCGATGCGGGTCCGGATGGAATGATAGCCGTACACCGAATCCATGATGTCCATCACCTCGGGAACGCTGACCCGCTTGAGGTTCAGGGAAATATCGCCCTCCACGCCGGGATGGACCACCATGTTGTACCCCGTCCCCTCCACCAGCCCCATGAAGAACTCCCGCGCCGGGGTACGGGTGGCGGAGATATCGAAGCGCAGCTCTTCGGAAGGCAGAGCCGGCACCGAAGGTGCCGGGAGGCCGGGAACCAGGGCGCTTGCCACTTCGGGAGGCAGTTGGTGGGCCGCCCGGGGCGGGGCCTGAAGCTCGCCGGGCCGGGGAAAGGCCCCTTCCATCTCCTGCGCAAGAGGTTTCTGCACGCCGGGGGCGCAGCCGCTCAGCACAGCGAGCAGAAACGCCGCGGCCAGATATCCTCGAACCCCGAAAGGCCTTGTCATGGTTGCGTACTCCTGGATGAGGATTCAAATCGCTTGGGGTCCATCCCCGTGCGGGGAGGCTGCAGCAAGAAGTTCTTGTCGCCGAAACGCATCTCCACCCCCGAGGGGTCGATGCGCAGGACCTCCGCGCCCTCGATGCTCTGGCCTTCCGTGAGCAGCTTCCCGTCGATGAGGGCGAGGCGCCGCCCCTGCCCCACCAGGATGGACTGAAGACTCAACCGGGGGGGGGCGGCCTCTTGCTGCGGGTCTTGATTCTGCGCGGCTTCCAGCAGCCGGCGGGGAGGACGGGTGGGATCCCGGATCTCGGCCGGGGCGCTGTCGGCCATCCCGTGCATGAGCAGCGCGAAAAGCAGAACGAACGCTCGCTCAGACACCGATCCACCTCCTCTCCAGGCTCAGGGTGAAGACGCGAAGCCGGATGCGGCAGCGCGGATACTCCTGCACCTCCAGCTCCAGCTCGTCCCAGAAAATGGGATCCTTCAGGTTCTCGACGGCCTTGAGATAGATCAGGGCCTCCTGGAAGGTTCCTGCGAACTCCATCTGCAGCGGATGGCGATAGATGCGGGGAACCTCCTGCCCCTGGGCCTCCGGCTCGCCCTGGCCCGCCAGCTCTTCGGCGGGCAGATTTTCCAGATGCAGCAGCTCCGGCCCGGCCCCGTCCCGCAGCAGCCCCCGGAGCACCCGTGAGACCTCCCGGGGGGCGATGAGCTCCGTTGCCAGCTCCGAAAGGCGGCGCTCCATGCGGGCATCCTCATTCTTGAGCCGGGCGAGGATCTGGCGGTTCTCGGCATTGGGATCCGAATCCCCCCGGGCCAGGATGGCGTCGCGCTGCAGCTCGAACTCCGCGATGGTGCCTCGCACCTGAGCGATGCGATTCTCGAGAGCCTTGTGCCTGGCCTGGGCGGGCTTGAGCAGCAAGGATTCCCACCCCAGGCAGATCACTCCCAGAAAGGCCAGGAGCACAAAGATCTTCTCTCTTCGGGAGAGCTTCTCGAACCGGGAGCGGAGTTTTAACAGGTCAGTTTTCATCGGCCTCGTCAAAATTCGCATCCAGATGAAACCGCAGGCTGCGGGCATCCGGCTCGGGCCGAGCCAGCTCCATGCGGGAGAATTGCTGCCCGGCGAAGACATCCTCCCGGGAGAGATTGGACAGATAGGTCGCCGCCAGGGAGGGATCCAGCATGCTTCCGGCCAGGTTCATGCGGCCTCCCGCCGAGCGCAGGGCGATGCGCTCCAGCCAGAGGCCTTCGACGCCGCTGCGGCCCAGGGCTTCCAACTGGGGCGAAAAACCCCGTTCGTTGCCCAGATCCTCCCCGGCCAGGGCCTCCATGACGGGGCGCCCGGCTTCGAGCTTTTCTCCCATCCGGGCGATCTCCTGCTCCAGCAGGGCATTTTTTTCCTTCAGGGGATATTTCCGGTTGAACTCCTCGATCTCCTTGAGTCGCCGGCCCTGGAGCAGCTCGGCCTCCTTGAGCTCGAATTCCAGGGCGCTTTGCCGCATCTCCAGTCGCACCTGGACGAAGAACAAGAGGATGAACAACACCAGGGCGGCGATGCCGAAATTTCGCAGGGAGAGCAGCTCGCGCTTCTCCCAGAACATGGACTGGTAGAGATTGATCTGCTGGCGCATCAGCCGGCCTCGCGGCGCAGGGCCGCGCCGATGGCAAAGAGGCAGCGGCCGTAGAGATTGGCCGGCAGCTCGGGCCCCTCCAGCAGGGACCGGAGGTCGAGATCCTTGACTTCCTCGCCGAAACGGGCCCGAAGAAAGGGGGTGAGCTGGGGCGAGGGAAGCTCGGGAGGGATCACGTAGAGCCCGGCGACGGGGGGCTGGGCGAAATGGCTTTCATAGAATTCCAGGGAGCGCTGCACCTCCTGGGCCACGAAGTCGATGGACTCGGCGACGTTCCGGTGCAGTTCCGAGAGCTTCAGGCGGATGTTGCGGGTGAGGTAGAGCCTGCCTCCCCGGTAGAGGCTGATGGTGCCTGCGGCCAGCCCCAGATGCAGAATGGCCACGCCCTGGGGCTCCTCGGGCAGCAGTTCGGCGATGTTGCGAAGGGCCAGCTCGGGGATATCGACGGCGGAGATCTTCATCTCCAGCCGCCGCATCAGGCTCAGGGGTTCCTGCACCCTGGCGGTCCGGGCGCAGACGACCCAGAAATTGCGCTCTTCCTTGCGGTAGGGAAGCTCGGGTACGGGGAAGATGTCGATGACCGCATCCTCCAGCTCGTAGTCGATGAGATCCCGGACCTGCCAGCGCATGGCCTCCTTGAGCTCGGCATCGGGCACGTCGGGGGGCTCCAGCTGCTTCAGATCGTAGCTCTGGCAGTCCATCACGCAGACGCAGTTCGCTCTCCAGGAACGATCCGCCGCCACAACGCCCCCCATCTCCCGGACCAGGGCCGCGAAGTCGCGTGCTTCGAAGAAGCGGCAATCCAGGAGGCGAGGCGTCCCGGACTTGCGACTGATGCGCGCAAGGGCGGCGCCGTCGCCCCTGTGCCAGAGCCCGGTCACGGCTTTCAAACGGGGACGCCTGCGGCTGAGAAAAGGTACTGTCAAACGAAAGAATCCTAAGAAATGGTTCTGCTGTAATTTCCCTTATTTGTAAGTGTTTTTTCGACTGAATAAAAGGGATTTTCTGAAGGCCCCATAAAGTAAGCACTGACTAATCATATTCTCCGGACCACGGATGCATTCGTCCGGAAACAGATAGAGGACTCTTCGAGCAGACTCAGATGCGTCCGGCAGCTTCCGAGTGCGGCTTTTTGATTGTTCGAGCCTCCGAATCGTCTATAATGCCCCTTCTTTTTTAAAACTTGCATAGGGGCAATGAGAAACTATGTCACAGCTTCAGGCTCTGGTTGAAATCGTCAAAGAGAAACTCAACTCCGAGGATTTCCAGCTTCCGGTTTTCCATCCTCTGTGCATCCGCCTCCAGTCGCTTCTCTCCAGCCCTGATTACAGCATCGACGAAATCGTCACCCTGATCATGAAGGATCAGGCCATCGCCGGCCGGGTGCTCAAGGTGGCCAACTCCCCCCTGTACGCCGGCCGGAAATCCATCTCCACCGTGAAGGACGCCTCAGTGCGCCTGGGGGCGCAGGAGATCTCCGACATTGCCCTGTTGGCCTCCCAGCAGGGCAATTACACGGCCGCAAGACCCATCATCCGCCAGTTGATGAACAGCCTCTGGCAGCATGCCATGACCTGCGCCGTGGGCGCAAAACTCATCGCCGCCAAATCCAACCAGAGGGAACTGGCCAACGAAGCCTTCATGGCCGGGCTCTTTCACGACATCGGGAAGCTCCTGGTGCTCCGCGCCCTGGACGAACTCGGCGTCAGCAACGGCGAAATAGGCGCCTTGGGCGAAGATCAGATCATCCGCATCCTGGACTCCCTGCACGTCAACGCCGGCTGTTTCCTGATGAAGAAGTGGAACATGCCCGAGATCTTCCAGACGGTGGTGCGCGATCACCACCGAAAGGATCTGGAGGTCAAGAGCCTGACGTTGCGCATCGTCTGCGTGGCGAATATGATCTGCGTCAAGCTGGGCGTGGGCTTCCGGCACGACCCCTCCCTGATGCCCGGCGCCGGCGAGGACGCCCAGGCGCTGGGCATCTCCGAGCGCGCCTTGGCGGAAGTGGAGTTCAAGCTGGAGGAAGCCATGGCACCGCGGGGCTGATGCGGCCGGCCTCAGGCCCCGGTGAGCACGCTGCGGATGAGCCAGCCCGTATATCCGGTAAAGACCAGCAGCAGCAGCGCCCCCTCGATCCGATTGATGCGGCCATGCCCCTTTCGCCCGTACCCGAAGACGAACAGGGAAAGGGTGAGCAGGCCCATCACCAGACAATCCCTGCTCAGCACCTCATGAGATACCTGCATGGGATGGATGTTGCCGGCAATGCCCACCACGGCCAGGGTGTTGAAGAGGTTGGAGCCCAGCACATTTCCCAGCGCCATATCGTGCTCCCTCTTGCGAATCGCCGCCAGCGACGAAGCCAGCTCCGGCAGGGAGGTCCCCACGGCCACAACCGTCAGACCAATCACCAGATCGCTGACCCCGAAGGCGGTGGCCACGTTCACGGCACCCCAGACCAGCGCTCTGGAGCTCAGAACCAGAAACGCCAAACCCGCAATCAGCCAGAAAATCGAGCGGCCCAGGGGCATGGACGCAACCGCGAGTTCCTGCTCGACTTCCAGTCCCAGGCTGTCCCCCCGGGAACGAAGCCCCGTGTAGACGGACCACCCCATCAGCAAGACGAAAACCGCGAGCAGCACCCAGGCGTCATTTCGGCTCACCCTGTCGTCCGCGAGCTGAATCACCGCCAGCAGTGTCACCAGCGAGAGGATGGGCAGCTCCTTGCGAAGCACCCCCGACTGTACCCGGATGGGACTGATCAATGCCGTCAGCCCCAGGATGAGGGCGATGTTGGTGATGTTGGATCCGTAGGCGTTGCCCAAAGCCAGGCCGGGATTGCCCTGTGAGGCCGAGAGGGCCGAGACGACCATTTCCGGCGCCGAGGTTCCGAACCCGATGATGACCATTCCGATGAGCAGCGCGGGCATGCCGGCGTGCCGGGCCGCGGAAGCCGCTCCGTCGACGAAGCGATCGGCACTCCACACCAGCAGAGCCAACCCACCCGCAATTGCCAGCCAGGACCACAACATGTCTTCTCTCCTTCTTTCGTGACGCAGATAAATGGAATTTCCGACTGAATTTGAAGCAGATTTTTCCGGGGCTCGTCGGTTTCGCCGCCGAGCCCAAGTGCATATAAGACCCTCCCTCAAGGAATCAATCGGAATCGCATTCTTCCCGGGGATTTTCTCCACAACGGGATGATTTTCAGGCGGGCGGGAACATCCGTGAGCCATCCGGAAACGCTTCACGACTTCTTAGTGTTTGACAGAAACTGTCAATTTTTGTAATTCTTCCGTTTATTTTAATTTTATCCGCTGTGTTTCCGAGGGAGGGGCGCAGCCCATTCGGGTCAAGGAGGCCGCATGCGTTTTCGTCTGGTTCGATATTTCACCCTGACAAGTCTCGTTTTCTTCGTCCTGGTTACGGTATCACTGGGTTACATCTACCGGGAAATCTCCATCCGGAACCTGATCAAGCACCAGCAGTCCCACAGCGAGGACATGGCGAACACCTTCGCCAACTCTTCCTGGGGCCAGTTTTTGCCCTTCCTGGAGTTCGTCAGCGACAGGAGCCTGGAGCAGCTCCGCAACTACAAGAACGACCCCGAACTGACATCCCAGATCGCCTATCTCTACGAGTTGACCCGCCATCTGATGGTGGGAACCCATGTGGTGAAGGTCAAGGTCTACGACCTGCAGGGCCGCACCATCTTCTCCTCGGAAAAGAAACAGATCGGGGATGACAAGAGCACCAACCCCGGCTTCATCTCGGCCCGCAAGGGGGTCACCCTGAGCGCCATCGACCACAAGAACCAGTTCAGCGCCTTCGAGAACGAGATCGAAGATCTGGATGTTCTCTTCAGTTACATCCCCGTCGTCAATCCCGAAACGAAACAGGTCGAAGGCGTCTTCGAGATCTACGCCGACATCACGGAGTTTCTGGCACAGATACAGCAGACGGTCTATACCGTCGTGGGAGCGGTGGTGGGCATGCTGCTCTTTCTCTACCTGGTGCTCTTCTTCATCGTGCGCAGGGCCGATCGCATCATCGCCGACAACGCCCAGCAGCGCGAACGGGATCATCAGCGGGTCGTGCAGTCCGAAAAAATGGCGTCCCTGGGTCAGATGGTGGCCGGGGTGGCCCATCAGCTCAACACGCCTCTGGGCTCGGCCCGCAGCAACATCGAGATGGCGGCCGAGGCCATGGAGGAATTCCGCTTCCCTATCGAGATAGGAACCGCCGCCATCGCCCATATCCAGAACAAAACCAAGCGGTTCGCCCTGAGCAAAGAGATCATCGAAGCGGCCCGCAACTTCCAGGACCCCGGATTCACCCCCCAGGACGTCGCCGAGATGCTCAATGACACCATCAGCAACGTGGACCAGATGAAGGATCTGGTCGTCAACCTGCGGGACTTCACCCGCATCGACCGGGCCAAGGTCACCAGCTATGACGTCAATCAGGGTCTCGACAATGTCATCTACATCGCCAAGAGCGTGCTCCCCACCCGCATCCGGGTGGAGAAAATTTATGAAAACCTGCCCCAGATCAGCTGCATGCCCTCCCAGCTGAACCAGGTTTTCCTCAACCTCATCAACAACGCGGCCCAGGCCATCGATGAGCAGGGCATCATCACCCTGACCACCAGGGTCGAGGGGACCCATGTCCGGGTCGACGTGGAAGATACCGGCAAAGGCATCAGTGCCGAGGACATGCCTCACATCTTCGAGCCCTACTACACCACCAAGGCTGCCGGCGAAGGCACGGGGCTCGGGCTCTCCATCGCAAACGATATCGTCACGGGACACGGCGGAAAAATCCGCGTTCAGTCCGAGCCGGGCAAGGGGACAAAATTCAGCATCGTTCTGCCCATCTCCGGACCCGGCCTGGAAGAAGAAATCTCCGCTGCCTGAAAATCTTGAGGACAAGACACCATGAGCGCAATCGAACAGAAACCGCGACTTCTGATTGTAGATGACGAACCCACCGTTCTTCGCTCCCTGACCTGGCTGCTGAAGAAGGATTACGAAATAACCCAGGCGGGCGGCGGGCAGGATGCCATCGAACTCATCCGGAGCCAGTCCCCCTTCGACACCATCATCTGCGACTGCCGCATGCCCGACGTCACCGGCATCGAGGTGCTGCGCGAAGCCAAGGAGCGCCACCCCCAAACGACCCGCATCCTGCTCACCGGCTATGCGGAGCTCAACTCCGTCGTCGGTTCCGTCAACGAGAGCGAAGTCTTCCGCTTTGTCGGCAAACCCTGGAACAACAGCGACTTGCGCAGCATCGTCTCCGACGCCGTGGATCTGACCCGCCGGCAGGGTCTGGAGGAGAGCCTCTCGCTCATCGGGGCGAAAACCGACAGCGAATTCGCCATCCTGGTCATCGACGAGAATCCCCAGACCTTCGACCAGCTTAAAAGCGCCCTGGGCGACAAGTTTCCCTTCTTCCGCGCCCAGGATCCCAAATCCGCTCTGGAGCTCATGGCCAAGGAGCGTATCGGCGTCATCATCACCGAGACCGGCGGCGAAAACGTCGCCTCCCTGGGAGCCGCCCGCGAGGTCAAGGAGCGATATCCCGAGGTCGTGCTGCTGGTGCTCTCCGAAGCCAAGGACGCCTACCTCGTCATCGATCTCATCAACGAGCTTCAGGTCTTCCGCTACCTGCTCAAGCCCCTGAAGGCCGGGCTGCTGAAAAATTCCCTGGAAGCCGCCGGTCAGAAGCTGGCAAAAACGGACCTGACCAGCGGACGGGGTCAGGTTGCCCAAGCGACCGCCCCGGCAGCACGAGGCGCCTCATCCGAAGCGCAGGCCCCCAGCCGAGGCGTTCTCTCCCGCCTGTTCAAAAAACTGCTCGGATAAAACTGCTTCCCCCCGTGCTTCGGCCGCATCCCCATCGATGCGGCCGAAGCGCTCTCAGGTTAATCACCCCTTCTAAGCATCTTCAAACTGGACAAAATTACCCCCAGCACCTAGATTGACTTCTTTTGGAATCCCTTCACCCCACCTTCAACGTCGTGAAAAGGATTTAGAAAGTGAACAGAATCTACCTGGCGCTTCTTCTCTGCCCGCTGCTCGCACAAACGGCACTGGCCGTGCCCGGTCTCCAGACCCGGATGACCAACCTCTATCCCCAACTCAAAAACAGCCCCCTGGACAGCTGCATCACCTGTCACTTCCCCACCACCAGCGGATTTCTCAACCAGTTCGGGCAGGATCTGGCCTCCCACGGCAACAGCTTCGAAGCCGTGTCCTCCCTGGATTCCGATGCAGACGGGCTGAGCAACGAGCAGGAATTGACCGCCGCCGGCTTTCCCTCCAGCACCTCCACAGACCCGGATATTTTCATCTTCAACAACAAGATGGGGCAGATCAAATTCAATCACCGCGCCCATATCGCGAACCCCGGCTACCAGATCAACGGCAACTGCCCGCTTTGTCACGAAGGCCCCAAGCATTTTCCGAAGAACTACGACGACGCCGTCACCATCAAGTTCGATGCCCACTCCACCTGCTGGAAATGTCACAGCAGCCACAAGGAAACAAGGCCCAGAGCACCTCAGCTCTGCAAGGATTGCCACAACCGGGACATCAAGGAGACCAACTGAGCCAGGATGAAACAGAGAACTTGGTTTTTATCCCCAGCTGTGCAAGAATAAACAGGTCAAGGATTTTACGAATGGGGGTGCCAAGGTTTCGACGGGGATTGGAAGCGAAAGTTGCATGCCGGAGTGGGCTGGCTCCGTAAAAAAGCCCATCTAATACAAACGCCGATACTGACGTTCGTTACGCACTGGCAGCTTAATTGCTGCCGAGTCTCCTGATTCATCGCCCGTGTGGGACTTGAGACTTTAATTTAGCGGGCTAGCTCGATTGTTCGTCTGCGGCGGTCGAGCGAAACCTTAGCAGACTCGCCCTTTGAATATCCTGTCTGTGGGAGCTTCCCGGGGTTAATTAAATTACAGACTAAGCATGTAGACGCTTTACGTGAAAGATTTTCGGACGCGGGTTCGATTCCCGCCACCTCCACCATTAACAAAAGACAAACCCGTCTCTCTGGGGTCATTCTCCGGGGTGACGGGTTTTCTTTTTCCCCTTGTTTCTAAAGGGTTTGCGCCCGTTTCACATCTTTCCAAAGCACCTCTGTGCACCATCGATTCTCCCCATCCTCCAGCCATTCTTTCTCTGTTTACCCCCTGATTCTCTGTTTTCTCCGGACCAAGTCCGAAGCTCGTCCGGAAAGCTACATCCTTGATTGATATGGGTTTTCGGAATATTGCCGTTTTGGGCGGTTGTCTTAGGTCTTCGTTCGATGCCCCAACCGGACGTATTTTTCGAAATAGCCTTCCTCGGCGATGAAAAGAAGTGTGGTCAACTCCGGCTTCCTGTCTCAGCCAAAAGAAAAGCCGACGCTGGTGGTCGGCTGTGGGGATTTGCTCCGGTCCGGTCGTCAGTCGGTGACGAAGCCGAACTGACGGCGCTGCTCGGCCCAGTCCTCGGGGAAGGTTTGGGTCAGCTTGGCCAGCGAGAGTCCGTTGGGCTCCTCGCCGTTGATCAGGGCTTCGACGATGTCCGGGGCCAGGGTCGTCAGCTTGAGGATGCGGGCCACATACGAGCCGTCGACGTCGAGGGTACGGGCAAGCTCGCTGATGGACTTGATCTGGCCGGATTCGAGGATGTCGGCCCAGGAAAAGGCCCTTGCCATCGCCTGGAGGATGGCGGACTGCACCGGCTCCTGCGCCCCGGCTATTTCTCCATCCAGCGCATGAGGAGCAATAACCGTCTTACGGCCGCGCATACGCCGGATGAGCATCGGGATGTGGATCTGCAGGTTGCCGTTGTCGGCCACGGTAATGGTCGGTTTGATTTTCATCGGCTTGCCCTCCGTTCAGTGACTTCGCAGGCCAGACCGGCCAGCTCGGCGATGAGTGTCGTCAGCCCGTTGGTGCGCAGCTCCATGTCGATTCCGGTCTCGCGAATCTCGACTCTGTCTACCAGGAGGCGGATCAGCCGGTTCCGCTCTATCGGAAAAAGGTCCTCCCAGAAGCCCTCGACATTCTGGAAGGCCTCCGAGACATCCACCTCCGTGATGCTGTTCCCCTGGTAGGCTTTGCATCGCTCGCTCACATGCGTC
>Ga0214472_10002039_pt1 | contig 21943 bp, 24 predicted proteins | sample RVTome_6_FD_207662 | JGI IMG/M metagenome (GOLD analysis project Ga0214472, IMG submission 207662) | Soil microbial communities from uranium-contaminated site in the Upper Colorado River Basin, Wyoming, United States - RVT140D175 | ecosystem: Environmental > Terrestrial > Soil > Contaminated >...
TGCTCTGCATTGTCAGCCCAGAGTCATTCTGGATAATCATAGCATGACACGGATAGACATAATATCCATTATCAATATTTCGCCCGACAGCAGAACTAACATCAACACCATCAGTGTAGATTGCAACAACCTTTGCGATTTGAGCCTCTTGAGTTTTGATATTGATCATAGCGATGCTTTCATTAACTCGCATCTGAGTTTTCGTCGTATCAAAGTAAAGTCTGCTTCCACCAATAATCGTAGTTTGAGTTATACGAGTAGCGTGCTGATATGCAGGAATTATCGCCTGTAAACCCATGTTCTTGAATAGCAATTCGTATTGTTCTTGACGTTGTTGAAGATCGATGATATCAACAGAGAATTCCATATTGCGACGAGGATTTCTCCTCAAAGAAATACGTTGTTCGGTGCCATCATGGGCAGTCAAGATCTCTGTGAGATATTCCCAAGTCTCATTGACTGGCACATCAGGAATGAGGTTGAAAGTCTCAGATACAGTCGCTATGATGATAAGATATGCGATCCCAAGAGGAAATACAAATTCTACTTGTGCATCCACATTAGGTTCACCAGGACCGATTTGAAGATTGATAGTTTGAAATTCAAAATCACGAATTTGGCTAACAAGCGGGGTTTTATCAAAAGTGAGAACATCAGAACCAAGAATATTGATTTCTTGTAGAATTTGAATTGCAGGAAAAGTATTCCAAATGATGAAAGGGATATCAGTGTCAACGAGAGGATTTGCAAGACGAAGTTCTTCTGGAATTATCCAGAAACGATAGTGATAGTCAGTGTGTTGTGTTGGTTCAATAGTGAAAGAAGAGGCAGGAGCCCAAAGAGTTTCATCAACAACTGAGATAGTCTCAAGAATTAATGGGTTTGGTGCGAAAGCAATGTCTTCTGCTATATCAGCATAAGATCCACCTTGTCTTGGTGCTTGTGAACCACTGAATACGATGCGGTCACCCGCTGCGTCAGTGTCCCAGAAAGCAACAGTTGCACCAGTAGCAATTATGGGCATTATGGCACCTTCTTGAACGCATAACCAGAACGACCAGAGGACACGACATCAAGAATTTGCATCTGATCCCATGCGGTCGATCGCAACATTGGAAATAACATCCATTCTTCTGCTCCATAGGTGACTATGGCTTGAGGTGAATAACTCTCAAGAGAGCAGATCCGCACGTTCGGAAATGCTCCAAGATACATTATTTGAGAACTTGTGGTGATACTCTGAAGAAGCCAAAAAGGCAACGGCCCCATGCTAATAGCACCAGAATATGGCTGTGGGGTTGTAAACTGGTTCCAACAAGACCAAGAAGGTTCACTCGATCTAGTGCTGGCTGGAGAAATACTAGATGAGGAAGAAAAATCATCTTGTATAACATTCAATACAAGAGTATTACCATTAACTGCATCAATCGCAGCCCATCCAGAAGCTGGTTGCGGTGCTATGGTTGGATCAGCAATCCACACCAGATTATTTCTAGAATTATAGAAAGTTGCTCCACTGAAATAAGCTTTTCCAGTGTAAGGACTTAAGGTGCGTCCGTAACAACCCCCATTCCAATCACCACAAGTGCTTCCTGCACCTGTTGTTACAGAATATCCTCTCTTGGGTGAACCAATTGCATAGACAATTGCAGTATGGGCCATTCCATGTTTATCAAGTTCACCAAAAGAGAAATGTCCATAACAATCACTGTTGATCCCATTCGAAAAATTGAAAACGACATGTATGTGATCACACAAAGACGGATCTGAGAAAATATGCCAGGACGTTAAAACATATTCAAGATTTGCAACCTGAGCAGACGTTGCATCTGCTGCGACATTAGTCGTTGCATTCGCAGTTGATGTTCCAACTGCGATACGAAGATAACGTGCAGTCTTTGTTGCACCTCCAAGCAGCGTGCGATCTGCTTCAGTAGCAGTGAAGGTTGCCCAATCGACACCACGGACATTACCTTTTGAAATTGGCCAATTACCAGTAGTCGTTGTCCAGCCATCAGTAACAGCATGGGCAAGAACTGCTGCCATTAATGCGTTGTAATCACCAGATCCTGTTGAATATGTCATATTAATTCTCCCGGATGCAGAACCATGCAACCGGCTCACGGCGGGTGCGATTTGGAAATACGCGATAATTCTGGAGATCAATCGTGATAATTTGAGTAGGTGTTAACATTCCACCGGATGGAATAGCAAAGACACCATCGAGAACTCCTATATTACCATAAGGATCATGTTGCACGGTACTCGGAATAAGAGGTAACTCATTTTGCTCAGTCGCTCGTACATGATCAAATATATGGCTTGGGTTGTAGTCACCAAAGTCTGAACCAATAGCTCCCGGCCATGATACATTAGAATTAGTAGATCCAAAATGGAAAGGCCAGACCCATGAAGATGCTGGAGTAGCTAGATACTTATTCGAAGCATCATCAATCGGTCGGTTTCCAGGGAAAATAGAAATCCCATCCCACAACCGGACAACTGCTGTATTTAGTCCTGGATCTGCTATAGAAGACAAGGATGCGTTAACTTGGCTTGAGGGATATGTGGTAGAGTTAGACATTGTTGCAAAAACAGCCAATGGAAAAGGATAATCATCAGGTAAAGCAAAGGCTGATAAAAATCCAATGTAAGATGATGTGTAATCTTGTGCTCCTGAGCGAGTTACTAAAATAAATCGCTTTGAATTTGAATAAATCCAATATTCCACTGATCCTGAATCCATCAGGTGTGCTCTACTTCTCAAAGATGAACCTGATTGTCCATTCCAAGTGAGAATTCCTGCATCATAGCCAATAGAAAAGTCCCAAGAAATTGCATGCGTCGATGTTGTTGGAGAACTATAACTGCGAGCATAAACAAATACTCTTCGAGCAGCGTCATAGCCCGGTCCCTGCCAAGCCCAAACGTCTTCAGAGAAGTCTCGTTGCGAACTTCCAACCCAATCTTGGTCTATGCTAAATTCTTCAGCATTACCAGACCTGCGAGGAGCATCACTTGCTACATGACGCCCATCAAGAAAACCATCTGCCAGAGTAAAGGTCTTATATTCAGATGCTGTCCAGGATTGCGCAAAATATTCACGCATTGTTGTCCAGACAATCCCGTCATTTGACCATTGGAAAGCAAAGTCGCTTGGTGAATTTCCTAATGTGGAGTCACCCCGAACATAGAATTCACGAATAATCACTGGAGCACCAAAATCGTACTTGACCCACCAAGCCTGATTATTGATATCAGCAGAGCGCAGAAGTCCACCTGCAACCATCAAATTAGGGGTGCCAGTTCCTGCAGAAGATGTTGAGAAATTTGTACCTACCGTAGCTTGATTAGCACCACCTGATGTTGTACGAAGATTGAACAGTTGCAGTCCACGAAAGTTATTAGTGGTAGTCACACTTTCCCAGACAAGCAACCGCCAGTAGCGTGCAGCTTTTGGGCTTGCACAAGCCATATCCGTTTCACCACGCAACTTCGTCCATCCATTAGCGACAAGATGCGTGCTGAGTGCGTTCAACAGTTCAGAAGGAGTTCGTGCTGTGCCAGTAGTGAAGGGCATCTAGTTTTTCCTTATGACTGTGCGATCTGTTTCACAGTTGACGAATTGCGTTGTAGAATATTGATGATTTGTGCATCACCACCATCATTGAATACATTAATGATGTCACTCGGGTTAAGAAGCGCGACAATATTAACAGGGGGAGATTGAACGATCGTAGTTCCATTATTTCGATCTTCTCCGTTTTTCTGTGCTTGCTGCTGACCCGGTGTAAGTATATCTACACGTTCATCCGGTCTCTTAGCAAATGTTACTATCTGCGAATCTGTAGATCCTGGTCCAGAAGGTAGAATAGAACCACCAGTAGCAAATCCAAGACCTCCTCCAGCGAGACTAGCACCAGGAATGCCCAAGAAGCCACCGAGGAAGGACAAAAGAAGACGCTGTGCCGCAAGTTTCAAAAGTTGAGCGAACAGGTCTGCAAAGAATGCACGAATATTCAACTTTCCTGTTTGGGCAAACTCAACGATCGCATCTGCGGCTCTGCCTGCTGCTCCCACGATGAAATTTCCAAGAGTCTCACCAAACTGGCCAGCAGATTGAATAGCCCCGGCTATTGCTGCTCTGAAACCTCCACCGATTGTATTCGCGGCTTTATCAGCATTGATCTGAAGTTCACGCAACTTTGAATTATAATGATCAAGAGAGATAGCGCCCTCTTCAAATAATTGATTAAGAGCAGCTTGCCCGAATTGAAGGGCTTCCTGAGGACCACGGATTTCTTCGAGAATAGAACCGTATACCTTGGATACTTCTAGGAGTTGCATTGCAGAAGCAACTTGATCTTTCTCAGTTGCAGACAGTTCACGTTTGATTGCTTTCTCAATAGACAAAATCTGATTGGTGATTGCTTTCTGGATACCATATTGTCTTTCAAGTTCTATCTTTTGTTGAAGCTCGGCCATTTCTTCAGCAAAAGTTTTGGTTTTAGCACCTCCTGTTCCTGCTACAGAGACTGGAGTTGCCACATCCCCTCCAGCCGATCCACCAAATCTCGCAATCATCGCTCTATCAGATGCTGCATTTAGAGCATTTGCCATTGCTCTTTGCATTAAATTAGCGAAAGCAGCCATTACAGAATTTCCTGCCTCACCAAGAAAATTACGAGAAAGAGCATTAGCAAATTCATCAGCATAGATTGTTCCAACTTCTGAAGCTGCTCCAGTGACCTCTCCTTTGAATTGATCTAAGCTAAATCTGCCTTCTTGGAAGAATGGTTCAAAAGAGGGGAAATCAGGAAGTTCAAAGACCATCCCATTAAATTTACTTACGAATTCTTCTAATGGCTCTAGAGTTATTCCTGGAAGTTTAGAAAGTAATTCTCTTATAGAATTAATCCCATCATGAAATTTCTTTTTCATCAATTCCATTGCTTTTTCAGCAATCTTCTCAAGCGCTTTAGGCATTGCATCAAAAGCATCCACAATCCATTGAACTGTATCTTTCGCAAAACTAAGTATTGATTTCATTGCTTTTTCAAATTTCTCTGGAATTGCTTTAACTCCATCAATAATCCCGTTTACCATGTTTTCAATTACTGTCAGAACTCCATTTCTGAGAATATTGAAAATATCGATAATCGCATCTGGAAGTATCCCAAATGCTCTAATAGTTCCATTGACTAAACCAACAAAGAAGCCGATTATGGAATTAATAATGTTCGCTATAGTCTCAGCAACTTTGATTAAAGTATCAACAATGAAATTCCACACTTCCACTATTTTATCTTTTAGATAAATTGTTGCATTTATCATAGAATTTATTGCAGGAGTGAAGAATTGATGAATGATTCCAACGATACCAGAAATCTTTTCTCCCATTATCTGGAATGCTGCGACCATTATATCTTTCAAGGTCAAAATCTTACTTCCAGCAATTTGTATTTTGTCTCCGAATAAAAAGACAGCAGCAATCAGACTAACGAGTAATGCAATAAAACCCGTTATGGGATTTGAAAACAGTAGTCCAAAAAACCTACTGATGAGACCGACTAGAATTCTAACAGATCCACTAAGAAGAGGGAAGGTCCTGGATAGTCTAGCCATTAGACCTCCTTGTACAACAGTCGCAGTATTCAATCTAGTTATTGATGCAGCATGAGCATTCTGGGCCAAAGCAACTTCTGCTGACAGCGCAACAGTTCTGCCAGTCGCAATATTATTTGCATGCTCAGCAGCAGTGAGACGAATAGTCGCAGCAGTGAGACGATCTCTTGCTGCTGTCATACTAATGAATTGTCCAGTTGCAGCAGAACGAGCGCTTCCTCCTTGAAAAACAGCGGTTGCTTCTGCATATTCAGCTTTAGCATTTTCCAATGTCGCAGTGATTTGTGTCCTACGCATAGCAATATTAGCGAGACGAGCACGATTATCATTCAAAACTGCAGAAGTTGCAATAACCTGCTTTTTTGCAGATATGACTTGGATATCAGCAAGTTGAGCGACACCAACACCGATACGAGTAATATTCGTCATATATAGTTTAATTCTGGCGAGAACTGATGCACCAAATGAGAGAGCAAATCCACCAGCAACAAGTCCAAGAACTCCAAGGATAATATTCAGGTTTTCAGAAATAGCTATGATTGCATTTGCAAGAGCGGCGCTGGCACCAGTCGCATCATCGAAATCATCAATGAATTTCAGAATATTATTTCTCGCAACATTGAATGCTTGTTCAATGGTTGGATTTGTTTGTGCAAATAGAGCGTTAACGCTTTGTTGAGAAGCAGCGATTGCATTAAAGACGATATCTGATGTAAGTTTGCCTTCTTTACCAAGTTGACGAAGAGTTCCTCTTGTAACCTGACCAAATTGTTGAGTTTGGTTCAAATAATTGACAATTAGGTCTGCTACATATGGAAGTTGTTCAAGAACAGAACGAAGTTCATCGCCAGACAAACGGTTTGATGCCAAACCTTGCCCAAGTTGGATGAGAGCTGCATGTGCCTCTTGGGCTCCAGCACCAGAAAGAATGGCGGCTTTTTGCAAAGTTTCTGTAACAGCGATGACGGCTTGCTGACTTACCCCCAACTGTCTTGCAGATAGTGCGACACGAGTATAAATATCTCCAGCAGCTTCAATAGAAGAACGGGCACGATTTGCAGCAGCAAAAAGTTGATCTTGAACAGCTTCAAGATTAGCGGTGCTAGTCGTGGTTAATCTAAGTTTGTTCTCTAAATTTGTAAGAAGATCTACATATTTTTGGAGACCTCTCAGAAGTCCAGCCCCACCCAAGACGAATAGAGCACGCTTAAGGAGAAAAATACCACGAGTCGCATGATTAGCAGCTTGACCGATATCGTCGATCTTACGCTTGATAACTCTAGCACCATTCTCAACAAAGCTGATTGTTACATTTTCTGTAACCATTATAGATCGCCTCCATCAGCATTTGTTGAGAATACACGAAAACCACGAATTACTGCTTGGGCTTCACGAATGGAAATCTCAATTGCACCTGGAAGCAGTGCATTGTCCAGATATGGTACATTATTTGCGATATAGATAGCAGTCTTTAAACCAACACCTGAAATACCCTTCACAGAGTTAATGCGAGCGTTACCAGCAGAGATTGCAGCGGCGGCATTTGCAGTTTCAGAGGCACCACGACCATTTGCTTTGCTTCCCTTTGGATAGGGAGTGTAGGGATCAATGACAGCAGTTGGAGCAGCACCAAGGCCGACACGCCAATTAGAACGAGCCTTACCAGTATCAGCCTTAGTATTCTGCACGAGGGAACGAAGAGTTCGCTTTGCCATGCTACGAACAAGTTTAGAAGCTGAATTCTCAATTTGGCGACCACGCCGCTTGATATTTTTTGAGAACTGAAGAAGATCGGCCATTATTTCTGCTTCTTTGCTTGGTATTTCATGTAGACAGTGTCCATCGCAATTATGTGATGGTGCATTGCCTCTTGCTGTTCTTCATCAAGTCCCTTCAACATACAGTACTGTTCGATGGCAAGCCAAGATATTGGACCAATGCTCCAACCCATTTGACGAGAGGAAGTGAGCTCCATAAACCCAATGTAGTATAGTTCAAGCCCCGGCATAATGCTAGGGGCATTTTCTATGCGATTAGGTATCGGCTGACCACTTTTCATGGCCTGCTCGATGATCTGTTGCTCTATTTGGCCGTGCTGGAGTTGATACTCCAGCACGGCAATTAGTTTCCCGAATCTTCCTCGATTTCAGCCTTGCGGAAATTCGAAATCGCATTGGCCTGTTCCTGCACATCAATGAAGAGATTGGGCAGAGCCTCGAAGACTTTCTGCACTTCCTCTTTATTGAATGGCAAGACTTCACCATTACGACCTTCAATTCCAGGCTTCCAACCATCATCACCCTTCACCTGCCAATCAAGAACGATTGTCTTAGCGAAGATATCTGACATGATAGCCATAGAGCGCTCGTTAGAGACTGCTCCGGCCTGCATGGCGCGTCGAATTGGTTTCAGAGCCTTTTCGGCATAACGAACATATTTCTTGTTCCCCTGACCGGCTGAGGCAATCTTCAAGCGGAAGTCGCCATAATCCAACCAGATACCTGAATTTTCGAGATCTTCATCAGTCTCGAAAATATCATACATACCCATCTATATTCTCCTGTTTTATGCAGCGTCCGGGACGTAGTGGAAATAGGTCAGCAGCAGAGTATGATCAAGATCGGTGCTGATGTCCTGACCAGAAGCCGCATCTGTATTGAGCGGAAGTGTAATTGGTTGATCAATTTCAACTCTAAGCCGACCATCACCCAGAGACATTAACGGCATATCATAGATAAGAGCCGTATTATCTTTGACAAAACTGATGTCAAGAGTGACGCTTGCATTGTTACGAACAGCCTGAGTTGCTGAGACATTGGCAAAGTAGGCTGTGACAGACCCAGAGACATTGAAAGTGCCAGCAGTCACTTCGAATGCTCCTAGAACACCGACTGCCTTATTGGGTGTGACGTTATTATTGATCGCGATGTTGGCTTCCGTAACATAGGCAAATAAAGCAGATGGAGCTTCATCAACGTCAGACACAGTTCCCAAGCGAATACGGCCAACATCGCTTGAAGTGTTATACTCCTGAGCAACACGAAAGTCCTGAACACTTGACTGCTTTGGACCATCAACAGCAAGACGCTGAGAATTATCAGTAGCGATGAAAGTCACGTCTACATTGGCAAGCTCTGCTTGAGGAATATTGAGTGTGAACTCATTCGGCACAGCGCCAATCAGTACTTCAGATTGGATCGCGCTGGGCGAAGCATCATCAGGAGCACCAAGGGTCCGTTCTACATTGTAGGTCCGGCGAACGATGAGGGAACCTGTTTCGTTACGAAGCACATCACCGTAGAACAGACGAATGGTCTTGCCAGCAACACCAGCATCTGCAACCATCGCAATATCTGATTTGTCGAAAGTGACTGCATCAGCAGTCACCGATCTGATACGCTTAAAGCCATTATTTGCAGCGTTAGTGAATGAGTTGGCAGTTGCATCACCGCCGATGTAAACCCACTGACCAGGAACAAGACCGAGTATGGTGAGGTCTGCGACTGCGGTTGAGGTCAGAGCTGGAAGATTCCCTGAGACATCGATGACAGCGTCAGCATCTCCGAACTGGAAACCAACGACCTTGATATCTGCACCGGCGGGTGGAGAAGCTTCAGCGACCAGCAGGCCATCAGCGACTTCAACCGAAGTATCAGCGACGATTGCAGTGACGACATTGATAGCATTGTTTGCAGAGTTGGTAAAACCACGACCAATGATCAGATTATTGACAATAAAGCCAGCAGTTGCGGCGACTTGATATTCATCAGGATTGAGAAGATCAAGAACAACTGCCGTGACGACCTCTTCACCTTTTGCGCGAATGTCTGCGAACATGACACCTTGCATGAGGTTGGTGAGATTTTCAAACGTGAGATTGTGATTGAAACCACCAGTCGCGTTCAAATCAGTCGTAACACCCTTGCGGCGCTGACGAGATGGGTTGATTGGGTTTGGAGCAACAGTGATAACTTCACCACCAAAGTCGCTATATGCATTCGGGTTCAACCGATACCAGACCGGTGTTCCACCAAGTCCACCCTCACCGGGGAGTAAGCCGAGCTGAGCTTCCTCAGCGTAGGCAAGACCAGTGATATTGGAGTCAATCTTTTGGACCGCTGTCATTCGTAGTCTCCTTACTTTGTTTCAGTGTATTCGAAATCAATGAGCACATTGGTCTGATAGAAAGTACCATTACGACCAAGTTCATTGATACGAACGTTACGGAACCAAACTCCATTGGGCGAAGACACACCTTCATATGCGTCGGACACAACCTTAGCCAAAGGATAGGCTTCTGACAAGCCGGAACCGGATGGAGTGTTGATCGTGATAATGCAAACTCCGAGTCTCAAGAAAGACCTGTTGCCAGTCCCACCAAGCGTATCTTGCTTTCCAGCAGCATGACGGACAATGACAGAAGCCCACGGTGACAAATCAGTATCTTTTTCATCACGAATATCTTCATAGAAGAGTTTGTATCCTGTTGGATCCCATACTGCTTTCAGCAGAACGAGAATTTCATCATTTGCTTGGGCATAGGTCAGACTCACCGTCTTACTCCTATAAATCCGAGCAAGGTTATATCCGCTGGTTTCAATGCTTGAGTTACTTCAATATTGAAATCAATACCTCCATCACGAACGAAAGTGAACTGATGAAGATCAGCTTCTCCTTGAAACAAGATATAGACATATTCTGAGACAGACAATAGTCCCTCAAGTTTACTGGCATCACCCAAGGCAGAAAGTCCGAAAATGCGAACAGCATTCGGCAGAAGTTGTATGGCTGGAACATCGAGCTTCGTCTCAGGAGCAGGAATAGAGCCATTCCAAGGTTTCGCTACATCAGTAGGTGTCTCATTCGGACGAACAAGAGTAATCGTCCTACCACTATCAGTGATCAGTTTTTGTGCTTTTGCTGCGAGTTTGGTATAGTTGACTGCCATTACCTGATGACTCCTCCACCTGAGGAAATCAGATCCAGTAGCAGCCGATCAGCAGCTGGATATTTCTTGAAAATCTGAACCACGCCGCCTGAGTAACGCTGTTCACTTTCGATAGGACCGACTTTATCACGATTGAGGATCAATGATCCACCAGTTACATCGACTTCTGGATCAGGCATCAATGCCCCAGCCAATGCACGCTCTGCATATTCAGCGACAGCTTGTTTGAGAGCTATGGGAATTCCAGTGAATACCGTTCTCGGAAACTCAAGAACTTGCTCTGCTTCGTCAAGACCACCAATCAGTTCAGAATAGTCCCATATGTGCTTGGAGTTGCTCGCCGAGGTCAGAATAGCTGTTGCCAACACACCTGCCACCAGTGCTTGCACAATGATGTCTCCTACCCCTTCCAGGACGTCTGCAGAGGCGCTTGTGTGCGCCACAGTACCAGCACCACCACCCGTACCAGCTATGGCTGCTACAAGGGCTCCTGTGGCATCTCCGATAGTCGCACCAATGGTAACTTCATAGGCAACTGCTGCAATATTACGAAAAGTGTAAACGGTGGTATCAATCGTGATAGTATCGCCATCAACGGGGAGTTCTGTGATCTGAAGAATGTTGGAGGCATAGACAGTCAGATCGGTATAGAGTTTTTGCCCAAGAAATACAGGACCAAATCGACGATCAATATAGTCAGTGGCTGCGATGATCGCAGCCTTCTGTGCTTCCTCAGAAGCTGCATCCCATACTGTAGCACGATTTCTACTAACGAGATAATTCCTGACAAAACCACGACCAACATAGGCATTCGCTTCGTAGATACCAGAACCATCTTCGACGATGAATGTCATGCACGTTCCTCCCATCTTCCATTGAAAATAAATTCTACATCATCAACAGACAATGCCTTAAATCTATAATAATAAGTTCCAGTAATCACACCCCGAATATCATCTTGATTAGCACCAACGGGAATTACTTTAACAGGCCCAGTTCCAGTACCTGTTTTCAATCTAAATACATCTATTTGTGTCCCGCCATTATATGTTCCTCCAGTAGATAATATGACTTGAGGAATGTAGGGAGGTTGAAATTTCTCCAGCATGGTGTTTGTCGGGATTATAGGAAGAAGAGTTGAGAAAACTCCTCCTTCTGTACCATCAGATAAAAGCGTTGAAACTTTTAAATCTCCAGAAAACGCAAATACTGAGATACTTTGTAAAATAATATCTACAGGAACCACAGCTTTGATTATAATTTCAGTTAGACCCGTAATTGTCCCTTCAAAAAATGAACGTGCTTCACGTCCTTCAAAGAAACCTGTCTGACCAACATCAACTGAGAGGCGTTTATAGCCTCTCTTTGTTCCATTAATCACTTCTTCAAGATAGCCAGACATTATAACCTCATGTGAAAGTTGACGAGGCGATTATACTTGGACGCTTCCATCTATCCAGAAAATAAAGGGTGATAGTTGCTGCTCCTGCAATAGTCTTTTCAAGAGTTACTTCGCGACCCAACTCGAAGAAACCAATTTCATGAAGTTCATTGGCAATTAGGGTAGGTGTTCCAAGAACTCGTCCTCCAGCAATATTTATTACTACATCACCAGATGTCACAGAGACATCAGATGATACTGCTAAATAGGCATTTGCTGGTAAGACTAAGGCATTGCTGATAGCAGGTGCAATGCCCCCAACAAGCATCTGAGGGCTTGCTATAAATGTAGCATATCGGCTCTTCAACATTTCAGACTTCCTGCGTTTTTGTCGCTGGAGACTGATAACATCAAACTCGATCATTATCGCACCGGGCGTTGGCCCCCACGAGCGGTCTTGCGAGCGAATGCCCGATCGATCGCGGCACGGGGATCGAGTTTCACAAGATCAGTGATTTTCATGCCGCCGAGTGCGTCATGCACCGCCTTCGCTTTTGCATTACGATTTTCAGCCGAGGCTTTGATGTAAGCTTGGATCGCTTGCTGGTTAGACATATCAGGGATCAGAGCCTTGATCCAAGTCCGTGTCGTCGCGAGGCTGAGTTTCAGTTTGCGGGACATTTCATCAACTTCTTTCTGGCGAGCAGCTAGTTCAGCGATCTGCTCGATCAGAAGTTTCTCGACTTCAGGCAGGAGTTCCTTGGGTAGGTCTTTCAGGACCTTGTCAGCGAGTTCTTGTGGGAGCATCGGCTCCATATTAGCGAAAGCTTCCAGGAGAGTGGTGTTGACAGGACCAGTTTCCGTCTCGACGATCTCTTCTTCAACAGCGAGATCTTGGTTCTCACGAGAGAACTTGGGGGCAGCTTCGATGATTTCCGCACGGGAAACCTTCTTGCCGACCAGTTCGCTGACGACGTCCGTCTTTGGCGCTCCGTCCTGAGTCCACTGGTCGTCGTCAAGAGCGTCGAGTTGGGCCAGTGCTTCCTTGATATTCATCTTATCTACCTCTTAATCATCGAGCATGGTCACTAGAACGATTTCAATGACACCATTGGCTGTGATATCCACGACCGCATCATCAACAATATTGGCCGCATCAATAAGCAGGTTCAGGTTGATTTCGAGATCGTTAGCTGTATTATCTAGCACCAGATCAACACCGTTAGCAACAGTGAGAATAGGCGAGACTTCAGCAGTTGCAGCACCGAGAGCAGTGCTGGCAACGAGGTCCACATCAGAATCGGTGATAGTCGCATCTGAAGCGGGAGTTGTGCCCACACCGAAGTCACCATCAAAAGTATCCGTTAGATCAGCCGATGTGGGACCAGAGAACTGGACCTTAACAGCAACTGACAAAACCTTGAGATAGGCTTCAGGTAGACCACCCAAGACAACAGAACCGAAGCCAATCGCAACACCAGTAGCAGTGACTGTGATGACATGATTGATCGGCAATTTGATCTTGGTGATAGCCTCACGCATGGGATTTGCGTGGGCGAGAGAGCGAGGAAGTCCTTTGGTCATCGTGTTTCCTTTCGAAACTGAGTTGGGGGCCGAAGCCCCCACTCTTTATGCTTCACGTGTTACCAAGCGAGCGAACTTGATCTGCTTCCGCTCGGGGTAACGACGATCCCACGAACCGGCCTCATCCAAGTCATCATTCGCGGTGCCAGTGTTGGCTGGACCACCCTCATCAGCAGTCCCGATCCAAGCATGACCCGTTGGATGCATGGACCACATGATTCGCGAGTACAGCACATCTTGACCGCCACCATTACCACCACCAGCCTTGCGCTCTACCTCGGTTGCGACGGGCGGAGTGCCTACGCCGAGTTGAGTTGCACCAGTGCCGAACAGCCACGTGTCATAGACCGAACCGGTCCGCGGCAGGCCATCATCAACGATCACTTCACGATTAAGGAACATCGGAATGCTGATCTCACCGCGAGCGTCGGGGATGAAGTCAATCAGGTTATTCTTCTGCATACGGTTGTAGACCACAGAGTGAACAGCAACCGCGACCAGACCTTCCTGCGAATCGCCCATCGTCTGAGCAGCATCAAGGAATGCTTCTGCCGAGAAGTTAGTTACACCGTCGACAAAAGCAGCACCAGAGATATCGTTGGCATAATCAGCAGCATCGTTAGCTGCATTGTCAGCGATAACACCATTCCAAGTCGCAATGAACGCAGCTTGCAGACGACGAGTCCAGTAGGCTGCGACGCGGTCAGCAATTGCATTCATGGGATCAGAACCTGCGAGGATCGCAGAGAGATCAGTCGTGGACCACGAGTTGTTCCGGTTCAAGCGAACAGCGATCTCTTTCAGCGAACTGATTTTCAGCGGATTCGGAGGACGAGCAACACCAGCAGGCAATGAGGCATCAGCATCGGCGAACGGCACAGAGGTGTCAGTCGAGACGCGCTCAGCATCATTGTCCAGATCACGCCACGAGGGTACTTGGAATGTCAGACCACCACCAGCGAGCAATGTGTCGAGCGGCTGGGAGCGAATGAGCAAACCGGACTGGACGAGGCGCGATTTTTCCTCAGTCAGGTTCTGCATGTAGGGGGTAAAGACTTCGGGGACGATGACGTCGCTTACCCGAGTCGTAGGACCTGCGGCCATTTGATTTTCCTTTCGTGGCGCTGGGAAAGCGAACCCATGTTCGCAGATGATGACCCACGTCATCGTGAGTTGAAGCAAGCTAACTCAAAATTGAGTGATTTGCAACAGGGTTTTAGTTTAGAAAACGCCTCATTTGTGAGGCGTTTCTTCTTATTTGGGTGGACGCGTGGAACCAACAGTTGAACCAACTGCTTTCGCAGCTTGTTGTGCTTTCGCCGTACCATGCTCAGTGATGTATTTACCCTGATTGGTTAGGTTCCAACCCTTGACAGACCACGGGTTATCACCATTATCACCACCGAAGCCACCACCACCAGCACCGCCACCAGCCGAAACAGGCCACCAGTGAGGACGCAACTTCTGCATATCCTTCATGAAACCTTTGATGTCTGTTCCGGGCGTCACGCCCTTTGCATCAGCCTTCACGATGAACTCACCAGTCGTGGTGTCACGCTCAAGATACACAGCGGCCACCATCTCCACATCGGGGATTGCAGTGCTGAGCACCTTCATTTCTGTAGCAACAGAACGAATGACATCATTCATGTCACGGCGTTGTATGCTCCCACGAAGAGCATCACGCTCTTGGAGAATAGTATCACGTTCAGCTGAAAGATCACGAAGTTGCCGTTCCAGAGGAGCAGTCTTCTGCCCAAGGCGAGCATCAATGATCTTCTGCATTGCTTCTTCATCAAGTTTTCCACCAGCGGCAGCTTCCAGTTCGGCGATCCGATCCAATTTGGACTGGACTTCATCGGGTTTCAAAGCACCCCATGCTTTGAGCGAGGTTTTCACAGCATTGTGATCTTCTCGTTCTTTACGGAGGGCTTCTTGGACGTTAGCTACGTCCTGTTGTGTCTTCATGCCGTTGATGTGCGTGAGGACTGCCTTACCATCTTTTTCCGTGTAGAGACCACGGAACGCCTCAGGTACTACGTCTAGTTTGTCATAAACAAGTTCGAGCGGATCCATATCCGTTCTCCATATAAGCCAAGATCACCTTGACTGGTTATACTGAGCAGAATGCTCGGCGAAAATCATTTGGTTTGTGTCCTTCCAGATGGGTGAGTAGTCTGTCCATTAGTTTTATCACCACCACTCATCTTCCCGTTTGGATTATTCGGATCATTTGGTTGGACAACGGTGTTGGCTCCAGTTACAGGCTTGGCAAATGCGAACTTCTCATCCTTATTCTCTTTGTCGGCCTCTGCAATCTCTTCCTCGAAAGTCTTAGTCGTCATGCGACGCTTACGAGACAGATCGTGCATTGACTTAGCGCTGATTGGCCAGCCAAGATTACGAGCAGTTGAGATTTCAACCATTGTCTGACCAGTAAGCGGCATTTCACCGAACTCTTTATTGGCGATGACCGAAACTTCACTCGGATCTTCATCCATCCAACGAGCACAAATCTTAAGCATTTGCTCGAGGCCAGATGCACCAGTCTCAGCAACTTGGTTCATATCAGCAGTACGAGCCGCGACACGGATACGCAAGCTATCGCCGCTCTCACGCTGGCGAGAAGTGCTGTCCAAAGTCTGAGCACCCATTGAGGATGCTCTGGCTTCCAGATTACTGATTGCATCTTTCTGTTCAGCGAGACCTTGACTCGTAACACCGACATACTTTGCATCTGCACCCATAGGAAGATCAAGACGTGCACCCGAGCCGACACGGACTTTATCAGTCTCGTCAAAGCCACCACCAATAGTCACGAAGGTATCCTGACCCTGCATAAACAGGTTCTGTCGATAATCTGCCTCTGCACGATAAATCGCCATACAAATATTACCAAGATCGAGCAGCGGTGGATCATCGACGTCAGCAGTTACATCACACGAATTGATGAAGATGAATGGAATTTCTTCTAGCAAACGTCCGCGCCACGAAGGAGCCTTGAGGTTGAACTCATTATAATCACCTTCAGAGAAAACACCCTGACGATAGGTTCCTTTGGCCTCATTCTCTCGGTCATCACCCAAAATAAGAACTCGAAACTTGTCTTTATTCTCCCAACCAAAATCAGCAGTGCGAATTTGTTCAGTTTCATCGAGAATGACAAGATTCAACTTCTGTGGAACAAGCTGTTCTACGGAACCATCGTCCCAATTGATACAGCGTTCAGTGATGTAGGTTGCTAGATAAGGAATGTCCTCTCCCATAATTGGGTTTGTTGGCATATCTGCCATCAAGCCGATACGACCAGTGAGCAGTTGCTCAGTATTGATACGACGAAGGAGAACCTGCAAAGACTCACCTTGTCGTGATACAATCTTCTCCATGGCTTTTGGTAACTTGATTTCAGCAGGTTGTGAGTGCATCATACCGATTGCCATCTGCACGGCTTCACGGGTGAAGTTCGGGAAGCGAGCTCGCTGCTTGTATGCCTGATAAGCAATATAACCCACCGAAGTCACCGAAGTGAGTGCTCCATCAAGAACCTGAGAACTTGTCATCGGCAGATAAATAGCACCCTTGCTCTTCACATGACGCTCACCTTTGTAGGTATCGCGCATAAGATCCCAGTCCGGTTTTGCCGCTGAGAAGGAAGGATGCTGAGTTGCGAGTGTGCTGGGCATAATTATCGACCTACTCTAGTTACATACTCTTGACAAGTATTTTATATCAATTATGTCCTGTTGTCACACCAGATGATCCTGGAGTTGTGACCCAACGAATAAGATATCTAGTTTCATCTGCAACGTGATCTTCTGCATCAGTGTTGATATCATCCATATTATCCTCATCACGAGGCAGAACAGGGATAGTTTCGATGAACGTAGCACAATCTTCGAAGACAAATAAGCCAGCTTTCTCACGAGGATAGAGACGAAGCTCATCTTTGACGAGTTTTATGTTCGGATGAGCATTTTTCAACTTCTGTCTCATTTGGGTCCAACCCGTAGCACGACTTCCCGGTCTTTTATCAGCAGGATTCCATTGAATACCGGGATAGCGATATCCATCGTCCAGTCTGACTTTTACTTTCATATCAGTTGCGATGCAATTGCCATTTTCAGCAGCAAAAATCTGGCTATCAGCTACTCCTGGCTTCACGCGGCACCAATTCGTCCCCTGCTGACGCCAGCCCCACTCCAATTCACGCTTAACAATACCTTCAGAGATGTCAGATGCTAAGAGATCGAGACCTTCGTTAGGTTTTCCGGTGCTGCCATACCACTCTCGAACACGAATTATGTCACCTTTCGCAGTAGATTTCCATACATTCGGTTCAATTTCAACATCTGAACCATCAGAAATAGCCCACCACCCAACGGAGAAAGGTTTCGAGGCTCCCCAATCAAAAGAACGCACAATTTTCCAATTATCAGGAATATTGAAACGTTTGAGAACGTTATATTTCGGGTTCCAGACATCATCAAACATGCCTCCAGCGACAATGTCCCAAGAACCTTCCAACCAAGCCTTCTTTTCGGCCTCGTTACGCGCGCTGGCTGCGATTTTTTGCTTGTAATCGGGGTCAGCTTCCAAGAGTACTGTATTTTCGTCAATGTGACTATGTATTGATAGCCGGCTCGGCTCTGGAAGCCCGTTGTCGTCTAGAATGTCCTTACGAACAACCATGTTCATGCTGTTGGGCTTGAAACGATGCTTAACCCAATTGTGACCAGGACCATATGGGTTCGTCGTAGACCGCACCATTCTCGGCATACCCTTTTTGGAACTCCGACATGTCGAGAACATGCGCCTATAGCCAGAGTCAGAGTGCCAGTTACAGAGTTCTTCCCAGCCGATCCAGGGATATTCGTGTCCGTGATAGTTATCGTAGTCGTGGTCCTTGGCGAACTGACGAAGAAGAAGGCTTTCACCTGTTGGCCAAGTCCAAGTATGCTCTGAGTGGTTAAACTTCGCCTCCGGCCAGATCTGCGGGATCCATTTTTTGGTTTTCGAAATAACGTCCGTCAACTGCTTGTAAGTCTGGCGAAACAGAATGCCTTTCCAAGCTGGACCATAACCCTTACCGACGTGCATACAGAAAGACATAAGCAAGGAGTCGGTTTTACCGCCTCCTCGGGTTCCCTCGAACAGAACCTCGAAGATCGGGGTAGCGCTCAAGAATGCTTCCTGAGAGCCCGGCATCGGTCTCCAAACAACATTGTTCGGAAATGATGGTGACATGTTCATGCTATCTCTTCACCTTGAGAATGACGAACCAACTGCTCAGCAATCCAAAGAGCGTCTTTTCGCGTTATATTGCCGAAATTCCAGATGCCAATTTTATTGTTCATATCATAGAAGGCTATCAGCCCAAACGAAGGACCGATACCTTCCACAATCGAAACGGCCTGATCAAACGAGAGTTGTCTCGTGACATCTATCGGAAAAGGAATAACGTTCTGGGTCATCATCCTGGTTCCTCCCAATGAGCGCTGGCACACGACATCACCAAAAATGTTCGAGGTGATTTTGGCTATGGTAGGAAGTTATGGTCACAAAGACAAGTCTCAAATTCTTGTGACTTGGGCAAGTGTTATATGTCGGGTGGAGTTTTTTATTTTTGGATATATGATTGTGAAGGGTCCAAAGTCACTGCGGGAGGGGTCGGGGGGAGCGGCGCATACCCGCCCCGTGGCATTTTTGCCACACTTGGGGCGGGGTGTTGCTTTAAGGTAACACTAGCCCCGCCCCATGCTGGGCTTGCTATGCCTGCGCCTGCGCCAGTGTAAGGCGCAAGCTTATGGGGCCTATGGCCAGCGCGGCGGTACCACCAGCAGCGCGCCAGCGCGCCGCTAAGGCACGGTAGCGCGCAAGGGCGGGGCGGGTAAAGGGCGTACGCAGCACAAGCTTGCTGCGGCCTGCTACAACGGCAGTAAGCACGGTGGCATTGGGTCGCATTGGGTTTACCTTTGTTTGAGGGTTGTGCCTGCCCCCCGGCATGGGGGCAGGCGGGGCTGTTACGCCTTGGCCACAGGGGCAAGCCAACCTTGCTTGGGGTGCGCAAACCAGTTGGCGTGCGCGTGCGCGTTGCCATTGGGCTTTGTAGCAGTACCCCAGCCTGCGCTGGGCTGTTTGTAGGTGCTGCCAGCGGCATTGCCAGCAAGCGCGCTGGCAAACTGCGCCGCAGTAAACCCGGCGGGGTGTGCCTTGGCCAGCCCCTTTGCAACGCTGTAGCAGTAGCCACGTATGCTGTTGCCGCCCTGCGCTTTAACCGGCCACGGTCCCATAACGTACAGGGGTGCTTGCGGCGCAACAGTTGCGGGGGCTGCTGCCTTTTTGGCGGGGGCAGGGGCTGCAGCAATTTTGGTGTTGGTGTTTGCCATTTTGTTAAGCCTTTGTATGCGCCCCTAAGCCGGAGCAAGCAGGGCAACGCTTGTTGCCTTGCCTATAATGTAAGGGCAAAAGCCAACTGGTACAAGGGGTGCAACGTATAAAAAGAATTTATTTTTTGCTGCGGTGCGGCATGGCATGCTGCGGTGTGGCATGGCGGAATTTGAGGATGGCTAAGAAATTGTGGAATCTGATGGACTGACTCCACCGATTTAGATATGTTGAATCGGCCGATCTTCATCATCGGCTCGGAGACTTGGATGAAGATGAAGATGAAGATGATGCTTGACGGAAGATGATGAAGATACTCAGAATTGGTCAAATGCTCAAGGGAGACAGCCGATTCTCGTGGGGAACCGGCTGTCCTCTCACGAGAACCGGCGTGCTGTTTAGAACGGCGCTAACACGCCCTTAATCGGCGACCGAGGATGCTGATTGCGGCTGAAGCTGGCACCATGAGCGATGGCTGGTTTGCAGACGTTGATCACACCACCGTCGCGCGAATATAGCGTGGTGAGCATGATGATTTCGTTGCGGAGCGCTTCTTTCGTGGAGGCCAACTTGCCAGTGTATACTGAGCGACCGGCTGCGAGGGAGAGTGTGAGGTTCTTGCGGAGAGACATAGGATTGACCTTTCGTTGCTTGCCCACCTACACACTAGCATGGGGAAGTTGCGAGAACAAGCATCACTTGTCGCTCTCTCTCTCTCCTCTTCCGCATCTTCTATATCCTCATCCTCGTTATCTGACGATTTATCTCCCATTATCTGACGATGAAGAAGATGAGGACGATATGTATGAGAGCTCCTCCTCCTCGGCCAATCCGATGGATGGACTCCACCGATTTTGATCCTCCTCCTCGGCCAATCCGATGGATGAACTCCACCGATTTCTACTTCATGATCTTAATCTTCTTCATCATGCTCTAGGAGAACTGACACCGGAGGCGGTGGTGTCACATCTTTTGCTCGGCTGAAACGCTTCTCCCAATCATCGATGCTCGCCATTTCAGCGGGAGCAACCAGAACGCCGCCAGTATGATTGACGCTTACCTCTTGCTTTTCTCGATAGCCAGAATCATGCTTCTTGAGTTCAAGTTCAATAAGGCGAATGGGATAAATTGTTTCAGTAGAGATGAGACCACCATTGCGATCGTAGCTCTCTTTCTGTGTGCCATTGAAGACGAGATCCTGATGATGCCCAATGAGTTTCTCGCGGTACTCTTCTTCAGCCATCATGAGTGCTCGGCCAAATTCCTCGTCGTTCTCGATGTGTGCTCGTACACATTGAGTCGACACTCCAGCAGCGGCGGCGCTTTCTCCCATTCTGCCCCATTTGCGGAACTCTTCCAGGAAGATGCCTTTTTCTGCATCCCCAAATTTTATCCGCTCCATCTTTATCCTCTGTCTCCAGTTCCCATCCTCATCCTGATAATCCACGATTATGGGTTTTGATCCTCGAGCGAGGAGTGAGCGAGGGCGTTTGCGGAGGGAAAACTTCGCGTCGTGGTCTTCTTTGTACTTCTCAATATCGTTATCTGCCATTTCGTCACCCGCTCTCGTAGAAATGTTGAGGATGAAGAGCTCCACCTTCAGACATCGTATCACCCAAAGCAGACACGCGCAATCCACCTTTCCACCGATTTCCGTCCCTTTTATTATGTCTTAAAGTAGTGTCACTGTCCAACTATGTCCTAGCCCCTCAACCCGCTGTTTTTGTTCATCTATTATACTTACTCTACTTATAGATTAAAGAGATAAATATATAATAGATCTGACACTACTAAACCCAAGGCTCCCCAATATCCCTGGAGGCTGGCGTTTTGTTGGGCAGTACTGTCAGATGTATTACAACGATATGTCTATGTCTCTCAACCAAAAACCCTGTTCCACCAATGGTTTAAGACGTAATATATAATGCAAGCTGACATCACTTCCAATACATAACGGAGTTTCACCATGACACAAATGAACAAGTTCCAGCCCGACCGCCCAAGGCAGAATGAAGACACCG
>Ga0214472_10002040_pt1 | contig 21933 bp, 25 predicted proteins | sample RVTome_6_FD_207662 | JGI IMG/M metagenome (GOLD analysis project Ga0214472, IMG submission 207662) | Soil microbial communities from uranium-contaminated site in the Upper Colorado River Basin, Wyoming, United States - RVT140D175 | ecosystem: Environmental > Terrestrial > Soil > Contaminated >...
TCCGGGCTGACAAAGAGCGTCACAAGGGTGAAACTCTAGCGCTCGAACAAAAACAGCGCGCGATTAGGGGTACAAGATCCCGGGACACGACGAGGTAGCAGACGCGGCTGTTTTTCTACACCCTAGACTGTCCCCCTTTGGCTCACCAACGACTTGAACTGCTTGAACGTTTTGAACGATTGGAACAATTCGCCGGACGAGGCCAACGAAGCAGGTGAGCCTTTTTGTTTGTCCTGTTGACTACTGAAAATATTTTCAGTATATAGTCTTTCATGCTACCCGCGCTGACCAAGAGGCAAAAGGCGATCTATGACTTTCTGCTGAGCACCATTCGGGAGAAGGGCTTTGCCCCTTCGATCCCCGAGATCGGCGCCAAGTTCAAGATCGCTTCGACCAACGGCGTCTCGGATCATCTCAAAGCGCTGGAGAAAAAAGGTTACATCCGCCGCGTCGGCAAGCGCGCCATCGAGGTTTTGTCGGCGCTCGGCGCTCCGGTGTTAACCGCCGTTCGCGACATCCCGCTCCTGGGGCGGGTTCCGGCCGGCAAGCCGTTTCTTAGCGAAGAAAATTCCGAAGGGCTTTTGACCATACCAAGCGACATGGGATTGGGAAAACTCTTCGCACTGCAAGTCAAAGGGGACAGCATGATCGGCGCCGGCATCATGGACGGCGACCGGGTGATTGTGAAGCAGCAAGGGACGGCGGAGAACGGCGCAATCGTCTGCGCCCTGATCGAAGGCGAGGCGACCCTCAAGCGGTTTTATGAAAAGAACGGCGTCGTCACGCTCAAAGCCGAGAATGAAAAATATAAACCGATCACGGTCGCCAGCGGAGAGTTTCGGATTGTCGGGCGGGTTATCGGATTGATGAGGAAATTCTAAAGACGGTTCAAAGTTCAACGTTCAATGTTCAAAGGAGGAGGGAAGAGGCAGCCTCATGGACTTTAGACTTTGAACCTTAAACCCTGAACTTTGAACGATTCTCATTATGGAGGTCCTATGCACATAAAACATTTCGAGGATCTGGAGATCTGGAAAGAGTCACGTTGTCTAGCGAAAGAAATCTACCATTTAACTTCTGGGCCAAAGTTCTCGAAGGATTTTAGTCTTCGCGGTCAAATCCAAAGTGCCGCAGTTTCTATCATGTCAAACATTGCTGAAGGATTCGAGCGAGGTGGCAACCAAGAGTTCACTCAATTTCTTTATGTTGCGAAAGGTTCCTGCGGTGAAGTGCGCTCACAACTATATGTGGCTGTTGACCAAGGATATATCTCAGCAAACGAATCGGAAAAATTACTCAGTTTGTTCAAGCGCTTGTCGGGCATGATCGGCAGCTTAATCAATTACCTGAAGCGCAGCGGAATGAAGGGAGCGAAATACAACGGCTCAAACCGTCCGACGACTTCAAACGATTCAATTCGCGCTGAAGCGCGTCGAGCACCTTGAACTTTGAACATTGAACCTTGAACGTGGTGCATCCCCATGCCTCCCTTCGCCGCACAAAAACTTAAGCAGGACATTGTCAGATATTCGCCGTGGACTCTTTCTGAAGTCGCCGGGCGCTTCGTGGAGATTTCGGCTTCGGGGTCGGCCGGATCGCTCACGATCGCCTTTGGATTGGTATTGCAAGCACAGAAGAGAGGTGAGCCGGTGGGCTGGGTCACCTCGGCGGCAAGTTCTTTTTATCCGCCCGACGCTGCAAAGAATGGCATCGACTTGACCGCCCTGGCGGTCGTGCGTCTGTCCGGCGCCGACGGCGTTGCGCGCGCGGGCGAGAAGTTGTTGCGCTCCGGCGGCTTCGGCCTCGTCGTGCTCGACCTCGGCGCCGCCGATATTCCCGTGCCACTGCAAACTCGTTTAACCGGGCTCGCCCATCGTCATCATACGGCGCTGGCCTGCCTGACGGAAAAGGAGCGCAGGGCCTTCTCGCTCGGCTCGCTGGTCTCGCTACGGGCGCATGCCGAGAAAAAACGCATCGCCGAAAATCGGTTCGCCTGCATGCTCCGCGTGCTCAAGGACAAACGGCGCGGGCCGACCTGGTCTCATGAAGAATTCTACTCCGGGCCGGCTGGCCTGTGTTGATCTGCCGGCTTTCCCGCTTCAGCTCCTGCTCAGGCGTCACCCCGAGTGGGTGGCGCAGCCCGTCGCCGTCGTCGCCGAGGACAAGCCGCAAGGATTGGTTCTCTGGGTGAACGAAAAGGCCCGGCAACTCGGCGTGCTGCCGGGATTGCGCTACGCGGCGGCTCTTTCTTTGGCTGGCGGGCTGCGCGCCGGCGAGGTCGCGCCGAAGGAGATCGAAAGAGTGGTCGATGCGCTGACTCAGCGGCTGATGCGCTTCACGCCTGAAGTCGAGCCTTCGGCTCAAGACGCGGGAGTCTTCTGGCTCAATGGCGTGGGCTTGAAGCGCCTCTATGCTTCTCCCCGAAGCTGGGGCTACGCAATTTACCAAGAGATGGAAGCGCAGAGACTCGCTGCCAACCTCGCCGTCGGCTTCACTCGCTTTGGCACCTATGCGGTCGCGCGAGTCCAGAAAGGCATAACGGTTTTCCGCGATCCCGCCGAGGAGAAACAGGCGGCGCGGCAAGTGCCGCTCAGCCGTTTGGATCTCGACACCGGCTTTCGCGACGCGCTCTTCAAGCTCGGCATCAAGACGGTGGGCGGTTTGCTTTCCTTGCCGCCGGGCGGCTTGCGCGAGCGCTTCGGGCCGAAGGCGCACCGTCTTTACCGCATGGCCGCCGGCGATTTGTGGACGCCGCTCGATCCCCGCGCGTCGGAAGAACCCGTGGCGCAAAAATATATTCTCGACGACCCGGAGAGCGACACCACCCGGCTGCTCTTTTTAATCAAGCAGATGCTTCATCCGCTGCTGGCCATGCTTGCCGCGCGCACACAGGCGCTCACGACGCTCTGGCTTTCTTTTCTCATCGACCGAAGCGGCTGGCTCAAAGAGCCGATCCGCCCGGCCGTGCCGACGCTCGACGCCGCGCAGATCCTCGATCTCGTGCGCCTGCGCCTGGAGTCGCTTAAATTTTCCGCCGGCGCCGTGGAAATCGAGCTGCGTGCCGAAGCCTCTGCCGCCACGCGCGAGCAACTGCGCCTTTTTGCCGAAGGGCCTGCACGCGATCTCGACGCCGCCAACCGCGCGCTGGCGCGGCTGCGCGCCGAATTCGGCGACGAAGCTGTCGTCTACGCCAAGCTCGCCAACGGCCATCTGCCCGAGGCAAGATTTACCTGGGAGCCTTTGACTCGCGTCCATCTGCCTCGAAACGATTTGAACGACTTGAACGTTTTGAACTGCCCGACTGCTAAAGTATTGGTGCGCCGGATCATGGGCAAGCCCTTGGTTCTCTCTTCCGGCCCGCGCCAGACCCACGAAGACGGCTGGCTGCTCCTCGGCCCGAAATACGGCACCGTCGACAAGCTCATCGGCCCCTATGTTTTCTCCGGCGGCTGGTGGAACCGCGAGATCCAGCGCGAATACTACTTCGCCGAAACCCGCCGCGGCGATATTCTTTGGCTCTACTACGACCGGGTGAGAAGAAGGTGGTGTTTGCAGGGGGCCGTCGAATGACGGCGCGGTTCAAAAGTTCAAGGGTTCAAGCGTTCAACGTATTTCGGAGCAGAGTTCTAAAAAACAAATGGAGGTTTTTATGGCCGTGAAACAATTTGAGGATCTGGAAGTTTGGAAAGAGGCTCGTCGGTTGACTCAAATAATCTACCGGCTCACTAAAGGAGAAAAGTTCTCGAAAGATTTCGCCTTGCGGGATCAAATCCAACGTGCCGCCGTTTCAATCATGTCCAATATTGCCGAGGGATTTGAACGCGGCGGTAATCAAGAATTTATCCAGTTCCTATATGTCGCAAAGGCTTCCTGTGGCGAGGTGCGGTCGCAAATCTACGTCGCTTTTGATCAAGGGTATATGCCCAAAACAGACTCTGAAGAGTCGATCGTCGCCTTCAGACGTTTATCCGGCATGATCGGTAACTTGATCAACTATCTGCGCTGCAGCGGCATGAAAGGAGCTAAGTTCAACTTCTCGCAACAATCCGATTGAACCCTTGAACCTTGAACTCTTGAACAGTTTGTCGTTGGAACGACTGGAACGATTGGAACCTAACCGAACTACGGAGTCTATTATGTCCACGCAAAACCTATTGCCGGTTCATCCGGAGGAAGTTCTCTTGGAAAACTTTTTCGAACCGTTGGGGATCAGCCAGGATCGCGTCGCCAAGGAGTTGAACGTTCCGCCACGACGAATCTACGAGATCGTCCGGGGAAAGCGTGCCATCAACGCCGACATGGCGCATCGACTGGCGCATTACTTCGGTATGTCTGTACGATATTGGCTCGACCTGCAAGCGCGGTACGACGAGAAACGAGAGAGAAAATCAACTACAGAGTTGTGGAAAGAAACAAAGAGATATTCAGATTCGCAAACAGGCTTCGGATTTTTGTGAGGTAAAGATGGCCCAAGACTCGACGATTGAATGGACCGATGCAACCTGGAATCCGGTGACCGGCTGCACGAAGGTCAGTCCGGGGTGTAAGAACTGTTACGCGCACCGGATGGCGCGTAGATTACATGCTATGGGGCAGGCGAGATACCGCAACAATTTCGCTGTCACTTTGCATCCGGATTTGCTTGAGCAGCCGATGCGGTGGAGTCAGCCGCGCAAGATTTTCGTTAATTCGATGAGCGATCTTTTTCACTCTGGCGTCCCGCTAGACTTTATACGTCGTGTTTTTGACGCGATGGGAAAAGCCAATTGGCACACGTTTCAGATCTTAACTAAGCGATCGGAGAGACTGGTCGAACTCGCCGGACAACTTCCTTGGCACGACAATATCTGGATGGGCGTGAGCGTTGAAAATGCGGACTATACCTATCGCATCGAGCACTTGCGGAAGGTGCCTGCTGCTATTCGGTTTTTATCAGTCGAGCCGCTGTTAGGACCTATCCCTCGACTGCCGCTTCAAGGAATCCACTGGGTAATCGTGGGCGGGGAGTCGGGGCCTGGAGCCCGCGTGATGGCCCCGCAATGGGTAAGAAAAATCAGGGACCGATGCATCGCTCAAGGCGTTCCATTTTTCTTTAAGCAGTGGGGCGGAACGAGAAAGAAGCTAACGGGTCGCGAGCTTGATGGGAGAACTTGGGACGAGATGCCCGAGATAGATTCAAAGAACTCAGAGCGAAATTTGGCTTAAAAAGGGATCATCGGGTTTTCTTCTTCGAACGAATTGAACGGTTTGAACTTTTTGAACGGCTTGAACGATCATCCCGCGACAGGAGGTTACTATGGATAATTTCAGAGTGAGTAGCATAAGCCAATGTCAGCCTCAGATTGCGCCGGGCAACGCACAAACGGCGCCTGCCGTGTCGCCGGCTCCGGGTTCACAGAAACCGAAGCTCCTCGACCAGGTCCGCCAAGCAATCCGGACGAGGCATTACAGCTACCGGACAGAAAAAGCGTACGTGCATTGGATCAAGCGCTTCATTTTTTTCCACAACAAGCGTCATCCGGCAGAAATGGGTGAAGGTGAGATCGGGCGGTTCCTTTCCAGTCTGGCGACCGATTCCCACGTCAGCGCCTCCACGCAGAATCAGGCCCTCAACGCGCTCCTGTTTCTCTACCGTGAGATTGTAAAGAAGGACATTGGTTACGTGGATGGCGTTGTCCGGGCAAAAAGGCCGTACAGGCTGCCAGTTGTGTTGACACGGCAGGAAGTCAGGTCTATTCTCGGCGCGCTTGGTAAGTCCGACTGGCTCATGGTTATGCTTCTCTACGGAGCGGGCCTCAGGCTAATGGAGTGTTTGCAGCTAAGGGTCAAAGACATCGATTTCACCAGCAACCAAATTCTCGTTCGAGCCGGCAAGGGGGATAAGGACCGGCACACGATGCTTCCCGGCGCCGTGAAAGAACCCCTCGCTAAGCACCTCGAACTCATAAAAGAGCAACACCAGCACGATCTGCAGCAAGACATAGGCCGCGTTGCTTTGCCGAACGCCCTCGATCGCAAATATCCCAACGCGGGGAAAGAATGGGGGTGGCAGTGGGTATTTCCAGCGACCAGTCATTACACCGACAAGGTAACCGGAGAGCGACGCCGACATCATCTTCACGAATCGGTGCTGCAGAAGGCGGTGAAAGAAGCCGTGCAGAAAACGGGGATATCCAAGCCGGCAACCCCGCACACCATGAGGCACTATGCCGAGTCCCGGACTATGCCGAGCAGTTGGAGTTTTCCTCTGCATATGAGCGATGGCTAACTCGGCATAGTCCGTGAGGTTTCATAGTGCGCTGAGGAAATGCAAGAGACGGTCACTGGGTTGGTAGCGTTTAACTCTGACGTTGAGGGGCGTGGTTTTCGCTAACGCTTTTTCTTTGAGCACCAGATTTGCATCCAAATAAATTTGCGTGGTTTCGACGGACTCGTGGCCAAGCCAAAGAGCGATGACCGAACGATCGACACCCGCTTGAAGCAATTCCATGGCGGCGGTGTGGCGAAGGACGTGGGGCGAAACTCGTTTCTTTTTCAGAGAGGAGCACGCTTGCTGGGCTGTGGCCACGTGTTTTGCCAGAAGATATTGAACGCCATCTGAACTGAACTGAGCACCACGTGCATTGGGGAAGACAACCTCATCGGTCGATCCACCACGTTCATGGAGCCATGCCTTTAAGACGGCAACCATTTGTTTGGTTAAAGGCGTGCAGCGTTCCTTGCGGCCCTTGCCCTGGCAACGGATATGCGCTCCTGGGTTCCAGGTGATATCGTGACGACGAAGTCCGATGAGTTCTGAAAGACGAAGGCCGGTCTGGATCGCCAGCATGAGAAGGGTGTGATCGCGCCGGCCAGCCCGCGTGGTCTTGTCGGGTGCCGCCAACAGCGCATCGATTTCAGGACGGCTGAGGAAGTCAATCAAAGTACGGTGTTGCCGCTTAGCGGGGATGGCGAGAACGCGCTGAATATGGGCTGAATAAGCTGGCTCCTCAAACGCGACGTATTGAAAGAAGGAGCGAAGCGCTGTCAGACGCAGGTTACGACTGCGAATAGCATTGTTGCGGTTTTTCTCAATGTGATTGAGGAAAGCGCCGATGAATGGGGCGTCCAGTTCTTCAAACGCCAAGGTCGAGGGCGATTTCTTTAACTCGATCTGTGCAAACCGCAAGAGCAAACGGAAGGTATCGCGATAAGAAGCGATGGTGTGGGAACTGGCTTGTCGTTGATTCATCAGGCGGTCGGTGAAAAAAGCCTGAAGCAAGGCGGATAAAGTGGTTTTTGTTGTCATGATAAAGTCTCCCATCTTTTTTCAAGTCGGTCTTTAGTCAACGCCAACAATTCAGGGATGGCGGACAAGTACCAATAGGTATCGGTTACATGGGCGTGCCCCAAGTAGGTGGAGAGCACGGGTAAACGTTGTTCAACATCAGCGCCGGTTCGGTACCAATGGAGAAGCGTGGTTACAGCAAAGCGGTGGCGAAGATCATGCAGACGTGGTCCGAAGCTGTCGGAAGCTTTTCTCAAACCCACTTGACGTGAGAGTTTGACGAATGTCCGGCGGACCATGCAGTCGGTGAGTGGCGTCCCTTGGTTGGACAGGAAAAAGCGGGCGGTTGAGGATCGTGGATAAAGATTATCCCGCCGATGGGTATACTGCTTCAGTTTGGTGACGGTGGAGGAGTGGATAGGGACCAAGCGGGATTTACCGAACTTGGTGAGACGGATGGTCAGCAATCCTTGCTTTAGGTCGACATCTTCGCGATTGAGCTTAATGGCTTCGCTGATGCGCAGCCCCGTCACCGCCATCAAACCAAACAGGCAGTGATAGGTCCTCCGCCGTAAACCTGTCGGGGGTGGGAGATTGTATGCGGCCTTAAGCAGTTGTTCGATTTCGTTGTCGCAGTAGATATGCGGGGTCGAACGTTGGTAGCGGAACGGCAAAAGTCTCAAGGGTGGGATTTCGGTGCGAGGATCTGTGGCGCTCCAATATCGAGCGAAGCTACGCACGAAACTAAGTCGGACAGCCCATTGGGCTGGCTGAACTTTTTGCGGTTTCGTAGCCCAGCGAAGAGCCAATGCCGTGGTGATGATGGGAGCACGTTGTTGTTCCATAAAGGAGACAAAATGTTGAAGGTTGTGATCCATATCGCGCAACTTGAACCCCAAGGATCGGCGCATCGTCAAATAGTCTTTTACGGCTTTTCGAAGACGGTTCATTGGACACCTCCAGGCCAGGGTTGGGCCAAGGTTTGCAAGGTGGCGAGATCCACCTTGGCGTAGAGGGTAGTGGTGTTAAAGCTTTGGTGGCGTAAGAGTTGACTAATGTCGGCAAGGCAGGCGCCTTGGCGAAGCATCTGAGTGGCCAGGGTGTGACGGAATAGATGGGCAGCCGCGTGAGGTGCATTAATTCCGGCTTGTTTCAGGGCGCGTTGGACGATGGTTGAGATGGCGATGGAATTGGCGAACTCTCGACGCGGAGCTTTCAGACGGATGAAAAGACGGCGAGTTGAGCAAGCGGGTCGGTCCTTCTGTAGATACGTAGCAAGGGCCTTGCCGATATCGGCGGGCAAAGGCAGTCGAGCAACTCGGCCTCCTTTCCCTAGAATGGTGATCTCGCCGACCTGCCAATGGATATCATCCAAGGTCAGGGCGACGATTTCGCACGCTCGAAGGCCCAGTCGAGCGAGCAAGAGCACAATGGCATAGTCGCGTCGTCCTTTGGCTGTTTGGCGGTCATATTGGTTTAAGATCTGTTGAATCTGATGAGGTTGGAGGAACTTTGGCAACGATGAGAACTGCCAATTAGCGATGCCGGGGACACAGGCAGCCAAGTCGGTGGCGATGTCTCCTCGGTGGCGCAGATAACGAAAGAAGGACCGCAGGGCGGAGACCATAAGCCCCGCGCGTTTGGGACTCACCTTGTGAGCGTGATTGCGCACGAATCGGATCACATCTTTGGCACGCAGATGAGTGAACTGGATGGGTCGGGCGCCGAACTGCTCTGACAGAAACCGCTGAATGAAGGGCCGGTAATTGACTCGGGTGGCCATCGAGAGTCCGCGTTCCTGGGACAGGTAACGGTCGAAGTCGTTTTCCACACACTGGCGCGGGCTGTTGATGGACGGAGACACTTTGTTCTGCAGAAGTCCCTTTGTGTGCAATAGATGCAGAACTCTCTTCAGTATGGAGGCATCATCACGCCGCGGACGAAACCGGTGGTGACGGGATCGGAGATACCGACGGAGGAGAGCCTTCGTGATGTCAGCGATTCGAAACTGTTGTCGGTCGAGCCAGTGGCTCAGATCAGCGAGGAAACGAAGTTGCAGGTGGGCGGATTGGTGGGTGTAACCTTGCTGATACAGAAGGTCCGCATAGGCGGGCACAATACAGCCCAACGGCCCTTCACAAATCGAGGGCGCAAGGGCAGGGTTTGTAAAGAATTGGGGCATGATGTCTTCTCCTTTGGTTTGATATTTTAGGAGAAGACATAAAGGACTATGCCGAGTTTACAAGGTCAGAAATGTTGCTCTACAGGGGAAACAGAAAATACGCTCGGCATAGTCCGGGACTCGGCATAGTGCCTCAGCGTGTGGATGCCGTGGCCTTTTTCAATACCGCTTTTCTGCTTGGCTATGTTGTAGACTTTCTGTGCGGCAGTGATGTGCAGGGGATCATTTCTGGTTTTACCAAAGAACACCCAACTCACCGGTTGATAGGCTTGCTTATACCTTCTCAACTCGCCGAGCAGGCGTTGGGAGAGAATCGTGTAGCGGTCTTTTTTCCCTTTGCCCTGTTCCACCCGAATCATCATCCGCTCGGGATCAATGTCGCTGAGTTTGAGGTGGATCAGCTCAGTGACCCGAAGTCCCGCCGCATAAGCGGTCATCAGTAAACAGCGATCTCTGAGCTTGACGGCGGCGCCCAGCAATCGCTCCACTTCCCTGGGGCTTAACACCTCCGGCAAACGCCACGTCCTTTTTCTCGGTGGCAAGAACAGCTGTCCTTCGTTCCAGCCCAAAACCTGCTGATAGAAAAACCGTAGCCCCGAGATCGCCACGTTCTGCGAACTGCTCGATAAGCCTCGCTCCTGGAGATGCAACAGATAGGTGCGGATCTGCTCCTGCGTCAGTTGATCCGGAAACTGACGATAGTGCTTGGCCAGCCCCACCATCACCGCCAGGTAAGACTTCTGCGTCCTCGACGCGAAGTTGCGCAGCCTCATCTCCTCGATCATCTTGGTCCGAAGTGCTCCCATATAAAACCCTCCTTGGATTAAATTTGGGAGCGAGACTATCACGCAAAACAGAAAACCGGGGAGGGACTTGGAGCTACGAGAAATGAGGCGAAAAACAGAAGCGGACAAAAAGCAGTAAACCCCGCAGGCCATCCGCCACCGCGCAGCGGTTTAGTTCAATAGGCAAGAATCGATAGCGACCTATCCTCAGGACCGTCGGCATTTACATGAATCCTACCCCAAATCCTATGGTCCCTTCAAATCACACCAGAAAGAAGCCCCTGTCAACTTGATTGCGCGACGTTTAATTGATTCAGCCAACAGCCAAAAAAGAATGGTGAATCTTAGGGGTTGACCTTTGCTTTGCTCCATGTCATGCAAATATGGAAATCACTTCTTTACAAATTTTTTCTTTTCTGTATAGATTTCACAATCCTGTCGTGGAGTAACGCATGGCATCGATCATTGACGGCAAGGCCGTTGCGAAAGACGTTCAAAGACATGTCAAAGAAGAGGTCGAAGGGTTGGAGCGGCGTTGGGGAATGGCGCCGGGATTGGGCGTCGTATTGGTCGGAGACGATCCCGGGTCTCATATCTACGTACGGAACAAAGAGAAGGCCTGTAAGGAAGTGGGAATCAAATCTTTCGAGCATCTGCTTCCTGCGACGATTTCGGAAAAAGAGCTGCTCGCCGTGGTTCAGCAACTCAATAAAGATAAAAACGTTCATGGAATCCTGGTGCAGCTCCCGCTACCGGCCCATATTCGTTCCGAAAAGATACTTGAAGCCATTTCGCCGTACAAAGACGTCGACGGCTTCCATCCCGTAAGCCAAGGTATGCTCTTGCTCGGGGGCGATGGATTCAGGCCGTGTACGCCCATGGGGATCATGAGGCTGCTCGAATCCGTGGGGTGCGATCCCAAGGGTAAAAACGCCGTCGTGGTCGGCCGCAGCAACATCGTCGGTAAGCCGGTGGCCTTAATGCTGCTTGAGAAGCACGCCACGGTGACGATCTGTCACTCGCGGACCGCAAGCCTGCGCGACGAGGTCGGGCGCGCGGATATTTTAGTCGTTGCCATCGGCAAGGCCGGCTTGGTGCGCGGGGATTGGATCAGGCCGGGCGCGGTAGTTATCGACGTCGGCATCAACCGGTTGCCCAGCGGCAAGCTATACGGCGACGTCGAGTTCGAAACCGCCAAAGAGCGCGCCGCGGCGATTACCCCGGTGCCTGGGGGCGTCGGTCCCATGACGATCTGCATGCTCCTTTACAACACCCTTAAAGCCGCCAAGGACTCCCTGCAGCGGGAGCGGTAATCGCTCGCTCGACTTAGCGGGACACATGTGACGCAGGGTTTGAAAAAAACTCCCCTCTACGCTACGCACCGGCGGGCGGGCGCGAAAGTCGTGGAGTTCGCCGGCTGGGAAATGCCGGTCCAATATCGCGGCGTCATCGAGGAGCATTTGGCCGTGCGCTGCCGGGCCGGGCTGTTCGACGTCAGCCACATGGGGGAGATCGAAATTATGGGCGCGGATGCCGTGGAGTTCTGCCAGCGCATTTCCGCCAACGACGTTGCGCGCATGAAAGTATCCCAAGCCCAATACAATTTGCTGCTTAACGATCGCGGCGGGGTCGTGGACGATGTGATTTTTTATCGGCTGGAACCCAATCACTTTCTCATCTGCGTCAACGCGGCCAACAGCGACAAGGACTTTCATTGGCTTCGAGAACACGCCGGCGGAGAGGTTGAAATTGCCGACGTAAGCGCGCGCTACGCGCAGCTGGCCCTGCAGGGGCCGTTGGCGGAAAGAATCTTGCAGTCCTTGACGGCGCTCACGCTCGGCGAGATAAAATCCTTCCATTTCGGCGTTGGCGATGTCGCCTCCATCCGCTGCCTGGTTGCCCGCACCGGGTACACGGGCGAAGATGGTTTCGAACTTTACTGCGAATCCGGCGATGCGGAGCGGCTGTGGAACGCTTTGATGGAATTCGGTGCTTCGGAGGGATTGGTGCCCGTCGGCCTCGGAGCGCGGGATACCCTCAGGCTCGAAAAGGCGTATCCACTTTACGGGCATGAGCTTGACGATACGACCACACCGCTGGAGGCGGGGTTGGATTGGGTCACGAAGTTTTCCAAACCTGCGTTTATCGGCAGGGAGGTTTTGGTCAGGCAAAAGGAAGAGGGAGTCAATCGCAGGCTCGTCGGGCTCGAATTACGCGAGCCCGGCATCGCCCGCAGCGATTACTCGTTGTTTAAAGACGGCCAACCCGTCGGCCGTGTCACCAGCGGGACGAAGTCACCGTCGCTGGGCAAATCGATCGCCCTCGGTTACGTCGCCAGCGAAGCGGCCGGGATCGGCAACGCGATTGACGCGGAGATCCGTGGCCGCAAGGTTAGATGCGAAGTGGTTCCGTTGCCGTTCTACCGTCGCCGACAGCGAGGCTAAAGAATCTAAGGAGGTTCGAGATGGAGTTTCCTGAAGGGCTGAAATTTTCCAAAGAACATGAGTGGGTGCTGGTGGAAGGCGGCACGGCGACCGTCGGCATTACGGAATTCGCCCAGGAAGAGCTCGGCGACATCGTCTATGTAGAATTGCCCGAGGTCGGAGAGAAGATCGTCAAGGATGACCCGTTCGGCGCGGTGGAATCAGTGAAAGCCGTTTCCGATGTTTACGCCCCCGTTAGCGGGACCGTTCTCGAAATCAACGATTTGCTGCCGGACAATCCGGAAACGATCAACGATGATCCCTACGGCGACGGCTGGATGGTCCGCGTCGAGATGACGGACACGGACGATCTCAAGGACCTCATGACCGCCGAGGAATACGCGGAGTATGTCGAACAGCAAAAGAAGGAAGACGACGACGAAGAAGACGAGGAAGAGGACGAAGAGAAGGAATAATCAAAAGGAATGCGCTACACCCCGCACACCCCGGCTGATAAAGAGCGAATGCTTCGGGCCATCGGCCTGGAGACTATTGAGGAACTTTACCGACACATTCCCGCTAGCCTGCGCCAGCAGGCGCGCATCGAACTTCCCGAGGGCCTGACCGAACTCGCGGTGCGGCGCCGCATGGCGGAGCTCGCGGCGAAAAACGCGACGGCTTCGGATTGGAGCTTTTTTTTAGGCGGTGGCATCTACCATCATTTTATTCCCAGCGCCGTGGACGCGGTCATCTCTCGTTCCGAGTTTTCGACGTCTTACACGCCCTATCAACCGGAGGTGAGCCAGGGAACTTTGCAGGCGCTGTTCGAATACCAGACGCTTATCTGCCAGCTCTCGGGAATGGAGGTTTCCAACGCCGGAGTATACGACGGCGCCTCGGCGGCGGCGGAAGCGGTGCTGATGTCGCGCCGAATCCAACCGGCAAGCCGTCGCCGCGTGCTGATGTCTCGGGCGCTCCATCCGCAGTATCGCTCCGTCATTTCGACCTACTTGAGAAATCTCGGTGATGTGCAGGTCGATGAGGTTCCCTTCGACGCGAGCGGCGCCACCGATACCGACCAGCTGACCCGCGAGCTGAACGATCAATCGATGTGTGTCATCGTCGGTTATCCAAATTTTTTCGGAGTGATCGAAGATCTAGCCGCGATTCGAGCAGGCTGTTCCCGCGCCGGCGCGCAACTGATCACCGTGACCACGGAACCCTTAGCTCTGGCTCTGGTCAAGCCGCCGGGCGCTTGGGGGGCGGATATCGCGGCCGGCGAAGGACAGAGTTTGGGCGTGCCGATGTCGTTTGGCGGGCCCGCCTACGGATTTTTTGCTTGTCAGAAGAAATTCGTCCGCAACATGCCGGGCCGCCTGGTGGGCGAGACCGTCGATACCGAGGGTCGGCGCGGGTTCGTGTTGACGCTGGCGACTCGGGAGCAGCATATCAGGCGCGAGAAGGCGACCTCGAATATCTGCACCAGTCAGACCTTGTGCGTGTTGGCGTCGACGGTATTCATGTCGCTTCTAGGGAAAAGCGGACTGCGACGGCTGGCTGAGATCAACGTGGCGCGCGCCCATGAAGCCTATGGTCGCCTTATCCAACAGACCGGGATTCGAGCCGGTTTTGGCGGTCCATATTTCAACGAATTTGTTCTTCGGTCGGACGACATGGACGGCCTATTGGCGCGATGTGCCTCCGGGAAAATCGTACCCGGCGCGGCTTTGCGCCAATGGTACCCGGAACTGAAGGATTGCTTGCTCGTCTGCGTCACCGAAATGAACGAGCGAGAGGAGATCGAGCGCCTTGTCAGAAGCATCGCCGGGTGACCGCAAAGTTCGCACCGCTGCGCCGGGGCTGATCTTCGAAAGCGGCTCGCCGGGTCGGAGTGGATTTTGCTGGCCGTCGGCGGAAGTTTCTGCGCACGACGCCATTCCAAAGGCGTTGTTGCGTGATGAGATCGCCGGATTCCCCGAACTTGGGGAACTCGAAGTGTTGCGCCACTTCACCCGTCTCTCGCAGCGCAATTTCGCCATCGAGAGCCAGTTCTATCCGCTGGGCTCCTGCACCATGAAATACAATCCAAAAATCAACGAATTGGCGGCGCGCTTTCCCGGCTTCGCAGAGATTCATCCATTGGCACCGGCGGATTTGTTGCAGGGAGCCCTGGAATTGCTTTACGAGCTGGAGCGGATGTTGGTTGAAGTGAGCGGCATGGAGCATGTGAGCCTGCAGCCGTCGGCGGGCGCCCAGGGGGAATTGACGGGTTTGATGTTGATTCGCGCCTATCTGAGCGCGCGGGGCGATCCGCGCAAAAAAATTATCGTTCCCGATACCGCCCACGGGACGAACCCCGCCAGTTCCACGTTGTGCGGTTATGATGTCATTCAAATTGCTTCCAACGCGCAAGGCGTGATCGACGCGGCGGCGGTTGGCAAGGCGATGGACTCGGGCGTGGCCGCACTGATGGTGACTAACCCCAACACGCTGGGGCTTTTTGAAAAGAACATAGAGGCGATTTCAGAGGCGGTCCACGCCAAGGGCGGCCTGGTCTATCTCGATGGCGCCAACCTCAACGCGCTGATGGGGGTGGCCAAGCCCGGACATATGGGCGTGGACGTGCTGCACATGAATTTGCACAAGACCTTTTCCACGCCGCACGGCGGCGGCGGCCCCGGCGCCGGGCCGGTCGCGGTGAAGGAACGGTTGCGCGATTACTTGCCGGTGCCGCGGATCGTGAAACAGGGACAGCGCTTCGAGTTGCTTGAGGATTGTCCCAAGTCTGTCGGGCGCGTTCGCTCATTCCTCGGCAATTTCGGCGTGCTCGTGCGCGCTTACGCTTACATGATCTCGCTCGGCGGCGACGGTCTTGAAGAGGCAAGTCGCATGGCGCTGCTCAACGCGAACTATATTCGACGGAAGCTCGAAAAAAGTTATCAAATCGCCTATGACGAGCCCTGCATGCACGAGTGCATCTTTACCGACAAAATCCAACATAAATTAGGAGTAAGCACCCTCGACATTGCCAAACGGCTCTTGGATTATGGATTTCATCCGCCGACGATTTATTTTCCATTGGTTGTTTCCGGCGCGCTCATGATCGAGCCTACAGAAACTGAGACCCCGGAAACGTTGGATGGATTCGTCGACGCGATGCTGGCCATCGCGCGTGAAGCCAGAGAGGAGCCGGATCTTGTGAAAACCGCGCCGCACTCGACGCCGGTCAGCCGCCTGGACGAAGCCCGGGCGGCGCGCAAGCCGATACTCAGGTGGGAGCCGTCCGCTTCGAGTGAGCGTGGTTAGATGCGCCGGATTGACGCCACCGCTTCCTGCGCCCACAGCAACCGGCCTGCTACGGCATGAATCGATAATTCAAACGGTTGTCGTAGTATTCGAAGCTGGCGAGGATATCGAGTTTGTCTTTGCCGATCCAAGGTGGAATCGGGCTGAAGGGCGCCGCGGACCGAACCGCCCGTAACGCTTCGTCGTCGAGCAGGTTCGAACCGGAGGAACGAACGATTCTCGCCCTGGCAAGCTCGCCATTGTCCAGGATCGAAAATTCCATCAGAAGCTTCCCCTGCAAGCCGTACCTGAGCGCCATGTCTGGGTACTGCCAAACCACCTCGATGGCGCGTTTGATGCTCCCGAAATAGGTGATGTACTGCGGATCCCGGGTGTTGAGGTGGACCGGGGCATCGCTTTTGTTGGAACGCTGCCCGCTGGTCGTCCAATTCACCGGCGGGAGAAGTTCCTTGAGAGTGGGCAACGGACGTTCGGCGATGGCGAATTTATCTTCCACCGGCGCGCGCGGCGGGGGCTCTTCGCGTTTCATTTCCCGTTGGGTAAAGGATTCTTTCGGCCCGATCGGCCGTTCCTCCAGGATCGGGGAATTTTTCTGAGCGATGATGGTTTTAGCTTTGGAAGGCCGTGTCGCAGGGTTTTTAGGGATCGTGGTCGGTTTAAACGGCGCTGGCGCGTTTTCCGGAGCCGGAAGCAGTGCTACCTGGATCGGAATCTGGGAAGGTCCTGCGACGTGCGGCTTCGGCCAGGTCATCAGCAAAAGCAGATGAAGCGCCAGCGAGGCGGCGAAAAATCGCAGGAAGGGATCGCCGAGGGTGGTCACGACCGCATAATACCGACTAGCCGGCGGGTGGGCAACCTTGCCATTGCAATCCTCGGCGCCCGTGGCGTATTATTCTATAAGGGAGAATTTCCATGTTCGGACTAGGTCTAGGCGAGTTGCTGATTATTCTTGTGATCGTTTTGGTTCTTTTCAGCCGGCGCTTACCGGATCTCGGCGAAGGTATAGGTAAGAGCATCAAGAAATTTCGCAAAGCGCTCTCTGATCCCGACGAAATCGACGTCACACCGAAGGACGAACACGACAAGAAGCACTAGCCTGGATCATCGATAAGCAGCATGGTCTTCGGAGCGAGCCTCCTCAGCTCAGTTCAAAGTTCCAGGTTCAAACACTTCCCCCGTTCAAAGTTCAACGGGAGTTCAAGGTTCAACGTTGAACCCGGAACTCGAAACCTTGAACTGCGCAGAGCGCGTTGAACTTTAAACCTTGAACCGATCGAACCCCGGTCAAGCGTTTCCTTCGGCGGAAATCACTTGACAACCGAAATCCTTCATTCCTTTCGGCGTTTTCAAAAACACAATGGTAAATGGAACCGAATCACCGGGGGGAATCTCAAACGTCTTCAGCGGTGGAAGCCTCTGTAGATTAGCAATCTCCTGCAGGCTCAAGCCGCGTACGATACTCGGCGAGATCGCGTTACCGACCCAGATCGTCTGTTTCTCGATCTCTTCGTTTTGATTGTTAAACGACTCTCCTGAAATCCGTACGGCGCGGATGGTAACCGGATTTTGGTTCAATGCCGCGCCCGTGATGACGAAGACCTCGCGGTTCCCTTGGATGGATTGATAGCCGCCGCGGAGGGATTGCAGCAGGACGCCGTCTTTCAAGCGGTTGTTTCTCAGCACCGATGCGCCAACCATCGGTATTTGTCGCACGAATTCCTCGGTGGCGCTCGGATGCGCCCGGTTGAAGGCAGTCACGAGCGCGAAAATAATGATCAACAGGGTGAAAAGCGTCAGGTAGGGCTTCGTCGAGGTCTGTTGATCCCGGTAGGGGCTTAGTCGTAGAATATTTTTCTCGCCGTCGGCTGAGGTTGGAGTCGATCCTTCGACTCGAACTCCGGCCTTGGCCGGGGGCTCTTGCTCAGGATTCCGCCCCACGGAAGTACTGGAAGGTGCCACGGGCTTGCCCGTGGGGATCCACTCCGCCGTGGACGCAACCTTGGGTAGAGGGTTCGGCGGCGTCAACAGTTTTTCCTCTTCTTGCGACGAACCCGACGGCTCGGAGATCGTAAACGGTTCTTCGGTCTTTTGTATGTCCGCGCTTATGGCCCATGGGTCCGATTCGTTGTTCGCTACGGCCACGGTTTCACTTTCACCAGCGGACGCTTCAATGGGCGAATCACCGGCCGGGATATTCTGCTCTTCGTCTCTCGGAGGAAAAATGAAGCTCAACTCTCTGCTCGCGGAGCTCTCCGCCGGTGGAGTCTCAGCAGATGGTGGATTGTCCGCCGGCTCTTGAGGCGGCTCCGTGGATTCAAGTTGAAAAGTATGTTTGCAACGCGAGCAGCGAAAGGCCGGGCTAGAATCTTTGAACAGCTCCTGAGCGACTTTGTAGCTGGTCTTGCATTTGGGACATTGAACGATCATATTTCGAGGCCAGGTTATATACACAGCATGATAAGCAAAAGAACAGGAATTTCAAGACGATCTACGGGAATTCGCGAAAAATTCCAGATTTCATGATCCAGCCTCCCGGCATGTTGAATAAATTTTTTCTCACGGCGTCTAATAAGCAGGTTTGTCGTGGAGTTTAGCGACTGGGATCTGGTTCAGAAATGCCAGGCCGGAGAGACGAGCGCCTTTCAGGAGCTGGTCTTGCGGTACCAGCAGAAGATCTTCATGGTGGTCCTAGGGTTGTTGCGCGATCGCGAAGACTCGATGGATGTGGCTCAGGAGGTTTTTTTTCGGGCGTATCGAAAGATCAAGGGATTTAAAGGGGGATCGTCTTTTTACACATGGCTCTACCGCATCGCCGTCAACATGGCGATCGATTCCCATCGCCGCCAGAAGAGAAATCCTCTGGAATTTCGTGAAAACATGGACAGGGTTTTGGAAGAGCAAAATGAAGTCGAAAAAGATCCGTTCTCGAATGCGCATGATCAAGAGCTGCGTGCAGGCTTGACCGCCGCCATAAACGATTTGACTGCGGAACATAAAGCCGTCATCATTTTGAGGACGGTTGAAGGATTGTCGTATAAAGATATTGGGGAAATTCTCGGCTGCTCAGAGGGAACCGTCATGAGCCGGCTCCACTACGCCAGGAAGAAATTGCAAGGTAAGTTGAAGGCATTTCTATGATCAAGCGCTGCGAAAATACACGGGACCGCATCGGTGCCTGGATGGACGGCGAGTTGAGCGGATCCGAAGCGGAAGAAATTCGCGTCCATCTGGAAAGCTGTCGGGCCTGCCGCGAGGAACGACGGCAATTGGAGAAGTTGCAGGCTTCGCTCAAGGCGGTCCTGGTCGCCGGGCCGTCCAACGTTTCATTCGAGCGTTTTTGGTCCGGCGTGGAGCAGCGCATCAGCCGGAAGCGGGCCTGGCACGAAGATTTCTTCGGGTGGGTCCACGACCTAATGACGCCGCCTCAACTGGCGTGGCTGGTCCCGGCGGTCATCATCCTCGTTCTAACGGGCGTGTTTTCTCTTGAATCATTTTTCCCCGGCGCGCGGCTGGCGGTCCAGCGAAATAATTTTGCCGCGGTTGAATCCATCGACGGTTTCGGGCGTAATGTGGCAGTGCTGCGGGAGAACGAGACCAGAACGACCATTATTTGGCTATATCAAAATCAAGAAGGTGAAGATGAGTCTATTGGGGAAAAGAGTGAGTCGAGCCCTTCTTTCTAGCAGCATCTTGTGTTTTTTTGCCGTTTTCGCGGGGGCCGCCGAAAACGCTTCCCAAATAGTTCAGGTCAAAATCGGCGCGATCCTGGCCAGCAATCAGGGAGATGAGTTCGATGCCCGGTTGGCGCCTCTGGAAAAGCAGCTAAGAGTCATGAAATATCGCTCGTACCGGCTGTTAAAAGAAGAGAGTCAAAAGGTCCAGCGAAAGGGCAACGCCACCTTCGATATCCCTGGAGGCCGGTCGCTGGTCGTCACGCCGCAGGAATCCGGGACCAAGCAACTCGCTCTACGGGTTCATCTGCAACAAGGCGGGAAGCCGCTGATCGATACCACGGTGCGCCTTAACAGCGGGGGAAATTTCTTGCTGGGCGGGCCTCCTCATGAAGGCGGAGCCTTGGTTATTTCAATCTCCGCAACCGCTCAATAGATCCACTTATCCGCCTACATTTATCTCGATCGGCTCCTCGATCAGAGAGCGGGAAGATCTCCCGCAAAGACGCCAAGGCGCAAAGGTCGGAGCGGAACTGAATTCGTTTGAGGAATGTTATCTTTTTCTTCCGAACTTGGCGTCTTTGCGTCTTGGCGCGAGGAATATCCGAATCCGAGAGTCATCGACTTCCAGAAAATTTGCGCGAGCTACGACAACTTTCAAGGAGGGTAGTACAGAGTTCACAGAGGATTTGTGCAAGTTGCTATTTCTAGGCGATTTTCTCTGCGTCCTCTGCGCCTCGGCGGTGCAAACTCCGATCCCCGCTTCACACAAAAGCCTGAAGAACCAAACGATTAGATGGAGAATTTTAGTCTTCCCACCGCCATCCGGTCGCGCCAGCCCACCCACAGGTTCGTGCTGAGATATTTGTCGCCGAAGTCGGGAAAAACCGTAACGATCGTTCCCGATTGTATCCGTCGCGCCAGTTTGATCGCCGCAAACAACGCGGCGCCGGACGATTGACCGACCACCACGCCTTCCTCCTGGCTCAGGCGATAGACCATGGCGTAGGCGTCATCAGTGGAGACGGGTATTTTCTCGTCCAGTTCATCTTCGTGATAGATGCCCGGCACGATGGAACTCGCCATATGCTTGAGCCCTTCGAGGCCATGTAAAGCATCGTCGGGTTCGACCGCTACGATTTTGATCGCCGGATTCATGTCCTTCAGATACCTTCCCGTGCCCATGATCGTGCCGCCGGTGCCGATTCCGGCGACAAAATGGGTTACGGATCGATTCGTTTGGCGATAGATCTCGGGCCCTGTGGCTTCGTAGTGGGCCTGCGGGTTCATCGGATTGAAGTACTGGTCGGGCTTGAAATATTTTTCAGGTTCTTCCGCGAGTATTTTGCGGCATAAAACGATGGCGCCGTCGGACCCTTCCATCTGATCGCTATAGATAACCTTTGCGCCGTAGGCGTGGATGATCTGTTTTCGCTCCGCGCTCACGTTGGCCGGCATCACAAGCTCGACGGCATGGCCCAGCACACTTCCGATCATGGCCAACGCGATGCCGGTGTTGCCGGACGTGGAGTCGAGAATAGTTTTACCTGGGCGTAATTTTCCCGTCCGGATGCCTTCGCGCACCATCCACAAAGCGGGGCGGTCCTTGACCGATCCTCCCGGATTGAACCCCTCCAGCTTGGCGAAAATGCGCACCTTTGAGGGAAGTCCTTCCGTAATCCGCTGGATTTCCAGCAGCGGCGTGTCGCCGATCAGGTCGAGAACCGACTCGACTTTTTTCGGTTCGTTCTCCGCGGACTGCACCAGGCGCAGGTTGGTTTTGGCGATTGTCATGAACGACCTCGGTCGCCCCTCAACTTCCGCCGGCTATGGCCGGAACGATGGAAATACTGTCACCTTCTTTCAAACTGGTTTCGAGGTTTTGCAGGAAACGAATGTCGTCGCCATTGACGTAAACGTTGACGAAGCGGCGGACCTTGCCGGTTTCGTCGCAGATTCTCTCCTTGATACCGGGAAAACTTTTTTCCAGATCCTCCACGATCGCTTTGACGTTATTACCCTGCGCTGAGACCTCATCGGCCCCCTGAGTGAATTTACGCAGCGGAGTGGGTACTCGAACTTTTACGGCCATTGGGCGTCCTCCTTAGGAATATGCAACGCTGATCAAGTTTCGACGTTATCTAAAATAATCCTTCCCCCAAGGCCATGCAAGGCGGCGGCGGGGGAGGCGGAACGTATAGCATATTAGCTCGGATCGTTCGCAGGCAGCGGGGTGCTAATAGTGTAATGCCTCCATGCCGTTCAAAGTTCCAGGTTCAAGGTTCAAGGTGTGGGGAGG
>Ga0214472_10002041_pt1 | contig 21931 bp, 21 predicted proteins | sample RVTome_6_FD_207662 | JGI IMG/M metagenome (GOLD analysis project Ga0214472, IMG submission 207662) | Soil microbial communities from uranium-contaminated site in the Upper Colorado River Basin, Wyoming, United States - RVT140D175 | ecosystem: Environmental > Terrestrial > Soil > Contaminated >...
GCTTGAGATAGGCCAATCCGCGATCGAGAAAAGCGTGCTGAAAGCGGCATAAACTAATCGCCACCTTCATCAATGTCTGGCGTCGCTGTTCAATACTTTTCATGAGCCAAACTGCCGAGCGAAATTTGTCTTCCAAATACTCGCGCGTATCACCCTGTATGCTATCTCCACGGCGCAAAATCCCCTGATACAGGGTATTGATGCGGAGTTTAGGCATACCGTCGTCATTGAGAGCGATTTGATAATCATCGCCCATTTTCACCACCACCACATCGGGCACGATGTACTCGACCCGGTCGGCACTATACCGGTCACCGGGTCTGGGGTCCAACTCGCGGATCAGTTTCACCGCCGCGATCGTTTCTTCCAGCGTCGCGCCCAACTCCTTGGCTATCCGCTGAAAGTAGCGATCATCGAGCCGTTCGAGGTAACCCTCGACAATTTGCCCGGCCAGCGATTTTTTCATGCCGAGGTGATCGAGTTGAATCAGCAAACACTCTTGCAAATCGCGGGCACTAATGCCGGCGGGATCAAACGACTGAATGATCTCCAAGACGCTTTCGACCGTTTCCACACTGACGCCAAACGTCTCGGCAACTTCATCCGGGTCGCACTGCAGATAGCCATTGTCGTCGATGTTGCCAATCAAGTAGGCGCCAATCTCCCGCTCCGGATCCGTATGCACGGAGAGAGAGAGCTGCCATATGAGATAATCCGTCAGCGACGTCTCATTCCTTAGGGTCGCCTCAAGCGACGGGATTTCTTTACCGCTATCCATCGGCAAGCCCGGATCATCACCACTGTCTTGGAGATACATTTCCCAATCGATCTCGAAGTCGTTCGCTGGCGCTTCTTCAGCCTCTTGGCTAAGCCCTTCTTCCGCAACATCGATGCTGTTTTCTTCCTGCGCCAACGCGTCCTCAAGAAACGGATTTTCTAACATCTCCTGATGTACTTTTTGAATCAACTCAAGACGCGACAAGGGCAACAACTTGATAGCTTGCTGCAACATTGCCGTCATCACCAGCTTCTGGGTCGTTTTCAGCGCCAGCTTAACTTCGAGGGCCACAATAAAACCTCACCGTGTCTCATGACGGTCAGTGGAGAGCGAAAAACGTTCTCCTAAGTATATTTCCTTCACCTCTCGACTTTCAACTAATTCCTGAGGCGTTCCGCTTTGGAGGATGCGCCCTGCGTGCATAATATAGGCTCGATCGGTAATTTCCAAGGTTTCTCGAACGCGGTGATCAGTAATAAAAATGCCTATACCTTGTTGCTTCAAACGGAAAATGAAGTTTTGGATCTCCTGGACCATGATAGGGTCTATGCCCGTAAAGGGCTCATCTAAAAGGATAAATCTCGGCGATGTAACGAGTAGACGGGCCAATTCCACGCGGCGCCGCTCACCACCGGAGAGGGCATAGCCTTTGATATCCCGAAGGGCGGTCAGATTAAATTCTTCAAGCAGGAGGCGGACGCGTTCACACTGCTGAGAACGGCTGATCGAGAGCGTTTCAACAATCGCTTTGAGGTTGTCTTCAACCGTCAGTTTGCGAAAAATGGAAGGTTCTTGGGCCAAATACCCAATCCCCATATGTGCCCGCTGATGCATCGCACGGGTGGTCAAAGGTTTGCCATCGAGATAAACTGTGCCTGCATCCGGTCGAATCAGGCCTACGACGATATAGAACGTTGTTGTTTTGCCGGCGCCGTTAGGACCGAGCAAGCCCACGATTTCGCCGGCCTTCACATCGAGACTGACATCGTCAACCACCCGCCGTCCCCGGTACGATTTGGCAAGTGCTTCAGTTGTCAAGGTGGCTACGTTTGTCATGGTGACCCGGATGCTTGTTGGCGCGGTTTGAAACGAACATGCGCCTGTTTAACAAAGAGTTTGTCTTCTTCCAAAAAAACCACAATCTCTTCGCCGGTGAGCTCATTGTGCTCGTCGGTATCCCAAGCTTTGGGGTTGCCGGTCAGAATCAGCTTTTGTTCGGTATCAAAATATTCGGCCCGTTCTGCGGTGACACGGCGGGTCCCCTGCTGCATGCGGACATCGCCCGTACATACAATGCGCTCGACAGACTGCCCCTCGGCATCATTAAAAACCCTCATGCGGTCGCACAAGATGGTCATATCACAGCGTTGAACCCGAACACGCTCTTGAAAGAGGAATGTTTGCGTTTGACGGTCAAACGTCATCCGTTCAGCTTTGACGTCGAGTACTTGTCCGGGCCCCCCACAATTTGCTACGGGTATCTGTGATCGCGGGCTTTTCGACGGCCCCATCTGGGACCAACTCGCCTCTGGTATCAACAGCCAGAGTATGAGAAAAAGGCTTGTCCAACCTGGGCACACCGGGCGCGGATGCCTAGCGAAGTCGAAATGACGCATGGACATTGTGTTCCAGATGAAAACGTTGCAGGTCAACTTCACTCTGTAGACCAATGCCAGTAATATGCACACTCGGTCCCTCTAGCTCAACCGCCTCGTCCGTGTGCAACTGCCTCGCCTCAGCAAGCCAGTCGAGCGTTGTTGTCGTCATCGTATACCCATTTTGATGTAGGATCCGGACGCCGTCTTGCATAGTGATATTACCGGTGTCGCGCTGCACAATACTGCGGTTGGCCTCCAGAGATAATACAGCAGTATCATCCTGAAACAGCTGGGCGCGCACTCCATGCGCGACGGCCAGGTTCTCATTTTCACTGAATTCCGCCTGCTCAGCTAAAATTTCCCAAGCGGTTGATTGATCGGCCTGCTCAATGAGTTTAACGCCTTGCATTTGACTGCGAGGGCTCTGCGGCTGAGATATCGATCGGCTTGGCCCCGCCTGTCCAACGTGTATGTCACCCCCTCGCTTGCCAAAACGGTATAGAGCCGCGACGCCAATCAACAGGATCAACAGGACTAACCAGTACCATTTCATGCTTGCGACCGTTCCTTCCGCGTGGGTAACTGACGTGGTCAGCGGGCCAATTCCGCGATGTCCACATCATGATAGTGCTGATGCGAGTCGGCGAAGCTCGTCCATGTAATACGGCGATCGTCAGCCGATATGATCTCAAAACGGATTTCCAAACGCGCCGCCGGCAATACAGAAGGAAATTTGTCTCCCCATTCCATCACCACCACCCCGCCCGCTTCCAGACAATCCTCAAAACCGATATCCCACACCTCGTCGTCATGTGTTAAACGATAGAAGTCAAAATGATACACGGTGTGACGCCCACGATAAATTTGCATCAGCGTGAAGGTCGGACTGCGAACGTATTGTCCCTCATCCACGCCAAGACCTGCTGCAAGCCCCTGAATCAGGGTGGTTTTACCAGCACCCAAGGCACCCGCGCAAATGATCACATCGCCAGCCTGGGCACATCGCCCAAGGAGATAACCCAGCTTGCGGGTCGACTCAGCATCATGGGTCCGGCAATCATCAGTTAGGACGTTTGACATATCTCACCTTGTCTGACCCTATGCATCACATGAGGCAGCTCGTAGATCAAATCCGAGGCAATCAGCCCGGTTGATCCGAGGCCAGCGCAGACCTGGTCGCCGGCTAGACCATGCAGATAGACGCCACCCTGAGCCGCCTGCAACGGCGAGAGCCCTTGTGCCAATAGCGCACCGATGAGACCGGCCAACACGTCGCCCGTGCCCGCAGTTGCCATAGCTGCATTACCGGTACAATTAACCCAGCGATGCCCATCCGGCGTATAAATGACCGTATGGGCGCCTTTTAAAATCAGGTGGACGCGCGTGTCGCGGACAAAGTCGAGCGCCACGTCCAATCGGTCTGCCTGGATGTCCGCCGGTGAGACCTTCAATAAACGCCCAAGTTCGCCAGGATGCGGCGTTAAGATCAGCGGCGCCTGACAGGTTTGCAGAATCTGTGGATCGTCCGCCACCAGCGTCAAGCCATCTGCATCCAGAACGACCGGCACGGTAGTTCGCTGCAATACACGTTGCACCAATTGCATCGTCTCCGGAGATACTCCCAGGCCAGGCCCCAACACCATTGCACTCGCCTTCGGCAAAAACGCCTCGATGGTGTCGAATGCCGCTGCCGCCATGCATCCAGTCGGGCTTTCAGCCACCGGCAGGGTCATCACTTCAGTCAACTGTGCTTCCATCGCCACATTGAGACCCGCTGGTACGGCGAGCGTGACGAGGCCGGCACCTGCCCGCAGGGCAGCTCGACTCGCAAGGACTGCCGCCCCGGATTTGCCGATGGACCCAGCCACCACCAGCACATGGCCATGACTGCCCTTATGCGCATTTGGATGCCGTTGTGGTAACATGTGCCGGATGTCCGTTTCTTGCAACATCGCTACGTCAATCCCTTCCGCCTCAACTGCCGCTTGCGGAATGCCAATATCGACGATGTGAAGTTCGCCAACAGCCGCTGCTGCCGGAAAGGTGAGCAGTCCACGTTTTGGCAAAGCGAACGTCACCGTATGGGTCGCGCAGATGTGTGGCCCGAGCACACGGCCATGGTCGGCCGAGAGGCCGGAGGGGATATCGACCGCAACCGTCGGCTTTTGTACTTCATTGACAGAAGCAATCACTTCGGCATACAAGCCGCTGACCGGTCGTTGCAGGCCCGTTCCCAGCATCGCGTCAATGATCAGAGCGGTCTGCTTCAGAACCGGCGCCGTCCGGGCCCAGGCCTGCGGCGTCGTGGCTGAGACCAACGGGACCTCATAGGCGCGAGCCATGTCATAGGCTCGCCGGGCATCACCTCGCAGGCGGCCTGCCGCCGCCAGCATCACCACCTGCACATCAGTGCCGCGATGCCACAAGTGGCGCGCCAGAATAAAACCGTCACCCCCATTGTTTCCGGCTCCGGTCAAAATCGTTACATGGCGCTGTATCAGATTGGGCCATAGCGCCTGTAGAGCTTGGAGCAAGGCGAGACCCGCGTTTTCCATCAGCACAAGACCAGGTACCCGAAACCTCTCAATCGTCCGCTGGTCGATATTCCGCATAGCGACTGCGGTGGCAACCTCCATGTCCCCCCCTTAGAAACAAATCTCGTTACGCGTCACCGATAGCGTCGGTAATGGCTTGAGCAATACAAGCGGCGATCGGTTCGATCACTGCTTGCGTGGGTCCTTCGACCATGACCCGGGCGACCGGCTCCGTGCCGGACAACCGCACCAGAATGCGCCCATCTGCCTTGAGAGCGGATTCGGCAGACTGCACGGCATCGCGGACGCGGTCATACTGCAAGGGATCACACCGGTGCCGCAACCGGACATTGACTAGGACCTGAGGGTATTTCTTCAAGATTTGGGCCATCTCTTTAAGCGGCACCTGCTGAGCGGACATGGCATTGAGCAATTGCACAGCAGTCAACAACCCGTCACCCGTGGTGTGGTGATCGAGGTAGAGAATATGTCCGGACTGCTCTCCACCCAAAATAGCGCCATGTTCACGCATGTCTCGCATGACGTATTTGTCCCCAACTTTGGTTTTGTGCAGGGCGACGTCCATCGCCTGCAGGGTTTTTTCCAAACCTAGATTGGCCATCACCGTACTCACCACCATATTGCGAGCCAATGCCCCGCGGGCTTGCAGGTCCTGCGCGCTAATCGCCAAAATATAGTCGCCATCCAAGATCGCTCCGGTATGGTCAATAGCCACTAAACGATCCGCATCGCCATCAAACGCAAACCCGACGTCCAACGCTTCTTCAACCACCATCTGTTGCAAGCGTTCAGGATGCAGAGAACCGCAGTCCTGATTGATATTTTGCCCGTCCGGCGCCGCATGACACACCGACACATGGGCGCCGAGCCGCCGAAACAGCTCAGGAGCCACAGTGGAAGCGGCACCATGGGCACAATCGAGCCCGATCCGCAGGTTTAACGGAGATGTCCCAACATATGTCGAGGCCAGAAAATCTGCATAACGTTGTACCGCATCCGCTTCGACAAGGCATTGTCCAATGCGGCCCCCCGTGACTGGTTCACCTCTTAACGGATTGGCGATGACCTCGGCCATCGCATCTTCCTGCCCATCCTCAAGTTTGTGACCTGAGGCCGAGAAGAATTTGATGCCATTGTCTTCAAACGCATTATGGGAGGCGGAAATCATCACCCCGGCCATCGCGTTCAGGGCGCGGGTTAAATACGCCACGCCAGGCGTGGGCAGCACGCCAACGCTAAAGACATCCGCCCCGGCAGCACAAAGACCGGCCACCAGTGCACCTTCGAGCATCGTACCCGAGAGGCGGGTATCGCGGCCAACCACCACCCTCGGCTTGCGATCATGATGGCCTGGAGCCAGGACCTCAACCGCCGCCCGCCCTAGTGCCAGGGCGATTTCAGGCGAAACCGGATCGACGTTCGCAAGACCTCGAATACCATCCGTGCCAAACAAACGGGTCATCACGTTACTCTCAACTATCAGGGGTGACAACAAGGGTGAGTGTGTTGACAACAGCGAGCCGGAAAGCCGAGAGGCTTCCCGACGATGTAGTAAATCAGGCGCTTTCAGGTTATGAAAACGTCTTAGTCGATGGAAGGGCTATGTTCGGTTCCATTGCCGTTATGATGGAGTTCCCCCGCTCCGGTAACGAGCCGGTGAACCTCTTCTGAACTCAACTCCTCTTGCTCAATCAACGCTTGAGCCAAGGCATGCAGGATGTGAATATTTGATGACAGGATCGACCTCGCCGTCTCGTACCCACCTGCCACCAGGCCTTTTACTTCTTCGTCGATGGCAATGGCCGTCACTTCGCTATAATCCTTGTGTTGGGCAATCTCGCGGCCAAGGAAGATCTGCTCCTCCTGCTTACCAAAAGCCAGTGGCCCCATGCGCTCACTCATGCCCCACTCGCAGACCATCTTGCGCGCGAGGTCTGTTGCCCGCTCGATGTCATTGCCTGCGCCAGTTGTCGGATCTTGAAATATCAGCTCTTCCGAGGCCCGCCCGCCCATATAGATCGCCAGGTTATTGATGAGATACTCTCGCGGATAGGCGTGTTTTTCCTCCGACGGAAGTTGCTGGGTCACCCCAAGGGCCATGCCGCGAGGGATGATCGTCACTTTGTGGATAGGATCCGTGCCCGGCAACATCTTGGCCACCAGGGTATGCCCGGCCTCATGATAGGCGGTCACCCGCTTTTCCTCATCACTGATCACCATGCTGCGCCGCTCCACCCCCATCATGACCTTGTCTTTGGCATACTCAAAGTCGTGCATTTCCACATGGGTTTTATAGTTGCGCGCCGCGAAAAGCGCTGCTTCATTGATCAAGTTAGACAAATCCGCGCCCGAAAAGCCCGGCGTTCCACGCGCCAAGATTTCTAGATCAACGTCAGACGCCACCGGCACGTCCTTGGCGTGCACCGTCAAAATGCCGTGCCGTCCGCGCACATCTGGCCGGGCCACCACCACCTGGCGATCAAACCGTCCCGGGCGCAACAGCGCCGGGTCCAGCACATCCGGACGGTTGGTCGCGGCGATCAGAATGACCCCCTCAGTGGACTCGAAACCATCCATTTCCACCAACAGCTGATTGAGGGTCTGCTCACGCTCGTCATGGCCGCCGCCAAGGCCGGCACCACGATGGCGCCCTACGGCATCGATTTCGTCAATAAAAATGATACATGGCGCGTGCTTTTTGCCCTGTTCGAACAAATCCCGCACCCGGGAGGCGCCCACGCCAACGAACATCTCGACGAAATCCGAGCCGCTGATACTAAAGAAAGGGACGTTCGCCTCACCGGCAATCGCCCGAGCCAACAACGTTTTACCAGTCCCTGGCGGTCCCATCAAGAGAACGCCCTTGGGAATTTTGCCACCGAGAATTTGGAAACGTTGCGGGTCCTTGAGGAAATCGATGATCTCTTCGAGTTCGGCTTTCGCTTCATCGACCCCAGCGACATCGTCAAAAGTCGCCTTGGTTTTTTGGTCAGTGAGTAAACGTGCCCGGCTTTTGCCGAACGACAGGGCTTTGCTGCCCCCGTTTTGCATCTGCCGCATAAAAAAAACCCATAGGCCGATGAGGAGCAACACCGGTGCCCAGGAGAGGAGAAACTGCATGAGATACGAATTCTTTTCAGGCGGATCCACTTGAATGCGGACATTGTGTTTGCGCAGCAGGGGGACCAACTCATTATCGGGAAGGGTATAAGTGGTGAACCGTTCATCCGTACCGTCATACTTTCCCGTAACCTTGTCGTTCTGCATGCGGACCGTACGGATCTGACCCTTTTCGATGCCCTCGATAAAATCACTATACATTATGCTCTGCGCGGGCTGCCCTGTCCTGCTAAAGTAGCTCCACATGAAAACGAGGATGAGTCCGAACACCAACCATAATGCAAGCTTTTGATAAAACTGACTCAAGTGTGAGCCTCCTTCCACAGGTGAGGATTATTCCTCCAGCCTTGCGCATCATATGCTATTACAAGCATATCATATCGCCAGATGGTAATAATTGCAAAGACTACCCTTCTTGCGGCTGCCAGATCGCGATATAAGGGAGATGCCGGTACGCACCCGCCCAATCCAGTCCATATCCCACCACAAATTGGTCGGGAATCGTAAAACCAACGTAATCCGGGGTAAACGGCACGCGACGCCGACTCGGCTTATCGAGCAGGCTGCAAGTCCGAATGCTGCGCGGTTCCCGCAACGCAAGGGTTTTCAGCAAAAAACGCACGGTCAACCCCGTGTCGACAATGTCTTCAACCAAAATGACATCCAACCCGGCAATCGGCTCATTGAGGTCAGTGGTCATCCGCAAGACCCCACTGCTGCTGGTGGCTTGGCCATAGCTCGCGACGCCGAGAAAATCGCAAGATACCGGCAAATCGAGCTGCCGCACCAAATCTGCCAGGAAAATCCACGCCCCTTTGAGCACCCCAATCACACGCACTTCCTCCGATTGCGCATAATCACCGCTGAGCTGGATTCCGAGCGCCGAGACGCGTTCTCGAATCGTTTCAGCGCTCAGCAAAAGCTGCAATTGGGATGTGACCGGTGGGTTCACAGTGAAGGCATGCTCCGTGTCAGATATTGAAGTCGTACGGCTCGCTGAGTCTCCGGACCAATCCGAAACCGGTTGCCGAGTTGGCAGCCAGCCACCCAGACGATTTCCGCCCCGCTCACCACGAGCGGGATGCGATCCCGTTCGGATCTGGGTACCTTTTTATCGATAAAAAAAGAGTTGAGCTTTTTGTGTCCGGGAGCGCCAAGGGGGTGAAAGCGAGCACCGGGCCACCGGGTGCGCACCATCAATGGCGTTTGAATAGACCCAGCGTCAATATAAACGACATCTCGGCCAAGCGCAAGAGGTGACGGCACTTCGCCCAGGAACTCTGCGGTCACCACGGCATCGAGAGCTTCGAGTGCAGCCTGACCAGGCACGGAAAGCATCACGGCTTGCGCCTCGCCGGTGAGGGCGTGCCCGCGCCACATCATGGCAACGTCGTGATGGCGTTCCACGAGCCACTCTCCCGGTAGGGTCAAGCGCTCGCCGACCTTGCCGCGGGTGAGCAGACGGCGGAGGCGCTCAATATGGTGAAAATGAACCGCAGCGGGGGGAGCAACGAACTGATCGGTAAGACGGCGTAGGAGACGACGCTGAATGGCGAGCGGCACATGGCCATAGGCCTGGCATTGCAGGGCGAGCCTCTGGTCCGATCTCTGACTGACAATGCATGGATACCAAGCGTCGACTTGACGCTCTAAGAGGTGATGTTCCGCCGCCAGCATCTCGGTGAGTTCATAGAGCCGCCGGTCAATTTGCGGATTGTATTCACGCAATATAGGTAGGACGTCGAGGCGGATGCGGTTGCGCTGGTAAGTGCGTTTGACATTCGAACTGTCCTGTACCCACGGAATCCCCTCTTGCCGTAAAAAATCGATTAACGTTTGGCGTCGAATCGACATTAATGGGCGGATATAAGGCAGGCGTACAGGGGGCATACTGGCCAACCCCGCCGGGCCTGTACCACGCAGTAGGCGCATCAAAAGCGTCTCCGTCTGGTCATCGGCAATATGGCCAAGTGCGACCCGATCCGCTCCCAATTGCCGCTGAAGTTCCGCCAGGGCCGCATAGCGCACCTCGCGAGCAGCGTGCTGCGGGGACAATCCGGAGGTTTGCTGGAAACGTTTCACTTCTACCTGAACCACATGATAGGGGATCCCCAAGCGTGCGGCCTGCTGGCGAACGAATAACGCATCGCGCGCGGACTCTTGCCCGCGCAACTGATGATCGACGTGGACCGCTATCAAGCGGATCTCGTAAACCGGTTGCAAATGATACAACAGGGCCAGCAAAGCCATCGAGTCCGGCCCCCCGGATACCGCGGCGAGCACGGTTGCACCATGGGGCAGCATCTGATGAGCATCGATGTAGGAGCAAACGTCGGCGGTTAACATTCGCGAACTGGCATTTGAGAGGCATTGACGCATCGTTTTCCCAACACCCCCCAGATGTAGATGAGGTAGGGATGGCGGTGCAGGGACTTGAACCCCGGACGCTGCGGATATGAGCCGCATGCTCTAACCAGCTGAGCTACACCGCCATGGCATTGGACACCTGATTGTCGATCGTCTATGGACGTTATGAGGAATGAGGGCGAAAGATTGCCAAGAAAAAGAATACCGCTAACAGATAGAAAAAGAGAGCAGCACCGACCTGACTGGCCCCGAGACCACTCACCAGGCCAAGCACCAGACTCACCACACACAATCCTGACAATACTGCGACTTCAACACCCTTTTTCATATGCGGTATATCTACGTGAAGAATTTTTGACTTCCTCCCCGCCCTAAAGGACGGGGATTCCGGGGACTCGGGTATCCCGGTGTCTCTCCAAAGAGAGACGATTTAGGGTGTCCACCGGCTAGGGTCCGGCTTCAGACCCAGGGCTGGCCTCCAGCCCGTCCCAAAACATTGGGTATCTGTCGCTCTAGCACACACCCGAAGGCGGCCAAAGCCAATGGGGCCATTATACGCGGAAGTTGTTGGCAGTCAACAATTTTTACGCTTGACTAAGAAAGATTCTTGCCCCGTTGGGGCAACCTTTCTTTCCTCCCCGGCCTGAACGCCGGGGCTTCCAGAAAGGATTCCTGGTGAATAAGTGACCAGCCATGAAATGGTAGCGGAGAATATAGCTCACTTCCCATTCAAAGTCAATTTCGAGATATTATCAAGAATAAGCACAACAATAAGCTGGTGGAGGCAAACTAGGCACTTGAGGCATCGACCTCAAGTGCCCAGAAAGTCACGATCCGACCATCGTACCGGCCCAGGAGACGGTTGGCCCCCTAGCGGTAGCGCCGCCGCCTCAAATAATCGCTGTACGATCCCTGATACAGTTTATTGTAAACCTGTCGTGCGTACTCCCGCGTGAAGCCAAAATAATTCGCAATTTCTTGTAGGGTCGTACGATTTCGGACCATCATATCAAAACAATCGAGCGCATCCGGGCCGTATTTTTCCTTAAAGTTTCTTTTAAACTTTTTCGCTGGCTTAATGCGAAACTTGTTTCTCCAGTGGGAGATTGTCGACGTACCGACATTAAGCAAACGAGCAATTTGAGCGTCGGTTAAGGCCTCCCTCTCAATCTTTTCGCGAATGAAATGCTCGATGTTCGTTTTGTCTATCTTCATCACAATCCCCACTTAGCTATCTGATGAATTCACTTTAAGGTCGGCTACGTTGGGGTATCCGCGCGGCCGTCTCATGCAATAATTTCATAAATTAGATTAAATTTGTCTGATAACTTCTAAAGACTCGCCAACACCATTTGCGACATATGATAATTCAGTTTAAATGGATTATAACTTAAAAAGTTTAACTTCTGCAAGAAATGCATTTGATAAACAAATGGCTGCCATCGTTTTTAGAGAAGCAAATGTGGCGGATTGAGTCTTCTTTGTAGGGTTTAAAGGGATGAGAATCAGGATGAGGGGCGAGGATTTTACAGCAGTTAGCGCGATACTTTAACGCGGCACGCCTAGCGGCGTGCCGCTGGTATTTAGAGTGAAGAAAATGCGGCGGTAGGCTCTTCGTATGTGCCCCAAACCTCACGTAAGACGTCAGAGATTTCGCCGAATGTGCCATAGGCGCGAACGGCGCCGAGTATGTAAGGCATCAGATTCTCGTCGCCGCACGCCGCCAGACGCAACGCACTCAGCGTTTGCTCCAGCTTGAGGGGGTCCCGCGATTGCCGCAGAGCACGCACGCGCTCAATATGTTCTTTTTCGACGTGCGGCTCAATCGTCAAGATGTCGATCGGAGTCTTTTCGTCATTTGTATAGCTGTTCACCCCGACTACGATCTCTTCCTGATTTTCGAGCTTGCGTTGATAGCGGTACGCCGCCTCTCCGAGTTCACGCTGTGGATAGCCGAGTTCGATGGCGCGCACCATACCGCCAAGATCATCTAACTTCTTAAAGTACATATACGTCTGCTGCTCGATGTCATCGGTAAGCTTTTCCAGATAATAGGAACCGCCGAGAGGATCGACCGTATCCGTCACTCCTGCTTCGTTCGCTAGAATCTGCTGTGTGCGCAGAGCGATACGGGCGGTGTCTTCGGTTGGCAGCGCGAGCGCTTCGTCTAGGGCATTGGTGTGCAGCGATTGCGTGCCGCCCATCACTGCAGCGAGGGCTTGCAAGGCCACCCGGACGATGTTGTTCTGAGGCTGTTGCGCCGTCAGTGCGACGCCTGCGGTTTGCGCATGGGTGCGAAGCAGTAGCGAGCGGGGATCTTTCGGGTGATACCGGCTCTCCATCTCGCGTGCCCATATGCGTCTCGCGGCGCGAAATTTGGCGATCTCTTCAAAGAAATCATTGTGTACATCAAAAAAGAATGACAACCGAGGCGCAAAGCTATCGACATCCCAGCCGGCCTCCACCATTTCCTGCACATAGGTCAGACCGTCATATAGGGTAAAGGCCAGCTCCTGGACTGCAGTTGCCCCGGCTTCGCGGATGTGATAACCACTGATACTAATAGCATTCCACTGCGGTAACTGCTCGGCACAGTAAGCGATGGAGTCACGCACCAAACGCATGGAGGGGCGAGGCGGAAAAATCCACTCTTTTTGGGCGATATACTCCTTGAGAATATCGTTTTGCACCGTACCTCGCAGTTGTTCCGGCTTTACCCCCTGCTTCTCGGCCACCGCCACGTACATTGCCAGGGCAATCGCGGCGGTCGACGTGATCGTCATGGAGGTGCTGACACGATCGAGCGGAATGCCATCGAACAGCACTTCCATGTCGGCCAGGGAACTCACCGCCACCCCACATTTGCCGACTTCACCGGCCGACATCGGGTGATCCGGATCGTAGCCATACAGCGCCGGTAAATCAAAAGCCACACTTAGGCCGCCATTGCCTTCGGCCAGGAGATACTTATAGCGTTGATTGGTCTCCTCGGCGGTGCCAAAACCGGCAAAAATCCGGGTGGTCCACAACCGGCCCCGGTACATGGTGGGCTGCACGCCGCGGGTGAAGGGCGCTTGCCCTGGAAACCCCACCCGCTCTAAGTAATGTGCCTCCGACTGATCTAGCGGAGTCGCCAGCGGCTCAATCGGCAGTTCGGATAAAGTCTCGAAAGCTTTGGCCGAGGTCTTGGCCGCAGCGGGTTGCAGCATCTCAGCCGACCATGCGTCATAAGCTTGTACAATCTGTTCCCGACCCGATGACTCCGCCATATCACTCTCCCGTGCGATGCAGTCTACGTTTCCTGTTCTGCTTTGAGCTGATCTACCCGATTTTGCAACACCTGCAACTCATCCCGAAGTTCTCGATTTTTCCGGGAAAGAGAGAGAACATAAAGAAAAATTGCGGTCCATATCACCATATACGCAGCGAACAGATACCAAAAATTTTGCAAGATCCTACCCTCGCCTAACTCTGCCAATGCCGAGTTTATCGCACCAGTTCGTTCTCGATCTCGTCGCGTAAGGTCTCAAGCTCATAACGGCGCTGCGCCAAACTCGCGCGCTCACGCAACAGAAAGAAAAATAGCAGCAGACATGCGGCCATCGCGAGACAAAACGTCACCATCATCGAAGGTGGCAACCCCGTGGTCCCTCCCTCTTGGACCACCACCGGCTTCGGATGTAAGGTCCGCCATTTCACCACCGACCAGCGAATTAGAAAGATATCGGCAAAGCCAATGATGCCGAGCACCGCGGCAAATCGGGTGCGCTTTGCGTCCGAGGCATCTGCCCGTAACATAAGATAGGCCACGTAAATCAGCCAAAGCACCAGAGTCAGCGTGAGCGTCGGGTCCCAGGTCCACCACACGCCCCAGATCGGCCGCGCCCAAATCGGACCAGTAATCAGGACCAAGGTGCAATACACCACGCCAATCTCCGCTGCACTCAGCGCCACGTTATCCCACCATTGAGCCTGTTTCCAGAGATAAATGATGCTGGCCACACACACGATAAAAAACGCGACGAACATGGTGATGGCGGACGACACGTGGAAATAAAAAATCCGTTGTACAATCCCTTGTGCTTTTTCAGTCGGCACATAGATAAAAACGCACCAGAGCGCCGCGGTCATCACGATGTACGTCACCGTGGCCTGTAGCATGTACCACCCGATTTTATGGGCCGTCGGAGCTTTTATTTGTCCGTGTCGCACCGTCATCATTCCTCTACCACAGAGTCAAACACGAGCAGGGATAGCACCAAAAAAACGATATCGTAGACGCTCATCAGGGTCAGGTAGTCACTGATGTCGGCGAGCCTCTTGCCTTGCAGCAAATCGGTCGTGGCATACACCGCCGAGATGGTCAGTGGCACCGATAGCGGCAAAAACAGCAGCGGCAACAATAGGCCGCGCGTACGCGTGTTTATACTAATGGTCGAAAACAGGGTTCCCACCAGGCTTAAGCCGGCCATGCCCAAGGTCAAGACCAAGCATATGGGACCCAGATGTGACGCGACATCAATGCGGAACCAAATGCTGAATAGCGGCAAGGCGCATAGGGTGACCACCAAGAGATAACACATATTGACCAGGACTTTGGCGATCAAGACCACACTTCGATCTCGCAAGGCGAGCAGCATCCCTTGAAAGCAGTCCTCTTCGCTCTCCAGTTGGGCTGTCCGTTGCAGGCCTAACACCGTAGCAAACAATAAGGCGACCCACAGAATGCCGGGGGCAACTTTGCGCATTGTCTCTGGGTCTGCCCCAATCGCAAAGTTGAAGATCACAATCACCAGCACGGTAAACACGAACATGAACGTGAAAATTTCGCGCGTACGCCATTCCGTCCGGAGATCTTTCGCCAAGATGGCAATGACTTGTTGAAAGAATCCTGTGCTATTGAACATGAGCCGCATAGAGCTGTTCAAATCCGGTAATATCTAAGTCGGACGCCGCCTCCTCATAATAGACAACTTTGCCACGGCTCTGGATCAAAATTTCATCGCACACCGCCAGGCCGCGGGCCAAATCGTGGGTGCTCAAAATAATCGTTCTGTCAGCGGCTTGCAGGTCGTCGAGCAGGCGCTGCAGCCGCCCAACTGCGTTTTGATCCAGGCCGGTGTAGGGTTCATCTAAGAGCAATAATTCGGGCTCGTGAAGCAGCACTCGTGCGATCGCGAGCCGTTGTTGCATGCCCCTGGAAAAGGTGCGGACCCGTTGCCGAGAATCCGGATCGAGGCCCACACTATGCAACCACTCCTGACTGCGCTGGTGAGCGTTGGGTACCCCAAAAAGCCGCCCGTAAAACTGCAGATTCTCACTGGCAGTGAGATCGCCATAGAGGTATGTCCGATGCCCTAACACCCCAAGGAGTGGCCGAATTTTATCGGCCTCGCGCACCGCATCGTATCCCGCGATCGTCACTTGCCCCGAAGACGGGCGCGCCAGCGTCGCCAAAATGTTTAATAGGGTGGTTTTGCCTGCCCCATTGGCACCAAAGATACCGAGGCAGCGCCCGCGCCGCAATTCGAGGTCAATACCGCGCAGGGCCCAAACATGCGCAAATCGCTTGGTGACGCCTTGTAGACGCACCATCATTTCGCCGCTCATTGCCGTCCCTTATGCATCGCCAACGCAGCAGCATCGAGGGGCTGATGGGCCCGCTGCAGCTCCTCAGCCACCTGGCGCAATTGCTGTTTGTAGGACTGACGGCGTTGACGGTAGACGGGCTCATCTAGGGCGCCGGAGGCTTGGGCGTTATCAAGCTGAGCAATGGCCCAAAGCAGTTGCGAGTGCTCGGCTCGCCACGCTTGGATCTCCTCAACACTCGGGACTGCCTCGGCGTTCGATCTCGACCGGCTCCGCCATTGGCTATAGATCGGGGTGGCCAGGCCTATGAATGCGATAGCGACCACCACTGCGTAGCTCGCCACCCGTAACGCACTGCTGACGCTTGTATCCAAACGGGTGATTTGCACCCAATTCCGAGCCCCAGGTTCAGGGGTCGTGCCCCGGAAGTGTAAAAACGTATGGGATTGGATTGGGACTTCGCCTAAGAACTCGAAATTGCTGGTCGCGACGAGGCTCTGTGAATCGGCAAACACATCAATCATGCCAGTGGGCAGGCTCTGGCGAAGCAATAGTGTACGAACGCGTTGAGACATAGGCAATGCATAGGTGTAGATCACGCGGTGCGGACCCGGTGCCAACGGTTGGGTGAGATAGAGCCCAAATCGGTCCGACCGCATATGTTCCGGTGCCACGCCTTGGACATCGCGCAGATTTTCGTAGTCATCGGGTAGCGGCAAATGCAGCACATACTTATGCTGCCCAGGCGCCTCCCCACGGTAAGGCGTCGAGCCGGGATTGAGGATATTCACGATCTCGCGGACATCCAAACGCCCATCTCGCAGCACAATCGCCATAATATGGTGTGAGATGTGTACCCCAGCCGGTTTGGTGTCCGGGTCGAGAGCGTCCGTGCCCGCCGCCCCGACTTGAACCACCACATTGTCTTTGGTCTCGTTATCCGAAAGCTGCAACGATTCGCTGCGAAATAATTGACCCTCGTAGCGAATGCCAACGAAATAGGTAAACGTGTCGCCCGTCTCTACCCCCTCAAATGTAAAGCTGCCTTTCGCATCGGTTTCACCGGGGGTGCGATCCACCTCTTGCCCCGGTCCAAAGCGAATGAGCATGATACGATGGTTCGCAATGGCTCTACCCGCTTGTTGCACGACGCCCTCAATGCGGCCCGAGGTCGCAGACCAAGCGAGATCGGAGGTGACGAAAAGCAGGCAGAGCAAAGCGAGCAACATGTGAGGCATTGGCTAATCTCTTATTCTTAAGAAATGGCACGTATCTGCCCACAGACGGCACAAAAACTCGCCTCTCGGGGGTAGTCCATACCACATTGGGGGCACACGTCTGTTAACGCCTCGGTGGTAGAGGAGGCAGCGCGCAAATCTGCAATCTGCTGCTCTAGCCTCTCGTCTAGTGCAGCGAGCGGGTCGATACCATCCAGCTCGCGCAGCGTCTCCATCGCCTCCCCTTCCAATTGCTGGCGCAGCTCCGCGTAATCCCGCTGATCGACCTTGCCGGTTTGATAATCGAAATCGAGGTCCTGGATAGCCGTATAAAGGCCTTCCTTTTGCAGGTTGAGCCGCTCGCTCTCTTGTGCCCGTGGCGGGGTTTCGCCCTGCCTGTGTAAGCGTCTATGGCCCAATAAAGGTTCGCCCACAAAGCAAACGAGACCGGCAGCCAGCAGGAGTAGCACCAGCATATCAAACGAGATCATGCGGCATCTCCTTGCCTGACGGCACTGACTGCGGCGTCCGCCTGGCGTCGTGCGAGCTGCGGCAAACGGCGTTCGGGCCAAATGGCAATCATCGTCCCCATCACGATCACCAACCCACCGATCCAGAGCCATGCCAACAAGGGATTGATAAAGACTTTAAACGTCGCAGTCCGGGAGGGTTCGAAACCGGCCAAAATAACATAGAGGTCTTCAAATAGTGAGGTGCGCAACGCCACCTCAGTAGTCGGCTGATTCTGCACAAAGTAGAGTCGCTTTTCCGGTTTGAGCGTGCTTAGTAAATCGTCTCCAAGAAACACGCGTATGGTGGCGATAAAGCCTTCGTAGGTTGGCATCACCAAAGGTTCCAAGCGGTCGTACTGCAGGGTGAATTTTCCCACGTCGGCACGTTCTCCCGGTCGCAGCACAATATCCTTTTCGGTCTGGTACGCAGACGAACCCGTAATGCCGACAAACGCCAGGACCACACCGAGATGGACAATGTATCCACCATAACGCCGCCGGTTGCGTTGCACCAGAGAGATCAGGGCCTGCCAAGCGGAGCCCCCACGGGACGACTGCCGCGCCCGCGTGCCGCGATAGAACTCGAACACGATGGTGCCCAGTACAAAACCACAGATCGACAGCGCAATCAAGGCCACCACATGGCGCACCCCGCTAATGTAGAGAACCGCGGTCACCACCAAGGACCAGACCAGCGGGTACGAAAAATTGCGAATGAGGTTCCGAGTGCTCGCCTTGCGCCACGCGATCAGCGGACAGACACCGGCTAGGAAGAGTAACGCCAGGCCCAACGGCACATTGACCTGGTTAAAAAACGGCGCTGCAACACTAATTTTAACCCCGCGAACCGCTTCCGAGAGCACTGGGAACATGGTGCCCCACAGGACAGCGAACATCATGCCTACGAGAAAGAGGTTATTAAAGAGAAAGCTGCTCTCGCGCGACAGCGTCGACTCCAGGCGATGGTCACTTTGCAGTTGCGGCAAGCGCTTCATGACGAGCCCTACGGAGACCACCAGAATCACGCCCAAATAGATCAAGAAATAGCTGCCGATATCGGACTCCGCAAACGCGTGGACCGATGAGATGATGCCACTGCGGGTCAAAAAGGTGCCAAAGATCGACAAGGCGTACGTAAGAATAACCAGGGACATGTTCCAGACCTTGAGCATGCCCTTCTTTTCTTGAATCATAATGGAGTGTAAAAAGGCAGTGGCGGTCAACCACGGCATCAGCGAGGCATTTTCAACGGGGTCCCAGGCCCAATATCCGCCCCATCCCAATTCCACATAAGCCCACTGACCCCCCAAAATCACGCCAATGGTATTAAAGAGCCAGGCGACAATCGTCCAGCGCCGCACACTGCGGATCCACTGACTGTCCAAGCGCCCGCTCACCAGCGCCCCAATGGCAAAGGCAAACGGCACCGCATAGCCCACAAAGCCAAGATATAAGTTGGGGGGATGAATGACCATCAATGGGTTTTGCAACAGCGGATTGAGGCCCTGTCCATCAAGCGGGGTTTGCGGCAAGCGATGAAACGGGTCTTCCGAAAAGACCAGCAAACTGAGAAATAAAATCGCCGTGACCATCAACGTCGGGATAGCGTACGGGATGAATTCGCGATTGCGGTCTTGATTTTGTCTGACCACCAGCGCACTGTATGCCACCAACAGCCAGAGCCAGAGCAGTAAGGAGCCTTCTTGCCCCCCCCACAAGGCGGCCATGGTATAAAACATCGGCATCGCCCGATTCGACACTCTCGCCACATATTGGATGTTAAAGTCATGCGTGGCAAGGGCGTAGAGCAGCACCACCATGGCGATACTCACGAGGCCAAAGACAGCGTAAACCGCGCGCTCGGCACTACGCACCCATGGCGATTTCTGCCGCCATCCGCCCAAAGCGGAGAGCATCGCTGCGTAAATTGCAGCCACGAAGGCAAGCCGTAAGGCAATTGCACCAATATCACTCATTGAATTAGGCTTTCTTTCTCTTCTTCTCTTCCTCGTACTTGGAAGGGCAGCTGGTCATGAGATTGTCGGCCTGCAACACCCCATCCGACCCGATTTGCCCCTCGACAATCACCTCGGCCCCGACCTGAAACATATCCGGCTTGACGCCCTTGTAGCGCACCGGAATGCGGGCCTCACCTTCGCCCATGGTAAACGCCAGTGACAATTGCTGCACATCCCAGTGAATGGGGTCCTCCGTCACCTTCCCAGCCACTCGGAGCGCCGCGCCGCGCATGTCCTGAGTCTGGGCCTGTAGTTCGGGAACAGTCATAAAAAATGCCGTGTTTCCCGACGAACCCGAAAACATTAGATAGCCAATCGCCGCCACCACAATCACAGCCCCAATGGCCAATTTGATATGCTGCTTTGACACAGGATGCGTCCTCTATCTCATGAATATGATCGCCAAATACCAGTTCAAGCATATCACCGGCACTCTCCACTCTTTGCTCTCTGCTCAAACACCCAAAGCACGAGCAACTATTCCCACGCGCCGCGGCTTTGTACCCCCAGACATGACTCGCCACGACAACTAAGTGGGAAGCGGTTCAATCCTGCTGGGTCTCGCTAGGAAGCATCGTGCACGACGGCTTCAAAGTTGCGCATTTCCTCAATAATTTTGCGGTAGATCCGCTCCATCACCTCTTTTGGCAATGGACCCGGGTTTAAGTCGCTGAGGCGGGCAATAATCGCATCCTCTCGCGCCGGATCATGTACTGGTCCACCATGTTCCCTTTTGAAGTCCGCAACCTGTAAAATGATGTTGGCTCGTTGGGATAATAAGGACATCACCTCGTTGTCAATACAGTCAAGCGCTTGACGTAGATTATCTAAGCTCATAGGGCTGGCCTCTCGCGCTGCGGTCCCGGTTCGACTCTTGCTGCAGTATAATCTAGCGTCTACGAATTCACAATACATGCCGTGGGCCGCTCATCGCCCCTCAGGCAGAACCTATCCGTCTGGGCTAACCCACACTTCACGGAGTCCGTCTTGCGAGGATGAGAGCTTTGTGTTACCATACGCGCAATTTTGTGGAGCCAGTTCTTTCCTACGCCCCACACCTCACTTTATCTTCGAAGCGTTGCGCTGCCACGCCTGCATGCCGTTTGGCAAGTGCTGTGGTGCCTGTCCTAAGGATCATGGAGTACTTCATTCGGAGACGTTAACCTTACTTGACGGCGGAGACCCTGGTGAGCAGCCCCCTGAATGCCACAGACCATGAGACGCCTCGCGGCCTGTACAACGACTTCCTGAAGTGGTTCTTCCTCGTGACGGCCGTCGCCTGGCTGCTTCTGGCCTTGCCGCTCTATTTGCTTGGAGAAGCTAATATTCTGTGGGGAGCGATCGCGGGGTGTTGTTTACCGGCACTTTGTTTTGTGATCGGGTTCTATTCCATGTGCCGCAATTTACATCGTCCGCCGAACCAACTCATGATCGCGTTTTTCGGTGGGATGCTGGCGCGCATGCTGTTTATTGGGCTCGCATTCTTTCTCATTTTGTGGTTGACGCAACTTCATGTGGCGAGTCTTTTAACCTCGTTATTCGGGTTCTATATCCTCTACCTGGTCCTTGAACTCTACTTTGTCAATGGCCGATTCAAACACATTAAGGAAGGACAGCAATGGGCATAGCGTATGCGGCAAGCGGCGGAGAGGGCGAGCACAGCATCGGGGATGCGATTCTCCACCATGTGCAAGATACCCATGTCATTGAAATCTGGCCGGGCCATCTCTACATTCCCCTGCCTGAGATACACCTGTTCGGGATCGATTTTTCCATCACCAAGCACTTAGTCCTCATGTGGGTGGCGTCTCTCATCTTGGTTTTAATCTTCCGCAAAGTATTCAAGAGTCCGTCTGCGGTGCCTTCGGGCATGGCGAATGCGTTTGAGGCTATCGTGGTGTTTTTGCGTGACGAAGTCATCGTGCCGGCGATGGGAGAGGATGGCAAACGCTATCTGCCGTATCTGCTCACCGTTTTTTTCTTTATCCTCACGTGTAACTTGATTGGTCTGTTGCCTTGGAGTGCAACGGCGACCGGCAATATCTCGGTCACGGCAGGCTTAGCTTTAATCGCACTCTTTATGGTGCAGCTCGGGGGTATACGCGAGCACGGCCTCATGCATCATGCCACGAACCTGGTGCCGCCGGGGATTCCGTTTTGGCTCCTTCCCATTATGA
>Ga0214472_10002043_pt1 | contig 21920 bp, 21 predicted proteins | sample RVTome_6_FD_207662 | JGI IMG/M metagenome (GOLD analysis project Ga0214472, IMG submission 207662) | Soil microbial communities from uranium-contaminated site in the Upper Colorado River Basin, Wyoming, United States - RVT140D175 | ecosystem: Environmental > Terrestrial > Soil > Contaminated >...
GCGACGTGGTATCCGCACGGTCGTCGTGGCCCCGGCGGTCGCGGTCATCGTCGGCATGGCGATCGTCGTCTCCAACGGGGCGGCCGACGAGCTTCGGCGGAGCGCCGAAGAGTCCGCCATCCACAACGTCGAGGCCATCGTCCGAGGCTACGTCGATCCGGAGCTGCAGGAATCGAGCCTCGACCTCGAGGCACACCGCAACCCGTCGATCGACGACCAACTCGAGCGGCTCACGCTGTCCGGTGAGATCCGTCGCATCAACGTCTGGTCCCGCGATGGGCGGGTCGTCTACTCGAGCGCACCAGACCTGCGCGGCCGGCGTTTCTCGATCGGACCGAAGATCGCCACGGCGTTCGTCGGCGACGGCGTGGCCCACTATGTCGACGGCGGCAGCCCCGGGTCCGGTGCCACCGCGCCTGCGACGCCGGGGCGGTACCTCGAGCTCCTGGTTCCGATCCGGGGCCCCGTCGACGGCAATCCAATCGGGGTCTACGACGTCTATCAGGACGGCCGCCTGATCGAGGAGCGGATCGACGCAACCCGATCAGGCGTGTTCGTCGTGGCGCTCGTCGCGTCGAGCATGCTGGTGGCCCTGATCTGGCTGGCATTCGGCGGTGCCTCGCGCGTCCTGGCCGGCCAGAACCGCCGACTGCAGGAGCAGGCGGCCACCGAACGCCTGCTGTTGATCGACCTCCAGCGCAGCGAGGAGCGCTTTCGTTCGCTCGTTCGGAACGCGTCGGACGGGGTCGTGGTACTCAGCGAGGACGGGCTCATCAAATACGAGAGTCCGGCCGTGGAGCGGATCCTCGGTCGTCGGGTCGACGCCGGGATCGGCCAGCCGGCGACCGCGGACATCCACCCCGGCGATCGGCCGGCCGTTCAGCGGCGGCTGGCCGACGTCGCGGTCGCGAGTGGCACGGAGGTGGCCATCGAGTATCGAGCACAGCACGCCGACGGCTCATGGCGAACGCTCGAGGCGATCGCGAAGAACCTGCTCGACGACCCGGCTGTCGGCGGTGTCGTCGTCAACTTCCGGGACATCACCGAGCGCAAGGTTCTCGAGGATCAGCTTCGACACCAGGCGTTCCACGATGTCCTGACCAGGCTGGCAAACCGCTCGCTGTTCCACGATCGCCTCGCCCACGCTCTCGCCCGAGCTGCCCGTGGCGGCCGTCCGACGGCCGTCCTCTACCTCGACATCGACGACTTCAAGTTCGTCAACGATCGGTTCGGCCATGCCACGGGTGACCGGCTCCTCGTTGCCATCGCCGAGCGCCTGCAATCGGCCACCCGCGCCGCCGATACGGTTGCCCGGCTCGGCGGCGACGAGTTCGCGATCATCGTCGAGGACACGGAGGCCGCTCAAGCCGCGCAGGCCGCGGGACGGATCCTCGAGACGCTCGCCCCGGCGTTCGGCCTCGGAGACCATGAGGTCCTGGTCCGCGCGAGTATCGGCATCGCCATCCAGTCGGGCGACGACACCGACGCCGACGAGCTGCTGCGCCGGGCCGACATCGCGATGTATGCGGCCAAGGCCCGCGGAGGCGACGGCCATGTCATCTACGAGGCAGAGCTCTACGATGCGACCGTCGCGCGGATGGAGCTGAAGGCCGACCTGCGAGGGGCGCTGGCACGCGGTGAGCTGCGGGTCGTCTATCAGCCCATCGTCGACATCGATTCCGGCGCGATCATCGGCACGGAGGCGCTGATGCGTTGGGACCACCCGGCGCGAGGCCCGATCCCGCCCGTCGAGTTCATCCCGCTGGCCGAGGAAGGTGGGCTGATCCTCGAACTGGGTCGCTGGATCCTCGACACGGCCTGCCGACAGACGCGGGCCTGGCAGGACGAGACCGGTCGGCCGAACCTGACAATCTGCGTCAATTTGTCGGGCCGGCAGATCGTCGACGCGGGCCTCGTCCGCGACGTCGAGCGCGTCCTGGCGGCGTCGCGGCTCGATCCGCACAGCCTGACCCTCGAGATCACCGAGAGCGTCCTAGTTCAGGAGGTGGAGGCGAGCGTCAGCGTGTTCCGAGCCCTGAAAGCGCTCGGTATCCGTCTCGCGATCGACGACTTCGGGACCGGCTACTCGTCGCTGAGCTACCTGCGGCAGTTCCCGATCGACATCCTTAAGATCGATCGGTCGTTCGTCGCCAGCCTCGACGGCACCCACGATTCGAGCGCCCTGGTTCGCTCCATCATCAATCTCAGCTCGACCCTTCGACTCGAGACCGTCGCCGAGGGCATCGAGACGTCCGAGCAGCGACAGGTTCTGCTGGCACTGGGAGCCCGGTCTGGCCAGGGCTATCTGTTTGCCCGCCCGATGGACCCAGACACTCTCGGCGATGCGCTCGTTCGCGAAGCACCCACACAGCCGACCGCCAAATCGAGGCCGCTCGCGTCGCAGAACTCCACGGGCGTAGATCGTCGCGCCCCCCGACGGACCGTCCAACCAGAAGCCGGCCAACGGTGATCGCCACACGAAGACGAGGCCCACGCATGCATGACACTGCGCAAGACAGGATCGGGCTCGTCGGGGCCTTGACCCGACTTCTAGCCATCGCCGCCTCGGTGGCGATCGCTCTTTCGGCCTGCCAGCCTGCTGCCGGGCCGCCGCGCACGATCACCCTGCAGACGCTCAACGACTCGGGGGTGCGTGGAACCGTCTCGTTTCGCGATGTTGGCGGGCGGACGCAGGTCGAGGTCCACGTCGAGCCGGGCGGTCACCCCGACATGCCGGCCCATGTCCATCCGGGAACCTGTGATGACCTCACACCACAGCCGAAGTTCCCACTCGAGAACGTCCGCAATGGCGTCTCGGTCACGGTCGTTCCGGCGTCGATCGACGAGCTGTTCGCGGGCGGCCTGGCCGTCAACATTCACAAGTCGAACGACGATCTAAAGACCTACACGGCGTGCGTCGACATCCAGTAGCCGATCTCACGCGACGGGCCCTCGGCGCCACCGGCACCGCCCTCCTGCTGGCCGGCTGTCTGGCCGTGGGCCCACGATCGACCGGCACGCCCTCGGCGCCCGTCAGCGTGACGATCGGTGCGGCCGCAGGCGACACGCCCGCGTTCGAGCCTGCCGAGGTCACGGTGCAGACGGACGGTCCCGTCGTCGTGGTGTTCCGGAATGGCTCGAGCGTCGCCCATAACCTCGTCTTCACGGCCGGCGTGGCGGCAGCGACCCGGACGATCGTCGAGCCCGGCACATCCGACCGGCTCGTGATCCTCCCGCCGAACGAAGGCACATATCCGTTCGTCTGCACGATCCACGAAGGGATGGCTGGCGTGTTGCTCGTCCAGTCGGCGAGGTCGGGCGATGGCGCCGTCGCGTCACATGACGCCTGGACGGTGCTCGGGCGGAGGTAGCGGGCGAGCAGTTCAAGCGGCGACTCTGTCGTTGCCGCCACACGATGGCGAGATCGTGCCGGTCCACGCCGGCCCGGCTGCACTCCGTGAGCGCTTGTAGACTGGCGCCAGGGTCCTCGCCGCTGCGCCGCTCCACAGCGGCGTGACGGGCGCGAGGACCCAGGCGCCCTCCTTCGCCCACCCGATGGCTTTCGCTCCTGCGCGGCGGTCGATTCCTGTCCCGTCAGCTCGAGAGGATCGAGGAGGACGACCCTTCGCAGACCCCGATTGGGGCGATTGGTCGGGCTCGTAGCAGAGGAACGGATGGTGTGGGTTCGGGTGAAGTGCAGCGAGCAATCCGGGTCCGACGAACCGCAGCGCGTCGGGATGTCTGCGAGTAGCATCGGTCAAACGGTCCCGTAGCAGGAGTCCCGGTCGGGCGTCATGAGACCATGACCAGGAACCTCCCCGAGCCCAGGTTGGAGGCCGCGAACGGTTCCGGCGCGAGGGGTCGTCGCTTGACGATCTACGCGGCCGCGCTGAATGTCGGCTTGGCAGTAGCCTTTCTCGCGCTGCGCCTCCAGCCGGTTTTCGGCGGAGGGGAAGCCGAGATCCCGCCTGAGTGGCTTGAGATCGTGGCCCTCGTTGGGGTCATCCTGGCGCCGGCCGCATTGGCCGTCCTGAGTCTTCGGAGCCACGCGAGCCTGCTCGGCGGCGCGGTCGTCGCCTCGCTGGGGTTCGGCGTCATCGCGCTCTGGTCGATCGGGCTGCTCCTCATCGTCGTCGGGCTGCTGTATCTGGTCGCATTTCTGCGGCGCACCGATCGGCGAGCCGAGACGGTCTGGCGGCGAGGCCTGGTCTTCGTGCTCGTCTTGGGCGCAATCCAGGGTGCCCTCTTCGGCCTGCGCATGTCCGAGGAGCCGGCCTGCTGGGAGTTCGGCACCGCCCCCGACGGGAGCCGCACGGTTCGGGCGATTCCGCTTACCAGGACCGTGGCGCGGGACGGCACGGTGACCTACTCGGGCGAGGGCGTGACGATGCAACGGACCGTCGGGCCGGACGGAGCGACCAGCGGGGAGACGACCCAGTCGTCGTCTGGTCGCTCGGCCTGCACAAGTGACACAACCACGTCGACCGAGGGCATTGTCAGCCTCGCACTGACGGGGCTCGCCGTAGGCGGATCGTTTCTCATCGCCGGCGTCCGGGCGGGCCCCGTCAAAGGCAGAGAGCGTGCCCTGTAGGCTGCTCTGACGCGGTCGTGGAGCCCGGGCCGGTCGGGCAGCTTGGCCAAGCATGGTCCGGACTCGACGGAAGCGAGACGAGCTCGCCGATTACGTCACCGGCTACTTCGCGGACACCGCCGTGCATTTGTCCCACGGTCTAGGGATTGATCGTGACCAGGCGCGGGTACAGGGCGTCGCAGTCGACGTCCTCGAGGCTGATCAGGAGCTGCAGGACGCGTCCTAAGCTAACCATGATACCTAACGAGACCTCAATTGAGCGGTCAATTCGAGCTCGGAACGATCATGGTGGGCGGCGCTGGACTCGAACCAGCAGGGGTCTGGGCCGGTCACGGGACGGCGCGCAGCGCCAGCAGGATCGGCCGGTCGGGCTGCAAGGTGAGAACCGGCACCGGCAGCGCCTCGTCGTCGGAAGCTGGCTCGAGCCGGAACCGCTGCCGCACGGCCGCGAGGACGAGCACCGATTCCAGCATCGCGAATGATCCACCGATGCACTGGCGGGGACCCATCCCGAAGGGGAAGTAGTCGCCCCGCCGGAGGCGCTTGTCCAGCCCATCGGCCCAGCGCTCGGGACGGAAGGTGTCGGGGTGATCGAAGACCCGTGGATCTCGATGCCGGGCCCACTGGCTGATCAGGACGAGCGTCCCCTTCTGAATGGCGTGACCCTCGACCTCGACATCGCGCAGCGACTCGCGGGCCGTGATGTAACTCGCCGGGTAGAGGCGGAGTGTCTCGGAGATCACGTGCTCCGTGAATGGCAGACGGGGAAGGTCCCGCAGGTTCGGCGGGCGGCCGTCGAGCACCGACGCCAGCTCCTGCTGAAGCCTGGCATCAGCCTGCGGATGGCGCGCCAGCAGATAGGCCGCCCAAGTCAGCGTCAGAGCGGTCGTCTCATGGCCGGCGACCAGGAGTGTGATCACCTCATCCCGCAGCTGCCGATTGGAGATGCCCGGCCCGTCCCCGTGCGCCTCGGCCAGGAGCAGCGCCAGGAGATCCTCCCGCTGGCCGGGCGAGCGCCTTCGGCCTTCGATGATCTGATACACGAGCCGGTCGAGCCTGGCGATGGCCGCGTTCATGCGGCGGTTGCCCGGGGTCGGCACCCAGTCGGGCAGGAACATCAGGACGCTGCTGACCCGCGTCTGAAGCTGCGCTCCGGCGACCGCCAGCGACTCCCCCACGAGCTGGACGTCGTCCTCGCTGACATCGGCGCCGACGAGGGTCTCCCCCGCGATCTCCAACGTTAGGCGTCGCAGCTCCGAGCTCATGTTCACTGTCTGCCCGTCCTGCCAGCGGTCGAGGGCGCGTGTGGTGCGCCGGACCATGGTGTCTGCGTAGCGTCCGACGCTGGCGCGGTGGAAGGCCGGCTGCATGAGGCGGCGCTGGTGCAGCCATGGCTCGCCCTCGTTGATCACGATGCCGTTGCCGAGGAGCGCGCGGAGGCGACGGACGCCACGTGCCTTGCGGAAGGTCCGGTTCTGCGTGACCAGGACCGACTCGATCGCAGCCGCGTCGCTCAGCAGCACCGCGTTGAGGGGGCCCAGGCGAATGGGTACCACGTCGCCGTACTGCCGGGAGATATTGGTCAGGAACGCGAGCGGGTCGGCGTTGTATTCGCGCAGGCTCCCGAGCAGCCAGTGTCCTTGGGGGCCTGTTGATGGTACGGGTGTACTGGTGACACCGCCAGCGTCGCGAGCCATGACGTCTCCTTCGGGTGGCGGGCGGCGGGACGGCGCAAGCCGAACCCACCGAAGATCTGCTTAAGGGCCCGTGTACGTCAGCCGGGTCGCGGGGATCGTCTCGCTGGCGCTCGAGGGGGACCTTGACGCGCTCATGACCCGGTTCTGGCCCACGAGCATGACAGCACTCTATTCTTGGCATGCGCGTCATCGCCTCCCGCAGATTGGGCTACAGGTGACTCCCATTGGCCTTCGCTGTCGAGGGCCAGTGGACTCTTTGTTGATGGGCTGAGATTCTGTCACCCCTGATCTGGGCCAGTGGACCCTTTGTCGAGGGCGGTTGTACGTTTGTCGTGACCTCTGGCACCGCGCCAACAGGCCCCGATGCCAAGGCCGGCAAGCTGCGTCCCCGTCGCGGCGGCTCAGCTGGCCGGCGCGTCGCCGGGATCGCCGTCCGCCCGCGGAGCGAGGCCAGGCCGAGTAGATGCGACGAGTCGTCGCTCACCGTCCGCTCATCTCGGCCCGTCCGACCCCGACACGATGCGTTGATCGTGCGCGGAGCCGGCGCGGTCGGGTCGTACCATGCCCGGGTGGACAAGCTGAAGGACGAACGGATCCACCAGGCCCGCCGAGTCGTCATCCGCAACCGCCTGATCGGCAATACCGGTCTGGACCGAGAAGTCGCGGAGCGCTGGTGCGACGCGTGCGAGGCCGAAGCAGCCCTACGCGGGCTCGCGCGAGACGGCGACTACTGGGAGGCCGGCGGGCTCTGGATCGACGCGCAATGTGCGGCAAGGAAACGACCGCCGTCCTGATCGGCCTTGCCGACCGGGCGCCTTGCTCAGAGCATCGCCTCGCGTCAGGTCGAACGTAGACGTGTCGGGTGGCTAGTTGAACCGCCCGCGATCGCGGAGGCTGATCCTCGCAATGTCGGCGAGGAGGGTCGGGCTGCCCCTGGAGGAGCTCGATCGTGAAGTTGACCAGGTCGGGGTCGAACTGCCGGCCGGCACACCGGTCGAGCTCCTCGATCGCACGTGCACCTCCACCCTCGATCGCACGAGCGGATTACCCCACCTCGCCTCGCCCCGGCCGGGCACGGCGATCGTCCGCCGTGCCCGGCGACTGTACGACGATGCTGGCGCGTAGACCAGCGGCCGTCGACGAGCTGGGACAAACTATTGCCCCCTGCGCACCGCGACCTGCCTGGTCTGGCCGCCGGCCGTCGCGGCCGGTCCCCGTTACGTCACGGGTTGATCAGACTGTCGGCTGCGTACGCTGGACCTCGAACCCGGCTTGGCGGAGCCATCCGGTGGTTTCGGGAAGGTGCTGAAGCACATCCGCGACGGGCGCGGCGAGCCGTCGGATCTCGGCCAGCGGTCGAACCCAGCCGGCACGCGCTTCCTGATTGACCGGGGTCTCGCCGTACGCTCGAGCCAGGAACTCCTGGACCTCGACCGAGAGCAGGAAGTCGATGAAGCGCCGCGCCTCGTCCCGATGGCGGGCGCCGCTCAGGACGGCCACCGTGTGCGCCTCGACGTGCGTTCCCGGGTCGTCCGGCCCCTGGTCGAGCCAGGCTTCGCCAACGGCGTTTCCCTCGAGATAGAAGACGTGGACGTTCGATGCGTTCGCTAACGCGACCGTCAGCCCGTCGCGCACCAGCGCCTCGCGAGTGACCATGTTCGACTCGTGTACGCGGAGGCCGTTGGTCACGAGGCCGTCGAGGAAGGCACGCGTCCAGCCATCTCCGCGGGCGACCCGGAGCGCGGCAAACTGGGCGACGGTCGTCATCTCGACCAGCGACGCGCACGCGACCGAGCCGCGGAATCGTGGCTCGATGAGGTCTTCCAGCCGGCGGGGCCAGGCGCCATCGTCCGGCAGGAGGGCCCGGTTGATCATCGCGACGCGGGGCCACGCCGTGAAGGCGAGCCACGCGAAGTCAGGCGCCCTCAGCCATGCCGCGGATCGCTCCGCGACAGGCGCGGGGTAAGGATCGAACACACCTTCGGCGCGGATGGCCTCCATCGCCAGCTGGCTGTTGCTCAGCAGCAGGTCGGCCCGCGGTTGGTCCCGCTCGGCCACGACTCGGGCACCGATATCGTGGTGGTAGACCTTCTCGACGCGCAGGTCGACGCCGCTCAGTTGACGATAGAGGGCGTAGACCGGGGTGAGGTCCGGGCGATTGCGCCCGGAGTAGATGACGAGCTCCCGGTTCGGCATTCCGGTATTCCTAGCGATCGGCCGGCCGGTTCGGTCCGGATGGGCGCTGCCCATCGGCCTGCCGTCGCCCGGCCGCTCGGCGCTCGGCGCGCTGCTCCTCCTCGGGCGGACGGACGTGGCGGAAGGTGGCATACACCAAGAGGTTGTAGACGATCTTCAGGCCGCCGGCGATGAAGAACGGCGCGCCGAGGGCGGCGACGCTGAAGGCGAACCCACTCACGGCCGGGCTCACCGCGCTTGTGGCGCTGCGCGCTACATTCGTGATCCCGGCCGTTGCGGTCCGCTCGTCGGGATCGACGACCGCGATCGTGTACGACTGGTGGGTCGGGAGGTCCATCTGGGACACGCTCATCCGGGCCAGGAAGAGGGCCACGGCCAGCCATGTGGTCGGCGCGAGCGGTACGAGCATCAGCAGCACGTTCGACGGAAGGTGCGTGAACACCATCGTGTTCAGGAGCCCGATGCGCTGGGCCAGCCAGCTGGCGGCGAGCAGCGACAGCCCGGACAGCACGCCGACCCAGAAGCAGATGACGCCGAGCACCTCGGGGCTCAAGCCCCAGCGCAAGTTGAACCAGAACGATACCAGCGAGTGCACGACGAAGCCGCTGGCGAACGCGTCGAGGGCGAACAGCGCCGCGAGCTTCGCGACCGTCCCGCCCGATCGGCGGATGCCGATGAAGCGTCGCTCGGCCTCGAGCTTCACGGCCTCGACCTGCTCCGACAGGCTCCAGAAGATCACCAGGTTTGCCAGCCCGATCGCCGCGTACAGCAGGAACGGCGGGCGGTATGCGTCGGCGCCGCTCAGACCGAGGCTGGCGAAGAAGCCGGCCGACCCGGCGAACAACGCCCCGGCCGCGCCCGCGAAGTTCGCAATCGTGTTGTAGATGCTGAACAGCAAGGTGCGGCGCTCGTTGGCCGTCGTCTGGGAGAGGACCGCCTGCTCGACCGTGTTGAAGACGCCGACCTCCGAGCTCGTGGCGCTGATCGTCGCGGTGAAGCCGCCGAGCAACAGCAGCCAGAAGTCGTCGGTGATCTCGAAGAGCAGCCCGCCGATCGCCATCAGGCCAGCCATCGTCACCCCTGTTCGGCGCCTGCCGGACCGGTCGGCCACCAGCGACCAGAAGACGGTCATCGCCGCCGAGCCGGCGATCGCGGCGGTCAGGACCACGCCGATAAGGAACGGATCGAGTCCCAGCTCGCGTAGGTAGATCGCCAGGATGACGGCAAGATAGTCGTAGCCGAAGGTGCGGAGTGCGCGCGTGAGCAGCAGCTTCTTGTCGCCGCGGCTCAACCAGCCGAGTCGCCAGCCCGAAGCATCGCGGGCTCAGCCGCCGTTCGAGGCATCCCGGGGCGTCTTCGCCGGGCGGACGCGGGCGGACGCCGAGGCCGGCGGCTGCGCGTCGCCTTCGGCCGTCTTCGTGTAGACGTCCTCTTCGAACGCGTCAAGGAGCGCGGCGCACCGCTCGATCCATGTCTCGGCTTCCTTCCGTCCCGGTCCGCCGAACCAGTCGCGGTCGACGACCCGGCCGAACCAGCGCCGGATCTTCTCGAGGTCGTGGCGGATCTCCTCGACCTCCTCGAACGTGTAGTTGCCGCGGAAGCGCTCGAACTCGATCTCCTTGACGAACTTGGTCTCGCACTCCTCGATGATCTCGGCGTAGTCCCGGACCGCCAAAGCCTGGAAATCGGCGATCAGCTCGGCCCGCTGCTGCGGATCGACCGAGATCTCGAACAGGTTGGAGGTGCCGCCGAACTCGGCGATCCGCTCGCGGATCGCCGCGAGCTCGTCGTCGGTGCGCGGTGTCTTGGGGAGGACGCACACGCACTGCTGGAGGTACAGGCCGCCGAGCCGCTTCAGGTCGCGCCAGACCGCGACGCGGGCCCGCGAAGAATCGGTCGGCACGCGGTAGACGATCAGCGACCACGGTGTGTCCTCAGGCAGCGGCGAGGGCGGTCGAATGCCGCCGCCGCCGGACGCCTTACGTCCAGGCATCGCCGTCGATCCGCTGAAGGTTCGTCATTGACATATCGCCCGGGCACCTCCTACAGTGAGGTCAGTTCGATCGTAGCAGGTGTTACAAATGGCGATCGCGATTGCAGCTATCCCCGCGTTCATCGCCTCCCTTGTCGAGTTCGTCGAGGCGTACACGATCGTCCTGGCGATCGGCGTGACGCGCGGCTGGCGCGCGCCGCTGTACGGCGCCGCGGCCGCGCTGCTGACCCTCGGCGTGCTGGTGCTCGCCTTCGGCGTCACGCTCGTAAACGTCATCGACGAGCACGCCTTCCAGCTTCTTGTCGGGAGCCTCCTCCTGCTCTTCGGCCTGAAGTGGCTTCGCAAGGCGATCTTGCGATACGCGGGCATCGTGCCGCTGCACGACGAGGAGCTCATCTACCAGCGCCAGGTCGCCGAGCTTCGCGCCCAGGGGCGAGAGCCGGACCGCTTCGATTGGATCGGGTTCATCGCGAGCTACAAGGCGATGCTGCTGGAGGGCCTCGAGGTGGCCTTCATAGTCATCGCACTCGGCGCCGCCGGCACCGAGGCCCTGATCGCGTCCACGGCCGGCGCCGTGGCGGCGTTCGTCCTCGTCTCCGTGCTCGGGGCGGTCGTCCGGGCGCCGCTGAGCCGCGTTCCCGAGAACACCCTCAAGTTCACGGTCGGCGCGATGCTCTGCACGTTCGGCGTCTTCTGGGCGGCCGAGGGCTTCGGCGTGGAATGGCCGGGCGAGGCGCTCGCCCTGCCGGTCATCTTCGCCTCGTTCGTGATGGTCTCGTGGCTCGGGGTTCGATTGCTCGATGCCCTTGTCCCCGGCGGTCGGGTCGTGTCGAGGGCCGTGTGATGCGGATCTCCCCCAGCGGCATCCTGCGCGGAATCGTCAGCCAGACCCTCGGGCTGGTCGTCGACGACGGCTTCATCGCGGTCGGCGCCGTCGCCGCGCTCGTGCTGACGGGCCTCCTGGCGTCGGCGTCGATCGAGCTGGTCCCCCACGACGCGCTCGGCGTCGTCCTGTTCGGGATCGTTACGATCGTGCTGCTTGGCTCGCTCGCCAGGGCCGGGCGCGCGGCGCGGACCCACGCCGTGGAGGCATCCGCCGCGGAACGACCCAGCTAACCGGCCGTGCGCGCGGACGTCGAGCGCGTGCTGGGGCTGCTACCCGGCCACGTCGACTACGCCGACGTTCGATACGTCCGGCGGCGCCATCACGGCGTCCACGTCGAGAACGAGACCGTCGCCCAGCTCGTCCGTGAGGAGACCGAGGGCATCGGGCTGCGGGTCCTCATGCGGGGTCAATGGGGCTTCGCCGCGGGGACCGCATCGAACCTCGACGGTCTCGACCGACTCGTCCGCGAGGCCGTCGCCCAGGCCGGCGTCGAGGCCGGCCCGCCGACACGGCTCGCGCCGGCGCCTGTCGTCCGCGGATCCCGGACGTCTCCCTGCGAGCGTGACCCGTTCGAGGTCCCCCTCGGCGACCAGCTCGAGCTGCTCCTCGCGGCGGCGAAGGAGATGCGGCGCGCGGGCCCGGCCGTCAACTCGGCCCAGGCGTCGGTGGACGCGTATCGCGACGAGAAGGTCTTCGGCAACACCGAGGGCAGCCTCGTCGAGCAGGTGATCACCGAGACCGGCGCCGGACTCCTCGCCACGGCGCAGACGGCGGACGACGTCCAGCGCCGTTCCTATCCGCAGAGCGTCCCGCGCGCGATCGTCGGCGAGCGCGGCGACTTCGCCAGTGCCGGCTGGGAGCATGTCGAGCGGTTGGACCTCCTCACGGCCGCTCCACGAGTCGGGGCCGAGGCTGCTGGCCTGCTGTCTGCCGACCCATGTCCCGTGACGACCACGACCCTCATCGTCGGCGCCACGCAGATGGCCCAGCTGCTTCACGAGACCGCCGGCCATCCGGCCGAGCTCGATCGAACCCTCGGCGCCGAGGACAGCCTCGCCGGCGGGACGTACATGCGCCCCGACGAGCTGGGCCGACAGAGGTTCGGGCCGGAGCTCGTGACGATCGTCGCCGATGCGACGCGGCCCGGGGCGCTGGGATCGTTCGGCTGGGACGACGAGGGCGTCGCCGCGACGCGAACCGAGGTCGTGGAGCGCGGCCTCATCCACAGCTTCCTGTCGTCCCGAGCCACGGCCGGCGAGTACGGTTGGAGCTCATCGGGCGCGGCCCGTGCCGATGGCTGGCGCCGCGTTCCGCTCGTGCGCATGACCAACCTGTCCCTCGAGCCCGGTGCGACCCCGGTGGACGAACTCATCGGGACGACCGATTCCGGCATCCTGATCGACATGAACCGGAGCCTCAGCATCGACGACCGGAGACGATCCTTTCGCTTCGGTGCCGAGATCGGCTGGGAGATCCGGGACGGCAAGCTCGGTCGAATGCTCCGGAACTGCACCTACGAGGGCGACACGCTCGAGTTCTGGTCAGGCTGCGACGCGGTCGGCGATGCCGCGAGCTTCCGCCAGTGGGGCATTCCGTCATGCAGCAAGGGCGAGCCGCTCCAGGTCGCCCACATCGGGCACGGCTCGCCGCCGGCACGCTTCCGGAACGTCCGGATCGGGACGCGATGAGCGACGCCACGATCCTCGCCCCTGCGACGGTCGGTGCCGGGGCCGGCCTGGGCCTCGATCCGGGCGCCTTGCGAGCGCTGCTCCGCCGCGTCACGCGCTCCGTGGACGGCGGCCACCTCGAGGCGCTCCGGGAACGCGTCGAGTTGCTCCGCTACGGCGCCGGACGCGTCGTCTACCAGCACGCGGAGGACCGGCCCGTGGTCCGGATCCGCCTCGTGCGCGGCGGACGCGAGGGCTGGTCGATCGTCGAGTCGGCCGACCCGAACGCCATCGCGGCGGCCGCGAGTCGGATCGCGGGGGAGCTCGATTCACTGCCGGCCGGGGAGCCCGCCCCCATGCCGGGTGTGTGGCCGTTCCAGGCTGCTCCCGGCGCAGCGGCTGGATCCACTGTCGGCGCGGCCGCCTCCGAGCGAGCCGCCGCGCTTCGGCGACTGTCGGCCGCGATCGGCGACCCCGAGATCGCCATCGGCGGATCGATCGCCACGCGCGTCGTCGACGCGGTCGTGGTGAACACCCGTGGCCTGTGCGTCGTGGAGCGACGGACCTGCGCGGCGATCCAACTCGTGGCATCCGGGCCCGGGCGATCGAGCTCCGTCCGTCGGATCGACCCGGACTGGGCGGCGATCGATCCCGAGGAGCTGGCCCATGCGGCCATGAGCACGTTGCCGGGGACGACCCGCGGCGAGCTCCCTGCCGGACCCGTCCGCGCCCTGCTGGGACCCCAGGCCGTGGCGGCCTTCGCGGCCGTGCTCGCCCATATCGGCCTCGGGGCCGTGCCGCCGGGTGGCGCACCGGGCCCCCTCGACGCAACCGATGAAGGCTCGCCGACCCTCGCGGCCCACGTTTTCTTCGTCGACGACGCCACCGACCCGGGGGGCCTGCCGGCCTCGTTCGACCCGGCCGGCTGGCCGAAGCGACGGGTGGCGCTCATCGAGAACGGGCGGGTGGTCGGGCGCGTCCACGACGTCGTCACGGCCGCTACGGCCGGCGTCGAGCCGACGGGCCACACCGCGCCGCCGGGCTGGCGCTTCGGCCGCGGCCCCGCGCCGATGCACGTCCTCGTGGGACGGGGCGCCGCCGGGCTCGCGGACCTCGAGGCCGTCGTGGGCGACGGGATCGCGGTCCAGCGGGTCGACTACGTCCGGATCGTGCAGCCGCGGCAGGGCCTCGTGACTGGCACGACCCGCGATGCGACGGTCCGAATCCGGTCGGGGCGCCGGGCGGAAGCGCTGGCGCAGTTCCGCTTCACGCTTCGGTTGGCCGACCTCTTTGCCGCAGTCGAGGCAGTTGGCCGAGATCGGGAGCGCAGCGATGCGCCATTCATCGACAGCATCACGGCGCCCGCGATGGTCGTATCGGCCTTCCCAATCGACAGTGAGGCGCGCCGCTGAGGCGTCGGCCCAAGCGCTGAAAGTCGCTCTCAAGCACTCTTGATGTCGACGACTGGTATGTTACCCTCCCGGCATGTCCTCGACGTCCAGCCCGTTCCCCATCATCGTCGCGGAGGGTGACGCGCCGAATCGCGGCGTCGCTCACGGCCAGCAGGCGCGTGACCAGATCGCGGCCTCGCTGGCCTTCTACTCGGACGCCGTAGCGCCGTCGATCGGCGCGACCTTTGGGCAGATCGTCGACGGCGTCCTCCGGCGTTTGCCCATGTGGCGCGCCCAGGACGCGGACATCGTCGCGGAGATCGAGGGGATCGCCGAGGGCTCGGGCTTCACCGTCGGCGAGATCCTGGCCCTGAACACCCGTGGAATGTTCGTGGTGCCGCCGATCGACCAGCAGGATCAGCGCGTCCCGGACGACGGCTGCACCAGCTTCGCGGTGCTGCCCGAGGCCAGCTCGGACGGGCATCTCCGAACGGGCCAGAACTGGGATTACCTCGAGGGCATCGCCGACACCATCGTGCTACTCCACCTGCGGCCGGAGCGGGGCCCCCGCCAGCTCGTGATCGTCGAGGCCGGCCAGGTCGGTCGTCACGGTGTCAACACGAGCGGGATCGCGCTGCACGCCAATGGTCTCGGCTCGAGGCTTCGAGATCCGTCGGCGCCGCCGTCGACGTTCCTGCGGCGCCGGATTCTGCGGTCCGACAACATCACGGCCGCCATCGAGGCCGCGATCATGCCGCCACGGGCTGGGTCGACCAACTTCATGCTGAGCCACCGCGACGGCTTCGCCATCGATCTGGAGACCGTCCCGAGCACCATCCGCTGGCTCATGCCAGAGGACGGTTGGCTGTTCCACACCAACCACTTCGAGGCCGGGGTCCCGCCCGAGCTGGCTGCGACGTACACCCCGAGCGCCGATTCGCTGCTGCGCTACGGGCGCGGGCGGCGCCGCCTCGCGTTGGCACGCGCCGACGGCGGGATCTCGAGAGCGGACCTCGTCGACGTCCTGACCGATCATCTGGGCGACGGACGCGGGGTGTGCAGCCATCCTGACCCCGACGCGCCACGGCACGAGCGCTGGATGACGGTCGCAACGGTCATCACGGACCTGACCGAGGGCGTGATGTCCGTCGCGGCGGGCCTGCCGTGTCAGCACGACTTCGTCGACATCGACGTCAGCTCCGGTACGGTCGCCGCGCCGGCGCGAGCTGCCATGGCCTAAGACGCCTCATGAGCGCGCCGGGTCCGTGGACGGTGCGGGCCGCGGCGAGGGTGCAGTGCCGTCGCAGCCTGGAGGAGGAGCTCATGGAACGGATCGATGGAACCGTCGGACCACGCGGCCGGAGCCGGTTCGCGACGGTCGCGGCGGCAGCGGCCCTGCTGGTCGGTGCGTGTTCGTCGGGATCCCCCACGCCAGCACCCACGGCAGCGCCCACGACCGCGCCGACGACGGCACCGACCGCTGCGCCTTCCGAGGCCTCTGCCTTCCCGATGACGGTCGACGCCGGCTACGGCGCGATCACGCTCGACGCCATGCCGACCAGTGTGTTCGCCTGGGGCTATCAGCCGGTCGACGAGCTAGCGGTGCTCGGCTATGAGCCGGCCGGCTTCGTCACCCGCGTCGAGGAGGTCCCCGGCTACCTCGACACGACCTGGCCGAACGCTGTCGCGCTCGGCGAACCACCGAGCCTCGAGCAGGTCGTGGCGCTCGCGCCCGACCTGATCATCTCCGACAACTCCAACGACAACTCGGCGATCGAAGGCGTCGGCGCGCCGATCCTGAAGATCCGCGCCAACGACTACCTGCAGGCCTTCGATGAGCTGATACTGATCGGCCGCATCCTCGGCCTCGAGGACGTGGCGCAGCAGTACACCGACGAGTTCAAGGCGGAGCTGGCCGACACGCAGTCCAAGATCGCGGCCGAGCCAGAGGTCAGCGTGATGATCGTCTACCCGGGCGTCGAACCTGGCATCCTCGGGATGTGGCTCGACAGCTCGTTCATCGGGACGCTCATCGCCGATCTGGGGACGAACTACGCCCTCAAGCTCGATGAGCTGGGCGATATCGACCTCGAGGGCGACAACGCCAACCGGGCGACCAGCTTCGGCCTCGTCCAGCTGGGCCTCGAGAAGATCGTCCAGGTCAACCCGGACGTCCTTTTCGTCCTGGGTGACGAGGCGTTCGCCACCAGCCTGGGCGAGAACCCGGCGTGGGCCACGCTCGACGCAGTGGCGAACGATCGCGTCTTCGTGTTCGATCGGGACCTGTGGAGCCGTGATCGTGGCCCTGCCGCCGCGCGGCTCATCATCGAGCAGGCACGCGAGGCGCTGTACCCGGACGTCTTCCCGTAGGCAACCGCCGGTCTCCGACCGGATAGATCGGTGAACACCGCGCACGATCTCGGTCGTCCGGGAGCCATGGAGCGGCGGGCCCTGCCCGCCGCTCTTGCACTCGGGCGGTTCGGCGTGCTGATGCTGGTTGCCGTGGCGGCGCTCGTGCTGGGCGTCCTCCTCGACACGAGCTTCGGCCTGGTGGAGATGCCCCTCGACGCGGTCTGGCGCGCTTTGACGGTCGACGACGGCAGCCAGAACCGGACCATCATCTGGGAGCTCCGCTTCCCGCGGGCCCTCGTGGCCGCGATCGTGGGCGCGAGTCTCGCGGTCGCCGGCGCCGTCATGCAGGCGCTGACGCGCAACCCCCTCGCGTCGCCATCGCTCACCGGCGTCTCCGCCGGCGCCGGGCTAGCCGTCGTGGCCAGCCTGGTCCTCGATCCGGCGCGCCCTCTGTGGCTCACCCCGTTCATCGCCTTTCTCGGCGGTGCCCTCGGCGGGACCGTCGTCTTCAGCCTGGCAACGCGAAGCGTCGTGACGCCGATCCGGCTCGCGCTGGCCGGATTCGCCACCGCGTCGCTGCTCCTGTCGCTGACGACCGGGCTCCTGATCCTGAACGGGGCGATCGTCGGCCAGGTCTACTTCTGGCTGGCCGGCGGCGTAGCCGGCCGCTCGTGGCAACACGTGAACGTCATCGTCCCGTGGGCCATCGTCGGGGGCGCTGCGGCCATGCTCTTCGCTCGCCACCTGAACATCCTCCTACTCGGTGAGGACGTCGCCCGGGGGTTGGGGCTCCAGACCGGGCGCACGCGGGCCGCGCTGATGATCGTCGCGATCCTGCTGGCCGCCGCGGCGGTCGCGGTCGCCGGGCCGATCGGGTTCGTCGGCCTCATCAGTCCGCACGTGGCGCGGTTCCTGGTCGGCACCGATCACCGCCGGCTGCTGCCGCTGGCGGCCACCTTCGGGGCCGCCCTGGTCGTCTGGGCCGACCTCGTGGCCCGAGCGATCCAGCGGCCGCTCGAGATCCCGGTCGGGATCGTCATCGCGTTGCTTGGTGGCCCGTTCTTCCTGTTCCTTGCAAGGAGAAACGTGTGATCCGGGTCGCCGCGGTCCGCTCCGGCAGCATGCTCGTAGGGTGGCTCGTCCTGGCGGGGATCGTCGGCGCCATCGCAATCGTAAGCCTCGGCATCGGGCAGGTGTCGATCGCGCCGGGTGAGGTGCTCGGCGCTCTGCTCGCCGGTCCGACCACCCTCGAAGGCCGGATCGTCTTCGATCTGCGCCTGCCGCGCCTGCTGCTGGCCATGCTCGTGGGCGCTCAGCTGGCGATCTCCGGTGCGATCCTCCAGGGCGTGACGCGCAACGCCCTCGCCTCGCCCGACCTTGTCGGTATCACCGCGGGTGCCGGGTTCGCCGCGGTGCTGATCGTCCTCGTCTTTGTCGACGCCCCCGCATTCGTACTGCCGCTCGCGGCCCTGATCGGCGGCGCGACGAGTGGCGCGATCGTCTACCTCCTCGCCTGGAAGCAGGGGGTTTCGCCGGAGCGGCTGGCGTTGACGGGCATCGCGGTCACGGCGATCTTCCAGGCGGCGGTCACAGCGGTAGTGACGCTGCGAGTCGAGCAGGCGCAGGCCCAGCAGGCGCTGCGGTGGCTCGCCGGCTCGCTCTACGGGCGTGGCTGGGACGAGTTGCTGGTGCTCCTGCCGTGGTCGGTCGTCGGCATCGCCGGCGCGATGCTGCTCGCTCATAAGGTCAACATCCTCCTGCTGGGAGACGCCGTGGCGTCGGGGCTCGGGATGCGGACTGAGCGCGCGCGGATGACGCTCGTGGCGATCGCGATTGCCCTGGCGGCGAGCGCCGTATCGGTCGCCGGCACGATGGCCTTCATCGGCCTCGTGATCCCGCACCTGATCCGGCTGCTGATCGGCGCGAACCACCGGCTCGTCCTGCCGTTCAGCGCCCTGGCGGGGGCGGTGCTGCTGCTCGTCGCCGATGACGTCGCGCGGACCGTGTTCGAGACGCGCGAGATCCCGGCCGGCCTGTTCACGGCGCTGATCGGCGCGCCGTACTTCATTTACCTCATCATGCGTCGCAAGACGCAGATCTCGGTTTGAGAGGAGAGAGGTCCGATGACGAGCCTGCCCATGATCGAGCCGTCGGCGGCCGCACCGCCGACCGAGCTGCGCGCGAGCGACCTGACCCTCGGCTACGACGACCGCATCGTCGTGCGCTCACTGGACCTCAGCTTCCCGATCGGTCGGATCACCGCCGTCGTCGGCCCGAACGGCTCCGGCAAGTCGACAATCGTTCGGGCTGCCGCGCGGCTCCTGCGGCCCAAGTCCGGGGCGGTATTCCTCGACGGCAAGGCGATCGCGAGAACCCCGACCAAGGAGGTGGCTCGCCGGCTGGCCGTCCTGCCGCAGGGGCCATCGTCCCCGGAGGGCCTCACGGTTGAGCGGTTGGTGTGGAGTGGGCGCTATCCGCACCAGGGCTTCCTCGGGACGAGCAGCGTCGGTGACGCCGAGGCCGTGGCGTGGGCGCTCCAGCAGACCCACCTGGTGGATTTCGCGCAGCGGACGCTCGATACGCTCTCAGGCGGCGAGCGACAGCGCGCCTGGATCGCGATGGCCCTCGCCCAGCAGACGCCAATCCTGATCCTCGACGAGCCGACGACGTTCCTCGACCTCGGTCACCAGCTGGAGGTCCTCGAGTTGCTCGGCGAGCTCAACGCGCAGCAGGGCATGACCGTGATCATGGTCCTCCACGAGCTCAACCAGGCGGCTCGCTACAGCGATCACATGGTGGCCGTCCATGCCGGCCGGATCTGGCGCCAGGGGACACCGGACGAGGTCCTGACCCAGGAGCTGCTCGAGGTCGTCTTCGGCGTCCACGCCGACGTCCGCCTCGACGGCGCCTCGGGCAAGCCGTACTGCGTTCCCCTGGCCCGTGCGGCGGAGCCGGCCGAGTGACGAGCAGGACCGCCGACGAGGCGGCACGCGGACGCTCGGGACGAAGCCTCCGGCAGATGGCTTACGACTCGCTCAGGGCGGACATCCTGGCCGGTGACCTCGCGCCCGGCACACCGATCTCGGAAGCGGAACGCGCGGAGTCGCTCGGGATCTCACGGACGCCCGTTCGGGAGGCGATGCAGCAGCTGGCCCAGGAGGGGCTGATCGAGGTCTTCCCGAAGCGGGGCACGTTCGTCGCCCGCCTCTCGGCCCGCGACGTTCGCGAGAGCTTCGAGCTGCGCGAGGCCGTCGAAACGTTCGCGGCCCGCCTGGCGGCCGAACGCCGGTCGGACGACGATCTCGATCGGATGCGGGCGGCCCTGTCCGACGTGCCCACGGCCGGAGGCGACGGTCAGTACGCCCGCCTGGCCGACTTCCACCAGCTCATCGTGCAGGCCGCCCAGAACCGCTATTTGCAGCAATCCTTCGACGGCACGACCGATCGGATCGACCTCGCCAGCCGGTTGGCCGCCCGAATCCCCGCTCCCCCGCCTCCCGAGTCCTCGCACCAGGCGATCTTTGACGCGATCGAGCGCGGCGACGGGCCGGCGGCCGAGGAGGCGATGCGCCGCCACCTGCGACATCACGCCGAGGCCCTGCTCGAGCACCTCCGCTAGCGTGTTCCGGGGCGGCCCCGCCGAGCGAAGCCCACGAGGTCACGCTGGGGAGCCCCGGCCTGCGACGCGCCAGCACGACCGAGGGCATCTGCGTATTCCGAAAGATGGTCCTGTCCATTTGGGGTGACTTAAACACGGATCCCGCCAACTACGAGATTCGGAGCGGCGACTCTGCCGAATTCTTCTGCGCACTCGCGGAGGTCAAACTCGCCACGGGTGAGACGTTGGACGGCTCAGTCCTACAGTGGTCACATGCATAGTCAAGGGCCGTTGGCGGCGCACTGCGGGCGCTCGAACGAGGAACACAGGGTCGCTAGCGAACCCGCAAAGCCATCCGGTCGCAGGCCTTCACGACCGTGGCGACTGTGGGCGGCTGGGTCTCCCCGGGCAGGCTGGTTCTCCAGGACGCCATCCGCTCGACACGGCCCGCGTGAGCGACCACCCGAATAGCCCGTCCGAACGGCGCTCGGCCGCTCACGCCACCCACCCACTATGGAACGATCGTGTGGACTCGGCAGGGAGACCGATCCGCAGGAGACCGATCCGCGGCTTGCCCTGCCCCGCACAATCGGCGGCGAGTGCGCCCGGGCTGAACCGGCCGGCGCGACTGGCAGCGCCCACGGCCATCGCCCCTCGGCACGCGCCCGTTTCGTCGTGCACGGAGGACGGAGACGTGAGCAAAGGCGTCGAGAGTCACGGACGAGCTTCAGAGCGTCATTAGCGGGTTTGATCGGGAGATGTCCCGACTTTCCGCGGCGGGCCTTGGCGGGACGTTCGAGCAGCGCATCGCCCTGCTCAGACCAGATCGGCCACAAGATTCGTCGACGGGGCGTCCGGGTCACGATTGACCGTCCCATGGCCCGCGACCACGGCCCGATGGCCGCTGACCCGATAGCTCGGCGCGCCTGGCCAGGACGAGTTGGTTGCGCGACCGCGTGAACCACACGGCCCGGCCACCGGCGTCAAATCAGGGTGCCGCCGACGCGAGCTCGAAGATCCGGATCTTCTCGGCGAAGCCCTTGAGCGCCCGAGGATCGACTTCATGGAGGGAGAACCCCTTCCCGACCCCCAGCTCATGGACGAGGTCCGAGACAAGGGTGTGTCCAGCATCAGCTGCGTCGCAGATGCGACTAGCGAGGTTCACCGACGACCCGAACAGGTCATCGTTGTGATCGACTGGTTCACCCGCGGCGATCCCGATCCTGACTCGAAGGGCTGGCGTGCCGCCGGAAGCTGCCCGAGCATCGAACCCATGCTGGATCGCCAGGGCGCAATCCAGCGCCCGCCCGACATCGTCGAACGACGCCATGATGCCGTCGCCGGTGTGCTTCACCTCGCGCCCGTCCGAGGCCACCAGCGCCCGCCGGATGATGAGGTCATGTTCCGTGAGCAGGACCATGAACGCCGACTGGCCAAGGTCCTCAAGCAGGGACGTCGAACGTTCCAGATCCGTGAACAGGATCACCCGGAAGGAGCTGGCGGGCCCGGATCGGTCGACCGCGCCGGTCATCGTTCCGAGGAACCGCAG
>Ga0214472_10002044_pt1 | contig 21919 bp, 23 predicted proteins | sample RVTome_6_FD_207662 | JGI IMG/M metagenome (GOLD analysis project Ga0214472, IMG submission 207662) | Soil microbial communities from uranium-contaminated site in the Upper Colorado River Basin, Wyoming, United States - RVT140D175 | ecosystem: Environmental > Terrestrial > Soil > Contaminated >...
CCGACCGGAAATTTCGGCGACATCTTCGCCGGCTATGCTGCCAAGCGCATGGGCCTGCCGGTCGACCGGCTGATCATCGCGACCAATGAAAACGACATTCTGGCCAGGACACTGGCCACGGGCCGCTATGAGACGCACAAGGTCGTCGCCACGACGTCGCCATCGATGGACATCCAGGTTTCGTCGAATTTCGAGCGACTGCTGTTCGAGGCTTCGGGCCGCGACGCCGGCCAGGTGCGCCGACTCATGGACGGTCTGGCGCAATCGGGCGCGTTCAGCCTGCCTGCCGCCATGCTCGGCCAAATCCGCGAGGATTTCGACGCCGGCAGCGCCAGCGAGATCGAAAGCGCGCAAGCCATCCGCAACCTGCGCGAAACCAGCGGCTACCTCGCCGATCCGCATACGGCGGTGGGCGCCCATGTCGCCGGCCGCATCGCCCCATCGTCGCCGACGATTACGCTTGCGACCGCGCATCCGGCGAAATTTCCCGATGCGGTCAAGGCCGCCTGCGGCATTAAACCGCAATTGCCGCAATGGCTCGGCGACCTGATGGAGCGCCCGGAACGTTTCGAGGTCGTCGCCAACGATCTTGCCGCCGTGGAATCGCTGATTGCGCAAAAAGCCGTCGCGCGGACCGCCTGAACCGCCGGACGAGCCGGTTTCCAGCCCAAATTCGCACGCAAAAAGCAATGACTCGACGGTTTTGTGGCTGTAATGTGAAACAATGAGCGTTCAAGTAAGCAAGCTCGCCAACGGGCTTACCGTCGTTACCGAGCATATGGATCGCCTCGAAAGCGCCGCGCTCGGCATTTGGGTCAAAGCCGGCGCCCGCAACGAACTTGCCGACCAGCATGGCATCGCCCACCTGCTCGAGCACATGGCGTTCAAGGGCACGGAACGCCGTTCGGCGGCCCGGATCGCCGAGGAGATCGAGAACGTCGGCGGCGAGGTCAACGCGGCGACCAGCGTCGAGACGACGGCTTATTACGCAAGGGTATTGAAGGACGACGTGCCGCTTGCCGTCGATATCCTGCACGACATTCTCGCCAATTCCGTGTTCGACGAGGCCGAGCTGGAGCGCGAAAAGCACGTGATTGCCCAGGAGATCGGCGCTGCCGACGACACACCCGACGACATCGTTTTCGACCAGTTCCAGTCCTCGGCATTTTCCGCCCAGCCGATCGGCAGGGCGATCCTCGGCACCCGCGAGACCGTCTCGTCTTTTCGAAGCGCCAATCTGCGCGATTACCTGAAGAGCCACTATCGCGGGCCGGCCATGGTGCTCGCCGCCGCAGGCAAGGTCGACCACGACGAACTCATGAAGCAGGCGCAGGAAACCTTCGGCGCGTTTGCGGCCGAACCCGGACCGGCGCCCGTGGCCGCCAAGTATAACGGCGGGGAAAAGCTGACCGAGCGCGATTTCCAGGAAACGCAGATCGTCCTCGGTTTCGAGGGAAGGCCGTATCACCAGCGCGATTTCTATGCGTCGCAGTTGCTGGCGACGCTTCTGGGCGGCGGCATGTCGTCGCGGCTGTTCCAGGAAGTGCGGGAAAAGCGCGGCCTGTGCTATTCGGTTTCGTCGTTCCACTGGGGATTTTCAGACACGGGCATTTTCGGCATTCATGCCGCGACCGGGCCGGAGGATGTTCCCGAGCTCATTCCGGTCATTCTCGACGAACTGGCGAAGGCGGCAGAAAACATTTCGGAAGCCGAAGCCGACCGGGCACGGGCGCAAATCCGCGCCGGCCTGCTGATGAGCATGGAAAGCCCGGCTTCGCGCAGCGGACAGATCGCCCGCCAGATCCTGCTGTTCGGGCGGCCGATCCCGGCCGAGGAACTGAACGAGCGGCTGGCGGCAATTTCGGCAACGCGGTTGCGGGAACTGGCCGGTCGCCTGTTTGCCAGATCGACGCCGACGCTGGCTGCGGTCGGCCCCGTCGCCACGGTGATGCGCCATCGCGAAATCGCCGAGCGGATGGGAGCAAGCCTGGCCAACGCCGCCGAATGAAGACCGTCGTCATGTTTCCGCGCTGGATCGGCCGGCGGCGGAGCGAGGGGCCGGCAATCGGTCCCTACCAGGATGAACTGGTGGTGCTGCGCGCGCCCGAATTCGACGACTTCCGGCAATGGCGCGAATTGCGCGCGGCAAGCCGCAGATTTCTTACACCCTGGGAACCGAGCTGGCCGTCCGATGACCTGACGCGATCTGCATTTGCCGCGCGGATTCGCCGCCACGAGCGCGAGCGGGTCGAACGTACCGGCTTTGCCTATTTCCTGTTCGAGCGCAGGAGCGAGCAACTGCTCGGCGGCATCAACCTTTCGCATGTGCGAATGGGTTCTGCGCGCAGCGCCATGCTCGGCTACTGGATGGGAGAATTGCATTCGGGCAAGGGCTTGATGAAGCGCGGGCTGCAACTTCTGTTGCCGGCAGCTTTCGGCGAAATCGGCCTGATGCGGCTCGAAGCGGTTTGCCTGCCGGAAAATACCCGCTCGCTCGGCCTTCTGGAAAAACTCGGCTTCAAGCGCGAGGGAATCGTGCGCGAATATCTGGAGATCAACGGGCAGCGGCGCGACCATGTGCTGTTGTCGATGATCGCGCGCGAAGCGCCCGGGAACGGCTGACCGGCGAGCGCAAATGCGGGCGCAGACGCCGTTTCGGCCGTCCGGCGCCGGCGGATCCAGCCAATTTTGCTGGCTAATTCACCCTGATCATGGTCTAAGGCGGAGCGGGGGAAACACCGCTCCGACAGCCATCATTTCGGATCATCAACCGCATGCGGTTCTTGCGATTCATCCTCATTCTCGCGGGCGCGCTTTGCCTGCAGTTGACGCCCGCGGCGGCGCTCGAGCCGGTGAGCGTTTCGAAGGAAGAGGTTGCAATCGATCTGACGCCCGCTGTCGACTACTATTCGCAGCAATCGGAAAGCCTGAAAATCTCCACCGCGCCCGATCGCGAAGGCATTGTGCGGCGCGTCGAAGTGCGGGCCAAGAACGCCGAATCGGTGACGAACTGGGCGGTGTTTGCGCTCGCCAACAATTCCAATGAGCAGATCGACCGGCTGATCGTGGCGCCGCGCTACCGGCTGGTCAATTCGGGCGTGTTGAGGCCCAATCTCGATTCGGCGCGGATCGCGGCGATCACGCCGAGCGAAGGCTTTTCGCTGGAACCGCTCGACGACCGCGAAAGCGACGTCTTCCTGATCACGCTCGACCCGGGCGTGGTGGTGACGCTGATCGCGGAATTGCGCACGCCGCGCCTGCCCAAGCTCTATCTTTGGGAGCCGGAGATCTACAAGGACACCGTCAACAGCTACACGCTCTACCGTGGCATCGTGCTCGGCATTTCCGGCCTGCTGGCAGTGTTCCTGACGATCCTGTTCGTGGTCAAGGGAACCGCGATGTTTCCGGCGGCCGCGGCGCTGGCCTGGAGCGTGCTCGCCTATGTCTGCGTCGATTTCGGCTTCTGGGACCGCATCGCCACGATCGGTGCTTCCGGTCAGCCGCTGTGGCGGGTCGGCGCCGAGATCAGTATCGCGGCGGCGCTGGTGATCTTTCTCTACGCCTATCTCAACCTGCGCCGGTGGAACCCGCAATTCTCGACGCTGCTGATCGCATGGCTGTTGGGACTGGCGATCCTGTTCGGCGTCGCCATCGTATTGCCGCAGGTCGGCGCGGGGCTGGCGCGGATTTCGATCGCGGCGGCCTGCGTGCTCGGCGCCGCGGCGATCGGCTGGATGGCGCTGAAAGGCTTCGACCGCGCGGTGATGCTGATCCCGACCTGGATCCTGATTCTCGCCTGGGTATTCGGTTCGTGGCTGGCGATCACCGGCCAGCTCGACAACGACGTCGTCCAGCCGGCACTGACCGGCGGGCTGGTGCTGATCGTCATGCTGCTCGGCTTCACGGTCATGCAGTATGCGTTCGCCGGCGGCGCGCTGGCGCAGGGACTGGTCTCGAATGTCGAACGCCAGGCAATGGCTCTGGCCGGATCCGGCTACATCGTCTGGGACTGGGACGCTACCCGCGACGTGATTCACGCCGGCGACGAGGCCGCCCATTCGCTCGGATTTCCGGACCGGGCGCTGAACGGACCGGTGCAGAAATGGCTTGTCCTGCTGCATCCCAACGACCGCGACCGCTTCCAGTCGACGCTCGACACCATCGTCGAACACAAGCGCGGGCGGATTTCCCAGACCATGCGGCTCAAGGCCGACAACGGCCAGTATCACTGGTTCAACCTGCGGGCGCGGCCGTTGCTCGGCGTCGACGGCGAGGTGATCCGTTGCGTCGGCGTGATTTCCGACGTCACCGATTCGAAGACCGCCGAGGAACGCCTGCTTTACGACAGCGTGCACGACAATCTGACCGGGCTTCCCAACCGGCAACTCTTCGTCAATCGTCTCGAGGCGATCATGGCGATGGCCAGGCGCAGTACGGGGGCGCGGCCGACCGTATTCCACGTCAACATCGACAATTTTCGCGACATCAATGCGCGCCTCGGTTTCGGAGTCGGCGACACCATCCTGCTGACGATGGCGCGGCGGCTGTCGCGGCTGTTGCGCGAGGGCGATAGCCTGGCACGGCTCGGTTCCGACCAGTTCGCGATCCTGCTGGTATCGGAGACGACCGCCGACAAGATCGCGGCTTACGCGGAGTCGATCCGGCGCATGATCAAGGCGCCGGTGCAGTTCGCCGGCGAGGACATCGAGCTCGGCACTTCGATCGGGATATCGACGTTCGCCAGCGAGCACATCGAACCGGAGATGATGATGCGCGACGCCGAACTGGCGATGCTGCATGCAAAACGGTTTGGCGGAAACCGCATCGAGCCGTTCCGGCCGGCATTCCGGATCGCCAAGGACGAGCGCGCCTTGCTGCTCGAAGACCTGCAGTCGGCGCTGATCCGGCGTCAATTGGTCGTCTTCTACCAGCCGATCGTGCGGCTTGCCGACCGCAGCGTCGCCGGCTTCGAGGCGCTGGTGCGCTGGCATCACCCGCGCGTCGGAACGGTGATGCCTTCCGATTTCATCGGCCTGGCCGAGCGCAACGGCATGATCCACGATATCGGCACCTTCGTGCTGGAGACAGCGGCGCAGGATCTGAAGCGCATCGCGGAGCGCACCGGCGAGGCCGAATTGTTCGTCAGCGTCAATGTGTCGAGTCGCGAATTGCTGCGCCACGATCTCGTTACCGATATCCGCAACGCAATCAAGAAAGTCGGATTGCCGCCGCAGATGTTCCGCCTGGAACTGACCGAAAGCCTGGCGATGGAAAATCCGGAAAACGCCACGGACGTATTGAAGCAAATCCGGGCGCTCGGGGTTGGCCTGTCGCTTGATGATTTCGGGACCGGCTATTCGAGCCTCGCCTATCTGATGCGGTTCCCGATCGACACGCTGAAGATCGACAAATCGTTCGTGCAGGCGCGCGACCGCTCTGAACGCCTGGTGGTGTTGCGCGCGATCGTCGCCATGGCCGCCGGTCTCGGCCAACGGATCGTCGCGGAGGGCATCGAATACGAATCGGATGTCACCGAATTGCTGCAGATGGGCTGCGAATTCGGACAGGGTTTCTTGTTCGGCGAAGCCATGCCGCTCGAAAAGGCGGTGACGATGGTGACCCGCGAGTACCGCCTGGCGGGACAATAACGGAAGCCGGAATTTTGAAATCGGAAATCGGACCTCTAGAATCCGGTTCCGATTTCAATTTCTGATTTCCGGGTTGTGCCTCACGCGTGGCCGGCTTCGCCCGACAGGAAATGCGGATCGACGCCGATGGCTCGCATCGCCAGATCGTATTTGATCTCGTCCTGCGGCGCGAAAACCAGCCGGTCGTCAGGCGGCGAGGTGAGCCAGCCGTTCGCCGTGATTTCGGTTTCGAGCTGGCCGCCGCCCCATCCCGAATAACCGAGCAACAGGAGAAATTTCGTCGGGCCGCGTCCGGTCGCGATCGCGCGAAGGATTTCCAGCGTGGCGGTCAGGCTGATTTTCGGCGTGATCTGCAATGTGCTGGCCGTGCTGTAGTCGGGCGAGTGCAGGATGAAGCCGCGCCCGGGCTCGACCGGGCCGCCGGAACGGACCGGCATTTTGTGCAGGTGCGACGGCAATTTTCCGGCCTCGTCGGCGCTGACGATATTGAGCTGGGCAAGGAATTCGACCGCCGTCGGATGCTCCAGGGTCTTGTTGACGACGAAGCCCATCGCCCCTTCCGAAGAATGCGCACACAGGAGAATCAGCGATCTTGAAAATCGCGTGTCGCCCATGTTCGGCATGGCGATCAGGAAATTGCCTTCGAGTTTCTTGATCCGGTGCATCGGCTGCCTCGCTTGCGGCAGGTTAGCAACCGGAAAAGTCCACGTGAAGGCGGGATTTCCGGCAAACGCCGAACTGGGCTTCGTCACCGTTTCGTGACCGAGGCCGTAAAAATCTGATTGGAGCCTACAGGAAACCGGCGATATGTGCAGGTCATGAACCCACGATCTGGCTTTGGCATCGTTGCCGCAACCGCGTTCCTGCTCGCCTTGGCGCCGGCTCCCGTCGAAGCCGCGGTCACCGAATGGCAGGATATCGGCGGCGGCCGGATGCGATTGGCCGCCGAACTCGACCCGGTCTCCGGCGAGGTTCGCGGCGTCATCGATGTCGAATTGAAGGAAGGCTGGAAATCCTACTGGCGCGAGCCCGGCGATTCGGGAATCCCGCCGCAGTTCGATTTCTCCGCGTCGCGCAATTTCTCGACCGATTCGATTCAATACCCGGTTCCCGAGCGCATCGAACTCGGCGATGCCGCTTTCGCCGGGTATCGCAAACGCGTGCTGTTCGGATTTGACGGCGCCGCGCGCGATCCGAACGGCGACGGAAGCATCCACATGCAGGCCTTGATCGGCGTCTGCGCGGAAGTCTGCATTCCGGCGACCGCACAATTCGAAATTCCGTTCGATGATCTGCGCCGCAGCGACCTGGAAACGGCACGGCTCGTCGCACAGGCCGGCCGGCAAATGCCTGGCCGCGCGGAGCCCGGGTTGCGGGTCGACAAGGTCCGCATCAAGGACGCCAGAACGATCGAAGCCTGGGCGACGGCGGCCGGGACTGAGGCGCCGGCGCTGTTTGCAGTCGGCCCTGCTGCATGGCGGATTTCGCCCGGCCGGCTCGTCGCGCGCGACGGCGACCGGGCAGTTTTCGTATTCGCGGTCTATGTCGTCGGAGATGCAAGGCTGGAACCGGGACCAACCCTGCAGATGACGCTTGCCCAAGGCGACCGCGGCGTCGAGCAGGAGATCGCGGTCGGCGAATAGGCGGGCCGCGGATTTTCCACGGGCTTTTGCCTGTCGGCCGCTTTACCTTTTGCAAAAGGGGCAATCCTTGACCATAGCAATCGGCGACCGCCTGCCGGAAGGCAATTTCCGGATCATGACCGAGGACGGCCAGCACGAAATTTCGGCCGATGACGTCTTCAAGGGCAAGAAGGTTGTTCTGTTCGGCGTTCCAGGCGCGTTCACGCCGACCTGCAGCCGCAACCACCTGCCGGGCTTTCTCGATCACGCCCAGACCCTGCGCGACAAGGGCGCCGATGCGATCGCGGTGATTTCGGTCAACGACGTGCACGTGATGAACGCCTGGGCAATTGCCAATCGCAACGGCGGCCGGATCCAGTTCCTGGCCGACGGATCGGGCATCTATGCCAAGGCGCTCGGCCTGGCGGTCGACATCCCCGGCATGGGCATCCGTTGCCGGCGTTTTTCGATGATCGTCGACGACGGCGTGGTGCGCGAGCTGAATCTCGAGGAAGGGCCGGGCAAGGTCGACCTCACCAGCGCGGCGACGATCCTCAAGCAATTGGCGTAACGCGTTTTCCCAACTGTCTGCCGGGCAAGGATCACCGCGGGATCGCCGCGCGCGCGAGCTGGTCGACCCGCTCGTTTTCCGCGTTTCCGGCGTGGCCCCTGACCCATTTCCAGCGGATGTCGTGGCGTGCAGCGGCGGCTTCGAGTTGCTGCCACAATTCGGCGTTCTTGACCGGCTTGCGATCGGCGGTTTTCCAGCCGTTGCGCTTCCAGTTGCCCATCCATTCGGTGATGCCGCCGCGCACATATTGCGAATCGGTGTGAAGGACGATCTTGCAAGGCCGACTCAAGGCCGAAAGCGCCTCGATCGCCGCGCGCAATTCCATTCGGTTGTTGGTCGTCGTCGTCTCGCCGCCGGACAATTCGCGCTCGCTTCCGTTATAACGCAGCAGCGCCGCCCAGCCACCCGGCCCCGGATTGCCCGAACAGGCGCCGTCGGTCCAGATCTCGACGGATTGCTTGCCGCCCGCCGTCATTTCAATTCCAGCCCGTATGCGGCAGACGAGGCGACCTTCTGGTGGAATCGGAGCTTGGCCAGATATTCACGCGGATCGTGCGGCACGACCAGCGCGCCCGGCGGCACGTTCAGCCAGTCATAGAGCCGGGTCAGCAGGAAGCGCAGGGCAGAACCCCGGCACAGGACGGGAAGCGCGGCGATCTCGGCGCCGGAGAGTTTGCGCCCGGCGGCATAGCCTTCCAGCATCGCACGCGCCTTGGTGACGTTGAACGACCAATCGGACTCGAAGCACCAGGCATTGAGACAGATGGCGATGTCATAGGCGAAGGTGTCGTTGCAGGCGAAATAGAAGTCGATCAGGCCGGACAACTTGTCCTTCAAAAAGAAGACATTGTCGCGAAAAAGGTCGGCATGGATGACGCCAGCGGGAAGATCGCGCGGCCAGCAGCGCTCGAGAAAATCGAGTTCGGCGCCGATCAGGCCGGCAAGACCGGGATCGACCTCGTCGGCGCGCGCGCCGGACTTCTCGAACAAGGGCCGCCATCCGACCAGCGCCAGCGCGTTCCTGCGCCGCGGCGTGAAGTCGGCAGCCGCCACATGCATCGCCGCAAGCGCCGCGCCGACCTGGCGGCAATGGGCGGGAAGCGGGCGACGGATCGAAACGCCGTCGAGAAAGGTGACGATGGCGCTCGGCCGGCCGGCGAGCGTGGCTAGCATTTCGCCGGTGCGCATGCGGACCGGACGCGGGCAATTGATGCCGCGGTCGGCCAGATGCTCCATCAGTCCGAGAAAGAACGGCAGATCGGCCGGATCGACGCGCTTTTCATACAGCGTGAGGAAGAACTGGCCGGCGTCGGTGGCGATCAAGAAGTTGGAGTTTTCGACGCCTTCGGCAACGCCCTTCATCGAATGCAGGCCGCCAATGTCGTAGTGCTCCAGCAACGCGGCAAGTTCGTCGTCGCGAACGTCGGTATAAACCGCCACTACGCCACCCCTAGCCGTTCAGGAACGCCATGTCGGCGGAATTGAGTTCGACACCGCGCAATTCGCGCATGACCGGGAATACCTCGTTTTCGGTCACTGTCTCGGCGAGCTCGATGGTGGCGTCGAAGCGCTCGCGGAACGCGGCAACGATTTCCTCGACGAGGATTTCCGGCGCCGAAGCCCCGGCAGATAGGCCGACGACCTGCCCTTTTTCCGGTCGCGGCGCGATCTCGTGCCAGGGAATGTCGGCCGCACCCTGGACGAGCGCGGCTCGCGGCGCGCCGGCGCGCAACGCGACCTCGACCAGACGGCGCGAATTGGACGAGTTCGGCGCGCCGACGATCAGGAAATGACTCGTTCCTGGCGCCGCCAGCTTGACCACCTCCTGGCGGTTGGTGGTGGCGTAGCAGATCGATTCGGCCGCCGGATCGGCGATGTCGGAAAAGCGCTGGCGCAGCATTTCGAGGATCGCGGCGGTGTCGTCGACAGAAAGCGTCGTCTGCGTGACATAGCCGAGCGGACGGCCGGCCGCGTCGAAGCGCAGCGCATCGTCCTCGGTCTCGATCAGGGTAACGGCGCCGGCGGGAAGCTGGCCCATGGTGCCAACGACCTCGGGATGGCCGGCATGACCGACAAGCAGCACATGGCGGCCGTGGCGGAAATGCCGCTGCGCCTGCTTGTGGACTTTCGACACCAGCGGACAGGTCGCGTCGAGATAAAGGAGATTAAGGCGTTCGGCGTTTTGCGGAACGGATTTCGGCACGCCGTGCGCAGAGAAGATCACCGGCTGGCGCGTCGGCGGGATCTCGTCGAGTTCCTTGACGAACACCGCGCCGCGCGCCTGCAGGCCTTCGACGACGAAGCGGTTGTGGACGATCTCGTGGCGGACATAGACGGGCGGCCCGTATTTCTTCAAGGCGAGCACGACGATCTGGATCGCGCGGTCGACCCCGGCGCAGAAACCGCGCGGCCCGCACAGACGCAGGGTCAGCCGTTGCTTTCCGTTTTTCGGCAATTCAGGTCTCCGCATGGATCGCGCAAACGCGCGAGCGCTGTTCCCGTCAACTATCGCGGCGCGCGCCTCGCAGCAACAGTGCGCCGCCGACGCCGACGCAACAAGCGGCGAGGCCGAACCAGGTAACCGCATACAGCAGGTGATTGTTCGGCAGATCGACGATGGTGGAACCGCCGACCGGCAACCCGCCCGGGTTTTGGCTGTCTCCGGCATCGAGGAAGAACGGCACGAGGTCGTTATCTTCGATTTTGGCCGCCGCCGCCATCGCCGCCAGGTTACGCCAGAAGAAAGTGCGGTTGGCGGGTTCGTTGTCGGGGACGAACGGATTCGGCTTTTCGGAAAGCGGATTGCGCGCCAGGCCCTCGACCCTTTGCTCGCCCGACAATTGGCCTACTTGACGCGTCGAGGGATCGCGCCGGGCGTCCGGTACGAAGCCGCGATTGACCATCAGGATGCGGCCGTCGGCAAGTTCGAGCGGCGCAAATACGTCCCAACCGACCGCGCCCTTACGGGTGGTGTAGAAATATTGCTCGTTTTCGTGGCGAAACGTCCCGACCGCCCATGCCGGAAAATAGTCGGCGTCGCCGGTTTCGCGCCAGCGCGTCTCGATCTCGGCCAATGGCCGGGCGGGCGCCGAAATGCGCGCCTCGATCGTTGCGATCAGGGCTTCCTTCCAGGCCAGTCGCCGCAACTGCCAGACGCCCAAGGCGCATAGCACCGTGGTTGCCGCCACAACCGCGATTGCAAGCAGCAAGCGGGAACGCCTCACTCGTGCAATTCCCCCTGCCCAGCGCTGGTGCGGTACTGCAGGGCGATCATGAAGGCCTTGCCGAAGCGAAGCGCCCATATCGACGCGCCGATAATGACCGGCGGCCAGAGCAAGACATGCACCCAGACCGGCGGCGAAAGCGCGGTTTCCAATGCAAGCACCAGTCCGAGCACAATGAAGCCGAGGATGAGGATGATAAACACCGCCGGCCCGTCGCCGGAATCGGCGAAGGAATAATCGAGGCCGCAGGCGGCGCAGCGGCTCGCCGGGGTAAGCAGGCCCGCATAGAGTCGGCCCTGGCCGCAGCGCGGACAGGAAGCACTGAGTCCGGCCGCAACCGGCGAGATTTCAGGCCATGTGCGATGGTCTTCGGTCATCGGTCCAATCATCTGTTTCGGCGTAAATCCGGACGGAAACGAAGTTCGATTTTTCCCGGATTTGCTTCAGGGCCATATCTCGATCGGCGTCCTCCAGGCGAGCATTTCCCAGAGTTCGTCCATGTCGGCATTCTCCAGGCCGATGCAGCCGTTCGTCCAGTCGAAATTCTGCAGCACCCAGCCGAGCAGGCCGAAGCCGTTCCACTGGCCGTGGATCATGATCGCGCCGCCCGGCCTCCACCCGTTCTCGCGCGCCCATTCCTGATCCGCCTTGTCCGGATAGGAAACGTGGATCGAGCGGTGGGCGACGCTGTCTTCCTTGCGCCAATCAAGGACATAGTTGCCCTCCGGGGTACGGCCGTCGCCTTCGAAACGCTTGTGGCCGAGCGGATTGCCGCCAAGCGAGATGCGGAAGCTGCGAATCACCTCGCCGTCGCGCCACACTTGCAGGATGCGCTTCGATTTGAGCACCACGACCTTGTCGGCCGGGTTTTCGGGCGTCGGCCAAGTGCCGCCGGCAACAGCTAGGTCAAAGGCGAGCGTCACCGCAAGTACCAGCAGCGCGGCGCGCGACATCATCGCGCGCCAACCGGTTGCGACGGCTTTCAAGGTCGCGTCAATGCGCGACGGTTGCACCCCATGATGCCCAGACATAGATGCAGGAAAACAGGAATAGCCATACCACGTCAACAAAGTGCCAGTACCAGGCGGCCGCCTCGAAGCCGAAATGCTGCTGCGGGGTGAAGTGGCCGGCCATGGCGCGCAACAGGCAAACGATCAGAAAGACGGTGCCGACCAGCACGTGAAATCCGTGGAAGCCGGTCGCCATGAAGAAGGTCGCGCCGTAGATCGATTCCCTGAAGGCGAATGGCGCATGCGCATATTCGTAAGCCTGCACGGACGTGAACAGGATGCCGAGCAGGACAGTGACGAGCAGCATGAATTTCAGCATGCCGCGCTCGCCGTGGATCAGCGAGTGGTGCGCCCAGGTCACTGTCGTGCCCGACAGCAGCAGGATGATGGTGTTGAACAGCGGCAGGTGGAAGGGATCGAGCACTTCCACGCCCCGCGGCGGCCAATGGCCCCCGGTGAATTCGGTGCGCGCCACCTGCGCGGCTTCACCGGGAAACAGGCTGGCGTCGAAGAATGCCCAGAACCAGGCAACGAAGAACATGACCTCGGAAGCGATGAACAGCATCATGCCATAGCGCAGATGCATCGACACGACGCGGGTGTGATGGCCGCTATGGGCCTCCCTGATCGTGTCCGACCACCACGCGAACATGGTGTAGGCGACGATGATCAGGCCGATGAAGAACAGCCAGGGATTGGCGATATCCACCCCGGCGAGCGCGAACCGGTCATCCGCCAGCCACCGCATGTAGGCGACGCCGCCGATCGCCATCAGCAAACCGCCGGCCGCCCCGATCACCGGCCACGGACTGGGATCGACCAGATGGTAGTCGTGGTTTGCCTTGTGCGCTTCCGCCATGTTCAGTTCTCCCTTGCGAGCCCAATGCAGCCGTCGTTGCGGCCGCGAGATTCTTCTAACCGCCGCGCGTTTCTTCGTCGGGCGCCGCCGCCAGCGGCTCCTGCCCGGTTACTGCAAAAAAAGTGTAGGACAGCGTGATCGTGCGGACCGACCCCGCCTCGACGCTGTCGGCCATGTCCGGATCGACGAAAAACACCACCGGCATCTCCAGGCTCTCGCCCGGCGCCAGCGTCGTTTCGGTGAAACAGAAGCATTCGAGCTTGTTGAAATATATCCCGGTCGATTCCGGCGTGACGTTGAAGGTCGCGGTGCCGGTGAGAGCGCGGTTCGAGAGATTCGTCGCGCGATAGCGCGCGGTCGCGACCTCGCCGAGCTTGAGCTTCACCTCGCGCTCAACCGGCTCGAAGCGCCAGTGCAGCCCCGGCGAGATATTGGCGTCGAAGCGCACCGTGATTTCCCGGTCGATCACTTCGACCGGCCCGGATTCGGCGCGCTGCGTGGTGCCGGCATAGCCCGTCACCGTGCAAAACAGGCGATAAAGCGGCACGGAGGCGTAAGCGAGCCCGCCCATGGCGGCAACCATCGCAACGCACATGGCGACAATGCGCCGGTTGGAGCGCTTCGGAGTGTTGCCGGACGGATATGGCGTGGAATTCATCGCGCAAGCACCTAAAGCGGCCGGTTCAAAATATTGGCGCCGAGCTTGGCCCATGTGGCGACATAGAGGAGGATGACGAAGGCGGCGAGCGCCAGGGCGATCGCGATATTGCGCGCGGAACGCGCCTTTTTTTCCCTTTCGGTGAGTTCGACACGCTCGGGCTTCACGACGCCACCCCGGTTGCCGGCACGAGCAGGCGTTCGATCAACAGCGCCGCAAAGATGGCGAAGAGATAGAAAATCGAATAGCCGAAAAGCCGGCGCGCGGGGGCCAGATCGCGGTCCGCTCGAAGCAGGCGCCAGGCGCGGCGCAAGAATTCCAGGCCGAGCAGAGCGGCGGCAACGCCGTAGGCAATGCCGGCAAAGCCGAGGGCTGCCGGCAGCAAGGCGCAAGCAGCGACCGCGAGTGCATAGACGAAAATCTGGCGGCGGGTCGAAGCCGGGCCGGCGATATTCGGCATCATCGGAACACCGGCGCGGCGGTAGTCGACCGACGAATACAGCGCCAGCGCCCAGAAATGCGGCGGCGTCCACAGGAAGACGATGGCGAACAGAACCAGGGGTTCGATCGACAGCGAACCGGTCATCGCCGCCCAGCCGATGACCGGCGGCAGCGCGCCGGCGGCGCCGCCGATGACGATGTTCTGCGGCGTCGAGCGCTTCAGCCACATGGTGTAGACCACCGCGTAGAAGAAGATCGCAAAAGCCAACAGGGACGCGGCCAGCCAATTGGCGAACAAGCCAAGGACCGCAACCGCAAACCCCGACAGGAACAGGCCGAAGCCCAGCGCCTCGCGCCGGGTAACCGCGCCCGAGGGAATCGGGCGCCGGGATGTGCGCGCCATCGCTGCGTCGATATCGGCGTCGAACCACATGTTGAGCGCGCCGGCAGCCCCGGCGCCGACGGCAATCGCCAGGATCGAGATTGCAGACAACACCGCATCGAGATGCGACGGCGCCAGGACCATGCCGACCAGGGCGGTGAATACGACGAGCGACATCACCCGCGGCTTCAGCAGCGCGAAATAGTCGCGCGGCATCGCCGTGGAAATCGCGGAGGCCGGTAGGTCGTGTTCAGCGAATGCCATCTGCGGTTCCGTCCGGGCACCGGCAGCCGCTCACAGCGGCCGGCGCCGGATTTTCGCTCCTACTTGATGCGTGGCAGCGTTTCCCACTGGTGGAACGGCGGCGGCGACGGCAACTGCCATTCCAGCGTGGTCGCGCCTTCGCCCCACGGGTTCGCTCCCGCCGCGCGCTTGGCCATGAACGCCTCGATAACCGAAATCAGGAACACGAGCGTTGCGGCCGCCGAAAGATAGCTGCCCCACGACGAAACCGCATTCCAGCCGGCAAATGCGTCCGGGTAGTCGACGTAGCGCCGCGGCATGCCGGAGAGGCCGAGGAAGTGCTGCGGGAAGAAGACCAGGTTGACGCCGATGAACGTGCCCCAGAAGTGGATGCGGGCCAGTATCGGCAAATAGGTGTAGCCGGTCATCTTCGGGAACCAGTAATACCAACCGGCGAAGATCGCGAATACCGCGCCGAGCGACAGTACGTAGTGGAAATGCGCGACCACGTAGTAGGTGTCGTGGAAGGAGCGGTCGAGGCCGGCATTGGCGAGCTGCACGCCGGTAACGCCGCCGACCGTGAACAGGAAGATGAACCCCATCGCCCACAGCATCGGCGTGCGGAACTGGATGGAACCTCCCCACATGGTGGCGATCCAGGAGAAGATCTTCACGCCGGTCGGCACCGCGATCACCATGGTGGCGAACACGAAATAGCGCTGCGTATCGAGCGACAGCCCGACCGTGTACATGTGATGCGCCCAGACGATGAAGCCGACGCCGCCGATGGCGATCATCGCCAAGGCCATACCCATGTAGCCGAAAATCGGCTTGTTCGAGAACGTCGATACGATGTGGCTGATCATGCCGAAGCCAGGCAGGATCAGGATGTAGACTTCCGGGTGCCCGAAAAACCAGAACAGGTGCTGGAACAGAATCGGGTCGCCGCCGCCCTCCGGCGTGAAGAAGGTCGTGCCGAAATTGCGGTCGGTGAGCAGCATGGTGATAGCGCCGGCCAGCACCGGCAGCGCCAGCAGCAGCAGGAACGCGGTTATCAGGATCGACCACGCGAACAGCGGCATCTTGAACATGGTCATGCCGGGGGCGCGCATGTTGAAGATGGTCGTGATGAAATTGATCGCGCCCAGGATCGAGGAAGCGCCGGCAAGGTGGATCGACAGAATTGCAAGGTCCATCGCCGGGCCGGGCTGGCCCGATGTCGACAGCGGCGCATAGAGCGTCCAGCCGCCGCCGACGCCGTTGGCGCCGGCCGGACCTTCGACGAACATCGATAAGAGGAGCAGCGTGATCGATGGCGGCAGCAGCCAGAAAGAAATGTTGTTCATGCGCGGAAACGCCATGTCGGGCGCACCGATCATCAGCGGCACGATCCAGTTGCCGAAGCCACCGATCATCGCCGGCATGACCATGAAAAAGATCATGATCAGGCCATGCGCGGTGATGAAGACATTGAACGTGTGCGGATCGGCGAAAATCTGCATTTCCGGTTCGTGCAGTTCCAGGCGCATCATGATCGACAGGAAGCCGCCGACGAAGCCCATGATGATCGCGAAGATGAGATAAAGCGTGCCGATATCCTTGTGGTTGGTCGAGAAGAACCAGCGCCGGAAGAACGGCGGTTTGTGATCGTGTGCGTCGTGGGCAGCGTAGCTGGCCATTTGTCAGTCTCCTGAAATCCTCGTTGGCGCGTTCGCGCTCAATTGCCCGCGACTTGCTGGTTGCGGCCCGATGCAATCGACGACATCAGGGCCTTGTTGGCGCCGTCGAGATCGTTGGCCGCCTGTGCCTTCCATGCCGCGAACTGGTCGGCGCCGACGACGCGGATGGCGATCGGCATGAAGGCATGGTCGCGGCCGCACAATTCCGAGCATTGACCGTAATACAAGCCTTCGCGTTCGGCGTTGAACCAGGTTTCGTTCAGGCGTCCCGGGATTGCGTCGATCTTGATGCCAAACGCCGGAATTGCGAACGAATGGATGACGTCGGCGGCGGTGACCAGCACGCGGACCTGCGTGCCGACCGGCACGACCACCTCGTTGTCGACGGCGAGCAGGCGCGGATAGGCGGCCTTGTCGGTCTTGCCCGAGCCATCGCGCTCGTCTTCCTGGAGCATGATGGAATCGAAGGAGATCGCGCTGTCGTCCTGGTACTCGTACCCCCAATACCACTGGTAACCGGTGGCCTTGACGGTCATGGCCGGTTCCTCGGTCGGAGCGAGCTGGCGCTTCAGCAGGTCGAAGGACGGGAACGCGATCAGCACGAGGACGATGATCGGCCCGACGGTCCAGACGATCTCGACCAGCGAATTGTGCGTGGTTTTCGACGGAACCGGGTTGGCCTTGTGGCTAAAGCGGTACACCACATAGAGCAGCAAGCCCATGACCAGCGCGGTGATCGGCACGATGAACCACAGCGTATAGAAATCGAACCATTCGATCCGGGCCATCATGTCGCTGGCGGCCGGCTGATGCCAGATCTCCCAGGGTTTCGGCTGGTCGGCATAGGCCGGCAGGGCGATCGTCGAGCCGACAGCGGCGATTGCCGCAACGGCCTTCGCGGCTGCGCGGAAACTTCCATTAACGGTCCCCAAAAATCATCTCCTCGATTTGCAGGCGATTGGGATTTGCAAGCGATTGGCCGCGTCCTACGCCGATTCATGCGATATTTGAAGGGTTCCAAATCGCCCAGTGTGGCGGTTCTTGCGTTCCTTACCCGCAAGCCGCAATCTCGCAAAGGAACGCAAGAACCAAAGCCACACCGGAATCATCTCGTTGCCAATGTCGCTTGGTTTCCAACGTTCGTGCACGAGAGTGCTGCATCCAAAACGAACGTTGGAAACGCGACACTGGTGCCCGAGCTTTCAAACCACAAGGCGGCGCGCGCCGCAACGGTGGCGGGCCAAAGGCGCTTGCGGCATTTTTGCGCGGAACGGCGCGAACGACCGGAGCGATTGCGTGCCGCGCCGGTCGCCGAATAGCCCCCGAATTCTCCGGATCAGCCCAAAAACGGCCCGGTTTGGCAGCCAATGCCCATGCGAACCGGCATGTTCGCGGCCAGCGCAATTGCACTCCTGGCGCTTGAGCACTAGCAATGAAGATGCTGATTCGAAGTTGGGCAGAAAAGGCTTCGCTGGGGCATGCATCCTTTCCCGGAATCGCTGGCGACCAAGGCCATTCGTCAATCCCTGTTGGCCATGGCCGCAAGCGCAATGCTCCTGGCGGCGGCGGGGACGGTTGCGGCGCAGGGCACGGTCAAATCCACCCATGGCGCCTGGAACATGGTCTGCGACACGCCGCCGGGCGCCTCTTCGGAACAATGCGCGCTGATGCAGAACGTCATCGCCGAGGACCGGCCCGAGGTCGGCCTGTCGGTCATCGTGCTGCGCACGGCCGACCGCAAATCCGAATTGCTGCGCGTGCTGGCGCCGTTGGGCGTGCTGTTGCCGAACGGGCTCGGTCTCAATATCGACGGCAAGGATATCGGCCGCGCATTCTTTGTGCGCTGCTTCCAGGACGGCTGTTATGCCGAAGTGATCCTCGACGAAAAGCTGATCAACGCGTTCAAGACCGGCAAGACGGCGACTTTCATCGTCTTCCAGACACCTGAGGAAGGCATCGGCATTCCGGTCGACCTGAGCGGCTTCACCGAAGGCTATCAGGCAATTCCCTGACTGCAGAAATACGGGAAATGCGGTTGCGACAGTGATGGCGCGGCCTATATTGGCCGCGAATGCTGATATCCAGTTGAGGAAATCATGGCCGACACCCTCTCGCTGATCGAACGATTCGACGTGTCGCGCGAAACGCTGAATCGCACCGTCGCCGACGCGCTTGCCGGCTGCGAGGACGGCGAATTGTTCCTGGAATATTCGCAGTCGGAAAGCTTGGTTTTCGACAACGGTCGGCTGAAGGCCGGCAATTTTTCGACCGAACAGGGCTTCGGCCTGCGCGCGGTCGCCGGCGAAGTCTCGGCCTATGCCCATTCCGGCGAATTGTCGCTGGCCGCGCTGAAGCGGGCGGCCGACGCGGTGGCTTCGGTCAGGCGGGGCAGAAGCGGCGTCGCCGCCGATGCGCCGGCCGGCACCAACCGGCGGCTTTACGGCGAGGAAAACCCGATCGGCGCGCCCTCTTTCGACGACAAGGTAAAAATCCTGACCGAGATCGACGCCTATGCGCGCGTGCTCGACGCCAGGGTGCGCCAGGTTTCGGCCTCTGTCGGCGCAAGCTGGCAGGTGGTCGAGATCCTGCGCGCCGACGGCAGGCTTGCCCGCGATGTGCGGCCGATGGTGCGCGTCAACGTCAATGTCGTCGTCGGCGACGGCGACCGCCAGGAATCGGGCAGCCACGGCATGGGCGGGCGCAAGGGCTTCGGCGAGTTCCTGGCGACCGAAAGCTGGAAGCACGGCGTCGAGGAAGCGCTGCGCCAGGCGCTCGTCAATCTCGACGCGGTGCCGGCGCCGGCCGGCACGTTCGATATCGTGCTCGGCCCGGGCTGGCCGGGCGTGATGCTGCACGAAGCGGTCGGCCACGGCCTCGAAGGCGATTTCAACCGCAAGAAGACCTCCGCCTTCGCCGGGCTGATGGGCGAGCAGGTCGCGGCCAAGGGCGTGACCGTGGTCGACGACGGCACGATGGCCGAGCGGCGCGGGTCGCTGTCCATCGATGACGAAGGCACGGCGACCAACTGCACCACCCTGATCGAGGACGGCAAGCTTGTCGGCTACATGCAGGACCGCCAGAACGCGCGCCTGATGGGCATGCGGCCGACCGGCAACGGCCGGCGCCAGTCCTATGCGCATGAGCCGATGCCGCGCATGACCAACACCTACATGCTGGCCGGCGGCCTCGACCCGGCCGAGATCATGGCGTCGGTAAAAAACGGCGTCTATGCCGTGTCCTTCGGCGGCGGCCAGGTCGACATTACCTCGGGCAAGTTCGTATTCAACTGCACGGAAGCCTATCGTATCCGCGACGGCAAGAAGGCCGAGGCGCTGAAAGGCGCCAACCTGATCGGCAGCGGGCCGGAGGCGCTGAAGCGCGTCACCATGGTCGGCAACGACCTGGCGCTCGACCTCGGCGTCGGCATGTGCGGCAAGAACGGCCAGGGCGTGCCCGTCGGCGTCGGCCAGCCGACATTGCGCATGAACGCGGTGACGGTCGGCGGCACGGGGGTGGCGTGAGGGGGCCTTGACGCAAGTAGCTACCAGTAGCTACATTCGCATATGCGCTCGGTCGGCCTCAAGGTCCTCAAGAACAAGCTCAGCGAATATGTGCGTTTGGCCGCAGGCGGCGAAACCGTGCTGGTAACCGACCGCGACCATGTGGTCGCCGAGCTCGGTCCGCCCGCTGCCGGCCGCGCCGGCGAATTGGCGGACGCAATGCTCGCGCAGGCCGTTCGCGAAGGGTACGTCACGCCTCCGGCGTTGGCCTCCGGCGCACCGCCACGCCGGCCGGTCATGCCGTTTGCCGAACTCGCAGCCGAGCTTGACGCCGCGCGACAGGATCGGTGATCTATCTCGACACCTCGGTGGCGCTCGCCCAACTGCTCGCGGAAGACCGCGTGCCGCCGCAAAGCCTTTGGCGCGAAACGCTCGTCTCGAGCCGCCTCCTGCAATACGAAATCTGGAATCGCCTTCACGCGCGCCGGCTTGCACATTCGCACGGCGAAGATGCCCGCCTGCTGATCGGTCGCATCGCCTTGATCGAACTGGCGCCGCCGGTGCTGTCGCGCGCGCTCGAACCGTTCCCCTCGCCGGTACGGACGCTCGATGCGCTGCATCTGGCCTCCATCGAGTTTCTGCGCAGTCGCGGCCAGATTGTCGAACTTGCCAGCTATGACGAGCGCATGATCGTCGCGGCCAGGGCAATGGCCATTCCGGTATCGGCGCTGTGAGCGTGCCGATTGGCCGGGCGTCTGCATGTGCGGCAAGAACGGCCAGGGCGTGCCCGCGGCGCGTCGGCCAGCCGACGCTCCGGATGAACGCCGTGACGGTGGGCGGCACGGGGGGTGTGAGGCGGTGGAGCGGGCCTGAACAATTTTTTTTGGACCGCGTGTCGATCCTGCCGCATTCCGTTCGTCGTATTGACGTAGAGGCCGGATGGGCCTCCGGAAAACAGGAGATACGGCAATGCGCGTCATGGTGATGGTTAAGGCGACCGAGGACTCCGAAGAGGGGATCATGCCCTCAACCGAACTGCTCGAGGCCATGGGCAAGTACAACGAGGAATTGGTCAGTGCCGGCATCATGCTGGGCGGTGACGGCCTGAAACCCTCGTCCCAGGGCAAGCGCGTGGCCTTCGACGGGCCAGGCCGCACCGTCATCGACGGTCCCTTCGCCGAGACCCGCGAGCTGGTCGCCGGCTACTGGCTGTGGGAGGTCAAGGATATGGCCGAGGCGGTCGCTTGGGTGAAGCGCTGTCCCAATCCGATGCCGGGCCCGAGCGAGATCGAAATCCGGCCGCTCTACGAGATGGCGGATTTCGCCGAGATCATGACGCCTGAAGCGGCTGCGCCGCACGACCGGGTTCGCGACAAGCTGAAGGATCGCTGAGTTCCGGCAACGGTTGTGGAGCGCGGCTTGTGCCTATCACTTGCCTTGTCCGGCACTTGCCTTGTCCGGCACTCCTCGCCTAAGCGGGAGACGTGACGGTAACCGAAACCTTCCAAGCCATCGAAACCGTCTTCCGCATCGAACAGGCCAGGCTCATCGCGGGCCTGGCCCGCATGGTGCGCGACGTCGGCCTGGCCGAAGAGCTGGCGCAGGATGCTCTGGTTGTCGCGCTTGCCGAATGGCCGAAGACCGGCGTACCGGAAAAGCCCGGCGCCTGGCTGATGGCGACCGCCAAGCGCCGCGCCATCGACATCTTCCGCCGCTACAAGATGGTCGAGCGCAAGCATGCCGAGATCGGCCGCGACCTGGAGGACGAGCGCGATACCAGCGTCGAGACCATGGAAGCCGCGCTCGACGATGATCTGGGCGACGAGCTTCTAGGTCTCATCTTCGCTGCCTGCCATCCGGCGCTGTCGCGCGAAGCACGCGCGGCCCTGACATTGCGTCTGATCGGCGGGCTGACGACCGACGAAATCGCCCGCGCCTTCCTCTCGACCGAGGCGACCATCGCCCAGCGTATCGTGCGGGCCAAGAAGACGCTGGGCGACGCGGGCCTCACCTATGAAGTGCCCCACGGTCATGAACGCTATGCGCGCCTCGCCTCGGTGCTGGAGGTCGTCTACCTGATCT
>Ga0214472_10002045_pt1 | contig 21916 bp, 24 predicted proteins | sample RVTome_6_FD_207662 | JGI IMG/M metagenome (GOLD analysis project Ga0214472, IMG submission 207662) | Soil microbial communities from uranium-contaminated site in the Upper Colorado River Basin, Wyoming, United States - RVT140D175 | ecosystem: Environmental > Terrestrial > Soil > Contaminated >...
GCCGCCCAGGTAGGCCGCGCCGAGTGCGTCGGCGTGGACTGTCAGGTCGGGGCCGCGGGTCGTCGCCGCGCAGGCCGCGCCGTCCGGCCCCGCCTCGAGGTGCACCCGGGTCCGCCCCGTCCCGGGCCCCGGATCGACCACCTCGAAGACCAGGTCACCCGAACGGTCGTAGGTGCGTGCTGCCAGCGCAGCCGGAACGTCGAGGAGGCAGACCCACAGCCCGTCGCCGACCTCGTCGATCACGACGGCGCGGCTGTTCGTGAGGATCCAGGGCAGGCGCTCGTACGGCGATCGGCGCTCGGCCTTGACCGTGGCCACGAGATCGAGCTCGGCCATGTACCGCCAGAGGGCGTCGTGGGCGGCATCGCCGAGGGCCACGAGGTCCCTGACCGCCACGATCGACCGGGGCTGGCCCTGCTCCCATTTCAGCTCGGCGCCGTAGGCGACATACCCGTCGGCGTCCCCGGCGGCGTCGCGATGGACGGCGACCCAGCCCTTCCAGGGAGCCTCCCAGCCGTTCTCGGTGAGCCCGAGGCCTGTCACGAACGAGTGGTCGCGACGCCGGATCTCGCCGGCCCGCGTGCGTCGATACCGGTCGTAGAGACCGCGGATGAGCTCGACCGTCGTCTCGTCGAGGTGGGCCAGCGACACGCCGCCGGCCGCCGCAGCGGCGACGAACCCGGTCGAGTGGGTGTCAAGGGTCAGATCGCACTCGGTGACCCCGGTCCCGTAGCCGAAGCGCCCATAGATCGAGGCCTCGGAGGCATGCAGGATGGCGACCGCCTCGCCGCGCTCGCGGGCCGCCTCGTGCTCGGCAGCGATCATCCGGCGCAGGATCCCGCGCCGTCGATGGCTGGGCAGGACCGTGACCCCCGCGACCGCAGCCGCGGGGAGGAGCGCGCCGCCCGGGACGGTGAGCTCGGTCGCCCACGAGCGGAGGGTCCCGACGACGCGGCCGTCGAACGCGCCCCAGGTCCGCGTGAAGTCGTAGTGCGGGCCGTTCAGCTCGGCGATCCGGCCGACGTCGGGGCGGCTGAGGAACGTGGTCGCCATCGTCTCGATCCAGGGAACGAGCTCGTCGGGCGTGACCCGGCGGACCTCGACGTCGATCGGGGAGGACATGGCCCGAGGGTACAACGCGTGACTGCCGGACCGCCGGGGCCGACCCGGCGCGAGACTGTGTGGCACGATGCCGCCGTGTTCAACCTCGTCGGCGAGCCGTGGTGCGCCGCCTTCAGCTACCTGACCCGGGGCCCATCGCGGTGACCCACAAGGTCAGCGCCGGGATCCTCCTCTATCGCCGTCACGGTGGAGCGCTGGAAGTCCTCCTCGCCCACCCCGGCGGGCCGTTCTTCGCCAACCGGGACGCCGGGCACTGGACCATCCCCAAGGGCGAGCCGGACGGCGCCGACGAGCTCCTCGCCGCAGCGGCGCGTGAGTTCGAGGAGGAGACCGGGCACGCCCTGGCCGCGGTTGCGCGCGACCCTGCGCCCACGCCCCTCGACCTGGGCTTCGTCGTCCAGGCGAGCGGCAAGCACGTCCACTGCTGGGCGGTCGAGGGGGACATGGACCCGGCGACGTCGACGTCGAACACGTTCGAGATGCCCTGGCCGCCTGGCAGCACCCGCCTCCGCACGTTCCCCGAGATCGATCGCGTGGCGTGGTTCCCGCTCGCCGAGGCCCGGCGCCGGGCGAACCCGTCGCAGGCCGAGCTCATCGACCGGCTCGATGCGGCCCTCGGAGCGAGCGTCCCGCCGGCCTGATCAGTCGGCCGGGAGCAGGCGCGCCACCGTCGGGACGAGCTGCGCGACACCGAGGACGACGGCAACGACGACCCCGATTCGCCCGGCCACGCGGGCGACGGGTGGCGGCGCCGGCGCATCCGACCTCAGCCGGGCGGCCCAGGTCGCCACGGTGACGATGCCCGTCGCGACCAGCGCCCAGCCGACAAGAACCGGTGGGTTCGGCGATCCCGCGGAGGAGAAGTAGGCATCGATGACGACGCCGATGGTCAGCAGCCCGAGCATGGCCACGATGACGTAGGCGGCCAAGGCCCGCGACGCGCTCCCGCCGGCGTCCGGGAGGGCCCGATCCAGGCGCTCGTCGAGCCAGGCGACGGCGAACCCGATGACCGCGACGAGTCCGAGGAGGAGCGCGATCAGGAGCCAGTCCGGTTCGAGGATCGCGAAGTCGGGGTTACTCGAGCGGACCAGGAACGACCCGCCGAGGGCGACCGCGACGGGCATCGCGAGCAGCCACCGGCGCCACCCGCGGCCGGGCAGCCAGGGCGACACGACGACCCAGACGACCCCGACGGCGAGGCCCCCGAGCAGGCCCCCGAAGACGATGAGGGCCAGCGTCCCGTTGGCCGTGATCGCGCCGACCACCTCGCCGTTCTCGGTCCGGAGGCCCGTCGCCTCGGGATTGAGGAGCGCGGCGACGCGCATCACGAGCCGGCCACCGACGCCACCGACGATCGCGGTCGCGATGAGGCCGGCCAGGCCGCCGCGGGCGATCTCCCGGACGATGCCGGCGGCCCGTACCTCGACGCCGGATTCCGTAGCGAGAGCGGGCGCGGCAGCGGGAGCCGCTCCCGGGGACGACCCGGTCATGCGCGCAGTATATCGGCATGCGATATATCCGCAACCATCGATCCTGGGCCTCCGGCGGCACTCCGTGAGAGGATCGCGACGACGACATCGATGGACCGATTCCGAGGAGGACCTTCAGATGGCCGAGATCCGCCACGCGATCACAACCTGGTCGGGCGACCTGCTCTCCGGCGGCGGCACGATCGACTATGTCTCGAGCGGCGCCTTCTCCCGGATGCCCGTCTCGTGGGCCTCGCGGACGAGCGCCCACGACGGCAAGACGTCGCCCGAGGAGCTGCTCGCCGCCGCCCATGCGAGCTGCTTCTCGATGGCCTTCGCCTCGCGGCTCGCCAAGAACGGCACGCCGCCCTCGAAGCTCAGTGTCCGGGCCGAGGTGACCTTCGACAACGCCAGCGACGGCTGGAAGGTCGAGCGCAGCCACATCAGGGTCGAGGGTGTCGTCGCGGCGATCGATGCCGATACGTTCGCCCGGATCGCCGATGACGCCAAGGACAACTGTCCGATCTCCGTGGCCCTCAAGGGCAATGTCGAGCTGACGGTCGAGGCGACCCTCGCCGCCAGCTGAGCTGGGGCTCTCCTAGCGAGCGAGGTCGCGGCGCTCGAAGGCGATGACCGCGACGATCCCGCCGATCAGCGCCCAGGCGACCAGGACCAGGACGTTGCCGGCGTCGAGGCCGTTGCTGAGCGGGTCGTTGGCGATGTACTGGTAGAACGGCGAGATCGGCCGCCACGGCTCGAGCCAGTCGACGAGCGCCCCGAGGCCGTTGAGGAAGAAGCCGGCAATCACGATCATGAGCGAGACGCCGGCCGCGAGCCAGCGCCGGCCGGTCAGGGCGCCGAGGGCGAGGGCGACGCCGCCGAGGGCGAAGCCCAGCAGGCACGCGCTGGCGATCGCCTGGCCGACCAGCCCCATGTCAAGATCGACGTTCACGGCCAGGGCGCCGAGACCCGCCCCGACCCACATCCCGATCCCGATGACGATCGTTCCGATGACGAAGGCCGCCGACTTCTCGACGACGATCCGCCACCGTGGGATGGGGTTGGCGAGGAGCAGGTCCATCGTCCCCCGCTCCTCCTCGGCCGCGGTGGCACCCCCAGCCACGACCACCGTGTAGGCGAGGACGAGGAGTGGCGCGACGAACGTGAAGAGCTCCAGGTTCAGGAAGCCCTCGGGCGTGCTCATGTTGAGGCTGCCGGAGGCGAAGAACTCGCGGATCGCCGGCGGGAACTGCTCGAGCATCTTCTCGAGCTCGCCGATGGCCCCGATCGAGGGATAGAGGGCGACGTACATCGCCGGCCAGATTCCGGCGAAGGCGGCCCAGCCGAGGACCATCCGCCACTGGTCGTGGACGACCTTGCCGAAGACGCTACGCAGCATGGGGCACCTCCTCGGTCGGGGTGCCGGGGGTCGGGGCATCGCCGGGTGGGACGTCGTCGGTCGGCGGACCGCCCGTCGCGCCGTTCCCGTAGAAGGCCAGGAAGATCTCCTCGAGGCTGGGCTCGTGGCTGATCATGTCCTCGACGCGCAGCTCGAGGGCGGCGCGGAGGATCGGATCGACCGAGCCCGTCACGATGCACGACAGGTTCGGTCCGTCGACGACGAGATCGCGCACGCCGGGGACGCGGGCGAACCGCTCGGCGCTGACCGGCTCCGTGAAGCGGAGCTCGAGTCGGCGAAGGGCGCGGCGCTTGAGGTCGGAGACGGTTTCCACCGCCAGCAGGCGGCCCTGCCTGATGATCCCGACCCGGTCGCAGATGCGCTGGATCTCGGGCAGGTTGTGGGACGAGACGAAGAGGGTTCGGCCGGCCGCCCGGAGCTCGTCGACAAGCTCGAAGAAGACCGCCTGGACGAGCGGGTCGAGGCCGAGGGTCGGCTCGTCGAAGATCACCAGCTCGGGATCGCCCATCAGGGCCTGGACGAGGCCGAGCTTCTGGCGATTGCCGTGGGAGAGGGCCTTGATCTCGCGGGTGAGGTCGCAGTCGAGACGTTCGGCGACACGGCGGCCGCTGTCGATGGACGGCAGCCCGCGCAGGTGGGCGAAGTACGTCAGGAGCTCGACGCCGCTGAGCGAGTCGTACAGCGTCAGCTCGCCGGGGAGGTAGCCGAGCCGGCGCCGGATCGCCAGGCTGTCGCGCCTCGAGTCGAGGCCGAACAGGAGCGCTCGGCCGCTCGTCGGGCGGATGAAGTCGAGGAGCGTCCGGATCGTCGTCGTCTTGCCGGCGCCGTTGGGGCCAAGGAACCCGAAGACCTCCCCGGGGCGGACCTCGAGGTCGAGGTCGTCGATGCCACGGGCGTGGCCGTAGCGCTTGGTCAGGCCCTCGGTTCGGATGATCGGGTCGAGCATGCTGGGCACCTCCGACTGCTCATCGTCGACGTCCTCGCCGTCGGCTCCTAGGCCCGAGGGTCACGATCGGACCCGGCCGGTTGGCCGCGACGGGAGACCGCAGGTTCCATGGTCTCACGCAGGCGACGGCCACGGCATCGAGCCGCTGCCTGCCCTTGCGAACCCTTCGGGCCATCGTGCGGTCACCCGATGGTCAGGACGCGCCTCGGGTTCAGGATGGTCAGCTGGTCGATCTCGGCCTCGGAGACGCCGCGGGCGCGGAGCCGGGGCAGGAAGGCCTCCTGGAGGTACGTGTAGCCGTTGCCCTCATAGTGGCGGAGCTGCTGGTTGTGGCAGACGTCCTGGCTGAGCAGGACGCGGTCCGCGTGGTCGCGTGACAGCAGCTCCAGTAGCAGGTCGATGACTTTCGGTTCGCCATGGCGCTCCATCGGCGTGAAGGACATGCCGAGGAAGTCGAACTCGATGCTCGCGCCGCGGCGGATGATCTCGAGGTAATGGTCGAGGACGGGGTACGAGTCGGCGTGCCCGATGACGACCCGGCCGGGATCGGCGCCCTCGGCGTCGAAGACCGCCAGCTGGGCCAGCCCGACGTCGCTCATCACGGCATGCGTCGAGATTGCGAGGCCGGTCCGCCGCGACGCCCGGGCGACCGCCCGATGGACGCGCTCCTCCTGGGCCGAGAGCCAGGGCTTGTCGGTCCCGATCTCGCCGAGGATCCCGGGCTTCACGGGGACCTCGCGGTCCTCGACCCGGATCCCCTCCTCTGCCTCGCGAACGAGCTCGTCGGCGAGGTCGTCGACCGAGCGCCGGTCGATGAGCGCCTCGGCCGGGTAGTGGGCGCCGCGATACCAGCCGCCGCCCATGACGAGGTGCAGCCCGGTGGCCTGAGCCAGCCCCGCGAGCCAGGCCGGGTCGCGCCCGGCGCCGGGCAGGGTGAGGTCGACGAGGGCGGTCCCGCCGGCGTTCCGGAAGTGGGCCAGCTCGGCGGCGATGATCGCCTCGTCGCGGGTGAGCTCCCAGTAGTCCCAGCGATTTGGGATGTGCCACAGCGCGATCGCGGTGTGCTCGTGCGGCAGGGTGAACCCGAGCTCGGCGGGATCGACCGGGCCGAGGACGGTCTGGACGTGGGGCGCCTGGGAAGGAGGCGGCGGCGGCATCGCCGGCGAGTCTACGACGCGGCGCGCGCGTCCCGGAGGCCCGGCTCGCCGCCCGCGATCGAGTACGGGTTCGGCGGGATCTCGGGCACGACCGGACGCTCCGTGCTCGCGGAGGCCGCGACGACCAGGGTCAGGATCTCGCGGGCGGCCTGCTCGGCCTCGGATCGACGGAACGCATTTCCCTGCTCGGCGCGGACGAGGAGCATCCCGTCGAGCAGCGCGCTGTACGCACGAGCGACCGCGCCCGCGTCCATCCAGCGCGGCAGGTCGCCGCGGGCCATCCCCTCCTCGAGGAGGAACGTGCCGGCCATGACCAGCTGCTCACGGCGCCGGCGGAGCATCTCCCGCGCGGCCGGCTCCGCGTCGGCCTGGGCCCAGGCCTGGACGAGGAACTCGCCGTCGCCGGGGCCGGCGGCGCCGTCCTCTGCGCTGTCGAAGTAGAAGCCGACCGCGATCGCCAGCTTCTCGGCGATCGTCGTGCCGTGCGCGAGCCGCTCGGCCAGCTCCCCCAGCCCCCGCCCGGAGGCGAGGTCGCAGGTGGCGAGGAAGAGGTCGTCCTTGCCCTTGAAGTAGGTGTAGATCGCCCCGACGGACAGGCCGCTCTCGCGGACGACGTCGGCGATCGTGGCGCCGTGGAAGCCTCGCTCGCCGAAGACGCGGAGGGCCGCGGCCACGATCCGCTCCCGGACCTCCTGCCCGTGGGCGGCGGTCACGCGAGGCATGCAATAGGCCCGATGGAGAACATCGCCTCGTCATCGTAGCCGATGGCCGGCGCTCGATGCAAGCGGGATCTCTTGACAAGGAGAATGTGTATTCTCTATCGTGAGGACGAAACGTCGCCGTCTGCGACGCCCGCGGGCGCCGCCCCGCCAAGCACAGGGAAGGGCCTCGAATGTTCAGCCGCTGGGGTGCGTTCGTCTACCGACGGCGCCGGTTCGTCCTCCTCGTGATGCTCGCCGTCGCGGCCGCCGCCTCGCCACTCGCCGCCGGGACCGCGGACCAGCTGAGCGCGGGCGGCTGGCTCGATCCGAATTCGGAGTCCGCCGCCGTCGCCGACCGCCTCGAGGCCGAGTTCGGCGGCTCCCGGACGGCGTTCGTGGCCGTCTTCCGGTCGGCGACGCCCGGCGCCGATGCCCGCTCCCCGGAGTTCCAGGCGGCGATCGCCGAGACCGTCGCTCCGCTTCTCGACGACGAGCGCGTCGGCGCGATCACCGGCTACGCCGAGACGGGCGACGACCGCTTCGTCAGCGTGAAGGGCGATGCCGCGTACGTCGTCATCGGCCTCGACATGACCGAGGACGAATCGGTCGAGGTCGTCGACGACGTCGAGGCCCTGCTGGTGACGCCCGAAGGCTACAGCCTGGGACTGACTGGGTTCGGGCCGATCCAGAAGGACTCGGCCGAGCTCTCTGAACAGGACCTCCAGCGGGCCGAGGTCGTCTCCCTCCCGATCGCGGCGCTCGTCCTGGTCCTCGTCTTCGCCTCGATCGTGGCGGCCGGGATGCCTCTCGTCGTGGCTGGGCTCGCGATCCCGACGTCGCTCGCGATCATCAACCTCGTCGCCCGCCAGACCGAGATGAGCATCTACGTCCTCAACATCGCGACGATGCTCGGGCTCGCCCTCGCGATCGACTACTCGCTCTTCATCACGAGCCGTTTCCGCGAGGAGCTGGCGAAGGGCCGGACCGTCGAGCGGGCGGTCACGATCGCCGTCGGCACGGCCGGCAAGGCGGTCCTCTTCTCGGGCATCGCCGTCGCCGTCGGCCTGTCCGGCCTGCTCTGGTTCGAAGCCTCGGCCCTGAGCTCGATCGGCCTCGGCGGTGCGGTCGTCGTCCTGAGCTCGGTCGGGTTCTCGCTGACCTTCCTGCCGGCCGTCCTCGGCATGCTCGGGCCGCGGGTCAACGCACTGTCGGTGCGATCGCTCCTCCGGCGGGTCGGCTTCGTCGGCGACGAGCCGGCGGCCCGTCACTCGCGCTGGGAGCGGGTCGCCCACGCGGTCATGCGCCGGCCGTTCGCGGTCCTCGTCCCCGTCCTGGGCCTCCTGTTCATCGCCGGCTCGCCGTTCTTCCGCCTCCAGCAGGGCGTGCCCGACGCGACGGTCTACCCGGCCGGCGTGCCCAGCCGTGATGCCTGGGTCGCCCTGGCGACGGAATTCCGGCCGGGCGAGACGAACCCGATCACGATCGTCCTCGATACGGCGCACGATGCGACGGACCCAGCGAGCATCGAGGCCGTCATGGCCTACGCGACGGCTATCGAGGGCCTCGAGGGCATCGACCGCGTCGAGGGCCCCTTCGCGATCACCGACCCGGCCACGGGGGCGCTCCTCGACGCCGGCCAGGTCGCCCAGCTCTATGCCGCGCCGGCCGGGGCGCTGCCGCCGCAGCTCGAGGCCGCGGTCGCGGCCCTGGAGGAGGCCTACATCCGGGGCTCGGTCGTCCGCCTCGACGCGATCAGCCCGCTCTCGCCGACGACGCCCGACGGGACGGCGGTCGTGCCCCGCGTCCGCGGGGTGGATCCGGGCGACGACATCGAGCGGGTCATGGTCGGCGGGACGGCCGCCGTCTCCGAGGACTTCCTCGCGGCACAGAACGAGCGGATGCCGTGGGCCGTGGGCACGACCCTCCTGGCCTCGGCCCTGATCCTGTTCCTCCTCTTCGGGTCGCTCGCGATTCCGCTCAAGGCCGTCGTCATGACCCTCCTCTCGCTGTCGGCGAGCTTCGGGGCCCTCGTCTGGGTCTTCCAGGAGGGCAACCTCCACGAGCTCCTCGGCTTCGAGCCGCTCGGGTTCACGATCGCGGGCAACCCGATCATCATGTTCGCCGTCCTCATCGGCCTGTCGATGGACTACGAGGTCCTCCTCCTGTCGCGGATCCAGGAGTCGTACCGCCGCACGGGCGACAACACGAAGGCGGTCGCTGAGGGCCTGGCGAGGACCGCCGGGGTCATCACCGGCGCGGCGATGGTCATGGTCGTCGTCTTCTCGGCCTTCGCCCTGGCCGACGTCGTGACCATCAAGTCGATCGGCGTCGGGATGGCCCTCGCCGTCTTCCTCGACGCGACCGTCATCCGGGTCCTCCTCGTCCCCGCCACGATGCGCCTCCTCGGCGAGTGGAACTGGTGGGCGCCGGGTATCCTCGGGCGGCTGGCCGACAGGCTCGGCTTCAGCCACGTGGAGGACGAGGGCGAGGGCGAGGCAGCGCAACCGGACGTCGCGGCGAGCGCCGTGGGGACGGCGACCACGCCTGCCTGACCTAGGAGCGGAGGGCCGGGACATGACGATGGACGATGACCGCGGCGGATCGACGCCCGTGAGCGGGCCGGCGGTTCGCGTCTACGGCTGGCGGTGGGGCGAGGAGGACTCCCGACGCCCGCGCCTCTCCTGGATCGGGGTCTTCCTCGTCATCTTCGGCGGCCTCCTCATCCTCGAGAACTCGGTCTACGGCGACCTCGGCAACATCGCCGTGCTCGCCGCCGGGCTGGCCTCGCTCCTCGCCTGGGTCGTCACGCGGGGCACCGTCGCCCTGTACTTCGGGGCGTTCCTCACCGCCGCGGCCGTCCCCGGCACCTACGAGGCCGCCACCCAGACCGACCTCGGGTCCGGCTGGGGGACGCTCGCCTTCGGGATCGCCCTCCTGTTCATCGCCCTCGTCCGGGCGGCCGGCCGCGGCGGCTGGGGGTGGCAGGCCCTCGCCGGCGGCGCGCTCGTCCTCCTGGCCTCGACCGAGATCGCCGTCCCGGACGTCGGGGGCTACGTCCTGCCGGCGCTGCTCGTGGTGCTCGGGCTGCTGCTGCTCCTGCGCGGCGGCCGCCGCTAGCGCGCCGGCGGCGCGCCGAACGCGAGGACCGGGCGATCGGATCCCCGGATGGCTGACGCCCGCTACGACGTCGTCGTCATCGGGGCCGGGATCCTCGGCCTGGCGGCCGCGCGCGAGATCCTCGCCCGGCGGCCCGGGACTCGAGTCGCGGTCCTCGAGAAGGAGGCCTCGATCGCCGGCCACCAGACGGGCCGCAACTCGGGCGTCATCCACACCGGCATCTACTACGCGCCCGGGTCGCTGAAGGCGCGACTGTGCGTCGCCGGCTCCCGGGCACTGTACGAGTACAGCGAGCGCCACGGGATCCCGACCGAACGGTGCGGCAAGCTCATCGTCGCCGTCGACGAGGCGGAGCTGCCGGGGCTCGAGACCCTCTACCGGCGCGGCTTCGAGAATGGCGTGGCCGGGCTCGAGATGGTCGGGCCGGACCGCATCCGGGAGCTCGAGCCGCATGGCGTCGGGCTGCGGGCGATCCTGTCGCCGGGGACCGGCATCGTCGACTTCAGCCGGGTGGCCGCGGCCATGGCGGCCGAGATCACCGCCGCCGGGGCGGACGTCCTCACCGGGCACGAGGTCGACCGGCTCGAGGACCGCGGGAGCGCGGTGCGGGTCGCTACGAATCGCGGCGTCCTGCTCGGCGGCCGCGTCCTCGCCTGCGCCGGCCTGTTCGCGGATCGGATCGCGGCCCGGTCGGGCGGGTCCCGCGAGCCCCGGATCGTGCCCTTCCGGGGCGCCTACTGGCAGCTCCGCCCGGACCGCCGCCACCTCGTCCGGAACCTCATCTACCCGGTCCCCGATCCCCGCTATCTCTTCCTCGGGGTCCACTTCACGCGGCGCATCCGGGAGGGCGCGGTGTGGCTCGGGCCGAACGCGGTCCTGGCCTTCGCCCGCGAGGGCTACCGTCGCCGGGACGTCAACCTCCGCGATCTCGCCGAGGTCATCTCGAACCCCGGGTTCCTCAGGCTGGCCGGCGGCTATCTCCGGACCGGGCTCGCCGAGATGTATCGGGACGCCTCGAAGCGGGCCTTCGTCGCCTCCTGCCGGCGATTCGTCCCGGAGCTCTCGGCCGACGACGTGATTCCCGGCCCGGCCGGCGTCCGGGCACAGTGCCTGGGCCGGGACGGCCGGCTCGTGGACGACTTCGTGTTCGATGTCCCGTCGCCCCGCGTGCTGCACGTCCGGAACGCCCCGTCACCGGCCGCGACGGCTTCGCTGGCCATCGCCGGGGCGATCGTCGATCGATTCGAGGGGGCCCGGTAGGGTCGGCCCCGGCCGCGGCTCAACCGCCCGCGGCCACCGGATCGCGGGTCGCGGTCTCGACGGCCTCGCCGAGGACCTCGACGATGCGCGCCATCTCGGCGTCCATGACGACGAACGGCGGGCCGAGGAGGATCGAGTCGCCGTCCGTGCCGTCGGCCAGTCCCGTTGCGGAGTAGAGCAGGACGCCGTTCGACTTCGCGGCGCGGACTACGGCCTCGGTGACCTTCGCGGCCCGCGGGAACGGGGCCTGCGTCTCGCGATCGGCGACGAGCTCGAGCCCGACCATCAGGCCGCGGCCGCGGATCTCGCCCACGTGCTCGTGGTCGCCGAGGCGGGCCCGGACGAGCTCCTGGAGCCGCTCGCCCTTCGTCGCGCTCGCGGCGACGAGGTCCTCGGCCTCGATGATCCGGAGGACCTCGCGGGCGACGGTCGCGCCCACGACGTGGTGCGAGAAGGTGAACCCGTGAACGAACCCGGCCCCGCCCGGCCCGGCGACGGCCTCGTGGATCTCGCCGGACGCGGCCACGAACCCGAACGGCCAGTAGCCCGATGTCGCGCCCTTCGCGGCGACGAGGAGGTCCGGGCGCACGCCCCAGTGGTCCACGCCGAACCAGCGCCCCGTCCGGCCGAAGCCGGTCATGACCTCGTCGGCGATGAGGAGCACGCCGTGGCGGCGGCAGACCTCGGCGATCGCCGGCCAGTAGCCGTCGGGCGGGACGGCCGCGGCCAGCGTCGCCCCGACGATCGGCTCCCCCACGAACGCCGCCACGGTCCCCGGCTCGGCGGCGGCGATCGCGCGGTCGAGCTCCTCGGCGAGCTCCCCGGCCGTCCCCAGGGCGCTCGCCCCCGGCTCGCCGGCCCGGTACGGATAGGCCGCCGAGACGTGGCGAAACCGCCCGAGCCAGCCCTCGTAGGGCCGGCGGAGCGGCTTGCGGCCACTCAGGTCCAGCGCTCCCAGCGAGTTGCCGTGATAGCTCCCCCAGCGGGCAAAGACGATCCAGCGGTCCCTCCCGCCGCGCGCGAGGTGGTAGGCGCGGGCGAGCTTCAGCGCGGACTCGATGGCCTCGGAGCCGCCGCTGACCGGGTAGAGCCGCGGGTCGTCGAGCGGCAGGTGGGGCGCCAGCTCCGCCGCGTAGGCCTCGAGCGGCTCGTTCGTGAAGGCGCTGCCGTGGGCATACGCGAGCCGGCCCGCCTGGGCCGCCATCGCGTCGGCGATCGACTGCCGGCCGTGGCCGACGTTGACGACAATCGCGCCGCCGGCCGCGTCGAGGTACGAGCGCCCCTCCGCGTCCCAGATCGTGCTGCCCTCGGCCCGCACCGCGACCGGCAGCGCCGGATCGAGCGAACGGCGGAAGACGCGGGACGTCACGGGCGGCGGTCCGTCGCCTGGGTCGACCGTCCTGCATGCACCAGGCGATTGTAGGGCTCCGGTGGTCCTCAAACGCCCGGTCACACGCCCCACGTCGACCATCCCGCCGTCGGAGCAGACATCCGTTCGGAAGGGGCACCCAGATGACCACCATCGCACGGCAGACGACGTCACCGGCCGGCCGGGTCGCGCTGCGAACGATCCTCCGGTCCGTCGCGACCAACGCGCCCGCCCTCGTCGATCGCGTCCGGCGGTCGCTGCGTGACGCCGCGAGGGCCGCCCAGCTCGGGCCGGACAGGGAGGTCGAGATCGGCCGGTCGACCGGCGCCCGCATTTGACGGCCGCACGACGGTCCGCGGCGGCGCTTGCCGGATGCATCCGGCCATGGGCACCATACGGACCCGCAACCGGGCGGCGGCCCGGCCGCACGAGGCGTGACAGCCTCGGCGCACCTTGGAGAAGGCAGGGAGTGGTCGGCATCCACCTGCTCGGTCCACCGCGGATCGAGATCGATCACCGTTCCGCGCCCGGGCCCCGGGGCCGAAAGGCCTGGGGCCTGCTCGCGTTCCTGTTGCTGTCCGGGAGACCCTCATCGCGGGAACGTCTCGCGGGCCTGCTGTTCGGGGACGCGGACGACCCCATGGCGACGCTCCGCTGGAACCTCGCCGAACTGAGGCGCGCCCTCGGCGACGGCGTCGAGATCGGCGGCGATCCCGTGGCAATCGCCCTCCCGATCGGCACCGAGGTGGACGTCCTCGCGCTCGGGTCCGGCACCTGGGTCGAGGCCGTGCGGATTCCGGCGCTCGGCCGCGAGCTCCTGGAGGGCGTCGAGATCCCGGCCGGCGCAGCGTTCGAGGCCTGGCTGGCCGCGGAGCGCCGCCACGCCGCCGGGCTGTCCGCCGCGATCCTGCGCGAGGCAGCGACGGCTCGGCTCGCCGCGGGTGAAGCACAGGCGGCGGTCGACCTCGCGACACGGCTCGTGGCGTTCGACGAGTTCGACGAGGAGGCCCAGGCCCTGCTCATCCGGTCGCTCGTCGCGAGCGGCGGCACGGCCGAGGCGCGAGGCTACCTCGACGCGACCGCCGAGCGGTTCCGGCGCGAGCTGGGCGTCGAGCCGTCGCCGACCCTGCTCGGGGCGGTGGCTGCCGTCGCGATCTCGTCGTCGCCGGGCCCGACGTGGGTTCGCAGCGGGACCGTCATCGAATCACTGATCGTTGCCGGGGAGTCGGCCGTCGGTGCCGGCGTCCTGGAGGCGGGCCTCGAGATCCTCCGGCGGTCCGTTGCCGACGCGCACGAGTTGGGCGATCGCCGGGTCGAGGCACGCGCGCTGGTCGCCCTCGGGACGGCCTTCGTCCATGGCGGACGCGGCCGCTCCGGCGAAGGATCGACCGCGCTGCATGCCGCCGTGACGCTCGCCGACGAGCTCGGTGAGGCAGCCCTCGTGGCCGAGGCCTGTCGCGAGCTCGGGTACATCGAGATGAAGCTGGCCCACTACGAGCGCGCCGAGGCCTGGCTGGAGCGAGCGATCGCGGCGGCCCCGGACCGGAGTGCCCGGGCGGCCGTGCAGGCGATCAGCGGCGCCGTGGCCTTCGACCAGGGGCGCACGCGGATCGCGGGCGAGGTCCAGGCCCGAGCCGCCGTGGACGCCCACGAGCTCGACAAGCCACGCCTCGAGGCATGGGCCCTCGGCTTCGTCGGCCGCGGAAACCTCCTGCGCGAAGAGTTCGCCGCGGCCCGCGCATCGCTGGAGCAGGCGCTCGAGGTGACCCGGTCCGTCGGCTGGGTCACGTTCCTCGCGTTCCCCCAGTCTCTCCTGGCGGAGGTCGATCTCCGCGAGGGACGGATCGACGACGCTCGAGCCGCCTTCGAATCGGCGTTCGCCCTCGGGTGCCAGGTCGGCGACCCGTGCTGGGAGGGCATGGCGGCCCGCGGGATCGGGCTCGTCCACGCCGCGGAGGGCCGGTTCGACGAGGCGATCTCCTGGCTCGACGATGCGCGAACGCGATGCGTCCGGATCCCGGATTCCTACCTCTGGGTCCATGCCCACTGCCTCGACGCGCTGTGTGACGTGGCCATCGCGCGGCGCCTCCCCGGCAGTCGCGCCTGGCTGGCCGACCTCGAGGCGATCGCAGCCCGGACGGGCATGAACGAGCTGCTCGTCCGGACCCAGCTCCATCGGGCCGCGCTCGGCGATTCCGGGGCCGCCGACGCCGCGCGCCTGTTCGCCGAGCGCATCGACAACCCGGCGGTCCTCGGCCGGGTCGCGGCACTCGACGGGGAGCGCACGGGCGAGCGTCGCGCCGTCGAGATCGGCCGTCGGGCGGCGGGGGCGCGGACCGCAAGCGAGGCTGCCGGACCGGGGTGAAAGGACAGCGCCCCGGGGGAAGGGACCCGGAGCGCTGTCGGCCGCGATCGGAGCGGCGCTGGCGTTGCCGCGACGTCCCGGACGGGCGCGCTCGGGATGAGCCGCCCGGGATCGCCCCCGCCTCAGCCGGGGGACGTCAGACGCGACCCTTCGGCACGGTGTGGAAGTAGGTCTTGTTGAAGACGATCTTCCCCAGATGCCACAGGGCGTTCGGCTTGGGCGGCTTGGGCGGATGGTCGTAGTCAAAGCGGAGGAGGGTTCCCTTGCCGTCGCCGATCTCGAAGAAGCACATGACGTTGCCCTCGTAGCGGGCGTGCTTCCCCTTCGCGGCGCGGCCCTCGACCGCGGCGACGATGCCCTCGACGACGACCGGCGCCTCGAAGTGGGCCGTGGACCCGGCCTTGGACAGGGGCAGGTCCGTCGCGTCACCCAGGGCGTAGACGTTCTCGCGGCCACCGACCCGGAGGGTGTGGCGGTCGGTCGGGAGCCAGCCACCCGGCGCCGGGGCGAGCCCGGAGTCGATGAGGAACTGCTGGCCCTTGTGCGGGGGCACGAGGACCAGGAGGTCGTACGGCAGCTCCTCGCCCTCGAGCGACAGGACGACCTTTCGCTCGGGGTCGATGGCCTCGACGTTGAAGAACGTGTGGAGCTCGATCCCCTTCTCCTCGAGGATCGGGGTCGCCATCTCGCTCACCGATTCGATCGTGAACGCGCGGCTGATCGGCGAGCAGAAGTGGACCTCGGACTTGTCGCGGAGGCCACGCTCGCGGAGCTCTGACTCGATGAGGAAGGAGACCTCGAGCGGCGCCGGCGGACACTTGTAGGGCATCGAGGCGATGCCGATGACGATCTTGCCGCCGCTGAAGCCGTCGAGGGCGCGACGCAGCTTCAGGGCCGCCTCGGCCGTGTAGAAGTGGTGCGCCTCGGTCTCGAAGTGCTCGATCGCCTCGGGCAGGATGCGGGCCCCCGTCGCGAGGACGAGATGGTCATACGGGAGGACGGTGCCGTCGGTCAGCGTGACCGCCTGGGCGGTCTCGTCGACGTGGCTGACGGTCCCGATGACGAGCCGGATCCGCTTGTCGAGGAGCGCGCGCTCGCGCTTCTGGAGCTTCTCGGCCCGCTCGCCGCCCATGGCGATGTACATGAAGCCGGGTTGGTAGACGTGGGCGCCGCTGGCGTCCACGACGGCAAGGTCGACGTCGCCGGCGTCGAGGCGCTTCTTGAGTCGGCGGGCAAGGAGGTTTGCGGTCAGCGTGCCGCCCACCCCGCCGCCGAGGACGAGGATCCGGTCCATTTGGCTACCGGGCCTTCTCGACGAGGATCCGGTCGTAACCCTGGAGGGACTCGACGGCGATGAGCCGGTGGCCGGCCTTCTCGATCCACTTGGGGATGTCGATCTTGGAGCCCTTGTCGGACGACAGGACCGCGAGGACGTCGCCGACCTGGGATTCGCGGATCCCGCGGATGAGCTCCATCAGGGGTCCGGGGCAGAAGCTGCCGCGGGCATCGATGGTCCGGGTGATGGTGGGAGCGGTCTCGAGCATCAGGGTGTCCCTTCCCGGGTCGCCGGGGACGCGGCGGCCCGTCGTTGGCGTGTGGTGGTCAGATGAACAGCGACGCGGCGCCGTCGTTGAGGAGCTCGATGACGGTGGCAGCACCGACCGGCTCGCCGAGCCCGTCGATCATGTCCTCGCGCTTGAGGCCGAACATGTCCATCGTCATCTGGCAGGGCATGAACTCGACGCCGAGCGCCTCGGCCGCCTCGAGCAGCTCCTTGGGCTTGGCCACGCCGTACTTCTTGGCCAGGACGCCCATCATCCAGGGGCCCATGCCGAGGAAGTTCATCTTCGACAGCTTGCGGTGGCTGATGCCCGGCCGCTGCATGACCGACATCATCTTCTGCATCCAGGTCTCGCCGGTGATCCGGACATCGTCCTTCACGAAGGCCTGGAGGCCCCAGAAGGTGATGAAGACCTTGGTGTTGACGCCGCTGGCCGCGGCCGTGGTCGCGAGGATGAGCGAGGCCCAGGTCTTCTCGAGGTCGCCGCTGTACCAGATCAGGACGAGGTCGCGGCTCTTGACCTCGCCATCAGGCGCGATCGCCGGCTCGGGCTGGGCCGCCGCGATCGCGGCGAGAAGGGGGTCGAGGGCGGGTTCGGCGCCGGCGGGTCGCTCGGTGGTGAGCGTCATCGGTTCGTGCCTCACTTCCGGCGGATGACGAAGCGGTAGACCGCCCCATCGGCGGACTGCTCGACGAGCTCGTTGCCCGTGGATCGGCACCAGGCCGTGAAGTCCTTGAGGGACCCGGGATCGGTGGCGAGGACCTCGACGAGCGCCCCGGAGGCGATCGTCTTGATGGCCTGCGCCGTGCGGACGATGGGCATCGGGCACGAGAGCCCGCGCGCGTCGACCTTGGCGTCGATCGCCGGCGGCGACTTGACCTCGAGGGTATCCATGGTGCGTTCTCCTTCCCCGACCGGCATGGGTCGATCGGACTCGATCGACCCCCGATCGGTCAATTGGCGTCAGATGAAGACGAGCTGGCCCTCGCCGGCATTGAGGTAGAAAGCGGTCACGCCCTCCACTCCGTCGACGAGCGGGTCGAGGTCCGTCTGCTCGATCCCGAGCAGGTCCATCGACAGCGAGCAGGCCTGGATGTCGACCCCGCCGAGCTCCTTCGCCTGGCGGAGCGTCTCCGCCCAGCTGGCCTGGCCGGCGATTCGGAGGGCCTCGACGTGGCCCTTGCCCTCGGCGCCGGCCTCGGGGGCGAGGCCGTGGTCGCGGTCGATCCGCTCCTGGCGGAAAGCGTCGAGCGCCCAGTACTGCAGGAACACGTTCACCGGCTTGCCGAGCGCCGCGGCACCGGCCGTCAGCACGGCGGCAGCCTGGAGCTTGTCGTCGGTCCCCGAGAAGAGGACCAGGTTGATCGGTTCGTCCATCGTTGGGTTGTCCTTCACTGGCTCGGGCTTCAGCTCACGGGGGTCAGGAGGTCCGTCATCCGCGCCGAATCGGCGACCCGGGCGAGGCGGTCGACGCGGCGCTCGAGGACTCGGCGCATCACGGCGCAGGCGACGAGGACCTCGGGGTCGACGAGGCGGTAGCGGGTCTCGCGCCCGTCACGCTCGGCTTCCACGATGCCGGCAGCACGCATCACCGAGAGGTGCTGCGAGATGTTCGGCTGGCTGGCCCCGGTGGCCTGCGCCAGGCGTCCGACCTCGAGCGGTCCATCGGCGAGCCGATGGAGGATGTCGAGGCGGCGCGGGCTCGCCAGGATCTTCAGGACCTGGGCCTGGAGGATCGTGATCTCGTCCATGGCCTGAGCATCGATGTATGCGCACGTGCGCATGAGTGCCATGCGTCCCGATCACGCGGGCCGGTCGGCCCGGGCCGGCGGGCGTGCCACCTCGGGGAGCCGGGATGCGGCCGTGTCCGGCTACATCGTCCGGTTGGCGATCTCGATCTCGCGACCGGTCCAGGCGCGGAGGGCGGCCAGGCGCGACCGGTCGAGCCGCTCGCAGGCCCAGTCCCAGTGGATCGAGACGACGTCGCCGGCCATGACGTCGTCGACGAAGCCGGCCCCGTCGATCCAGCCCCGGATCCGCTCGACGCGGGGCGGCGCGAGGCGGAGCTTGCCCTCCGCCATCTCGAGCGGCACGGCCGAGACCACGAGCCAGTCGCCGTCGCGCTCGAGGACGCGGCCCCAGCGGATCCGGCACGAGTCCATGACCTCGAGGGCCCGATCCGTCTCCCCGGTCCGCATGAGCCCGAGGCGGGGGAAGACGTCGAGGACGTGGAAGGCGTGGACGGGCACGGCGCCGGCCTCGGGCTTCGTCGCCAGCCGCTGCCAGCCGTCGCCGCGGAGGCGTGGCTTGAACCGCCGTTCCAGCGACGGGCCGAGCTGCGAGGGGCGGACGCCGGCGAGGAGCCGGTTGCCGAGCCAGTACGCCTCGACGACGCGGCCGTCGAGGGGATCGGGGATGCCGTTCGAGCGGGCGATGAGCTCGAGGTACGGATAGGCGCCCTCGAACTGGCGGGCGAGGGCCCGGAGGGCCGCGTCCTCCTCGCCGTCGGTGGCCTGCTCGAAGAGCTCCTGGACCTCCTCCGGGCCGCAGTAGCCGAGGCGGTTCGGACCGTAGGCGTAGCGGGCGAAGCGAACCGGACCGGGAACGGGGCGGAGGGGCCGCTCGTGGGCCGCAGGCGACGGCGGGCCGCCCGATGCCGCGGGTGACGCGGCCGGCGGGGCGGGGCGCGGGGTCGCGAGGTCGGCTGTCATCGTCGCGGGCGAGGTGGAGGCCGGCCGGCGCCTCCCCCACGGGCCGGCTCGAAGCCGCGCGGCCGGCTCCCCGCCGTGGTCATGCGCGGGCGGCGGTCGTCGAGGTGCCCGCGGCCGGCACGCGGCTCGCCACCCGGATCGCGTAGACCGCCAGGCTGATCGCCGCGACGCCGATGAGCAGCTGGCCAGCCAGGACCGGGGCTGCCGGGAGGACGCCCTCCTGGAGGGCCTGGAGGCCCGCCGTGATCGGGGCGCCGACGACGAGGATCGCCGCGACGAGGCTCGCCGGAGCCCGCTTGAGCGCCGCGTACCACGTCCCGACGTAGCCGAAGAGGAGGAAGCCGGTCCCGAGGGCCCAGAGCCACTGGGTGCCCGACAGGGCGGCGATCGAACCGGCCTTGCCGGAGACGAGCAGGTAGCCCACGAGGACGACGAGCCCGATGCCCAGCCGGCCCGCGCCGACGACCGGCGACGGGACCGAGCCCAGGAGCCGCTTGGCGAGGATGGCCTCGACCGCCCACATCAGGGTGGCCGCCGCGATCATCGTCTCGCCCGTCCCCCAGACCACGCCATTGGGCGGGATCACGAGGAACTGCGCGGCGAGGAGGACGCCCAGGGCGCCGAGCTGGGCCTTGCCGAGCCGCTCCCCGAGGAACGGGACGGCCATGATCGCGACCCAGATGAAGAGCGTCTTGTGGATGAACGCCGCCGACGGCGCGCTGGCCATCGCGAGGCCGCCGAAGAAGAGGAGGAACGGCACGCTGCCGCCGACGATGCCGATCACCGCGAGCCGGCTCCACGACGTGCGGTCCATGGCCCGGACATCGGCCGGGCGGACGGTGGCGGCCGCGAGGCCGACGAGGATGAGCGCGGCGACGGCATTCTTGAGCGTCGTGAAGATCGCCGCGTCCGGCAGCTGCTTCACCGCGAACCCGTTGACAAAGATCGAGATGCCGCTGATGAGGGCGGTGGCGAACGCAAGCCCGATGCCCCAGCGGAGCGATTCTGGGACGCGCCGCGAGCCGGCGACGATTCGGGCGGTGGCGCGGGTCATGCGGGTCCTCCGTTCCCTGCTGCCGTAGCTTCGGCCTCGGCCTGCTCGAGCGCCATCGCCTCGAGGAGGGTCGTGCGGATCAGCTCGGCCTCGGCGGGGTCGAGCCGCTCAACGATGGTTCCGGCGGCCACGAAGACGTGGTCACCCGGCGCGATGTCCGGGATGAGGAGGGTCGAGGCGCGACGAACACGCCCCTCCTGGTCGACGGTCGCACCGAGCTCGTCGACGGAGATGACGGTGCCGGGGAAGCCGATGCACATGCTCAGGCCCTCCCGGAGCTGCTGGGACGCCACATGGTCACAGCCTCCCTCCGGCGACGACCGGCGTGGAGAGCCGCGAGTCACCGGCGGGTGGGTCGTCCGGCCCCCCGGTTCCGGGCCGCACGCGCGGGTGCCGATGGCTCGGCCACGGGGACGGTCGAGCCTCAGCGACGGATCGCATGCTCGCGGAACGGCCGCACGTCGCCGCCGGAGGGGTCCTCCGGCTCTGGTTGTCCGGGTCGCGCTCATGAACACTTCGGATGACAGACGGGGTCGATCATTCTGGATCGCTCGCGGGTCAGCCTCGGATGGAAGCCCAGGCGAGCGACTCGTCCGCCCCCGACGGGTCCGGAGGGTGCCGATGCCACGCCAGTTCGTCGTCCAGCTCGACAACCGCGTCGGGGAGCTCGCCCACCTGTCCAGGGCCCTGGCCACGCGCGGCGTCAACATCCGGCATGTGTCCTGCTTCGGCACCGGGTCGCTGGCCTGCGCGTTCATCATCCCCGACGACGGCGCGGGCATGCGTCGGGTGCTGCATGGCCTGGGTCACCAGTACATCGAGGGCGAGCCGATCGTCGTCGACGTCGACGATCGGCCGGGCGGACTCGCGGATGTCGCGGAGCGGCTGGCGGCTGCCGGCGTGAGCATCACCGGCACGATGTGTGTCGGGCAGCGGCCCGGGATCATCGAGATGGCCTTCACCGTCGACGACGAGGTCAAGGCGCGGGCCGCGCTCGGGCAGACCAGGGAGATGCACGTCGGGGCATCCGAAGGGACCGCCACGCGGGGTTCGATCGCCACGGAGTAAGGGGCCGGTCGCCGCCGCCCGGCGGGCCGGTCGGCCCGCGACCTCGCGCCGTCCGGCCCTCGCCGGGTTCGGCCGCCGGGCGCACATTCTGGTCGGAGGTGCGCGTCCAATGACCGTCGCGCTCGAAGACGTCCCAGGCGGCCGCGTCGCGCCGCCGAACCCGCGCCAGGCGTCCGATCCCATCTCGTTCACCCCGCTCGCGATCGCGCGCGACAAGTGCAAGGGCTGCGAGCTGTGTATCGGGGCCTGTCCCCACGGCGTGCTCGCCCTCGACGTCGGCGTCGTCAACCGGCTCGGCTATCACCCGATCCGCCTGACCGATGCCGCGGGCTGTACGAGCTGCGCCCTGTGCGCGCGGGTCTGCCCGGACGCCGTCTTCACCGTCTTCGCGCCGCGAAGGGAGCGCTGACGTGGCGATCGCGACCCCGGCCCCGGCGCGGGTGCTCATGAAGGGCAACCAGGCGATCGCGGAAGCGGCCATCCAGGCCGGTTGCGACGCCTACTTCGGCTATCCCATCACGCCCCAGGCGGAGATCCTCGAGTGGATGGCCCGCCGGATGCCCGAGCTCGGCCGTGTCTTCGTCCAGGCCGAGAG
>Ga0214472_10002046_pt1 | contig 21908 bp, 15 predicted proteins | sample RVTome_6_FD_207662 | JGI IMG/M metagenome (GOLD analysis project Ga0214472, IMG submission 207662) | Soil microbial communities from uranium-contaminated site in the Upper Colorado River Basin, Wyoming, United States - RVT140D175 | ecosystem: Environmental > Terrestrial > Soil > Contaminated >...
TGGCGGATCCACCAGGTGGCGTAGGTCGAGAACTTGTAGCCGCGGCGGTACTCGAACTTGTCGACCGCCTTCATCAGACCGATGTTGCCTTCCTGGATCAGATCGAGGAACTGCAGGCCGCGGTTGGTGTACTTTTTCGCGATCGAAACCACCAAGCGCAGGTTGGCCTCGACCAGCTCGCTCTTGGCGCCCTCGGCGATGCGCTCGCCGCGCCGGATCGTGCGCAGCACCTCGGCCAAGCTGTCGCGCGACGCGTCCATGCTCTTTTCGATCGCCTGGCGCTGCTTAATCAACGGCTCCATCCGGATCCGCAGCTGGCGCTTCTCGCGCGGGGTCTTGGCCCGAACGTATTTGCGCTCCAGCTTGGCCAGATCGAGCCGCAGCGGCTCCATCTGCTCGAGGGCGTCCTTGATCTTCTGGATCATGGCCGCGGCGAAACGCTCGTGGGCGCAGATTCGCCGCACGATCTTGGAGATCGCGACCCGCTGGCGGTTGAGCTTCCAGCGGTAACGCACTTGATCGCGCTTCTTGCGCGCCTTGGTCAGGAAGGTGGTGTAACGCCGCGCAACCTTGTCGAGATCGCGAATCTGGTCGGTCAGGTCCAGCAGCTCGGCGCTGCTGCCGGCCGCCTCTTCATCGACGATTGCTTCGTCTTCGAGCAGGAAGGTCGCCTTGACTTCCTCCTCGCCCTTCTTGATCCGATCGGCCAGACCGTTGATCTCGCGGGCCACGAACGCGGTGCGGCCGAGCGTCTTGATGATCATCAACTTGCCGCGTTCGATCCGGCGCGCGATTTCGACCTCGCCTTCGCGATCCAAGAGCGGCACGGTGCCCATCTCGCGCAGATAGAGGCGCACCGGATCGTTGGTCTTGTCGAGGCTGCCGGGCGTGAGATCGAACTCGATCTCCTCCAAGGCCTCCTCCTTCTCGGAATCGCCGCGGCCTTTGTCGTCCAGCGGCGGCGGCTCGTTTTCGAGGATCTTGATCCCCTGGGTGCCGAACTTGACGAACAGATCGTCCATCTCTTCGGCCGAGGTGAGGTCGGACGGCAGCATGCTGTTGACCTCGTCGTACAGCAGATAGCCTTTCTCCTTGCCGATGTTGATCAGCTGTCTGACTTCGTTGTACTTGTCCTCGATCTCCAAGGTTCGCTCCTAGAAATTTAGACGCTGAGGCCGCGGGCGCGCGGACGAGGGGACAGCCTTATGGCTCGTGGCTCTACCCTGCTGGCTCGAAGGTAAGCGACTCAACTCCCACCGGCGGATGACGGAAGCTCCCCCAGCTGCCGTTTGTACAGTCCTGAGTCTTGCGTATGGCGTACGGCTTGTCAATCTCCTCAGCGGCGTTTTTTCGACCCGGGTCGCGGGCGGTCCAGACTTGGAAAGCGCGCTCGGCCGGCTCAGCGTTAGGAGTATAATGAGGGTTTCGGCTCAAGAAACCGAGTCTCCAGCTACCGCCAGCCATTTTGCTCTTTATTTACCGGAGCGCCGCTGCGATGCGGCGCTGACTCCGGCCAGCTTTCGCGCCTGGGCCAGCTTCTCGGACAACAGTCGATCCTCATCGGACCCCCCGCCCACCGGGTCTTCGAGCGCGCGCTGGAACGTCTCGAGCTGCTGGAGATCGAAACGGTCCTGGATCACGCTTAGACAGCCCTCCGCCTGAGTCAGGTCCGGCGCGGGTTCCGGCGCGAGAGCGATCGCCGCGATCAGCTCTCGGTCCTCCTCCTCGCTGAGGCGCGCCGACAGCTCGGGCAGCGGGCGGCGCGGATCCTCGCCGAGCTGATGCAGCAGCGAGCGCAGCAGCCGCTCGCTCGGCAGCCCGCGCAGCTCCATTTCGGCCAGCCGCTGGCGCAGCGGCGCGCCGAGCTCGCGCTGCTCCAACAGAAACCGGATCAAGCGGCGCTCGCAGAGCTTGAGCCCGAAGGCGCGCTGCAGCTCTTCGCGCGCTAAACGCCCGCCGGCGCTGCGCAGCGACTGGCGCAGCTGCCCGAGCAGCATTCGATCCTCGACCCCGAGACGCTCGGCCAGCCGCGGCAGCACCGCGTCGCGCTCGAGCTCGCTCGGCAGGCGGGCCAAAAACGGCGTCACGTACTCGAGCGCGGCCATCTTGCCCGCCGGGGTGCCGAGCTCCCAGCGCCGCTGCGCTTCGGCCAGCAGGAAATCGAAGCCCGGCCGCGCCCGCTCCAGCGCCAGCCGCAGCGCTTCCTGGCCCTCGCGCTGGACGAAGCTGTCGGGATCGTCGCCGGCCGGCAGCTCCAGACAGCGCACCGCAAGTCCTTCGGCCAGCAGGATCTCGAGCGCCCGCTCGGTGGCCTTGACCCCGGCCTGGTCGGCATCGAAGCACAGCACCACTTCGCGGGCGTGGCGTTTGAGCAGGCGCGCGTGCTCCGGCGTCAGGGCGGTGCCGAGCGGCGCCAGCGCGGCGTCGAAGCCGACCTGATGCAGCGCGATCAGATCGAGGTAGCCCTCGACCAGAATCGCCTGGCCGCCGCCGCGCAGCGCCTCCCGAGCCCGTTCGTAGCCGTAGAGCAGCGATCCCTTGCGGAACAGCGCGGTTTCCGGCGAGTTGAGGTACTTGGGTTGATCCTCCCCCAGCGCGCGCCCGCCGAACCCGACCACCCGCCCGCCGGCGTCGCGAATCGGGAACTGAATCCGGCCGCGGAAACGATCGTGGGCGGTTCCGCTCTCGCCGCGCAGCGCCAAGCCCGAGGCTTCCAGCGCCGCCAGCTCGAAGCCGCGGCCGAGCAAGTGCCGGATCAGATCCTCCCGGCCGGCGGGCGCCCAGCCGATGCCGAACGCGCTGATCGTGGCCGGGCGCAGGCCCCGGCTCGCGAGATAGCGCCGCGCCGGCGCGCCGGCCGGCGCATCGAGCTGCGCCACGTAGTACTCCTGAGCCGCCTGGAGCGCGGCGCGCATCCGCTCCAGCTCGCCCTTCGGCAGCGCGGCGCCGCGCGCGCTCGGCGGCGGCGGCAGACCGGCGCGCTCGGCCAGGCTGCGCAGCGCTTCGGGAAAGTCGAGGTTCTCGATCCGCTCGACGAACTTGAACACGTCGCCGCCGGCCTTGCAGCCGAAACAATGAAACAGCTGCAGCTCGGGATTGACGCTGAACGACGGGGTCTTTTCGCGGTGGAACGGGCATAGGCCGAGATACCGGGTGCCGCGCTTGCGCAGCGCCACGTACTGGCCCACGATCTCGAGGATGTCGCTGGCGGAGCGAACCTGCTCGCGATACGCTTCAAGCGTCATGCTTCAGGCCCACGACGGTGACCCCGTCGCCCCCTTCGCCCGCGCCGCCGGCGCGGATCGATTCAACCTGCGGCTGGCGTGCGAGATACTCGCGCAGCGCTTTCTTGAGCCGCTCGGTGCCGTAGCCGTGGATCACTCGGACCTCGTGGCGTTCGGCCAGCAGCGCGTCGTCGAGGTACTTGTCGGCGCGCTCCAGCGCCGCTTCGACCGTGAGCCCCCTTAGATCCAGCTCCGCCGGCAGCGCGCGGCGCTCGAGCTTGAGGCCTTGGCCGGTTCGCGCAGCGGCCGGCCGCGGTTCCGGCTCGAGCCGCCGCACCTGCGCGCGCGGCAGCCGCAATCGCTTGCCTTCGACTTCGAGCAGCACTTCACTGTCGGGCTGATCGGGATCGCCGGCTTCCAGCACCCGTCCTCGCAGCCCCAGCCCGGCCAGCAGCGCGCTGTCCCCGGCGGCTAGATCGCCGTCACCGGCCGCTTCGGCGGCCGCAGCCGGCGGCGCCAGCGCCGCGACCTGCTGGCTCAGCGTCTCGAACGATCGGCGCAGCTCGCGGCGCGCGGCGCGGTCCGGCGCCCGCTCCGCCTCCTTGAACAGGTGCTGGGCCCGGCGCCGCAGCTCGGCGATCTCCGCGCGCGCCGCGGCCGCGGCGCCGGCGGTGGCCTGGGCGCGGCGCTGGATCTCGATCTCGGCTTGCCGTTCGGCGGCCGCGAGCTCCGCCTCCCGACCGGCGATCCTCCGTTCCCGCTCGCGCAGGGCCGCCGCGTCGACATCGAGCCGCTCGAACATCTGGTCGAGCTCGCGCTCGCGGCCCGCGGCATGGCGCCGCGCGCCTTCCAGTACTTCGGGCGGCAGCCCTAGCGCTTCCGCGACCTCGAACGCGTGGCTGCCGCCGGCCCGTCCCGGCAGCAGGCGGAAAGTCGGCGCCAAGGTCGCCGGATCGAACTCCATCGCTGCATTGACCATACCGGGAGTGCGCAGCGCCAGCCGCTTGATCGCATGGTGATGGGTGGTGACCAGCAGGTGCAAGCCGCGGCGCAAAAGCTCCTCCAAGATCGCGACCCCGAGCGCCGAGCCTTCGGCCGGATCGGTGCCGGTGCCGAGCTCGTCGATCAGCACCAGCGCCGGGCGCCGGGCCTCGGCGAAGGCCGGCAGCAAGCGGCTCATATGGGCGCTGAAGGTCGAGAGATTCATGGCCAGATCCTGGCGATCGCCGATGTCCACCCACAGCGCGCTGAGCCGCACGAGGCGGGCGCGCTGCGCCGGCAGCGGCACGCCGGCATGGGCCAGCGCGGCCAGCAGTCCTACGGTTTTGAGCACCACGGTCTTGCCGCCGGTGTTGGGGCCGGTGATCACCAGCGCGCGGTCGCTCGGGCCCAGCTCGAAATCGAGCGGCACGGCGGCGCGGCCGTGATGCGGCTCGAGGCCGACCCGCTCGCGGCAGGTGGCCAGGCGCTGATCGAGCAGCGGATGGCGGGCCGCCAGCAGCTCGATCGCCCCGTCCGGGTCGAACCGCGGCCGGCAGCCGTCGCAAGCGAGCTGAAAATGGGCGCGCGCCAGCAGCCCGTCGAGGTCGGCCAGCAGCTCGAGACCGCGCTCCATCTCTCCACGCGCCGAGCGCAGCTGCTCGCTGAGCGCGCGCAGCACCTTGAGCTGTTCCTCGTTCTCCTTGACGCGCAGCAGCGCGAGGTCGTTGTTCAAGCCGACCACACCCTGCGGTTCGAAAAACAGGGTGCTGCCGCTGCCGCTCGAAGCCTGCACCACGCCTTGGAGCGCGGCGCGTTGACCGGCCTTGACCGGCACCACCCAACGCCCGTTGCGATCGGTGACCAGCGTGTCCTGCAGCGCGTTTTGGTAGTGCGGGTCGCGCACCAGATCGGCCAGCAGGCCGCGGACCCGCTTTTCCAGCCGGCGCCGCTCGGCGCGCAGCTTGCGCAGCAGCGGTGAGGCGCTGTCGAGCACCTCGCCGTCGGGCCCGATGCAGCGCCGGATCTGGGCCGCGAGCGGCGCGCTTTCCGGAGCCGCGGCGAAGCTGGCGGCGCTCTTGGGAACCCAGCGGCGCTGGCGGCGCAGCAACGTGAACGCCGCCCCGGCCGCTTCGAAGTGAGCCGCCAGCTCCAGCAGCTCGTTTCCGTCCAGGATGCTGCCGCTCGGCGCCAGGCGCCGCAGCAGCGGCCGGACATCGCCCGGGACTTGGATCGTCAGGTCGGCGACCGAGCGCTGCGCCTCGGCCAGCTCTTCGATCAGCTCCAGATCCCGATCGCTCGCCGGCGCCGGGCGCTCGGGTCGCAGCTGACGGACCGCTTCGGCGCCGTAAACCGAGCCGGCGAAGGAGGCGACCATGTCGAGAGCCTGCGCGAACTCGAGCGCAGCCAGGTCGGCGCACCACGGCTTGATGGATTCCGGACGGTCTTGAGTCACGGCTTGCCCGCCGGCCCCGCAGGCCGGTCGATCTCATCTTAGAATAACCGCGCCCCGAAAAACGGGGACGGGTACGAAAAACGGGGGACAGGTTATTTATAGCCTTTGTGGGGACAGGTTATCCAAAGGCCCAGGAAGATATGCTGTCCCTTTTTTGGCTTTAAATAACCTGTCCCCCGTTTTTCGCCCCGTTTTTCGCTCGCCGATTACCGGCTTGCATTGCGCGGGATGAATCTCGATCATGAATCGAAACCCCGGGGCCGGCTTGGAAGAGAGCGGGCCGCGGTGCAGGAGACCTTCCATGCACAAGCTGAGCGTCCGTGACTTGGACCTCGAAGGCCGGCGGGTCTTCGTCCGGGTCGACTACAACGTCCCGCTCGAATCGGGGCGGGTGGCCGACGACAGCCGCATCCGCGCCTCGCTCCCCACGCTGCGCCTCGGGTTGGAGCGCGGTGCGGCTTTGATTCTGGCCTCGCACCTGGGCCGGCCCAAAGGCAAGCCCAATCCGGACTGCAGCCTGGCGCCGGTCGCGGGTCGGCTCGCAGCTCTGCTCGAACGCCCGGTGAGCTTCGCGACCGATTGCGTCGGTCCGGAGGTGCAGCGCCAGGCGCGCGCCTTGCGACCCGGCGAGATTCTGATGCTGGAGAACCTGCGCTTCCACGCCGAGGAGGAAAAAAACGACCCGGAGTTCGCCGCCGCCCTGGCCGACCTCGCCGAGTGCTACGTCAACGACGCGTTCGGCGCCGCCCATCGGGCCCACGCCTCGACCGCCGGCATGGCCTCGCATTTCGAGCGACCGGCCGCCGGGCTGCTGATGGCGAAGGAGCTCGACGTGTTGGGGCGAGTGCTCGCGGCGCCGCGCTTGCCGCTGGTGCTGCTGCTCGGCGGGGCCAAGGTCAAAGACAAAATTCCGGTGCTCGAGAATCTGGTGCCGCGGGCCCAGGCCACTTTGATCGGCGGGGGGATGGCCTACACCTTCCTGGCCGCCGAGGGCATCGGCATCGGCGCCTCGCTGCTGGACCGAGACCATCTGGACTTCGCCTCTGAGCTGCTGCGCCGAGCGCGGGAGCGCGGCTGCGAGATCCTCCTGCCTCGCGACCACGTCGTCGCACCCGCGATCGAGGCCGAGCAGCAGGCGCAGCCGATCGACGCGCCCGCGGTCCCAGCCGGTCTGGCCGGTTTCGACATCGGTCCCAAGACCGTCTCCGCCTTTCGCCAGCGCCTGGCGCAGGCCGGCACGATCGTCTGGAACGGTCCGATGGGAGTCTTCGAGCGCCCGCGCTTCGCCGCCGGCACCCGCGCGCTGGCTCAGGCGGTGGCCGATTCGCCCGCGACCAGCATCGTCGGCGGCGGCGACAGCGTGCGAGCGCTCGAAGAGAGCGGGCTGGCCGGCCGGATCAGCCACGTTTCGACCGGCGGCGGCGCCAGTCTCGAGCTGCTCGGTGGGCTCACCTTACCGGGCGTCGCCGCGCTCGCCGACGCGTAGCCAGAATGACAACGATGCAGCCGATGTTCGTGGCCAACTGGAAGATGCACAAAACCATCGGGGAGGCGACCGCCTTCGCACTGCGCTTCGCCGCGCTCGCCGACCAGCTGGTGCCGGCGGATCTGGTCCTGGCCCCGCCGTTCACCGCCCTGGAAGCGGTCGCCCGCGCCCTGCGCGGCAGCCGGGTCGGCGTCGCCGGCCAAAACCTCCACGATCAGCCCCAAGGGGCCTTTACCGGAGAAATCAGCGCCGCGATGCTGTTGGAAGCCGGCTGCCGGCTTGTTATAATTGGCCATTCCGAGAGGCGGCGGTTGTTCGGAGAGACCGATCAAGGCACCGCCCAGCGCGTTCGAGCGGCGCTCGCGGCCGGATTGAGTCCGATTCTGTGTGTCGGCGAGACGCTCGAAGAGCGGGAGGCGGGCCAGACCCGAGCCGTGGTCGAAAGGCAGCTGGGAACCGTGGTGCAAGACTTGCGGCTCTCCGCCGGCGATCGGATGGTGGTGGCTTACGAACCGGTATGGGCGATCGGAACCGGGCGGCATGCCACCACCGAGCAGGCCGTGGAGGTTCATCGAACTGCGCGCGCTCTGCTGCAGCGGCAGCTCGGAGCGGCGGCGGGCTCGATCCGGATCCTCTATGGAGGCAGCGTGAGTCCTGACAACATCGGCGCGCTCAGCGCGGCCCCGGAGATCGAAGGGGCGCTGGTCGGCGGCGCCAGCTTGGAAGTGGAAACGTTCACCGAACTGATTCGGCGCGGCCTGGCGGCTCGGACGCGCGTAGAGAGATAACCAGCCATGCTCTATTACCTTGTGGTCGCGATCCACATCCTGGTTTGCGTCGTTTTGATCCTAGTGGTGCTGCTGCAACGCGGTCGCGGCGCGGACCTCGCGGTGTTCGGCGGCGGGGCTACCCAGACCGCGTTCGGTACCCGCAGCGCCGCCACCTTCCTGACCAAGGCGACCGCCGCCTGCGCCATCATCTTCATGGTTACCTCGATGGCGCTCGCGATCTGGCGCGCTCAAGGTCCGGGCGCATCCGTACTCGAGCAGAGCCCTGCAGCGCCGGCGCCGGCGGTTCCGGAATCGACTCACCCGGCTCCAACCAGCGAGCCGCCGCCGGCTCCGCCGGCCGAGCAGCCGCAGGATCAGTAGCCGTCGCAATCTATCGTGCCGAAGTGGTGGAATTGGTAGACACACCATCTTGAGGGGGTGGCGGGGTAACCCGTGGGGGTTCGAATCCCCCCTTCGGCACATCCCCGGCGGCGGATCTGCCGCCATCTGCTTCGTCGGGCTTGCTCGGCTTCCTCCGGCGTACCTGTAGGGGAGGGGCTTGTCCCCTCCCCAGGGCGGGCCTAAGGCCCGCCCTGCGCTTCCGTCGCCCGCATTGGTAGCGGGGACTCCCCCGCACCCCCTGTCGCCCGCCTCGCAGCTGACGGCAGCTCCACCGCCCTCTGCGCCGTGCTCCGGCATTCGGGCGGGCCTCGTCGCCCGCGCGGTCGACTTCGCTTCGCTCGTCTCCGGTTGGCGGGTTTCCACCGCCTGCGCGCCGTGCTGGATCTTTTTACCGGAAACCCGTTGCGATAACCTGGGCCGGATCGTGGATGTGACGCCGACAGAAGAGCTGCGCTGTGCCAGGTAAGAGTCCGGATCTTAAGACCGCGGTGGCGGCCTTCTTGAGCGGGCTCGCGGAGCGCCGCTGTAGCCCGGCGACTCGGCGCGCCTATGCCAGCGACTTGCACCAGCTGGTGCGCTATGCCGGGTCGCGGCTGTCGGTGCGCAAGATCCATGAGCAGGCCAACCAGCTGCTGATGGATCAGCTGACCGACAAACGTCATGCCCACAGCACCTTGATCCGCCGCGCCAGCGCCTACCGCACCTTCATGAAGTTCCTAGTCAGTCAGGACTGGGTCGCGCAGCCGCCGCTGTTGCCGGTGCTGTCGGCGCCGCAGCCGGCGCCGGGGCGAAAACCGACCGCGGTGCTCAGCGAAGCCGAGTTGATTCGGCTGTTGGCCGCCCCCGCGCTCGAGATCGAAAGACTGAGCGCGGAGCTGGCGCGGCGGCGCGCCAACTCAGCGCCGTGTCGCCGCATCGAACAGGCGCTGGAAGATCGGATCCGCGACCGCGCCCTGATCGAGCTGGCCTTCGCCACCGGCTTGTCGCTGGGCGAGCTGCTCCAGCTGCGCTTTTCCGATTTCGACCTCGGTCACCGGCGGATTCAGATCCGGGGCAACCCGCCGCGCGCGCGCGCGATCGGCTTCGGGTCCAAGGCCGCGACCGAAGCGGCGCGCACTTATCTTTTGCAGCGCGCCAAGCAGAAGCGGGTCTCGCCGCAGCTGTTCTTGAATCGACTCGGCCGTGCGGTTCAGGCCAACGCCGCCCAACTGGCGCTGCGGCGCTATGCCGCCCGCGCCCGGCTCGGTCCCCAGGTCACCTTCCGCAGCCTGAGACACACTCTGGTCCAACGGCTGCGCCAGCGCGGCGTGGATTACGGCCGGCTGCGCCGGCTGCTCGGGCTGCCGCTTCCGGGTCTCGAGCTGACCGCCGAAGAGCTCCGCCGGGTGCTCATCGTACCTCCCACGATCGACCCCCGCGAACGGTAGCTTGGCGGCGGATCTGGCGCCGGCTGCGGCGTTGGGCTCGTTCGGCCACCTCCAGCGTACCTCTGGTACGCTTCCGTCGGCCGCATTGTGAGCGGTGGACCTCCCCCGCACCCCCTGTCGCCCGCCTCGCATCTGCCGCCATCTCTACCGCCCTCTACGCCGTGCTCTGTCATTCGGGCAGGATTCGTCACTCGCGCGGTCGACATCGCTTCGCTGGTCTCCGTTTGGTGCCATTCGGCTGCCCGAGCGGCCCGGGCTGACCGCTCCCGGGTGGCAGGTCGGACGCGCCGCTAGCCCGAGGCGTTGGGTAGCGATTTATCGACGCCGAGGTCTTTGATCTTGGTGAGCAGGGTTTTGTAGCTGACCTGGAGGATTCGAGCCGCCTCGCTCTTGTTGCCGCTGGCCCGGCTCAAGACCTCGCGGATCTTGGCCGCTTCGATCTTGCGCAGCGCCGCGTCGCCGATTTCCTTGAGGTTGTCGCTGCTCTGGAGCAACCCCACCACCCAGTCCTGGTCGCGGCCAAGCTGCTCGCCGGGGAAGATCAGATGCTCCGGTTGGATCTCGTTGCCGACGCAGAGAATCGCGGCGCGTTCGATGGTGTTGGCCAGCTCGCGGACATTGCCGGGCCAGCCGTAAGCCCCGAGCCGAGTCACCGCCGCCGGCGACAGCGTGATCCGCGGGCGCCCCAGCTCGCGGCCGAGACGCTCCAGGAAGTGCCGGGCCAGGATCGGGATGTCGCCGCGGCGTTGGCGCAGCGGCAGGATCAGCAGCGGAAACACGCTCAGCCGATAGTAGAGATCGTTGCGAAAGCGGCCCTCGCGCACCATGGTCTCGAGATCGCGGTTGCTGGCCGCGATCACCCGCACGTCGACCGGGATGGTCTCCTGGCCGCCGACCCGCATCAGCTCGCGCTCCTGCAGCACGCGCAGCAGCTTGACCTGCAGGTGCAGCGGCAGCTCGCCGATCTCGTCGAGCATCAAGGTCCCGCCCTCCGCGAGCTCGAACTTGCCGAGCCGGCGGCTGTCGGCCCCGGTGAAGGCGCCGCGCTCGTGGCCGAACAGCTCGGACTCGATCAGGCCTTCGGGAATCGCGGCGCAGTTGATCGGCAAAAACAGCCGTTCGCGGCGCGGGCTCAAGTGGTGCAGCCGGCTGGCGAACAGCTCCTTGCCGGTGCCGCTTTCGCCCAAGAGCAAGACCGTGGAGTCGGTGGCCGCGACCCGTTCGAGCTGACCCAGCAGCGCCACGATGGCGGTGTCTTCGCCCAAGATCGCCGGCTCGCCCTCGCGCTCGCGGCGCAGCTTGCCTTCGCGCGCGCGCTGCTGTTCGTCGATCATGCGCTGGACCACCAGCACCAGATGGTCCGGATCCACCGGCTTGGTCAGGAAGTCGTAGGCGCCTTCGCGAATCGCAGTGACCGCGTCGCTCACGGTGCCGAACGCGGTCATCAGCAGCACCCCGAGCTGGGGATCGATCGCCCGGGCGCGCTTGAGCAGCTCGAGTCCGTCGACCTCGGGCATGCGCAGGTCGGTGATCAGCAGCGCGTAGCGGCTGCGCTGCAGGCGCTCCAACGCTTCGCGCCCGTTCTTGGCGGTATCGACCGCATGTCCCGCGTTCTCGAGCGCCCGCAGCAGCATCAGGCGATGGCTCTCCTTGTCCTCGGCCACCAGCACGCGGGTCATGACGGATCGTGGGGCGGCCGCAGCGGCAGCTCGAGCAGCACGGTCGTACCCTCCCCCTCCTGGCTCTGCACGGTCACGGTGCCGCCATGGGTCACCACCACTTTGTGAACGATCGCCAGCCCCAGGCCGGTGCCGTACTGCTTGGTGGTGACGAACGGCAGGAAGATTCTATCCCGCAGCGCGGCCGGAATCCCGCAGCCGCGATCACGGACCTCGATCCGGACTCGGTCGGCGCCGATCGATTCGCTCTCCACCACCACCTCCGGCTCCCGGCCGGTGCCGGCATAGGCTTGCACCGCGTTGCGCAGCAGGTTGAGCAGCGCGCCGCGCAGCAAACCGCCGTCGGCTTCGATCTCGGGGCACGCGCCCCGAATCGTGAAGCGCGCCTGCGCCATACCCGGTTCGGCCGCGAGCTCGGTGATGCAGCGGCCGAGCAGCTCGCGCAGATCCAGCGCCGCGAGCTCCAGCGCTGCCGGGCGGGCGAACTTCAAAAAGTCTTCGACCAACGTATGGACCGATTCGGCCTCGCTCACGATCGCATTGGAATACTCGCGAACCAGCTCCGGTTTGCTCTCGCGCCGCGCCAGCACCGCGAAGCCGCGAATGGTCGAAATGGCGTTCTTGAGCTCGTGCGCCAACCCGGCCGACAGCTCGCCCAGACGCGCCAAGCTGTCGCGCAGACGCACCTGCTGCTGCAGCACCTGCACCTCGGTCAGGTCGGTGGCCAGACACAATGCGCCGTGGAGCGTGCCGTCGCTCTCGACCACCGGCGACACGCTGAGGCCGGCGCAGCGCTGCGCCCCGTCGCCGCGAATGAAGCGGATCTCCTTCCGAATCACCGGCTCGCCGGCCTCGAGACACTGGCGCACGAACCCGCCGAGCAGCTCACGCAGTAGCGGCAGCTCATCCAACCTCCGGCCCACCACCGCGTCGGCCGCGAGACGAAACAGCTCCTCGGCCGCAGGGTTGAACAGCCGGACCTCGCCGGACTCGTCGAACAAGACCGCCGCGCTCGGCATGTGGTCGGTCACCGAAGCGGAGATGCGCTGGGCCCGCTCGGCGGCCCGATGCTCGGCCTCATGGCGCCGCGCCAGCTCGAGCTGCTTGGCCTTGAGCCCGGCGACCACGCCGCCGAGCGCGTCGACCAGCTGGACCTCCGATTCGACTTCGGAGCCCGGCGCGATCGGCTGGCGCAGCAGCGCCAGTAGCGCCAACGCCAGCGCCAGCACCATGGCCAGCGCACCTCCGGTCGCGAACGGTTGGGCCGCCTTGGGATCGAGCAGTTCGGGCTCTTGGTCGCACACCACCAGCGCCCGAGTCGGGCTTTCCGGCAGCGGCAGCGCCACCACCCGGAGCGCCGGAGCTGCCCCGCGCGCAGCAATCCGCAAGTCCACGGTCTGCCCCTGCTCCAGCCGGCTGCGCGCGGAGTCGTCCAACAGCCGCAGCACCGCGTCCGGCTCCAGGTGCCCGGTGGAGACCAGAGTGGCCGGTAGCTCGCTGTCGATCACCGCAATCGCCAGATGCTCGAAGCGCCGCCGCCAGCGCTCGAGCTCGCGCTCCGGAAACTGCTGCGCCTGCAGCGGCGGCAGCATGGTCGCCACCGTGAGCGCCTCGCTGGCCAGCATCCGACCATGGACGGTCAGCAGTTCCTGCGCGACCCGGGCGCGCCAGAACTCGAGCAGCAAGAAGGACCCCAGCAGGATCAGGGCCACCAAGGCCAGAGCGGCCGCCACCCAGATGATGCGGCGTGAGTCCGCCTTGGATGACGGTCTCAATTCGGGAAGCTATTCGCGGTTCCAGTCCCGCGCGGCGCCGGCCTTGCGGGCCTCGTCCTCGAGATCGGCCAGCCGCTCGTTGATCTGGTCCAGATCGGCCTGGGCCTCCGCCAGTGCGCGGTCATAGCTGTCGGGATCCACTTCGAGACCTTGATCGCGGCGCAGATCTTGATCGGGGATGTTCAGGATCATCTGCGCCCGCAACCCCAGCACCTTTTGCTCGAGCTGCGCTTTCTGTTGCAGCAGCTCGTCGCGCTGGCTGCGCCAGTATTCGGCGCTTTCCGGATCGGCGGCGGCCGCTCCGGCTTCGCCGCTGCGGTTCGACCCGACATCGAGGGCGATGGCCGGGTCGAGCTCGCCGGATTCGAACGTCGCCGCCGCCGCCGGCTCCGGTTCCGAGCCGCTCGCGCTCGGGCTCGGGCGCGGTTCGACCGGCGCATCGGCGGTCTCATCGCGGATGATCCGCGCGACCTCACGGCGCGGCACCGAAATCATGCCGCCGAGCTGGCGAAAGTGCACCCGGTCCTTTTCGACCTTGACCAGCGCCGAATGAATCTGTTCGCCGTTGATCAGGACAATCGTATCGGCCGCAACCAGCGGGCCCAGTAGCAGTCCGGCCAGCCAAGCCGCTTGCCCCATCCAGGCGCTCTTCCTCATCATTGAAGCCGCTCCTTGATTGGCGATGCCTCTTTGAAGGTGCTCCTTTGAGGATTCTTGGTTAAACTCATTCTAGCAAACAACCCCCGCCGCACCAAATCGGCTCACCTCCGGCACCTCCGGCGACTAGAATCCGGTCCAGTACCAGCGGATGATCCCGTCGCCCCAAAGCGAGGCAACCACCCCGCCGAGAGCCAAGAAGGTGCCGAACGGCAGCGCCGACTGGAGATTGCCGCGGCGCGCCAAGAGCAGGCCGATCCCGACCGCGCTTCCGGCCAGCGAACCGATCAGCAGGGCCAAGGCGGCTCCCTTCCAACCGAGGAAGGCGCCCAGCATGGCCATCATCTTGGCGTCGCCCATGCCCATGCCCTCGACGCCGCGCCAGCGCAGGTAGATCTCGGCGAACAAGAACAGGGCCAGAAATCCCGCGCCGGCGCCGATCAGCGCCTCCGCGACGCTGCGCCCGGGAACCAGCGCGCCGAGCAGCACGCCGGCGATGGTCCCCGAGTAGGTGATCCGGTTCGGCAGAATCCGGTGGTGCAGGTCGATCAGGCCGAGCACCACCAGCGCGCTCAATAGAAGCAGGTCGGATAGCAGCGCCCAGCTCAACCCGTCGCGGCGATAGGCGAGCAGAAAGAGCGCCGCAGTGGTGATTTCGACCAGCGGGTACTGGACCGAGATCGGCGCCTGGCAGCTGCGGCAGCGACCGCGCAGGACCACATAGCTGAGCGCCGGAATGTTGTCGTACCAGCGCACCGGAGCGCCGCAGCTCGGGCAGCGCGAGCGCGGCCGCAGCAGCGACTGATTCGAGGGCAGGCGGTGGATGCAGACGTTGAGAAAGCTGCCGATCACCAGGCCATAGGCGAGCGCCGCCAAAACCCCGATCAGATCCGGTCCCACGTCCGCCCGCCTTTCCGATCCGGCCGCCGCGGCGGCAATGCGAGGCCGGCGCAAGCGGGATGCTGTGCCCCGCTGCGGCACGCCGGCGCGCCCGGCTCGCGGCCCGGCATGTTACCCGCGCGCCACCTGAAAGCCTCCGGCACGACTCACCTCCCCGCTGCGCGGGTCGTAGAGATAAGGCTGGCCTTGGGGATCGAGCGGCAGCGCGGCAACATAGTCCGGCGCCAGCGCTTCCAGCCGCCCCGGCAGCCGACCGTGATCCGCGCGGTAGCGGCTCAGCGCGGCGCGCAGCGTTTCGAGCTCGAGCTCGACCTCGAGCTGCTCGGCGCGGCGGCGGCTGATCGCGCGAACGTGGTCGTCGTCCGCGTCATGAAAGATGCTGCGCCACATCTCCAGCGCGGCGCGCTTGTCGCCGGCCTGCTCCAAGGATCCGGCGTAGAGCCGCGGCGAGATCTTTGGGGCGTTGGGAATCGTCATCGCGCGGGCGAAGTAGCGCGCCGCCAAGGCATGGTCGTTCCGATTCATCCGCGCGTAGAGACCGGCGTCGAGCGGCAGGATCCACTGCTGCGGGTTGCGCGCGATGCCGCGGTCCAGCAGCTTGAGCGCCAGGTCCGGATCATGGTAATCGAAGGTCATGATCAGGGCGCCGATGCTGTAAACGTCGAGATAATGCGGATCGAGATCGGTGATCACATTGAAGATGTGCTCGATCTTCTCGAACCGCAGCGGGTTGTCGGTTTCGCTGTAGTACTGGATTGACCATAGATAAATCAGATCGGCGAGCAAGCTGTCGAAGCCGAAGCTGATCAGCCGCAGCGCCTCCGCGCGGGGCAGATAAAGCAAGCGACTATGGGCGAGTTCTTGGCGCCGCCGACGCAGGCGATCGCCAAGCTCGAACGCCAGGCACGCGAGCAGGACGGTCGCCGCCGCCAGCACCACCGAACGGCCGCTGCGGCGCCGACTCATGCGAAACTGCGGCGCCGAAACAGCAGGATCGTGAGCAGCAGGATGAAGCCGGAGTAGGCCAGACCGTAGCCCACCGACAGCGCGAGCTGCGCGTCCGGCAGCGGCAGCCGATGGACCACCTCGGCGCGGACGTTGAAACGCTCCAAGTTGGGTAGCACCAGCGTCAGTATTCGCACCAGCAGCGCCGCCCCGCCTTCGACTTTGGCCTGCAGCAGCTCCAGGCCGTCGGCGAAATGCCCGATCAGGTAGGTCCCGAGCCCGAAGATGCCGCTCACCATCTGGGACGAGAAGCAGGAAAACAGCACCGCGAAGGCCGTGAGCAACACCACTTCCACCGCGCTCAGGCCGATCGCGATCAGCAGCCTCGGATCGGCGGCCCCGGTGCGCCACCACACCACCGCCTCGAGCAGAAGCGCGAGCGACGCGACGTTGGTCAGGGCCAGCGCCAGCACCCCGCTGAACTTGCCCAGCACCACCTCGCCGCGGGTCACCGGCTTGGAAAACAACACCAAGAGCGTGCGGCGCTCGACCTCCAGTGCGACCGACCCGGCCCCGACCAGCAGCGCGACCAGCGACCCGGTCAGCGCCACGCTGGCGAGCCCGAGATCCATGATGATCTTGACTTCGTCGCCGACCGTGAGCAGGCTGATCGCCAGCGACGCGACGATGAACAGGCTGCCCGCTCCGATCAGCAGATAGAGCACCCGCTCCCGCAGCGCCTGGCGGAAGGTCAGCTGCGCGATCGCGGCGATGCGCGCCGGGTTCACGTCTCTGCCCCCTCTTCCTGTTGGGCGCGCCGGATCTCGTCCAGAAACGCTTCCTCCAGCGAGCGCCGCCGCGGCGCGATCGCGCGCACTGCGAGCCCGAGCTCCAGAGCCCGCGCCAGCGCGCGGGCCACCGCGGCCTCGTCGGCGGCGTGTATCTGCACTTCGCCGGCCGCGACCTGCACCACCGGACCGAGCTCCGCGGCGCGCCGTTGCGCTTCGGGACCGGCCAGCGACAGCTCGTAGCCGCGCCCGCCTTGCGGCGCCAGCTCGCGCATCGTGCCCTCGCGCCGGACGCGGCCGCGGATCAGAATCGCGACTCGATCGCAGAGCTGCTCGGCGTCGGACAGCACGTGAGAAGAAAACAGCACGGTGGTCCCGGCACGGCGCAGCTCCAGGATCAGGTCGCGCACGAAATGGCGACCGAGCGGATCGAGGCCGCTCATCGGTTCATCCAGAATCAGGATCTCGGGCCGGCCGATCAGCGCCTGGGCCAATCCGACGCGCTGGAGCATGCCCTTGGAGTAGCCGCGCAAGCGTTGATCCTCGGCGCCTTGGAGCCCGACGCGCTCGAGCAGCTCGCGCGCGCGGCGCTCGCGCTCGACCCGATCCAGCCCGTGCAGCCGCCCGACCCAATCGAGCAGCTCGCGCGCGCTGAGGTATTCGTAGAACATCGGCTGCTCCGGCAGAAAGCCGAGCCGCCGATTGGCCTGCGGACCGGGCGGGTCGCCGAGGATTTCGACCCTGCCGCGATCCGGGGTCACCAGCCCGATCAGGCATTTGAACGTGGTGCTCTTGCCGGCTCCATTAGGACCCAGCAGGCCGAACACCTCGCCGCGCCCGAGCTCGAAGCTGGCGCCGTCGAGCGCGCGGCGGCGGCGCAGCGACAGCTCGCCGCGAAAGTCCTTGACCAGATCGCGAACCGAGATCGCCGCCATCGACTCTGGTACAGGATTACGCATCGGCCTCGCCCAGTGAAGCACGCGCGAGCAGGCGCTGGTAGAGCCCAAGCATCCGATCGCAGGTACGGGCCAGGTCGAAACGGGCCGCGAAACGCGGTCCGGCCGCCGCCATCCGCCGGTGCAGCTCGGGATCCCGCAGAATCTCGAGCGCGCGGCCGGCCAGCGCCGCGCTGTCCCCGGGGGCGACCAGAAAACCGGTCTCCCCGTCCAGCACCGCCTCGGCGTTGCCGTCGACGCGGGTCGCGACCACCGGCACGCCGGCGGCCTGCACGATCGGCAGGGTCTGCGGCAGCCCTTCCCACAGCGAGGTGAGCAGCGCCAGGTCCAGCATGCCGACCAGCTCGGGCAGGTCGCGGCGCCAGCCCAACAGATGAAAGCGCTGCTCCAGACCGTCCGCCGCCACCTGCGCCTCGACCTGCGGCCGCAGCTCGCCGTCGCCGATCAGCAGGAAGTGGACCCGCGGCAGCTCGCGCGCAATCCGGCCGCAGGCGGCGACGTAGTCGAGCGGGGCTTTCTGCGGCTTGAGGCAGGCGATCATCGCCACCACCGGGACGTCGGGCGGCAGCCCGAGCTCGAGGCGCTTGGCGCCGCGGTCCAGCCCGGCGCGGCGCCGGTAGGGCTCGAGATCGACGCCGGAGGCGATCACCTCGACCGCGCTGCGCCGGAACAGACCGGCCTGTTCGCCCACCCGCCGGTTGGCCTCGCTGTCGCAGGTGAACGCGTCGGTCCAGCGCGCCGCCAGCCTTTCGAGCCCGAGGTAGAAGCGGCGCCGCAGCGCCCCCTGATACGGCGGCGGCTGAAACGGAAAGCCGTGCACCGAATGGACCACCACCGCCGTCCCGGCCAGGCGCGCCGCCGCGCGGCCGACTATGCCGGCCTTCGAGCTGTGGGTATGGACCACGTCGGGCCCGAGCCGGCGCAGCCGCGCGGTCAGCCGCGCCAGCGCGGTCAGATCGAGGTGCGGCCGGACCGCCCGCACCAGCGCCGGTTCCAGCACCAGCCTCGCGCCGAGCAGGCCGCGGGCCTCCTCGACCAGCGGACCGTCGACTCCAGTGATCAAACCGACCTCCCAGCCGGCCGCGGCCAGGCAGCGCAACAGGTCCAGCGTGACGCGCTGGGCCCCGCCGAGCTCGAGCTGGGTCACGATGTGAACGGCCGAACGTCTCCGCATAGTTGGGTCGCCACCGCGCGCCCGTCGACTAAAGCGTCCTCGATGCTCGAATACTTCCACTCGCCGTAGCGTCCGACCGAGTGGACGCCGCGGTGCTCCAAGTACGCGCGCAGGGCGCCGACGCTGCGCGCGTGGTGGTGATCGAACAAGACATAGGCGCACTCGATCCGCAGCAGCTTCTTGACCACCACATCGCGCGCGCTGCGGATCAGGCCCAGCTCCTTGAGCGCCGCCAGCGAGCGCCGGTACACGGTGCGCGGATCGGGCGGCCGCTGCGGGAGGTAGGAGGTCTCCAGGTACAGCGCCGCACAGCCCGGCGGGCAAACCCAGCGCGAGAAGTTGGACAGAAAACCGAGCCGGTAGAACGGCCAGCGCGGCTCCGGGAAGTAGATCCAGTGCTTGCCGCCGAGCCGGCGCCGCACGCCGAGGTTGAGATTAAGCACCGAGTTGTGGCGCAGCCGCCGCGCCGCCGCGCGCAGCTCGGCCGGCAGGTCGCGGCAGATCGCGGCCAGACGCTTGAGCGGCATGGTCGAGACCAGCCGCGAGTAGCCAACCCGGCGGCGGTCGCTGAAGGTCACGATCCGCTTGGCGAGGTCGATGGCGATCGCTTCGGCGCCGAGCTCGATCGGCCCGACCCGCGCGGCCAGCGCGCGCGGCAGCGCCATGATCCCGCCGCGCTTGGGGTAGAGAAAGTTCGGGTTGTAGCCCAGGCCTTGGGCCTCGATGCCGAGCGCGCCGTTGATGACATCCTCGAGCTTGGGCTGGGGCACGAAGCGCGAGGTCCAGTCGGCGGTCAGCTGCTTGAGATCGACCCCCCACAGCTTGCGATTGTATGGGAGCATGAAATGCTTGGAGATGCCGGCGCCGAAGTGGCGCAGGGTCCACTCCTCGAAATCGGCCGGCGGCGGCCGTTCCGAGCGATCGAAATAGGCGCGCACGAAGCCGAGCAGGCACTCGCGGTTGACCTCCGGCGGCAGGCGATGAGTATTGGCTTGAAACGGGTACGGCGCGAGCACGCCGTGGCTGCGGACGAAGGCGCGGCGCCGGATCCGGCGCAGCTGATCGCGCAGCAAACGGCGCACGAAGTCGCGCACCTCCGGATGACGAAAATGCAGCAGGTGCCCGGTGTAGTCGAAATGAAACCCGTCCTGCCGCACCGTGCGGCAGATGCCGCCGGGCTCGGTTTCCTTCTCGAAGATCCGATGCTCGCGCTGATCGAGAAAATAGGCGCAGCTCAGTCCGGTGAGACCCGCCCCCAAAATGACGATCGGTTCATCCATTCAAGCGGCTTCCCATACTAACATGCGCTCTACGGAGTCCCTGCTGTGCGGTCCCAGTTCAGAGCCCTCGCATTCTGGTTCGGCGCCGGCCTGGCGGTCGGGCTGCTCGACGCGACCCTGCTGACCTGGCTCTGGAGCCCGGGCCACTTCGACAAGTACTTGTGGCTCGTCCGTCAAACGCTGGCCGGCGCGCCGCCGTGGCACCGACTCGCGGATTTCTCACCCGGCTATCTCGGATTTCTGCTGCTCACCACGCCGCTGACCAACGCCGATTGGTGGAAGGTCGAAGTGTTGCAACTCCTGATCCTCGGCCTAGGCGTCGCTGGGTGGGGCTACGCCCTAGCCCGGCTCGACGGCCCGCTGGTCGGCATCGGGGCAGCAGCCTTGCTGTGGTTTTCGAAACCTGTAACCGTCTACGCCTCCGAGCTCGAGCCCGAAGTGCTGATCTTGCTCTGCCACGCCGCCGCGCTCGCGCTCACGGTCAGGTTGGCCGGCGATCCGGCGGCGGCGCGCCGGCAAGGCTGGCTGTTGGGCGGCGTCTGGGCGGCATGCCTAATGCTGCGCCCCTCGGCCTTGGCCGGGCCGTTGGCGGCGTGGTTCGGCGCAGGGCCAGGCATCGGCCGACGGGCGGCGGTCCGCAACAAGGCCTCGCTTCTGCCCTGGCTGCTCTTGGTGGCGGCGGCGGCGCTGGCCATGCTGTCGTATCTTTCGGCCACCGGAACGCCGCTGGCGATGGGCCCGGGCACGGTGCTCTACGAGGGCAATCATCCCGCCGCCGACGGCGCAACCGGGGCCTACCCCTGGCTGGTCTATGAGCTGAGCCAAAACTCCGCGGAGCCGGATGCGCAGCATCAGGCCTATCGCCGTTTGGCCAGCTTGGCCACCGGCCGGCCGGGCTCACCGGCCGCCAGCTCGATCTACTGGTCGGGCCAGGTTCTCGAGTGGCTGCGCAGCGAGCCTCGCGCCGCTCTGGAGCTGCTGCTGCAGAAGTTCGTCTACCTCTTGGGCGCCTACGAAGCCCACGATCTGCGCACCAGCTACGACCGAACCCTCAGCATGGGCAACTTCCCACCGTGGCAGTGGGCCGGGATTCTGCCCCTTGCGCTGTGGGGCTTGTGGATCACCCGCCGCGAGCGTCGTACCTGGATCGCCATGCTCTACCTGCTCGGCCACGGCGCCACCCTAATCGTCTTTTACGCCTCGGCCCGGCAGCGGGTCGCGCTGTGGCCGGCGCTCGCGTGGCTGGCGGCACTGGGAGTGGCCGATCTGTGGGATCGATTGGGGCGCCGGCGCACGCCCCGAGCGGCGCTGTTGGGCGGAATCCTGCTGGCGCTGCTGGCTGGCCAGGGCCTTTGGCTTCCCGACTCGGCGGCGGCCCGGCAGCAGCGCCACCTCTGGGCGGTCCAGATTCAAACCGAGCGGGCCGAGGCGGCCATGCGCGCGGCGCTGGCGGCGGGCCGGCGCGAGGAGGCGACCGAGCATCTGATCCAGGCCTGGATCTGGCACCCTTGGATGCGCGAGGCCTGGATCGATCGCGGCGCGCCGCCGCAGCGGCGCGAGTTTCTGCGCGCGGCCTGGCGCGCCGCGCTGGCCCGCCTGCGGCTCTCGGCCGACAACCCCGACATTCTGTTCGACAGCGCCGCCTTGGCGCGCCGCTGCGGCCAGCTGCCGAGCGCCGAACGCTGGCTCCGGCAGCTGATCGCTTCGGGCTACCGGCCGCTGCGACCGTACCGCACGCCGAAGACCGCCTACTACGAATACGCGCTCTGCGCCTTCGCCGGTGGCGACTGGGAGGCAGGACGGCGGCGCTTGCAGCACGGTCTGCGGCAGGCCCCCGGCGATTTGCAGCTCCTGTCCCTGGCGCTGTCCGCAGCCGAAACTCCGGCGCGGGCCGCCGGACTGCGCGCGGCGCTGCGGCGGCTCCACGATCCGAGCTCGCGACGCGCCGCAGCGGCCCTGGCGCATCTCGAGCTCGGCCGGCTCGAAGCCGCCAAGCGCGATCTGCGCGCGG
>Ga0214472_10002047_pt1 | contig 21902 bp, 20 predicted proteins | sample RVTome_6_FD_207662 | JGI IMG/M metagenome (GOLD analysis project Ga0214472, IMG submission 207662) | Soil microbial communities from uranium-contaminated site in the Upper Colorado River Basin, Wyoming, United States - RVT140D175 | ecosystem: Environmental > Terrestrial > Soil > Contaminated >...
ACGCTTCCTTCAGACGGCCGGTCACCCTCCCGCCCTTGCGCTTCCCTTCCCTCGCTGTGACCTGCTCAGGAGAGGACTCTCACCTCCAAGTCAGTGCCCATGACGGGCGTACAACACAGAGGCGGCGCCGGGTGAACGGCACCGCCCCGATGTCGTGAGCCGTGGAAGACTAGCTGATGACGTATTCGCGCCGGCCGAAGATCAAGCCGCCCAGGAGGGCCGCGCCCACCAAAATGAACGCCAAGGCGCCGACGGACGTGGCCGCCGAGACCTCGGCGTCCTGCACGAGCATGTCGCGCAGGAAATCCATGAGGCCGGCGACGACATCGTTGTCATCGAACAGAAGATTGCGGATATGGAAGTTGACCGTGTACAGGCGCAGGTCAGACGGGAACTTGCTGACGATCGCCTCCCAGCCGAAACAGTAGATCGTCGCCCAGACGATGGGCCGACCGAACGCGGTGCCGAAGATGGCGCAGATACCTATCACACAGACCGTCGCGAGCAGCACGAGGACGACGTGGTTGAGATAGGCCTTGATGAATTCGAAGGTGACGACTTCGAAGTTTCCGGCCGTCAGCATGGCAAAGCAGACGATGAGCGACGCCGCCAACAGTACGCCCCCGGTGATTTGCACGGCCAACAAGCGCCCCGCGTACACCCACAGCTTGTTGACGGGCCGCGTGAACAGATACGTGATCGTGCGGCCCTGGATCTCCGAGTGCACCGTCGGCACACCAAAGGCGAGCGCGACGAGATAGACCAGGATCTGCAGATAGACGGAGCTGACGAGATTCGTGAAGAACGAAGCCGCGTCGAGATGCTCGGATCCCCAGCTGCGCCAGATGAGGCTCAGGACGAAGGGAATCGAACACACGAGGAAGAGAAACACGAAGGTCCGGCGGCGAATCATCTCCCGGAGGCTCGCGGCGCACACGAGCGCCACAACCGCAGGGCCTGCCATGGTGGCCGGAGCGCGCTCGACTGGCGTCATCAGTTCCCCTCCACGAGATACTCGAACAGGCTCTTCAAGTTGTCGTCGAGCGTGCTGTAGGAATGGACCTTGAGATCCTGGTCTAGGACGACCTGGGGCAAGCGTCGGAAGAAGCGGCGCGGCAGATTCGTTTCGATGATGACCGACTTCTCCGACTCGACGCGCACGCCCAGGACGTCATCACCATCGAGGAGATGCGCGGCGAGGGTCCGTGGCCGATCACATTCGATGCGCACCTTGTGCGGATGCCTCTCGATCAGATCGCGGATGTCGCTGATGTGGCCCTCCGCCAGGATGCGTCCATTCTGCATCAGCAGGATCGTCGAGGTCATCGCCTCGACTTCGTGCAGGATGTGGCTGGAGAGCATCACGACCTTGCCCTCTCGCCCCAGTTGGCGCACCACTTCCATGCTCTCATGGCGGCTCGGCGGATCCATCCCGTTGAATGGTTCGTCCAGGAAGAGAATATCTGGATCGTGGGCCATGGCCTGCGCGAGCTTGATCTTCTGGCGCATGCCCTTGCTGTACCCGGCCACGCGCCGATCGGCGGCGTCGCTGAGATGACAGCGCTCGAGCGCGTCGGCCGCGCGCCGCGCGGCTTCCTTGCCGTCGAAACCCTGCAGGCGCAGGAGGTAGACGAGCATCTCGCGGCCCGTCATGAACTCATACAGCGCATCGGGCTCCGGACAGAACCCGATGCGGCGATAGAGCCCGCGATTCTTGGCCAGGTCATGGCCGAAGACGCGCACGACACCCTTGCTCGGCCGCAGCTGTCCCGCCAACAACTTGAAGAGCGTGCTCTTGCCGGCCCCGTTCAGGCCAAGCAGTCCGGTGATGCCGGGTCCGACAGTGCAGTCGACGCCTTGGACACCGATGACCTGACCGTACCAGCGGCTGACACCGGCCGCCTCCAGCCGTGGCGCCTGCGTCGCGGCCGCACCGGGCGTCGGCATTGGCGGCGTCGCGAGTGGCTCGGGCATGGCGGTCACAGCACGACCTCGATGGGCCGAATGCGGCGGCGCAGCTGTTGATACGCCAGCGCACAGATCCCGGCGAGCAGGGCCAAGCTCAGCGCGGGATGATAGTCGTTCATGTTGGGCAAGCCGAACCACCAGCGACCGACATCGCCGAGATTGCCGGAGATGCGGATCAGGCCCCAGTAGTCATTCCCGGTGATACCCTTCAGGATCTCGGTCACGCCCTGCATGGGCCCGTAGCCGAAGATGATGATGAAGCTGACCGCGATGAAGATGGCGCGGCGTCCGATGGCGCTGAGGGCGAGCATCAAGAGGCCCATGACGACGATCATCAAGAGCACGTAGAGCGTCGTCGCCAGGGGCAGCATCCAGACATCCTGCAGATAGTCGGCGCGCAGCGAGAGCGACAGCGCGAACAGCCACAGCAAGATCAGCGGCAGCCACGCCAGGAAAAAAACGAGGCTTCCCAAGATCCCGAGCTTGCCCAGGATGTAGTCGTTCAGACTGAGCGGCTTGCTGAAGTAGATCTGGAGTGCATTGAAGCGACGGTCGCGCGCGACGAGGTCACTCCCCACGAAGATCACGAACAACAGGACCGCGAAGCTCTGCTGTTGGAGCACCTGGTAGTAGAAATCCATCCCGTCGGCGAAGATCCCGCCGAGGCCCGGAATCGACAGGTTGCCGCCGAGACTCGATGCCAGGTCGCGCGCCGGCCGTTGCAGAAACAGCTGAACGCCGCGTGCGAAGGGCCCGAGCCAGGAGAGGAGCAGGAGGATGAGATACTTGCGCTTCTTCACGATGTCGAGGACGCCGTGGCGCAGGATTGGCCACCAGCGCACGGGATAGCGCTGCAGCTCGCCTTTCCATCGTTGATATCCCTGGTCGTAGATGGGCATCAGCGGATCGCCTTGTTGAACTGATCTTCGATTCCCCGGCTCGCCTCGGTCAGATGTCGGATCTGGACGGATTCGCCCATCTCCGCCAGAGCCTCGAAGACCGGTCGCGTCCCTTCCTGGCGCTGCAGCATGACGCGCAGCGTCTCATCGACGAGTTCGGCGAGGTGGCCCTGAGCCTTCAGCTTCTCCGCGAGTCCAGCCAGATCGCCGCGGCCGCGCAGGTCGAACACCACGCCGCGGTCGATGAGCTCGCGCTGGACGCTCCGCTCCTCGACCAGTCTGCCGTCCTTGAGGACGACGACCCAGCCACAGGTTTCTTCGACATCCGGAAGGAGATGCGTCGAGATGATGACGCTGACTCCCTTGTTTCCGCTGATGTCGCGAATCAGCTCGAGCATCGCCTCGCGGCCGGGCGGGTCCATGCCGGCCGTCGGCTCGTCCAGGAGGAGAAGGTCGGGATCGTGCACCAGCGCCTGGGCCAACTTGAGTCTCTGTTTCATTCCCTGCGAGTAGCCACCCAGATCCCGGTAGCGCGATTCGCCGAGACCGACGTAGTAGAGGACCTGATGCGCCCGCTCGATCGCGTCGCGGCGGGCCATGCCCACGAGTTCCCCGCAGTAGGCCGTCAGCTCGACGGCGTTCATCCCCGGAACCATGCACTCGCTCTCGGGCATCAACCCGATGCGTCGGCGGATCGCGAGATCCTGCGTCGCCACGTCCAGATCGAAGACCCTGGCCGTGCCGCCGGCGAGGGGCAGCAGCCCCAGAAGGGTGCGCAGCAGGGTGGACTTCCCCGAGCCGTTGGGGCCGAGCAAGCCGATGGCGCCGGGACGCAGGCGCAGGTCCAGGCCGTGGAGCACCGTCTTGGGTCCGTAAGCCTGTGTCAGCGCTTGCGTTTCCAGCAGGTAGGGTTCGGGGGCCACGCGGTCCTCGAGGTTGAAGAGTACGCCTGAGAGTAGCTGTCCGGCGCGATGCTGCAAAGCGTCATCGGGGAATAGACGGCCGGGGCGGCCGAAATGTTCCATCGGGTCGCTTGCAGGCGATCCGAGGGCTTTGATACAATCATGGCTCCGTCCCTGTCGGCTTCCGGTCCCGGTGGCTAGCGGGGTCATGTCCTGACACCCTCGCGCACTTCGCATCTGACCCTGCGTTCCGAACTGCTCGCCTCCGAAGGACAGAACGACAATGACTCGCCCCTCCACACAACCAAGATTCCTGCTGCTGTCGGCTCTCCTCCTACCGGTGCTTCTCGCGCCCGCTGCGTTCGCGGGAAGCTTTCCCGTCGTGATGGGAACTTCCTGGGATGGAATTTCGCTTCAAGACATCCTCGACGCCGAGTACGGCGTGGGCGCCATCGATGTCGCGACCGAGTACGAGGGCTATCTGCCGGGCGACGCCGATCCGCCCTACTGGGAGGATTCGCTGCTCGATGGCGTCCTCATCCGAGAGCTCGCCGGCTTCGCGAGCAACAACATCATGGGCTGGTATGTCGAGAACTTCGTCATGCCGCTGATCGACGGCTTCAACGACGGCGTCATCATCGATGGACCGGCCAGCGACGGCACGCCTTTCTCGCTTGCGCTGCCGGGCGGCGTCACGCGCTTCGGCTTCTATCTCAATCCGAACGGTGCGGGCAACTCGACCAATGCCCCCGAGCCGGAGATGTTCTTCACCAACCGTGGCTACAACGACATCGGCCCGGGCGGCGGGCCGACCAATCACCTGCCCGACGACGGCGATCCGCAGTGTCTGCTCTTCAATCTCACGAGTTTTCGCGGGGGAATCCCGACCTTCGTCCTCGCGTGGGAAGATCTGGACTACGGCAGCCCGCTCAACGATGTCTATGGACCGGGCTTCACCGACAACGACTTCAACGATCTGGTCGTCGAGATCTCTGCGGAGTCGCCGGTGAAGACACAGGTCACGAGCTTCGCGGGCATCAAGGCGCTGTACCGGGACTAGCCGCGACCTGCTTCGACGCCGTTTCGGCTCAGTTGTTCACCGAAGCCTGCTCGGGCGCTTCGAGTGCGGCTTCGGCGAGCTTCTTCCGGCGGCGCTCTTCGGTCACCTTGAAGAGTTCTTCGCGCGTCTCGACCTGCTTCAGAATCTCGACGGCTTCCCAGACCTGACCATCTTCCTGGATGGACACCTGAAACGCCGAGTTGGAGCCCCACAGACGTCGCGTAATCTCGCGGCGGATGCCTTCTTCCACATAGTCGCGGTTCGCCTCGAAGCTCGCGTCATCAAACTCGACTTCGACATCGGCGAAGAACTCAGGAAGGCCCGGCCGCTCCTTCGCGTGCACGAGGAAGCCGTCGAACATCGCCTGCGTCACTTCGAAGCCCTGCTCTGGCTCGGGATGGTAGGCGAGCCAGTCGGTCGCAAAGCTGAAGAAAGTGGCGTCCCGCTCGACGGCGACGGCGAAATCGCTCAACAGCGTCGGTTTGATTTCGTAGTCGGGGGAAATCCCGCCACTTCCGAGCACCTCGCGGCCCATGTCGGTGAAGTAGATCTCGGCGCTCTTGATCTCGGGATCATCGGCACCACTTTCTACGAGCTCGCCGTCCGCATCGACGAGGACTTCGCCGTCGCGGTCCCGCTCGAGATGGATGCTGCGGCCGCTCGGCGTGTAGTAGCGCGCGGTCGTCAGCTTCAGAGCCTTCTCCTCACTCAATTCGAACACCGTCTGCACGGAGCCCTTACCGAAGCTGGTCTGCCCGAGGACGACGCCGACGTCGTGATCCTGGATGGCTCCGGCCAGGATTTCGCTGGCGCTGGCGCTGGAATGATTCACCAAGGCGACCAGCGGACGATCCTCCCAGCGCTTACCGTCGGTGCCCGTGGCGTAGTAGCTCATATTCTGCTGCGCGAGGCGACCCTTCGTGTAGACGATGAGATCGCCGCGCTCGAGAAACAGTTCGCTGACCTGCTTCGCCGAAGTCAGAAGCCCACCGGGATTGAACCGAAGGTCCAGCACGAGTTTCTTCATTCCCGCAGCCTCGAGCTCGCTGATCCGTTGGCGGATCTCGTCCGCCGTCGTACGCGAGAAGTCGCTGATCTTGATGTAGCCGATGTCGTCTTCGAGAATGAACGAATACGGAACGCTCTCGATGTGAATCGTGTCGCGCGTGATGGTAAATGGCAGGATCTTGTCCCGCCCCACACGCTGAATGCCGATGGACACCTGGCTGCCCTTGGGGCCGCGCAGCTTCTGCACCGCGTCATTGCTCTTCCAGCCCTTCGTGCTCTCACCCTCGATCTCGACGATCTGGTCGCCGCCCTGGATTCCCATGCGCGATGCCGGCGTCCCGTCGATGGGCGAGATGACTGTGGGATAGTCGTCGCGGATCGTGATCTGAATGCCCAGGCCACCGAACTCGCCCTGCGTCCGCGTCATGAGATCGTCGTAGACCTCCGCGACGAGGAGATTCGAGTGGGGGTCGAGTTGCTCGAGCATGCCTTCGATGGCCGCGTCGATCAGTTCCTCCGCATCGAGTTCGTCGACATAATTGCTGAGGATGCGCTGGTAGATGGCGCCGAAGATCTCCAGCTTCTCATAGACGTCCGCGCTCTTGCCGCGGTGGCGGCCCGAGGTCTGCGCCTCGGCCGATGGCAGCTGCAGCCCCAGAGGGAGCAGAAAGACGACGCAGAGGCTGATGAGGACTGAGTGCGTACGCGACGATGAAGTCATGGGAACTCCCGGAAGGGTCGGTCGACGTGGGAAAGCGGGCACGACAGGCGGGAACACTGGGTCGCCACCGGCAACATACCGGCCGTCAGAGGCGGCAGCAATATGTGTTCCACGCACTTGGAACGGAATTCCGGCCGGCAAGGTTCCCCGGGCCGACCCTGGGAGGAATGAGTTTACAGGGAATTGAAGCCCGTCCGGACGAATTTCGGCTCCGACCGGCGCCGGTCTCAGCCTTCGGGCTCGATTGCCAAACTGGGAAGACCCGGATCCAGCCCCCGAATCGCCCTCCAGGCGGCCGCACGCAACTCCTTTATTCCGAGCCCGCCATCGAGGACGACGATGCGCTCGGGGTTCTCCCGGGCAATCTCCAGATAGCCCTGGCGGACGCGCCGATGGAACTCCTCCGCCTCCTGCCCGAGGCGGTCGGCCGCCCCGGTCTGGCGAAGCAGGCCCTTCAGCGGGTCCAGATCGACCAGCAGAGTCCGATCGGGAAGCAGCCCCTGGATCGTCTTCGCATTGAGATCCATGACGAGTTCTGGGCCAAGACCCCGGGCGTGGCCCTGATAGGCGACCGATGCGTCGATGAATCGATCGCAGAGAACCCAGGTGCCCGCTTCGACGGCGGGCCGAATGCGCTCGGCGCAGAGCTGGGCACGGGCGGCGAGCATGAGATAGAGCTCGGCCAACGGATCGACGGTGGCTTCGCGCTCGGCAAGGACCACACCGCGCACGGCCTCGCCCAGCTCGGTGCCGCCTGGCTCACGCAACTGGAGGACTTCACGCCCACTGGCGCGGAGAGCGGCGGCGACACCGGCGGAGAGGGTGGATTTTCCGCTCCCCTCCACTCCCTCGAAGCTGATGAAACGGCCGCGGCGCATCACTTCGGAGGGCCGCCGAGCGCCTGCCAGATGTGGGCGATGCGTTGCCCCGTCGTCACCCAGCTCAGCACGGCGAGTGCGAAGAGAACGTAGCCCAAGATGCTTTCGCCGGCGGCGAGTCCGACCGTCAGCAAGAGGACGCGTTCCGGCCGCTCGAGCCAGCCGACCTTGCAACTGAGGCCGAGTCCCTCGGCCCGCGCGCGGGCGTAGCTCGTGCTCAACGAACCCGCCAACGCCACGAGGGTGATCTCCGGCAACCAGCTCGGCCCCCAACCGCGCAGCAGTATGTCGTGCAGCAGTGCCACGAAGAGCGCCGTCTCGCTGAGTCGATCGAAGGTCGAGTCGAGGAACGCTCCCAGCTTGCTCTCTTTACCCTGCAGTCGCGCGAGAGAGCCGTCGAGCATGTCGAAGACACTCGCGCCGAGGAATGCCACGGCTCCCCAGCGTAGATTCCCGGTCCAGACGACGTAGGCAGCGCCCAAGTTGAGGAAAAGCCCGAGGAAGGTGAGAGAGGTCGGGTCGACGCCCATCTTGTGCAGCAGAGCCACCAGCGGCGCCGCGCCCGCGCGGACGATGCGCTCCGACGACGGAGGCTTTGCATCGAGAGGCGTCCCGCTACTCTGATTCATGCAACCGCCTCAGGATCTATCGCGGAGAAGTCGGCCCCGGCCAGCACCAGGACGAGCTCACCCTTGGGCGGCCGCGCCCCATAGTACTCCAAGAGTTCGGCGGGAGTGCCCCTGCGTATTTCCTCGAAGCGCTTGGTCAGCTCCCGCGCGATGGCGACACGCCGCTCGGGAAGGAGTTCGACCATCGCCGGCAGCACCTTCAGGAGTCGCTTCGGCGACTCGAGCACGACCACGGTGCGCATCTCATGCGCGTACTCTCCGAGCTGCCGGGCGAGCCGACCGGAACGCCGAGGGAGCCAGCCGTCGAACACGAAGCGATCCGTCGGAAAGCCACTCAGGACGAGGGCCATGACGATGCTGCTCGGGCCCGGGACCATGCTGACTTCGAATCCCGCCGCGATCGCGGCCCGCAGCACACGGAAGCCAGGATCGGCGAGCCCGGGCGTGCCAGCATCGCTGATCAACGCGACCTCCTCGCCCGCCGCGAGATGGGCGACGATTTCCTGAGCCCGCTGCGCCTCGTTGTGATCGTGGCAGCTGCGCAGCCGCGTCGAGATGCCGAGATCCTTCAGCAGCCGGCCGCTGTGCCGCGTGTCTTCGGCATAGATACGATCGGCCGCCGCGAGACACTCCTTCGCGCGACCGCTGAGATCTCCCAGATTGCCAATGGGCGTCGCCACCAGATGCAACCGGCTCATCCGCTCCAATCCCGCGGGTAGAGGAAGTCCTTGTCGACCGTGCGGCTCGAGAGCTTGATCACGACGGGCATCTTTCTCTTGTATTGCTGCTGCCGCAGTCGCGCCCGGATCTGCTCCACGAATCCTGGCTCGAAGCCTATGTCGTGGAGTGCCTGCGGCCGCTGTCGCCGGTCGACGAGTTCCAGTAGCAGCGCGTCCACGTCGGCATAGAGGAACCCCAGTTCCGCTTCGTCGCTCTGACCTTCCCAGAGATCCGCACTCGGCACCTTCTCGCGAATCTCCCGCGGCAGCCCGAGAGACTCGGCGAGCGCGAAGACCTGCGTCTTGTAGAGATCGCCGATGGGCATGAGTGCCGCCGCCGAGTCGCCGAAGATGGTCGAATAACCCAAGAGCAACTCGGTCTTGTTGCTGGTCCCCAAGACCAGCGCCCCTTCAGCCATGCTGCAGTCGTAGAGAATCGTCATGCGTTCGCGGGCCATCTTGTTGCCGCGCCGCGCGCGGTTCGCGTCGGGATGCGATTCGAAATACAGGTCGATCTGCCGCGTGATGTCCTCGACGCGCGGCTGCATGCCGAGCGACACGGCGACGAGTTTGCCGTGGGTGAGACTCTCGGGGTTGCTCTTCACGTAGGGCATGCAGATCGGGATGACATTCTCCGGGCCGAACGCTCGTGCCGCGAGGGACGCCACGACGGCGGAGTCGAGGCCGCCCGACAACCCGAGCGTGACCTTGGAAAAACCCACCCGCTCGACTTCGCGGCGCAGCGCGCGGACGATGACGTCGGCCGTCGCCGCGCAATCGATCGTCAATCCCGTGCCGCGCGGCGTCATTCCTGGTCTTCCCCGTTCTGGATGCGCCGCAGCTCGCGAATCGTGAAATCGATGCGTTCGTCGCGCAGGACGGGATTCGTCAGCCGCGCCTGCCTCACCCGCTCTCGGTCGACCTCTCCGTAGACCACGGCTTCGTCATACAGCGGAGCCTCGACGACGCATTCGCCGTGCGGCCCGAGGATCGTGCTCTGCCCCCAGTAGACGAGTCCATCCTCGGTCCCGACGCGATTCACGAAGACGATGTAGACGCCGTACAGGCGCGCATAACTCCTCAGTGTATCGCGCCAGGTCTGGGCGTTCTGCGGCAACCCACCCTCTCGCAATTCGCGAACGGGGCTGGCCGTCTGGACGACGATGAGTTCGGCGCCGTCCAGCAGCAAGATGTTGATGGCGGAGGGATGCCAGGTGTCTTCGCAGATTGTCAGACCCAGGCGGCCGACGGTGGAGTCGATAGCACGGATGTGATCGCCGCGCCCGACATAGCGTGCCTCGTCGAAGACCCCGTAGCTGGCCAGATAGACCTTGCGATGGACATGGCGAAGATTTCCGCCTTCGAAGTAGAAGCAGGCGATGTACTGCGCGTGTCGCCTCGACTCCTCGATGCCGCCCACACAGAGCGCCGCCCCCCCGGCCGCCTCGGCGAGTGCGCAGAGGCGCGGGTCGTCTGCTGCCATCGAGACATCGGGTACCATGTCCTGCAGCAGGTACCCGGTCAGGGACAGCTCCGGGAACACGATGAGATCGGCCCCCTCTGCCACGGCCTCGGCGATCTTCAGCCTGTGCATCTCGAAATTGTTCTCGAGGTCGCCAAGCCGGGGATCGCATTGGATGAGGGCGATTTTGGAAACCACGGAAGCCTCCCGCCTAGGCGCGGCGCCAGAAGTCGGGGATCAGCAGCACCAGAACGGTGTAGAGCTCGAGCCGACCCAGCAACATACATAGAATTAATACCCATTTTCCAGGATCGGGCACGTTGGCAAAGTTGTCCGTCGGCCCTACAGAACCCAGACCGGGGCCAACGTTGTTGAACGTGGCCCCGACGCTGCCGACGGCAGAGACCAGATCGAGCCCCAGGGCCGTCAGGATGAAGGTCGCCGTGACCGTGATGAGCATGAGAAGTAGAAAGAAACCCAGGGTGTTCGTGATGATGTCCTGGGCCACCGGAATTCCGTTGTAGCGGATGACATAGACCGCTCGCGGATGCAGGAGTTTCCGGATCTCGTTCACGCTGTGCTTCGCCAGGAGCAGCAGGCGCACGTTCTTCATTCCCCCACTCGTCGACCCCGCACAGCCGCCGATGAACATCAGAAGGAGCAGGACGAATTGGGACACGCTGCTCCACTGCTCGTAATCGGCCGTCCCGAAGCCAGTCGACGTCACCATGGACACGACTTGAAACGCACTGTGCCGCAGATTATCCAGCGGTTGGAGTTGCGCCATGCGCACGTTGCTCGCACAGACGATCAAGGTGGCGAGCAGAACCACCGTCAGATAGACCCTAAACTCCTGGTCCCTCCAATAGGACTTCAATCGCCCGCTCATCGCGACGAAATGCAGCGAGAAATTTGCGCCGGCGATGAACATGAACAGCACCACAACCCACTGGATGAGAGGACTGTACGCCCCGATGGAATCGACCTGCGTCGAGAAGCCCCCGGTGGCCATCGTCGTAAAGGTGTGGCATATGGCATCGAACATCGGCATCCCGCAGAAGTAGAGCAGGAGAATCTCGAGGAGAGAAATGAGGACATAGACTCCCCACAGCAGCTTCGCGGTCTCCTTGATGCGCGGCGTCAGCCGATCCGGCGTCGGACCCGACGCCTCGGCCTTGAAGAGCTGCATGCCACCCACGCCGAGAATCGGCAGGATTGCAATACTCAGGACGACGATGCCCATTCCGCCGAGCCACTGGATCAGCGAACGCCACATGAGCATGCCGTGCGAAAGTGCTGGGATGTCCTCGCCGATGCTCGCTCCCGTCGTTGTGAACCCCGAAACGGACTCGAAGATGGCGTCGGTGTAGCTGGGCAGAGCGCCGGATAGCCAAAATGGCAGGGCGCCCACCGCGCCGGCCATGAACCAGGCCAGGCTCACGATGACGAATCCATCCTTCACCTGGAGATCCTGGCGCCCCCGGAGCCACCACGCCATCGCGCCTCCTACGGTCAGCGCGGCGGCCTCGCAGATCACGAAGATCTTCCAGTCGGATTCGCCGTAGAGAGAGCTCGTGAGGGCGGGCAGGGTCATGGCCGCGCCCGTCGCCACCATCAAGAGCCCTAGGACTCGACCGACAACGCGCGGATTCATGGTGTCATCCGAAGAGTTTCTGCACCGAGCGAGCAACGGAAGGCACGGTGAATACCAGCACTTTGTCGCCTTCCTCGATCACGTCCCCACCGCGTGGAATGACCACCTGATAGGGTTTGATGATGGCTCCGATCAAAGCGCCGCGCGGGAACTCGAGTTCAGCCAGTGGGCGGTCCGTCACCGCGCTCTGCTTGGATGCCTCGAGTTCCAGGATCTCCGCCGCGCTGTCCCTGAGGGTCGTGAGGCTCAATACGTTTCCAGTGCGGAAGTACCGCATGATCGCCTCCGCCGTCGACAAGCGGGGGCTCACGGCCGCGTCGATGCCAATGATGCCCGAGAGGGGCACATAGTTCGGGCGCTTGAGCAGGCAGATGGTCTTCCTCGCCCCATGATGCTTGGCCAGCAACGCCGCGGTCAGGTTGAGCTCTTCGTCTTCGCTGGCCGCGACGAAGCCGTGCATGCTCTCGATGCCCTCGCTGCGCAGCACGTCCAGATCCGTCGCCTCCGCGTGGAGGACGAGGGCGTCATCGACACGGGTGCTTGCCCGCTGCGCACGGTGCGCGTCGGCTTCGATGAGTTTCACGTGGACGCCCGCGTGGCTGAGTTCGTTCGCCAGATTGATGCCAATTCGGTTCGCGCCGACGATCATGACCCGTTCCACGGGCGACGAGGGCAACGCGATGTACTGCAACGCCGACTCGATCTTGCCGCTACGGCCGACCAAGAAGACCTGATCATCCTCCTCGAGCACATCCTCGCCGCAGGGGATGATGGTCTTGCCATGCCGCGTGATCGAGGCGACGAGCGCCCAGCGGGAACCGACATCCCTCTCGATCTCCCTGAGGCTCTTCCCCATGACCATGGAGCCGGCGCCCACGCGGGCGCCGATCACCTGCACACGCCCATCGGCGAATTCGTAGAAGTCGGTTGCCGCTTTCTTGAGCAGGAGCTCCCGGATGGCATCGACGGCGACGCGGTCGGGGTTGATCATGGCGTCGACGCCGTCGAACGCCGGCTGGTCGTCGATGTAGTAGTCCGTGTTGCGGACGCGAGCCAGTTTCGTGGGAACATGCATGCGATGGGCCTGCTGGCAGGCGAGAATGTTGATCTCGTCGGCGTTGGTCACCGCGATCATCACGTCCGACCCCTCGACCCCGGCCTTCTCGAGGACGCTGAGGGAAGCGCCATTGCCGGGGATGACGAGAGCGTCGAGGGATCGTTGGGCTGCGGCGATCATCCGATCGTCCGACTCGATGAGCGTGACATCGTGGCGTTCGCGGCTCAGTCGAGACGCGACGATGGAGCCGACGGCGCCGGCGCCGACGATGAGAATCTTCATCGTGGCTCCGCCGGCTGATTCGCCATCATGCCGCTTAGCATGTAGAGGGCAGCCCGCTTGACGAGCATCGTCGCGACCGTTTCATCCAACCGGCGCGCTGTTGGATCGCCGCCAAAGACATCGTCGCCCACCACGGCGTTGGCCATAGCCCGGCGCAGCCCGTCAGAGGGTTGCGTGACCGTGTCGCTGCGCAGGTCGATGGACATGGGAAATTGCCGCGAGGAAGAGGCGACCGCATGAATCAGCGGAGGGCAACCCGATCCTTGAGCATCTTACTCACTTTGAAGACCGGAACTTGTCGCGCGGGCACGGGGACGGCCTCGCCGGTCCGGGGATTCCGCGCCATGCGCGCCTTGCGCTGTTTGACCTTGAAGGTGCCGAAGCCGCGGATCTCCAGATGCTCTCCCGCCGCAAGCGCCTCACCGATGTTCTTGAGGAAGAGCTCCATGGCCTCGGCGATTTCCTTCTTCGTCAGGCCCGTCCGGAGGGCGATGTCCTCGACTATGTCCTGTTTGGTCATCCCGATCTCCCCTGACTGAACCGACACGGCTCGGCCGAGCGCGCCGACCGACCTACAAGCAGTAGAACGCCATCAAGTCATTGTCAATATGGAACTTCCTGCGACTGGCCGCAGCGCGTTCCAGCGCACGCTCGGCAGGGTTTGGCTCTGGATTCCGCCGTTGCAGATTGGCGGCGGACCCATTCGCAGCTTGCAGGTTCTGCCTCGTGCGCCGACCACGACGGCGCGAGGCACGTGCCGCGGAATTCCTCCAAGTGCCGGCCCAGAGGGGCTCCTGCCACAGCACCCTGGGGCAATGGGCGATGGTACGAGTTATGCGATGCGGTTCGTTGCCGCGAGCTGCGTTCCGTACGTCCCGACTGGGGGGCACGACTTCGGGACTCGCGGAGCGAGAGAACGACAGCGATCGAAGATCTTCGCGCCGCAACTCTGAGCGCGAGGGTGCGGAGGAATCACAACCATGCTCGACATCCAAAATCGCTCCTGGTTCCTGGTCTTCGGACTGTTCCTCCTCACGGCCACAGCGGTCGCGGGCTGCGGCGGCGACGACGACCCTGCCCGACCCGCGGTCGACACCGTGCCGCCGGCCATCCCGGACGGCCTCGCCGCATGGAACGTGGCTTCCCAAGGCGTGACGCTGACGTGGAGCGCCAATGTGTCCGACCCCGACCTCGCCGGCTACCTGGTGTACCGCAGCGAGTCGCGTTCGGGTCCGTTCCGCCCCGTTCGACCCGATCCGGTCACCAGCAACAGCTGGACGGATACCCACACCGAACTCGGTCACACCTACTACTACCGCGTGTCGGCACGCGACACGAGCAACAACGAGAGCGCCCTCTCGCAGGTCCATTCCATCCGGATTCCGGAGGCCACAGAGCGCGGCGACGAACCCGCCAGCCCCTGAACAGGGCGCACGGAGGACCTTCTCGATGAGGGGTCCCCTGGCCGGGGACCCCTCTTGCGTTCGGGAACAAGCGGGCGCTCAGCGGAATTTTGGTACGCAATTCGCTCAATTGGCGTGGCCGCCGTCGGCATGAGCCATCCGGGGACCCGAAGAAATCACGCGGACCGCTGAGGAACGACGCACCATGGTTTTGGGGCACAATCTCGACAAGAACCTGCGCAAGATCGAGGGTCTGCGTCAGAGAGGGGAGCTGCAAAAAGCCCTGAAGCAGCTGCAGGATTGGGCCCGCAGATACACCGATTCGCCCCACTATCAGTACGAAGCCGCCATGCTCGCCTTCGAATTGAAGGACTATGGGGTCGGACTCAACTCCCTCAAGCAGCTCCTGCGCGCCCTCCCAGACAGCCGGGAGAAGGTCCTCCATGCGTGCACCGAACGGTTCGCGGAGCAGAGCGCTCTGCCGCTGTGCGAATTCCTGGTCGAGAATCAACTCCAGGACAGCGACTACAACGCGGCGCTCGCGAGCATCGCGACGCTCGACGCCGACCAACTCGACGTGTATGAGCGAAAGATCCAGCTCCGGCTCCGCAGCCTGAGCCCGAACGGTGAAATCAAGAGCGATGCCGCCGCCGCATGCGCATGGACCCTGATCGGTATCGCCCAGGCGCGCCAGGATGGCGAGGCCTTCGCGCAGCAGGCGAGCCCCCTTCTCGAAGGCCGGCCCAAGGCGGCCAAGCCCCTGATCGCCATCGTCCAACGCGCGCTCCAGGACCACAAGGAACCGGCCTGGATGCACTTCATCCTGGGACGCGCTCTCGCCACCTCCGGATCCGTTGGCCAGGCAGCGAGCCACCTCGCCAAGGCGGGGATCGGGCTGCGTCGCCTCGCCGAGCCCGCGCTGGTGGACCTCCGGCGGCTCGAGCCGGAAGAGGAGGAGGTGGGACACTATCACTACGGCATTGGACGTCTCGCGCTGATCACCCGTGACGGCAAGACGGCCGCCGAACATCTTCTCAAGGCCGCGGACTTCGTGCCGGAGATCCGTGAGGAGCTCAACGCAGCGCTCGCCCGGGCCGAGGACCCTGAGGATAGCGAGGGGCTCAAGGCCATCCTCAAGCTGCGCCTGAGACTGCTGGTCGTGGAGGGGCGTTTTGACGACGCTCAGGAACTCATCCAGCGCATCCGCGACGAGAAGATCTGCGATCCATCGGAATTGCGATCGCTGCTCGGCGAAAAGCAGGGGCCAGGCGAGGAGAAGCCCTCCGAGCTCATGGTGCTCATGTGCGAGAACTCCCTGCGATCGGGAGATCTCAGGGCTGCGGCGGCGAATCTCAACAACATTCCCGACCACGACAGCACATCGCTGCGGCGCGTCCTGAACACTCTCCGCACGGTCATCGAAGAGGACGAGCCTGCGCCGATTCTGGAATGGCATGCGCTGCTCGCCGTGCTGCAGAGTCGTGTCCACGATCAGCAGGGCGCGAGCGATACGCTGGCCGCTCTGTGGCAAGACGGCTCCAACGACGGCGCGGCGCTCATCGCCATCACGAAGAATGCCGCCGACCGCGTCATTCCCGAACCGTCACTCTTCCTCGCGCTGCTCCCCTATGCGCTATCCAATGGCGAAGAAGCGTTCGCGCTGGAGCAGCTCGAGCGCATGCTCCATGAGCGTGAGGGCCAGGTCGACGACGTCGTGAATGGCCTCTGCAGTTTCATCGAGAACGATCAGCAGTACGCCGCGGGCATCGGCGGCCTCCTCGATCGCTGCGCGAAGGAAGGCGGTTGGGCTCAACAGCTCCGCTACCCGACGGCGCTCGCCGCATTGCACGCGGGAGACTATGACCGCGCAGTCCCGGAGTTCTCGGTCCTCCTCATGGGTTCGCCCGTCGAGCGCGAAGTCATTCTCGAGCATTTCCAAGCGGCGCTGCGCGAACATCCCGATGAACCCGCCCTGCAGATAGCCGCGTATCGCGTCTTCAAGGCCGAGTCGGAGCACGAGGACGCCATGCGCTGCCTCAAGCGTGCGCTGCAGAGCGATCCGCGCATGGTCGGCGAGATGGCGGGCGAGCTCGAAGAAGAGCTCGAGAAATCGCAGAAGGACGTTGAACTCTGGCGTGCCTACACCCAGGCACTCTTCGCCGCACGGCGTTTCTCGCAGCTGGACGAGGCCTGCCGGCGCGCGACCGAGACCCTGCCGCCGGAGCATTCGACCTACTTTCGTCTGCTTCAAGCGCATGTCCTGGTCGAGGAGGGCAAGCTGAGCGAAGGACTCACCATCCTCGCCGCGCAGATGCAGAGCCCGCGCATCGACCGGAAGCAGGTCGCCGAGATCTTGAGCGCCATCACGACGGCCAATCCGGCCAACAGCGACGCGTATCTCATCAAGGGAGAGAATCACGCGGCGCTCGGTGAGATCGACGCGGCCATCGAGAGCTACGACATGGCGGCCCGCGCGGATCGTCGTACCGTCCGCAGCGTCCTGAGCAAGCTGCGCGACCTCGCAGCGCTCTCCCAGACCGAGGGATTTCATCTCGTCCAGATTGCCAGCTTCTTCCGCCGCGCCGGTCAGCGCCCCCTGGCCGCGGATTTCTACGAGCGCGCCATGCAGATGGAAGAATCGTTGGCGGAGCGGGTTCTCGCCGATCTCGAGCTCGAACTCGTGCGCGACGACTGCGAACCGTCCTTCCTCATCCTCGGCGCCAAGGCGGCCCGCCGCGGCCAGCAGCTCGAGCGGGCGTGCGAGCTGCTCCAGACCGTCAACAACCACGACGACAGGCAATTCGAGGCAGTGCTCAGCGAATTCCGACGGCTGCAGGAAGACTTCCCCGATGAAATCCTCCCCATCAGCTACGTCGCGCGCGTCCTCCTCTCGCGTGGCGTGACCGCGGCGGCGATGCAGATTCTGACGGACAGCGCGGGCAACGAATCCTACAGGCTGTCTGACCGCATCGAGATGCTGGAGAACTTCCACAAGGGCGCACAGGACGAGGCGCAGACCTCCCTGCTCTTGGCCGAGCTGTACGCGAAGGCGGACCGAAGCCATCAGGCGGTTACCTTGCTTCGCTCGATTCTCGATCACGACGGCATCGACCTCGACCGCGCCGAGCGCGCCTGTGCTCTGCTGCACGATGCGCATCGCGAAAACGTCGAACTCGGCTTCCTCCACTTCGACCTTCTGCAGCGACTCGGGCGGACGGCCGAAGCCTTCCTGGCCTTGCCGCAGCCAGAGTACGTAGAGACGAACCAGCAGAGCGAACTCAGCGAGCGTTTCGCTCCCCACGCGCGACGCGTCCTTGCGGACCCGGTGTTGGCGCCGCGCTATGCCACTTCCCTCTGGCGGCAGGGCCGCACCGACGACGCGATCACCGCGCTGCAGACCGCCGCCGAGAAGATCGAAGGCAAGGACTCGGAGGGCATCTGGACCCAGCTTGCTCAGCGACTCCACGAGGCCGGACGCATCCAGCAGTCACGTGAGGTACTCGAGAATCTCTCGCGCAGCCTCCCGAACCGCCGCCGCTACTACGAGCTGTTCTCGGAGTGGACGCAGGAACGGCTGCAGGTCGAGGGCGAGGCACTGCGCGTGCGCTGCGAGCACGGTCCGGAGAATGCCGCTCTCGTCCTGGATCTCGCCGAGAATCTTCTCGAGCAAGGACAGGCCGCGAAAGTGCCGGCCCTCCTGAAGGAAAAACTCGAAGACCCCAGCTTAATGGCACGTCGCGGCGTCCTTCTGGCGAAGGCGCATCTCGATTCCGGCCGCTGTAGCGTCGCAGAAAACGTTCTGCTCCAGGTCACCGCTGCCGCCGCCGATGACAGGGAACTCTTCGAAGATCACCAGATTCTGCTCGCCGAATGCGCGGGGAGATTGGGTCGGTGGGGCGAGAGCCACGCTCGTTACTGCGAGTTGATGGACAGTCCCCGCGTCGGCAGGAAAGCGAGGGCGCGCGCCGAGCACGCCTATCGCAATTATTTGGAAGACGCCGCCGGAAACTACAGGGCGGTCATCTATAAGGTCACAGATCTTGCGGATGAGCAGGATTCAGATCAGGAGTAGCCATGAACGATCAGCGTCGCGCCGACCATTCGGACGCGAGGAACGAAGACAAGAAGGGCAGCAACGACAGCTCCCGCGGTGCCGGCGACAACACGTCGACCATCATGGAGGCGCTTGCGAGTCTGCAGGATGCGTCTGACCTCGCGCAAAAACTCCTGACCGAGGTGGCCGAGGAGAATACCGAAGCCGGAAAGAAACGCGAGGCCGCGCTCCGCGGAGCCCTCGCAGAGGGCCTCGACAGCATCATCGACAAGATGGACAAGGGCCTCAAGGAGACGCACGCCAAGCTCGAAGAGAAGATCGATAAGAATTTCGAATCTTCGAAGAAGCGCTGGAGCGAGGTCGTCACGGAGAACAAAGAGGCCATCGAGCGGGTGGTCGACGCGCAGAAGCAGATCCAGACGGATCTCGAGAAGCGCCTGAACTCCCTGGACGACGCCTTCGAGCGGAGTCAGGACGAGTTGCGCTCGAAACAGGATGAGCAGGTCGAAAAACTCGAGAAGGCGCTCCAGGAAGTCGTCGGGCGTTTCGGTGAAGAGCAGCGAGAAGCGCTCGATGAAATGAGCAGGGACAACGAAGAGCAGCTCGGCGACATGCGCAGTGAGAATGAGAAGAAACTCGGCGAGTTGCGTGACGAGGCGCGGGATGATCTCAAGGACATGCGCCAGAAACTCGAGGAGCGTTTCGACAAGCAGGAGAATCAGCTCGAGGATTGGAGCAAGGACCAAGTCGAACGCATCGATGCTCTCGAAGAAGAGAATCGCCGGCTGCGCGAAATGGGCGAACGTCTCGAGAAGAGCCAGGGCGAGATGATCGAGTTCTTCGAGCAGGAGCGCGATCGCGCCGCCGAGGCCGCGAAGCAGGCCGAACGAGAGGAAGCTCGGCGCCTGAACAACGCCGGAGTCGCGCGCTTCCATGCGGGCGATCTCGAGCAGGCCGGGGAACTCTTCGACCGCGCAGTGCGGATGGACCAACGTTTCGCCGAGGCCTACAACAACCTGGGCCTCTGCCTCACCGAGCAGGGCAAGCACGACGATGCGACGGTTGCGTTCGAAACCGCCGTGGAGCTGGATCCGGAACTCGGCGCGGGCTACAACAACCTGGGCTACGTGCTCTTCAAACAGCAGGCCTACGACGCGGCCATCGAGATGTACAAGGAAGCGATCGGGCGCTCTCATGACACGAGCGCGGCCTACACGAATCTCGGGAACGCCTACCAGAAGATCGGCGAGCTCGAGAAGGCGGTCGAGGCCTGGCAGCAGGCTCTCGAAATCGACCCTGGCAACGATCGTGCGGCACGCCATCTCAAGCGCTACACCGCCGGCGTTCCCTCGTCCGACGCCAAGGTCAAAAGCGGGGACAACCTGCCGGAGACCGCGGACGCCTAGACGGCGGCAGGCAGCAGCTCCTCGAGGCGCTCGAGGACGGACTCCAGGGAGATATCTTCCATGAGTCCACTCTCGCTCTGGATCGCCGCGACGCGTTCGGAGGGCGGCTTCCATGAGCTGGACGGCGTGGGCCCGAAGAGCGCGAGGGCGCCGACGCCGACGGCGCCGGCGACGTGCATGACCCCCGTGTCGTTGACCAAGGCGAACTGACTCTGCTTCAGCGCCGCCGCCACCACATTCAACCGGACATTCGCGAGAACCGGCAGGGCCGTGACGGCCGCGCGCTGCGTCTCGTGCGTCGCTTCGGCGTCGGCGGGCCCTTCGATCAGATAGACGCTCGCCCCGCGCGCGCGCAGGGCCCCTGCAACCGCCGCGAATCGCTCGGCCGGCCAGCGATTCTCCCGTTTGCCGGCACCAGGATGCAGAGCCATCCAAGGACCAGGGCCGATTCCTTCCAGAAACGCCCGCGCTTGCGCCATCGCCGCTCTGCTCGGCCGCACGACGGTCGAACGATCCGCCGTCAGGATGCCGATTGCCGCGAGGGGCTCGAGCTGATGGTCGATGGCGTGGCCGCTCACGAAACGCTGCGAGGGCATCTCCACGTCATAGAGCCAGCGGCTGAAACTCCAGCCGAATGGAACGCTGTCGCCGCCGATGAGATGCCGCGCCCCGCTGAGCCGCGCGAGCGCGGCCGAGGTGCCGCTGAAACTCACGGAGTTCAAGACGATGGCGAGTTCCGCGTCGAAGGCCCGAAGCTCCTTCCAGAAGCTCCGGATGGCCCCCCAGGAATTACGCACGCGCACCTTGTCGAACAGGAGAATCTGGTCGAGGAACGGATTCCCCTCCATGACGCCGTGATTGACGGGTGCCGTGATCAGCATGGTGCGCGCTTGCGGAAATTGCTCGCGGATGGCGCGGAACGCTGGGACGGCGCAGAGCATGTCGCCCATCTGATTGTGCTGCCGCACGATGAGGATGCGCCGCGGAGCCGACGCACGGATCTCATCCATGCTGGCCTGGCGCCGCCGCAGGAAGGGGCGGAGGATGGCCTCGAGGATGCGCTTCAAATAGCGGTCACGGCGACGATTGATGCGGCCCATGTCGGTGTGGAACGATCGATGCTGGTCACGGCGCAACCCGTTCACGGAGGAGCGGAAAATGCGCCGCTATGCCTGGATCGCCCTCTTCGCCCTCACCCCCCTCACGGCCTACGAGTGCGTCGAAAAGTGTGCCGAGCACCTGCCCATGTCGGGGGGGCTCTATTCCCTGTCCCTGCAGGCTGAACACGACACGAGGTGGACGTTGCGGGGCCACGGCAATGTCTTCGACCGGGCCCGGCATGAGCTGGCGGAGAGCCGGCGCTTTTATCTACTGGCCGGATTCCAGTTGATCGACCACATCTCGGGCTGACGCGCTTCCAGCAGCCTCTCAGCGCCTGCGCGGCGCCTTCAGGATTCCATCCCGCTCGAGTGCGTCGATGGGCAGCTCCCCGAGCAAAATACGGTAGCTGAGATAGCGCCCCTCGTCCATTTCGCCAGATTCGGACGCGGTCCGCACGGCGCACTGGGGCTCTTCCATGTGGAGGCAGTCGCGGAATCGGCACTCGGCCGCGCGCTCGCGGATCTCGACGAAGCCCTCGCCGAGTTCTCGCCTGAAGACTCCCCACAGTCCAAACTCCCGCATCCCAGGCGTGTCGGCCAGATAGGCGCCGGACTGCAGCGGATAGAGTCTGCTGTTGGTCGTCGTGTGCCGCCCGTGACCATGCTTTTCCTGGACGCTCTGAACCCGCAGGTCGAGGCC